>Ga0157377_10000132_pt1 | contig 47931 bp, 50 predicted proteins | sample M55metaG_FD_121116 | JGI IMG/M metagenome (GOLD analysis project Ga0157377, IMG submission 121116) | Miscanthus rhizosphere microbial communities from Kellogg Biological Station, Michigan, USA - M5-5 metaG | ecosystem: Host-associated > Plants > Roots > Rhizosphere > Soil | place: USA: Michigan...
CCGCCGTGAACGTTCACCTTGACGTCGAATGTCGCGTCGTTGGCCGTGAGGACCAGCGGTTGACGGACGACCATGATCGAGGTCTGGCGACCGAAGTACTCCTCGACCACCTTGCCGTTCACAAGAATGCGGCCGGTGCCCTTCTTCATGAATACACGAGCGACCGACGATTTGCGGCGGCCGGTTCCGTAGTTCCAATTTCCAATCATGTCGGTTCCTCAGACTTCCAGCACTTTGGGCTGCTGGGCTGTGTGCGGATGCGAGGCACCGGCATAGACCTTCAGCTTCTTGACCATCGCATAACCGAGCGGGCCCTTCGGGAGCATGCCTTTGACGGCCTTTTCGAGCGCGCGGCCCGGGTGCTTGGCCTGCATGTCCTTGAACTTCGTGGCCCGAATGCCACCGGGAAAGCCGGAGTGGGTGTAGTAAATCTTGTCGTTGGCCTTGTTGCCGGTGACCCGGATCTTCTCGGCATTGACGACGACGATGAAATCACCGGTATCGACGTGAGGCGTGTAGATGGCCTTGTGCTTGCCGCGCAGACGGAGGGCGACTTCACTGGCCACCCTGCCGAGAACCTTATCGGTTGCGTCAATCACAAACCACTCATGCGTCACTTCGGCGGGTTTTGCGCTGAAGGTTTTCATGGATGACTTGGGTAAGAATGCAGCCCGCTGTTCCTGCGGTCGGCGCCGCTTCTTTGAATGGCGGCCTCTTAGGCAGGACACCCGCAGCTTTGCCGCCGCGAATGTGTTTTCCCTGGGCTGATTTCGGGAAAGCTTTCGATTCTATCAGAGCCTTGCCGACACGCCAATGCGCAGATCCAAGGGCCGAGCGACCCGGCAGCGTAGAATGCGGGTTAACCCTAAGGACTCGATCATGGTGTCCAACCAATCGTCGCCCGCTCAAGCCCCCGCCAGCTCGCCGCTTGCCCCTCTCGCCACGCTCACGACCCTCAACATCTGGTCCTGGGTGCCCATCCGCTCGCTGGCGCCACGCCACCGTCCGCGCATCGCCCACCACCTCAAGCTGCTCTCGGAGCACGACCGCTACCTGCGCTTCGGCTACCCGGCGACCGACGAACAGATCGACAAGTACGTCGCCGGCATCGTTTTCGAGCGCGACGAGGTCTTCGGCATCTTCAACCGCCGGCTCGAACTCATCGCCATGGCCCACCTGGCCAACATTCCGGCGCAGTCCGGCGCCAGCACCATCGCCGAGTTCGGCGTCTCAGTGGCCGCCCGGGTTCGGGGACGCGGCTACGGCGCGCGGCTCTTCGACCACGCCATGATGCACGCGCGCAATCGGAGCGTGGACACGCTCTTCATCCATGCGCTGAGCGAAAACTCCGCCATGCTCAAGATCGCCCGCAAGGCAGGTGCGAGCGTCGAGCGAGCCGGATCGGAAACCGAAGCGTGGCTCAAGTTGCCACCTGAAACCATTGCCACCCGCTTCACGGAACTGATGGAGCAGCAGGCGGCCGAGATCGACTATCAACTGAAAGTCCAGGCTCATCGAGTCCACGAGATTCTCGAGGCCTTTTCCGAAGTGAAAACTCACATTGGAAAGACGCCTGCTGCATTGGAGTAGTCGCAGGGCGCACCGACACCTCATGTTGGGGATGCGGCAGGCATGGCGTTGTGCATGACAATAAGCACCCAATCTCGAGGGACTTTCTGACCAGGCCATGCACCGCGAGGCGGGCTGTCAGACGACGCCGTGACCATGCAAACGCTTCCGTGGATCATCCTTGCTGTCGTGCTCAGCGCGGCCGTGATCGCGCTAGGCCTGTCGACGCTGCGTCCCCGCAAGGCGCCGCACCAGGCGCCCCTGCCCATCGAATGGGCCCTCACTGCGCGGCCGGTCTTCAACGTCGATGAACGCCGCGTCTACCGCTTGCTGCGCGAGGCCCTGCCCCACCAGATCATCCTCGCCAAGCTGCCGCTCGTTCGACTGTGCCAACCGGTGGACGGCAACGAAGTCCGCTATTGGTACGACCTCCTCGGCGCGAACCACGTCGCCTTCGCCATCTGCAGCGCCAACGGCCGCGTGCTTGCGGCGATCGATCTGGACAACGAACGCGGCGGCTCGCGCCGGATCGCGCAGATCAAGCAGTCGGTGCTCGCAGCGTGCCGGGTTCGCTACCTGCGCTGCCCGCCGGACCGCCTGCCCACGCTCGCCGAGCTGCAGTTGCTCGTGCCGCACCACTCGAACACTGCCCGCGCGCCGCACGCGGCACCCGCACCCAGCCACACGCTTCACGAGGCGCGCGATTCGCTTTCCAGCACCGTCGCCAACCGCCGTGCAGAACGCACGGCCCTCTGGCAAGACTCCACCTTCTTCCAGGACTCCTTCTTTGCGCCCGACAACCGACTGGACGGCATGGGCGCCTCGGAGTTCGGCCCCCTGGGCGGGCCGGGTTCCATGAACGGCCACGGTGGCTTGAACGGCGGACCGGACAGCGAGCCCCCGCCGGACGACAACATCGGCGGCGTCGTGGTCGACACGCCGCGAAGCGCGAACCCCACGCGCCACTGAGCGGACTGGCAGCAGGCACCCGCGCAGGGTGAGCAGCCGCGTACGATGCGCGGCATGAGCATCGATCACAAGCGAGTTCCGGCCAACTCCACCCCCTTCGCGGGACTGACCCCGGCCGTCGTGCTCGATTCGCTCGATGCGGTCGGCCTGCGCGGTGACGGCCGGCTATTGCAGCTGAACTCCTATGAAAACCGCGTCTTCCAGGTGTTTCTCGAAGACGCCTCGGTGGTCGTCGCAAAGTTCTATCGGCCCGCACGATGGAGCGACGAGCAGATTCTCGAGGAGCATTCGTTCGCCACCGAACTGGTAGCGGCCGAGGTGCCGGTCGTCGCGCCACTCGTCTTGCACCAGGCAAGCGATCCACTCCTTCCTGCCACGCTGATCGGCAACCCGCCGACTCTCGCGTCCGCAGGCGGACACCGCTTCGCCGTGTCACCCCGGCGTTCCGGACGCGCGCCTTCGCTGGAGTCGATGGAGCAGCTCGAATGGATCGGGCGCTTCATCGGCCGCATGCATGCGGTGGGCAGCGTGCGGCCGTTCCAGCACCGCATCAGCCTGACCGTCGACACCATCGGACGTGCGGCGCGCGACTGGATCGTGCAGTCGCAGCTTCTGCCTCCCGACGCGCAGCCCTTGTGGATCGCCGCCGCGGATGAATGCCTCGATCTCGCGGCCGCCGCCTTCGAACGAGCGGGCGACATCCGATCGATCCGACTGCATGGCGACTGCCACTTGAACAACGTCCTGTGGACCGATGCCGGACCGCACTTCGTCGATCTGGACGACGCGATGAACGGGCCCGCCATCCAGGACCTGTGGATGCTGCTGGCCGGCGACAAGAGCACCTATCGGCACCAGGTGGACGCCCTGCTGCGTGGCTACGAAACGATGATGGAGTTCGACGACCGCGAGCTCTCCCTGATCGAATCGCTGCGCGCGCTGCGCATCGTCCATCACAGCGCCTGGCTGGCTCGCCGATGGGATGATCCGGCGTTCCCGGCAGCGTTCCCATGGTTCGGACAGGCGGCCTACTGGCAGCAGCAGACACAGATCCTGAGGGAACAAGTGGGCGCCATGCGCACACCCTCCTGATCACTCCTTCAAGTTAGGGATGTACTACCCCCTAAGAGTCTTTCGCCCCCCTGAACACGGGATGTGCTACGTGCTTGTAACACCTAACATCCCCGAATCGCAAAAGGAGGAGCCTTCTGCGAATACCAACTCCGAAGGGACAAATCAATGAAACGCACTCTTCTTGCCGCAGCATTGCTGGCAGCTGTTGGCGCAGCCAATGCCACCGTGACGCTCGTCGGCGGCACGAACATCACGTTCGCCAACTACGACGCGCCCCCGGTCCTGACGGACCCGCAAACCCAGGGCAAGCAAGACGCCCTGCTGGTCTCGGACAACCCGCTTGACCAAATCACCGCGACCTTCCTGGGCAAGGAAGCCGCGCACATCAACCAGTTCTATGTGAACGGCGGCCTGGTGTTCGACAACCTGGCGGCTGCTCCCTCCACCTACGGCCCGTTCTACGCCGGTTCGCCGCTGAACTTCAAGTTCAAGGACGCGACTGACGGCAGCGAAGTCCCGAACGGCGGCAACTTGCTTGCCTTCGCCAGCTACGTCGTCCTCGGCTCCTATGACGCCGCTGGCGCATTCACCGCCTACACCAAGGGCGGCGAATTCGACTACGTCCTCGGCTTCAACGACGGTCGCAAGATCGACGCTGACTATGACGACCTCGTCGTCGGCATCAAGGTTTCGGTTGTGCCGGAACCCGAGACCTACGCTCTCATGCTGGCTGGCCTGGGCATCATGGGCTTCGTGGCCCGTCGTCGCCGCGCCGACTGAGTTTAAGCAGTCTCGAGTTGGTAGAGCCGGCCCTTGGGCCGGCTCTTTTGCATTGTGGAGGATGGTTGGCGTACCTACCGTCTGCATGCGCAGCATTCAGTAGCCAGCGAGAGAACAAGCAAGAAGGGCCATGGCATCACGCAATGGCCCTTTTTCATGCCGCAACCCGCCTGCGGCCGATCGCGAGGTCAGCCCACCAGCAGGGCGTTCACGCGTCTCACATACGACGCCGGATCCTCCAGATGCCCGCCTTCAGCCAGCAGAGCTTGATCGAAGAGGATGTGCGCCAGGTCGTCGAAGTGCGCGCTGCTGTCCAGCCGCTTGACCAGCGCATGTTCCGCATTCACTTCGAGGATGGGCATGGACACTGGTGCACTCTGGCCGGCCTGCTTAAGCAGGCGCGCCAGGTGACCACTCATGTCGCCCTCCTCCACCACCAGGCAGGCCGGTGAGTCGACGAGGCGCGTCGTCACGCGCACGTCCTTGGCGCGATCCTTGAGCGCGTCCTTCAGGCGATCCAGCGTCGGCTTGAAGGCTTCGGCGGCCTCTTCGGCCTGCTTCTTCTCCGCCTCGTCCTGCAGCTTGCCGAGATCCACCGAGCCCTTGGCGACACTTTGCAGCGGCTTCCCGTCGAACTCGTACAGGTGGCTCAGCATCCACTCGTCGACGCGGTCGACCAGCAGCAGCACCTCTATGCCCTTCTTGCGGAAGATCTCCAGCTGCGGACTGCTCTTGGCCGCCGCCAGGCTGTCGCCGGTGATGTAGTAGATGGCCTCCTGGCCTTCCTTCATGCGGCTGACGTAGTCCGCAAAGCTCACGCCCTCGTCGGCGTGCGTGGACGCGAAGCGGACGAGCTTGGCCAGGCGCTCCTGGTTAGCGTGGTCCTCGCCGATGCCTTCCTTGAGCACGACGCCGAAGTCCTTCCAGAAGGCGGCGTACCTGGCGCGCTCGGCCGCGTCCTCGCTGTCGGCCAGCGACTCGAGCATCGACAGCACGCGCTTGGTCGATCCTTCGCGGATGGCCTTCACGTCGCGGCTTTCCTGCAGCAGCTCGCGCGAGACGTTCAGCGGCAGATCGGCCGAATCGATGACACCCTTGACGAACCGCAAATACACCGGCATCAGTGCCTCGGCGTCGTCCATGATGAACACGCGCTTGACATACAGCTTCACGCCGCCACGCTTGTCGCGGTTCCACAGGTCGAAGGGCGCCTTGGCCGGAATGAACAGCAGCTGTGTGTATTCGCTGCGGCCCTCGACGCGGTTGTGTGTGTAGGCCAGCGGCGGCTCGCTGTCGTAGCTGATCTGCTTGTAGAACTCGTTGTACTGCTCGGGCGTGATGTCGTTCTTGTTGCGCGTCCACAGCGCCGCCGCCTTGTTCACCGGCGTCCATTCCTCGCGCGTGACCTGCTTCTGCGCCTCCGCGTCCCACTCTTCCTTCTGCATGAGGATGGGCAGCGAGATGTGGTCGGAATACTTCCCGACGATGGACTTGAGCTTCCAGCCGCTCAGGAATTCCTCTTCCCCATCGCGCAGGTGCAGGGTGACCGACGTGCCCCGCTGCGGCCGCGTGATCGTCTCGACCTCGAACTCGCCGGTGCCTTCCGAACTCCAGCGCACGCCCTCTTCGGCCGGCAGCCCCGCGCGGCGCGATTCGACCGTGATGCGGTCGGCCACGATGAAGCCACTGTAGAAGCCCACGCCGAACTGGCCGATGAGCTGCGCGTCCTTCTTCTGGTCGCCTTCCAGCGCCGCCATGAATTCGCGCGTGCCGCTCTTGGCGATCGTGCCGAGGTTGGCCACGGCCTCCGCGGACGACAGCCCGATGCCGTTGTCGGTGATGGTGATGGTCTTGGCATTCGCATCGAAGGCCACCCGCACCTCGAGGTTGGGCTGGTCCTCGTACAACGCCGTGTTGTTCAGCGCCTCGAAACGCAGCTTGTCGCAGGCGTCCGACGCGTTGGAGATGAGCTCGCGGAGAAAGATCTCCTTGTTCGAATACAGCGAATGGGTCACGAGGTGCAGGATCTGCTTGACCTCGGCCTGGAAGGAAAGTGTCTGTTTGTCCATGTTCGTCCCGTGTTTCGTGGGCCGCGACAGCCGGCCGCGCGCGAAAGAATGGGGGCGATTGTGGACGATTCAAGAGGCGAAAGAGGGCCGCCCCTGGCAGGGCAGCCCAACAGTCGCTCACGGCCCGCAGCCGGCCGCTCGCCGCTCTCTCGATCGATTCAGTTCACGACGTACACCACCGCCGAGCGCGGCGGCAGGGTGAAGCGCCCGGTCGCCGCGTCGGTCCGCACCCGCACATCGGCCGCGTTGGCCGAGGCCTGCACCGGGTGCAGCACATAGGCCTTGCCCAGCTCCCCCGGCACCGTCAGCTGCTGCGTCGTCTTGTCCACGTTGACGAAATACATGAGCTCCTTGAACCCGGCACCGGCGTAGCCCGCGCCGTCCAGGTGGGCGGCGATGACGACCGGGTTCTGCGTCGAGGCGGTGTTGTAGAACTTGAGCCGCGCCTTGACGTCGTCCGCCGTGCGCAGGCGGAACAGCGTCGAGCTGGAGCGGATCTTCAGCAGATCGCGGAACATGTCGCGCGCCATGCCGATCTGCGTGGTCCCTGGCTTGATCGACGTGTTGGCCAGCAGCGGCTTGATGATCGACCAGTTGTCGCCGTTGTCGCCCGCCGGCGGCGCGCCGACGCCAAAGTTGTTGTCGGCATGGCTCCAGTCCAGGCGGTTGAACCAGTCGCCCGAGTCGTAGCTGTTGCGGTCCATGCTCTTGGAGCGCAGCGTGTCGATGCCCGCGTGGAAGTAGCTCACGCCCTGGCTGAAGGCATTGAGCGCCGCGCCCAGCATCTGCACCCGCGCGCGGTCGTCGGCCGTCGTCGACACGGGCAGCTTGTAGACGTTGATGTCGAAGAGCGTCTGGTTGTCGTGGTTCTCGACGTAGTTCACCACCTCGCCCGGCTGCGACACGTAGCCCGCGGGCTGGCCGTTGTAGTCCAGGTCTTGCAGCGACTTGCTCGCGTCCCAGTGCGTGGTGAGCGTGTAGTCGCGGATGGAGCCCGCCAGGCCCACCTTGACGATGTCGCCCGCCCACAGGAGGTCGGTCCTGGTCTTGCCCGCGCCGCTGCCGTTGTCGTCGTAATTAAGGCCGTTGATGAAGCCCTGGTTCTTCACCAGGTCCGCGCCGCCGTCGAAGGGCCCGCCGCCGCGGATGTGGTCGCGTGCGCGGTCGCTGAAGGTGCCGATGCCCGAGCCATTGAGCGACAGCTGCGAGGCCTGCTCGAAGCGGGCGCCGCTGGCCACCTCGGGTGGAGCATCTGCGGCAACGACCCCTGGTATTCCGGCGGCACCGGCTACTACTTCGCGGGCTTCTGGGATCAGATGCCCGACTTCAACCTCACCAACACCGACGTCGTCACCTTCCACCACGACAACCTGCGCTTCTGGCTGAACCGCGGCGTCGATGGCTTCCGCTTCGACGCCGTGGACAACCTCGTGGAGAACGGCCCCGCCGCGTGGGAGAAGCAGCCGCAGAACTACGTGCTGATGAAGGACGTGCGCACGCTGCTCGATGGCTACGCGAAGCGCTACATGGTGTGCGAGGCACCGGCCGACTCGACCGGCCTCGGCGCCTCCACCGCGTGCGGCAGTGCCTTCGCCTTCGGGCATCAGAGCGACATCGTCAACGCGGCCAAGGGCAGCACGAGCGCGGTGAAGGCGGTGGCCGACTACTTCATCAGTGCGCCGTCGACGGTGGCAACGATGGTCTCCAACCACGATTCGTTCGCGGGCCAGCGCCTCTTCGACCAGGTCGGCGGCAACCTCGCCCAGTACAAGCTCGCGGCGGCCACCTACCTGCTGCAGCCGGGCACGCCTTTCATCTACTACGGCGAGGAGATCGGCATGTCGGGCGCGGCCAGCCTCTCGGGCGATCCGAAGCTGCGCACGCCGATGAGCTGGACCGCAGGCGGCGGCTTCACCACCGGCACGCCGTTCCGCGCGTCGTCGGGCAATGTCGCGACATACAACGTCGCGGCGCAATCGGCCGATCCGAATTCGCTGCTCGCCTGGTACAAGGGCTTGATTGCCTTGCGTCGGGCGCATCCGTCGCTTGCGCGTGGGTCGTATGAAGCGGCATCGGCCAGCGGCAGCGTGATGAGTTTTCAACGCGTACTCGGTGCAGAGCACACGGTGGTGGTCGTGAACTACGGCGCGTCGGCGGCAGCAGTGAGCTTGGTGAGTCTGCCTGCGAATGCGATGCTGACTGCCGTCATGCCGACGGGTGCCTCGAGCGTCAATGCGGATGCGAGCGGCAATGCGGTGGTGAACGTGCCGGCACAAAGCGTGGTGGTCTACACCGCGAGCTGACCTCAGGCTCCCTCCCCCGCTGGGAGAGGGCGGGGGTGGGGGCGTGGGCGCAGGCGCCATACAGCCTTGTCAGCTCCACCGCCGTCGCCCTCACCCCCGCCCTCTCCCAGGGGGAGAGGGAGCCAAGGCACGACGCGTCACCGTGATCGGTTACCGTGCCCAGCCGAACTTGCGTAAGCTGCGGCCCCTATGACCGACCTGAGCTCTCTCATCTCGACCATCGGCGACAAGCCGCTGTGGACGCTGGAAGGCCTGCGCACCGCGCCGCCGGTGCTGGGCCTCGCGCTCTTGATGGTGCTGGCCGTCGTGCTGGCCGATGTGCTGTACCGCTACGCCCGCGTGCCGCGCCCCTGCGGCCACATGCTCGTCGGTGTGCTCGCCAGCCCGCTGGTGCTGCGCCTGCTCGAACGCACCGAGCTGGACGCGTGGAAGCCGCTGCTCGACCTCGCCATCGGCGTGCTCGTGTTCGAGCTCGGCACGCGCATCCGCCCGCGCTGGCTCATCGACAACCCATCGCTCGCGCTCACCTGCCTGCTCGAGGGCGCGCTCGCCGGCCTCGTCGTCACCTTCGCGCTCAACCAGCTCGGCGCCAACATGCTGTCGTCCACCATGGCGGGCATCGTCGCGATGTCCACCTCGCCGGTGATCACGCTGGCCGTGCTGCACGAGATCCGTCCGCGCGGGCAGGTCACCGAACGGCTCCTGATGATGACCGCCGTCAACAGCGTCATGGCCATGCTCGCGCTCAAGGTCTGGCACGTCGCCGCGGCATCGGGCGACCACGATTTCATGTCCACAGCCGCGAGTGCGCTGTGGGTGGTGGCGGGGTCCGTGCTGCTCGGTGCCGTGTGCGGCCTGCTGCTGGACGTGCTCGGCCGCCGCGTGAACGGATCGGGCGCCATCCCCGTTCTGCAGATCGCACTCATCACCATCGCCATCATGCTTGCCGTGCAGTGGACGTTGTCGCCGCTGCTCGCGTTGCTGGTGGCCGGCGTCGTCGCGCGAACGCGCATGCGCCATGGCCTCACCGTCGAGCCGCAGCTCGGCTCGGCCGGTGCGGCGCTAGGCGTCGCACTGTTCCTGTGCCTGGGCCTGCTGCTCACGCTCGACCACATCGGTTCGCTGTGGCCGTGGGTGTTGGCGATCATCGCGGGCCGCATGCTCGGCAAGGGCCTGGCCGTCGTCGCGCTGAGCCGGCCGAGCGGCCTCGGCTGGCGGCAGACCGGCGCGCTCATCGTCGCGTTGCAGCCGATGAGCAGCCTCGCGGTGCTGCTGGCCGCGGACACCTTCATCTGGGCCTCGCAGTTTCCGGGGGCCGACAAGTCGGTGCTGCAAGCGCTGCTGGCCGCCACGACGCTGATGCAGCTGACCGGCCCCTTGTGGACCACGATCGCGCTCAAGCACCTCGCGCCCGAGGCCGAATCGCAGGTGCCCGCATGAACACCGCATTGCAGCCAGCACAAGCCCGCCACGCCCCGCGCCGCACGGAGCACACCCGATGAGCCTCGCCCCCTTCACCACCTCCGCACCGCTCACGCTCGGCGTCGAGCTCGAGCTGCAGCTCGTGAGCACGCACGACTTCGACCTCGCGCCGCAGGCCGACGACCTCTTGCGCGTGCTGAAGAACCACACCGGCGCCTGGGACGTGAAGCCCGAGATCACGCGCAGCATGATCGAGATCGGCACCAGCATCCAGACCGAGCACGGCCCGCTGCTGGCCGAACTGAACGACCTGCGCCGGCAACTGAGTGATGGCGCGCGCAAGCTCAACATCGCCATCGGCGGCGGCGGCACGCACGCCTACCAGCACTGGAGCGCGCAGCAGATCTACCCCACCGAGCGCTTCCACTACATCAGCGAGCTCTATGGCTACCTCGCCAAGCAGTTCACCGTCTTCGGCCAGCACGTGCACGTGGGCTGCGAGAACGGCGACACCGCGCTGTGGCTGCTGCATGCGCTGTCGCGCTACGTGCCGCACTTCATCGCGCTGTCGGCCTCGTCACCTTTCGTGCAGGGCACCGACACCGGCTTCGATTCAGCGCGGCTGAATTCGGTGTTCGCCTTTCCGCTGTCGGGCCGCGCGCCCTTCTCGCTCACCTGGGATGACTTCGGCCACTACTTCGACAAGATGACGAGCACCGGCGTCGTGCAGTCGATGAAGGACTTCTACTGGGACATCCGCCCCAAGCCCGAGTTCGGCACCATCGAGCTGCGGGTGTGCGACACGCCGCTCACGGTGGCCAAGGCGGCGGCGCTTGCCTGCTACCTGCAATGCATCTGCCGCTACCTGCGCGAGGAAAAGCCCTTCGAGCCGGCGGAAGACGATTACCTCGTGTACACCTTCAACCGCTTCCAGGCCTGCCGCTTCGGCCTGGACGGCGAGATCGTGGACCCGAAGACCAAGGAGCGGCACAAGCTGCGCGACGACATCCTGCGCACGCTGGCGCGCATCGACGAACATGCGCTGGACCTGCGCGCGCTGGACGCGAGCAACCTCTTGCGCGACAGCCTCTTCGCGGGCAACGACGCCGCGGCACTGCGGCAGCAACGGCGCCTCGGGCTGCCGCTGCCGGCCGTGGTGGAATGGTCCACCGAACGCTGGATGGAGTGATCGGCATGAACCATGAAGGAGCGACCATGAAGATCTGCATCGTGGGCGCGGGCGCCATCGGTGGCCTGTTCGCCGGCTGGCTGGGCTCGCGCATTTCGGCCGGAGAAATCACGCTGAGCGCCCTCGCCCGCGGCGAGACCCTCGCGGCGCTGAAGCGCGACGGCCTGCAGCTGGAAAGCGCCGGCGAGACCACGCGCGTGGCCATGCAGGCGAGCGCGGACGCCGCCGAACTCGGCCCGCAGGACCTCGTCATCGTCGCCGTCAAAGGCCCGGCGCTCAAGGCAGTGGCGCCGGCCGTGCGCCAGCTGCTGCATGCCGACACCACCGTGCTCGTCGCGATGAACGGCGTGCCGTGGTGGTTCTTCGACGGCCTGGGCGGCGAGCTCGATGGGCTGCACCTCCAGTCCGTGGATGCGGGCGATGCCGTGCGTGCGCAGATTCCGCTGCAGCACGTGGTGGGCTGCGTCGTGCATGCCGGCAGCATGGCGCCATCGCCTGCCAAGGTGCGCCACATGGTGGGCAACGGCCTCATCATCGGCGAGCCGCGCGGCGGCATCTCGCCACGCGTGGAGCGGCTGGCCACCCTGCTCAACCGCGCGGGCTTCAACACCACGGCGAGCGACCGCATCCAGCGCGACATCTGGTTCAAGCTGTGGGGCAACATGACGATGAACCCGGTGTCCGCGCTCACCGGCGCCACGGCCGATCGCGTGCTCGACGACCCGCTGGTGCGCGAGTATTGCCGCGCGGTGATGCAGGAGGCCAAGGAGATCGGCGCGCGCATCGGCCTGCCCATCGACCAGACACCCGAGCAGCGCCACGAGATCACGCGCACGCTCGGCGCCTTCAAGACCTCGATGCTGCAAGACCTGGAAGCCGGTCGCCCCTTGGAGATCGATGCCTTGGTGGGCGCGGTGCGCGAAATCGGGCAGCATCTGAAGATGTCCACGCCGCACATCGATTCGCTGCTCGGGCTGGTGCGATTGATGGCGCAGGTCAAAGGATTGGCCTGAGGGCTCGATGTTCAAGAACTACTACGACGACACCATCGGCACGCGACCCGTGCGGCCTGCGCTCACGGGCGTGGTCGAAGCCGATGTCTGTGTCGTCGGCGCGGGCTTTGCGGGCATGGCCACCGCGCTCGGGCTGCTCGAGCGCGGCGTGAAGAGCGTGGTGGCGCTGGATGCCGAGCGGGTGGGCTTCGGCGCCTCGGGCCGCAACGGCGGCTTCGTCTTCGGCGGCTACAGCCTCGATTGCGCCGACCTGCTCGCCCACCTCGGCGAAGAGCGTGCGCGGCACATCTATGCGCTCACGCGGCAGGCGGTGGACCTGATCCGCAAGCGCATCGTGCGTTACGGCATCGAATGCGAGGCGGTCGAAGGCGGCGCGCTGATGGCCAACTGGTTCGACGACCCCGCGATCCTCACCAGCCAGCAGCAGCTGATGCGCGAACACTTCGGCGTCGAATGGCGCGGCGTGGACAAGCAGGAGCTGAGCGAGAAGTGGGTTGTCTCCGACCGCTACCACGCGGGCCTGCTGGAGCCCGATGCCTTCCACTTCCACCCGCTGAAGTACGCGCTGGGCGAGGCGGCGGCCATCGAATCGCTGGGCGGGCGCATCTTCGAGCGATCGCGCGTGGTCTCGCTGGACATCCGCGAAGCATCGACCACCGTGAAGACCGCCGAGGGCGAGGTCGTCGCCAGGCACGTGGTGATCGCCGGTGGCGGCTACCTCGCCAAGCTGATCCCGACGCTCGAGCGCGCCATCCTGCCCATCGCCACCTACGTGATGGTGACCGAGCCGCTGGGCGATGCAGTGCATCGGCTCATTCCGTCGCAAGCCGCCATCTACGACACGCGCTTCGCCTTCGACTACTACCGCAAGGTCAACGACACGCGCATCCTCTGGGGCGGCCGCATCTCCATCCGCGACCGCTCGCCGGAAGACATTGCCGTCTTCCTCAAGCAGGACATGGTCAAGGTGTTCCCGAGCCTCGCCAACACGCGGGTCGACTACGCGTGGGGCGGCATGATGAGCTACGCCCGCCACAAGATGCCGCAGATCGGCCGGCTGCCCAACGGCATCTGGTACGGCCTCGGTTTCGGCGGGCACGGCGTGGCGCCCACCACCGCCGCGGGTGAGCTCATCGCGAAGGCGATCGGCGAGAACGAGCCCATCCCGAAGGACTTCGAGCGCTACGGCCTGCCGCGCACCTTCAGGCCCGCGGGCCTGCTGGCGGCGCAGGCCACCTATTCGTGGTTCCAGCTCAAGGACGCGTGGCGAGAGCGTTGAGCGAATCAGCCGCGCCTTCTCGACACCGCCACCAGCATCACCAGGCCCAACGCCATCAGCGCAACGCTCGACGGCTCGGGCACGGCCATCAGCACGCCGAAGAGGCCATGCGATTCGTCGTCCGGCCCTGCGGTGAAATACAGCGACTGGCTGCTGCCCGCGCCGCCGTCGTTGCCCGGCGAGATGGCCCACAGGCCGTCGATCTCGAGCGCCGCGCCGCCGTCGGCCAGCAGCTGGCCGAGGAAGGAATGCGTGGTCGCGTCGAAGGCGTTGATGCGCCCATCGCCGAAGTTGCCGACCAGCAAGGCGCCAGCCCACGCGCCGAAGCTGCTGGGTGCGATCGCCAAGCCCCAGGGAGCGTTGAGCGCGCCGCCGGTGGCCACGCGGCCGAGGAAGTTGCCCTGCAGGTCGAACTGGTCGACGAGGCCCAGGCCCACGCCCTTCACTTCGTCTTCATGCGCGTCGTCCTGCTTCACGTAGGTGACGTACAGGCTCGTGCCCAGCCGCTGCACGTTGAAGGGCGCATAGCCCGCCGGCGTGCCCGGGTCGGTGAAGCTGCCGGCGAGGTCGGGCGAGCCGGACGAGCCCTTGAACACGTCGATGGCGCCGGTCGCGAAATTCGCGGCGTACAGGTAGCTGTCGCTGCCGATGGTGGCGTAGGCCGCGCCCTTGTAGCTGTTCGTGGGCGATGCGACCACCAGCGTCTCGGCTGTGCTGCCGAGCGCGCTGCGCCAGCCGTGCACCGAGCCGTCTTCGCCGACGAAAAGGAAGTTGTCGCCGTTGAATGCCGAGGCATTGCCATTGAAGACCTGGCCGGTCGGGTTGCCCGGCACGCTCACCGTGAGGCCCAGCTTGGTGGTGGCCTGCGTGGCAGGGTTCACGCGGTACAGCGGCGACACGTTGCCGTCGGCCGCCGACACCCAGAACGGACTCGTGGGCGAGTACGACAGGCCCCAGGCATTCACGAGCGCCGGGTCCTGCACCAGCGCCGGGTGCAGGCTGGTGTCGTCGCTGACCAGGCCTTTCACTGCGTATTCCACGCCCTGCGCCGGGCTCCACAGGCCGCAGCCGAGCGCGGCCAAGGCCAGCGCGTGCCGGAAGAATCGGATCGTGCTCATCGCGGATGTCTCCTCGCATCAATCAACCATTCCTGCGGACAGGCGCAGGCGCCGACTGGCTCATGGCCTTTCGTGCCCCCTCGCTTCAGGAATAGGCGGCGGGTGCGACGGCGTCAAACCGGCTGTCCAGCCGAGCACCCCTCAGGCTAGGGAGATGGCAGGCATGCCGCCTGCCGCGCGCCGAACCCGGGATAATCCGCGGATGCGACTCCACTTCACGAAGATGCACGGCGCGGGCAACGACTTCGTCGTGCTGGACGCCACCCGTGCACCCATCGATCTCACGCCCGAGCAATACCGCGCGCTCGGCGACCGCCGCTTCGGTATCGGCGCCGACCAGATCCTCATCGTGGAGAAAAGCGACACGCCCGGCGTGGACTTTCGCTACCGCATCTTCAACAACACCGGCGACGAGGTGGAGCACTGCGGCAACGGCGCGCGCTGCTTCGTGCGCTACGTGCGCAGCAAGGGCCTGACGACCAAGGACCACATCCGCGTCGAGACCATGAACAACCTGCTCGAGCTGCACCTGCAGCCCGACGGCCGCGTCACCGTGGACATGAACACGCCGGTGTTCGCCCACGACAAGATTCCCTTCGACGCCTCGGGCCTCACGCCCAAGCGCGTCGGCGATTTCGAGCAATGGCCGGTGTCGCTCGGCGACTACGACGTGGACCTGTCCGTGCTCTCCATGGGCAACCCGCATGCGGTGCAAGTGGTGGCCGACGTCGATTCCGGCATCGTCGCATCGCAGGGGCCGATGATCGAGGCGCACGCGCGCTTTCCGCGCAAGGTCAACGCCGGCTTCATGCAGGTGCTCAGTCGCACGCACATCAAGCTTCGCGTGCACGAGCGCGGCGCGGGCGAGACGCTGGCCTGCGGCACCGGCGCCTGCGCGGCGGTGGTCACGGGCATCCGGCTGGGCCTGCTCGATGCGCGCGTGGACGTGGACACCCGTGGCGGGCGCCTCACCATCGAATGGCAAGGCGGCGACAGCCACGTGCTGATGACGGGCCCTGCTCAAACCGTATTTGAAGGAGACATCGAACTGTGAGCACGGCAGGCATTCAAGGCATCACCGAGAACGACATCGCCAACTACCTGGCGAACACCCCCGGCTTCTTCGAGCGTCATGCCGAGTTGCTGGCCAGCATCCAGCTCACGAGCCCGCACGGGCAGCGCGCGGTGTCGCTGCAGGAGCGGCAGATGGAAATGCTGCGCGACAAGATCAAGGGCATGGAGATGAAGGTGATGGAGATGATCCGTCACGGCCAGGAGAACGTGGCCATCGCCGACCGGCTGCACCGCTTCACCCGCGCCATCATGCTCACCGGCAACCCGGCCGACCTGCCGGGCGTGCTGGTCAACGAGCTGATGCACCAGTTCATGATCCCGTCGGCGGGCATCCGCGTGTGGGGCGCGTCACCGGCTTTTGCGGCGCTGGCCTTTGCCAGGCCCGTGAGCGACGACGTGAAGACCTTCGCCACGAGCCTGATGGCACCCTACTGCGGCCCCAACACCGGCTTCGAGGCCGCGCAGTGGATGGAAGACAGCGCGGCCATGACCTCCATCGCACTCATCCCGCTGCGCCACGGCGCGGCGCCCCAGGCCTTCGGCCTGGTGGTGCTCGGCTCGCCCGACCCGACGCGCTATTCGGCCGACATGGGCACCGAGTTCCTCATGCGCATCGGCGAGATCGCCAGCGCCGGCCTGTCGAGGCTGCAAGCCGCGGGCTAAGAAGCTGTGAACGAACCTCGGGTGTTGGATGAGGATGTTCGGCGCCACCTCACGCACCTGAAGGTCGAGCGGCGGCTGGCCGAGCGCACGCTGGCCTTGTATGCGGATGCCTTCGAGCGGCTGCAGCGTGGGGCGGAAGAATCCAAGGTCGCGCTGCGCAAGGTGCAGCCTCATCACATCCGCCGCTGGGCCGGCCAGGCGCATTCGAAGGGCTTGAAGCCGCGCAGCATCGCGCTGATGCTGTCTGCGTGGCGCGGCTTCTACCGCTGGCTCGGGCACGAAAGCCTGATCGATGCGAACCCGGTCGAAGGCGTGCGCGCGCCCAGGATGGGCAAGCCCTTGCCCAAGGCCTTGTCGGTGGACCACGCGGTCGCGCTGGCCGAAGCCGGCGACGACGAGACCACGTCGCCCGTGCTGCAGGCGAGGGACCGCTGCATGGTCGAGCTGCTGTACGGATGCGGCCTGCGCGCGGGTGAGCTCGAAGGGCTGGACGTTCAGGCCTCAGGCCACGCCGCGGGCTGGGTCGACATTGCCGATGCGACGGCGCATGTGCTCGGCAAGGGCAGCAAGCGCCGCAGCGTGCCCGTGGGCAAGCCGGCATTGAAGGCGCTGCAGGACTGGCTCGCGTTGCGCGACCAGCTCGCGTCGGCCGGTGAAGCCGCGCTGCTCGTGAGCCAGCGCGGCACCCGCCTCACGGCCAGCCAGATCCGCTCGCGCCTCAAGCGCCGCGCAATCGCTGCCGGCGTGCCGACGCATGTCCATCCGCACATGCTGCGGCATTCGTTTGCATCGCATTTGCTGCAATCCAGCGGCGACTTGCGCGCGGTGCAGGAGCTGCTCGGCCACGCGAACATCACGACGACGCAGGTCTACACGCAACTGGATTTCGGGCATTTGTCGAAGGTGTACGACGCGGCGCATCCGCGGGCGAAGAAGCGCAGTGGATGATCTGCGCATAGGCGTCCACCACCACGAATACTTTCGGCCCACTGACCTGCAAAATGCACTGTTGTTGGCAGCGCGAGCAGGGGCAGCAGAGCAACGCCATATCAACGACACGCATCGAACGAATGTCCAGCACATGAGCCAGGAAGGCCAGCACTTCGACCGCAAGTCTCTACGCGCCATTACGGGAAAGACCGCAGATTGGCCCGAACTCGCCAAGGATTGCGTTGCCTTCGCGAACGCGCTTGGCGGCTGTCTGTTGATCGGCATCGAAGACGGTGACTCGTTGCCGCCTGCTGCGCAACGCATCCCCGCTGACGTGCCCGACACGCTGCGGCGGCGGATGGGGGAATTGACAGTGAATGTTTCCGTTCGACCGGTCGTCCATGTCGCCGACAACAGTGGCGAGTTTGTTGTATTGACCATCGCGCGTTCCACCTCAGTGGCCTCCACGTCCGACGGACGCTACTTCTTGCGCATCGCGGATGCCAGCAAGCCCGTGCTGGGCGACGAAGTCATGAGGCTCGCAAGCGAGCGCTCGGCCCTCCCCTGGGAAACCTTGACCAGCCTTGGAATTCCCCGTGCGCAGGCAGACCCAGCCAAACTGCAACGGCGCGCCGCACTGCGCCGCGTGATCGACGTGCTGGCCGCCCAAGCCCAACCGACCGCCCATCCATGAGCAACCTCGCCCCCATCCACGCCGCCGCCCGGCCTACGCTCGCGCCCGTCCCTTCGCCGGTGACCGCGCCTGCCATCTCGTCCTGGCCCGATGTCGACGACCTGCAGCGCCGCTTCGACGCGCTGGTGAAGCAGCCTATGCGCCCCATCAGCCCGAAGGGCACGGAACGCGTCACGCGCTGGTTCGACGAACACTGCCAGGGCAGCAAGCGGCTGGCCGAACAGGCCAAGACCGTCATCCCGGGCGGCGTGTAGCACAACCTGGCGTTCAACCACCCGTTCCCGCTCGCCATCAAGCAGGCGGAGGGCGCGCACCTGACCGACGTCGACGGCAATAGCTAGATTGACTTCCTGCAAGCCGGCGGCCCGACGCTGCTGGGCTCGAACCATCCGACCGTGTGCACGAAGGTGAACCAGGTGCTCGACGAGTGCGGTCCTGTCACAGGCCTGCTGCACGAGTACGAGGTGAAGCTGGCCGAACTGGTGTGCCAGTCGATGCCCGCCATCGACATGGTGCGCCTGCTGGGCAGCGGTACCGAGGCGGTGATGGGCGCGGTGCGGCTGGCGCGTGCTTACACGAAGAAGAAGTGGATCATAAAGGTCGGCGGCGCCTACCACGGCTGGAGTGACCAGCTCGTCTACGGCATGCGGTTGCCGAACACCGGCCGCATGGAGGCGATTGGCATCCCGCGCGGCGCCACCGGCCACACCCAGGAGTTTTTCCGAACGACCTCGACGCGCTTCGGCGCAAGTTGAGCTGGAACCGCCTGCGCGGCGGCACCGCCGTGGTGCTGCTGGAGCCGCTGGGCCCGGAGAGCGGCACGCGCCCCGTGCACAAGGGCTACAACGCCCAGGTGCGCAAGCTCTGCGACGAGTTTGGTGCGCTGCGGTGGCATCGGGACCACGTCGCGACGCGCCTTCGTGGGCGGCACGCTCTCGGCGAACCCGCTGTCCTGCGTGGCCGGCTACCACGCGCTGATCGAAGCACAACGACTGGACGCCGCCGGCGTCGCCGGCCGCGCCGGCCTGGAAGAGATCATCCGGCGCCGCGGCCTGCCCTACGTGACCTACAACATGGGCTCCATCGCCCACCTCCAGACAGCGGGCGTGCTGCTGCTCGACACGAGCAGCCTCCTGAAACTGCTGAAGATGAAGAACGAGGCCAAGCAGCGCAAGCACGTGATGGAAGTGATGGGCGCTGCCTACACTGCGCATGGCCTCGTGACACTGGCTGGCAGCCGCATCTACACCAGCCTCGCCGATAACGACGCCGTGATCGACGATGCACTGAACAGGTTCTACGATGTCTTCGCGCTCGTCTGACGCTGCCGCGCTCGGCGCGCTGTGGCCCGCGCTGCGCGAGCGGCTGCGGGCCAAGGAGCTGCTCGGTGGCGATGCGAGCGGATTGTCGCTGCGCATCCCGGGAATCGGCATGTGGTTCGGCCGTTCCGCCAATGAAGTGCCGGTGCGGGTGAGGCTCGGCGCCGACGCGTTGCCCGCGGGCGCCGAAATCCACTCGGCGGTCTACACGGTAAGACCTGACGTCGGCGCAGTTGCCGTAGGGGGTGGTCGCTTCAGCGCACGGCTGGCCGACTTCGGTGGCCGCATGCCCGGCGTCTTCGACGAGCAGGTGCGTCACCTGGGCCGCATGGGAGAGCCGGCGCGAGGTGTCGGCGGTATTGCCCGCGCGCTGGCCGAAGGCGGCAACGTGTTCGTCGTCGGTGACACGCCTGTATGCCTCGGAACCACCGCGGCCCGGCTGGCGCTCAACGCCGAGCTCTTCGAGAAGACCGCAAAGGCCTGGGTGCTCGCGACTGCCGCCGGGGGCCAGGTGCGCCAGCTGCCCTGGATCGTGCGCTGGGTGGCCAACGGCCGCCTGATGAAGGACGAGCGGCGCGCCGCGCAGCGCTTCGCCACCGGGCTGCTGCCCAAGGAAACCCGCGGCTACTAACGGAGCGCCCACATAGAGCACCCTGCCCCGATCGCCCCGACCGCCGCCCCCGTCGAGTCGCCCGCGCACGTGACGGCGGGGCTCGCTGTCGGCACGATCGCATTGCTGATGCTCGGGCTGCAGCCCATCTTGCTCGGCGAACTGGTGAATGCCGGCCGCGTGACGCTGGAGAGCGTCGGCCTCTTCGCCACCGCCGGGATCATCGCCCTCGGGCTGGGGGTGGTGGCTGGAGGACCTTCCGGGGCAGCAGCTTGCATTGGCAAACCGCGGTGCCGTCCAGGCGTCATGGCCGGGAGCGCTCGGGATCAGGCTTGAGTGCGTTGAATGACCGGCAGCCACTGCAGCGCAACACCCGGATCACCCTGGATCTTGATCTTGCCTTGCATGAAGGCAACCGGGGCGCTCAACTTGCCGGCAACGAGGCTCTCGAAGTCCTTGCGGGAAATGGTGATGGTGGTGTCTGCCGCCGCATCATCGTGCGTTACCGACGAGCTGTTGACCACCAGGACACCGGTGTCCTTGAGGTTGAGCTTGATGCTCTTGTCGGGCACTGGGCCCGAGGTAATGGCGACATTGAATTTTTCGGCCAGTTGGTTCATGTATTCCATGGTGATGTCCTTCAGGGATGGAGAGGCGGTTCGTAGGGTGACGGTGCTTCAAGCCCAGGCCGGCGGGAGCGAGTCGATGCGCTTCTTGACGGCCTCAAAGGCCGCGTCGGTGACCTCGAGGGTTTTGACGATGTCTTGCTCGGTGTGAGCCGCCGACAAGAACATGTTGTGATACGGGTGCAGGTAGACGCCGCGCTTGACGGCTTCGGTCATCCAGGCGTACGCAATCCGGAAGTCAGCGTCGTCCTCGAACAGCATTAGCGGCATTTGCGCCGGGCCGGTCTGCTTGAGTCCGAAGCCGTGGGTACCGGCTTGTTCGGCCAGGCCCGTGCGCAGTTGCTGGCTGACCGCCACGATGCGCTCCAGATAGTCGGAGTCGCGGATGATCTTCAGAGTGGCCACGGCGGCAGCCATGGGCGCGGCAGCGAACCAGAACGAGCCCGTGGTGAAGATGCTGCTGGCAGCTTTGCGCAGATGCTCGGCGCCAAGCACAGCCGAGATGGGGTGGCCGTTGGCGAAGCACTTCCCCCAGCAACTAAGGTCGGGCTCGACGTTCAGCGTGGACCAACTGCAGTCGCGCGCCAGGCGGAAGCCGGCCCGCACATCGTCCACCACCAGCAAGGCGCCGTGTTCGTCGCACAGACGGCGGGCCGCCTGTGCGTAGGCTTGGTTTGGGTCCTCCTGGTCCACAAAGGTGTCGTGGCGGAACGGCGTGGCGAAGACGGCAGCTACCTGGCCCCTGTGCTCGTCGAACGCGGCGGCCAGACTCTCTTCGTCGTTGTAGTCGTAGTAGACGATGCTGGCGCGGTCTTCGGGCAATGTGCCTTTGCTGAACGCGGCGGGTACGCACCATGGGTCGGCGCCGTGATAGGCGTTCTGGGCCGCCAGGATCACACGCCGATCAGTGTGGGCACGTGCAATCACCATGGCCATGGTCGTTGCGTCGGTGCCGTTCTTGCAGAACATGGCCCACTCGGCGTGGCTGACCAAGGACACGAATAGTTCCGCAGCTTCGATCATGACGGCGCTAGGCCCCGTGAGCACGTCGCCTTGCGCCAGTTGTGCGAGCACGGCGGCCTCGATCTCGGGATGCCGGTAACCGAGCAAGTTGGGCCCGTAGGCGCACAGGTAGTCGATGTACTCGTTGCCGTCGTAGTCCCACAATCGGGCGCCTTCACCGCGCTGAAAATACTGGGGGTAGTCGGCAGGCAGCAAGGACGTGGAGAGATGGCCGTACATGCCGCCGGGGATCACTTGGCGCGCTCGTTCGCGCAGCAGCTTGTCTTGCGTGTTGGACCAATTCATTGGGCACCTTGGGGGTAGTGGATGACGCTAACAAAACCGATAAATATCGGTTTATGTCGACATATAGCAAAAACAGTGCCAACGCCACATGGGCTGGCGCGTGTCCGGCTAGGGGCCTTTGGAGGGCGTGGTGCACCGCGTTCGTGCTTCGGAGGATGTGGTTGGTGCGTCTCAGGGCGCTTCGTGCGGTAGCGACGGCGGCGATGATCCGGCGATGCGAGCCCGTCAACAGGCTGATAGCGAGCGCGCCGCAGATGGAACTCACCAATGCGGCTGGCCGCGCGTTGTTGCCCTGAACTGTGGTGGAGGCGATCAGAGGGCCAGGGCGACGCCCAGCAGTTGCATAGCACGGCGAACCCTGTGAACAACACAAACTGGTCCGCTCGAGAGCTCGTGCATGGCAAGCGCCGCACACTGGGATAACCAGAGTGCTGATTGCCAGGCCCTGCGTGGTGCCGATGCGGCTGACCAATTTCGCAGGACTGATAAATTTAGATATTTATCGACTAAATGAGGGCTTAGCAAAACCGATGCCAAAATCCGAGAACCTCATCTTCAACAGGACAGGCTTGGCATGACTGGGAGTTCGAAGCCACGTAAAGCTGTCGCCGGCGCGGCCAAGCGGCCACAGCAGGAGCGCGGCGTGTTGAGATACAACAAGCTGCTCGATGCCGCCCATTCGCTGCTCATCGAACATGAATTGGATGAGGTCGGGCTTTATCAGATTGCTGAGCGGGCCGAAGTGCCACCCGCGTCGGCCTATCACTTCTTTCCCACGCCGGGCGCGGTCTTCCTGGCCTTGACCGAGCGTTACCACGAACGCTTTGCCGATCTAACGCTGAACCTCGAGATGCCCGAGGATGGTCGCTGGCAGACGCTACTGAAACTGCGTCTGGCGGCTGCTGCGCAGATCTTCAACGAGAACCCGCCGATGCAGAAGTTGCTGCTCGGAGGCTACACCACACGTGACTTGGTGCTTGCCGATGCCGGATTCAATGAGCGCATGGCCAGCGAAATGGCCGAGACCTACTACAAGCTCTTCAGCATGCCGCCGATCCGGAACTTGCAGCGCAAATACCTGGTGATGCTGACGCTGGTGGATGCGATTTGGCGTCTCTCATATGCGCAGCACGGCGCCATCACTTCTGAATTTTTGGGTGAGGCGGAACTGGTGGCGGTGTCGTACTGCCGCACCTTCCTACCCGAAGTGATAGAGCGCCGGGAGGCGCCGCAGGAGACTGAACCGGTCCTGCCGCTGGGGCCATAGGACCTCGCGACACCACAAATCGCGGCAGCAGCGGCTCTACGCAACAATCCCCGTGAGTACTTCGATCCGGACGAGATGGCCGAGCTCGAAGAGGAGGCTGCGCAGCCGACGGCGTGATCCAGCCCATCGTTGTTCGTCCAATCCACGGCACCACTACCGTGCCACCGATGTCGCACGCAGATGAAGCGAGAGCCGCACAGCGCCAACTGGCGCGCCACAAAGGCGAGAAGGTGGAAGCTGCCGCGAGCCTCGATTGGAAGCCTGACCTGCTGGAGCGCCATCTGGCACTGCTGACCTGCACCCGGCCGTCCTGCCGGCGCGGGCGCGACGGCGCATCCAACTCGGCCATGCGGAGCTGCTGGCCGGGACTGTGAGTTGCCCGAGCTTTGCTGAAAGCCGCCCTTGACCGGCGAAGCTACAACGTCGAAGGACTGCTCACCGGCGCATCGCCGCATTCACCGTCCCGGCCAGGGGCGGTCTATTGCCACAGGCAGCTTCGGGTGAAGCCGAGGCGGCAGCGATATTCCCGGTCGTGCGTTTGATCAGGCAGTCATGCTGACCGCTTGCGGCGGGAAATCGGTGGACTCCGACAGCGCGCGCCATTGCTCGATCTCGGCTCGCCGCGCATCGAGGGCACTCAAGATGCTGGAGACAGAATCGGACCCGGCCGCAAAGTGCAGCGGCGGCTGCGCCTCATGGGCGAGGCGTACCAGCGCGGCGGCCAGCTTTGCAGGATCGCCCGCCTGGCGGTGGCTGTAGGCGCTGTAGGTGTCGTGCATTTCGGTCGACGCCTGCGCATAGTCCTCGAGCTGCATGTTGCCGTAGCGCACCGAGCGATCGTCGAGGAAGTCCGTGCGGAAGAAGCCCGGTTCGACGAGGGTGACGCCAATGCCGAAGGCCGCCACCTCCAGCGCCAGCGATTCCGAGTAGCCCTCCACGGCGAACTTGCTCGAGCAGTAAACCGAGGCGCCGTTGAAGCCCTGCACGCCGCCGATAGAGGACAGATTGAACACATGGCCGGCTCGCTGCCGACGCATCACCGGCAGCACCGCGCGGGTCACATGCATCAGCCCAAACACATTGGTGGCGAACTGTCGCTCGACCTGTGCGGCCTCCAGTTCTTCGAACAGACCCAGTTGTCCATACCCCGCGTTGTTGACCAGCACGTCGATGCGGCCGAAGCGCGCCACCGCAGCATCGGCGGCGGCCTGCGCCTGCGCGGCGACGGATACGTCGAGCGCGGCGACCAGCAGGCGGTCGGCTTGCGCGGCGGGCAGGCCCGCCAACGCCTGAGCGGTGCGCGCAAGGTCGCGGCCAGTGGCGACGACCTTGTCACCCCCGACGAGGGCCGCTTTGACGATCTCGAAGCCGATGCCTCGGGTAGCCCCCGTGATGAACCAAGTCTTGCTCATGGTGAATCCTTCTATGGAATGAAACGTGGAGGATTCTTCGGGGTCCCGCCGTGCGGGCCAAGGCCTAAAGTTCTACAAGCATTGCCTGAACCTATTGATATCGCGTGTCGTGCTTGGAAGCTCTGACAGTGGGCAGCGCCTGTTCCTATCATGGAGCCATGCAGTTACCCACCGAAATGGCCGCCCTGGTCGACCGTCTCGCGCCACAAGAGGGCTATACCGAGTCAGCGATTCCCGGTGTGCGGCTCATGCGAGCCAATGGGCCAGTGATGCGAGCGCCTATGCTGTACGAGCCGAGCATCTGCATCGTGGTGCAAGGGCGCAAGCATGGTTTTCTTGGCGGCAAGGTCTATGTCTACGACGCGCACCACTACCTCGTGCTGTCGGTGCCGATGTCTTTCGAGAGCGAGACCGAAGCGAGCGCCAAAAGGCCGCTGCTGGGCATGGCGCTGCGAATTGATCCGGCGCAGGCGGCGGAGATCGCGCTGGCGGTTGGGCAGGACAGCGTTGCAGCCGAAGCGCAGCCCTGCACCATGGCTTCAACACCGGTGGACGCGGAATTGTCAGACGCTCTGTTGCGGCTGCTGCGCGTGCTGGCATCGCCGCTGGAGGCGCGAATCCTCGGGCCGGGCATCTTGCGCGAGATCTACTTCCGCGTGCTGACCGGAAAGCAGGGTGCTGCGATGCGGGCGGCACTCGCGCAGGGCAGCCGCTTCCAAAGAATCGCCCGTGCGCTGTGTCGAATGCATGACAACTATGCGGACGCGCTCGATGTCGCCACACTGGCACACACAGCAGGAATGAGCGCACCTGCGTTTCATGCGAACTTCAAGGCCACGATGGGCACGTCGCCATTGCAGTACCTCAAGGCCATGCGTCTGCACCAGGCGCGCCTGCTGATGGTGCGCCAGGGTGTGACGGCCGCCTCCGCCTGCGCAGCGGTGGGGTACGAAAGCGCCTCGCAGTTCAGCCGCGAGTTCAGGCGCCTGTTCGGCCGCACACCGGTTGAAGAGGCACAGCGTATGAAGTCAATCCTGGCGCTGCGACCGTCTGCGCAGGTCAGCTAACGGCCAGGCAGATCCCTTCGTGTGCCTCTGCGTCGTCCGAGCGTCAGCGGCCCGCGCACGTCGGCTTTGTGGTCACGAGCTCATGGCGGTGGATGTCGTCAACGGGTCTCAAGCCAGAGTAGCGTTGGGCTTGGTCATTGCGACGACTCCGTTGCGCCTCCAACGCCGTCGCAAAGGGCAACGGGATGGCGAGTGGCCGAGCATGACGTTGCCACTGTCAAACTGGTTAGTGACACCTCACCGTGGACGAAGCGCGAATTCTGGTAGGCCGTGCTGGGCTCGAACCAGCGACCAAAGGATTATGAGTCCTCTGCTCTAACCAACTGAGCTAACGGCCCGCGCCGGCATTCTATTGGCGGGCACGCACCCGCGCGCCGCGCTTACTTCTGCGACAACGCGTTCGACACCAACCGCGAGGTGATGTCCACGATCTGGATCATGCGGTCGTACGCCATCCGCGTGGGCCCGATCACGCCGAGCGTGCCCACCACCTGCCCGTCCACTTCATAGGGCGCCGACACGACCGACAGCTCCTCGAAGGGCACGACCATGCTCTCGCCGCCGATGTAGATGCGCACCCCCTCGGCCTGGCTGCTCACGTCGAGCAGGCGCATCAGCTGGGTCTTGTGCTCGAACAAGTCGAAGAGCTTGCGCAAGGACCCCATGTCGCTGGAAAAGTCCTGCACGGTGAGCAAGTTGCGCTCGCCGGAAATCACGACCTGTTCCTGGTCGGCCATGGCCTCGGTGCCGGCTTCCACCGCGGCTTGCATCAGCGTCGCGATCTCGCCGCGCAATTGCTCCACCTCGTTCTTCAGCCGCTCGCGCACCTCTTCCATCGTGAGGCCGGCGTAGTGCTGGGTGAGGAAGTTGCTGGCCTCGATCAACTGGGATTGCGAGAAGTCTTGCGCGGTGAAGATCACGCGGTTCTGCACGTCGCCATCGGGCGAAACGAGGATGACCAGCACGCGCCGGTCGCCCAGGCGCAGGAATTCGATGTGGCGAAAGAGGCTCGGCTTCTTGGGCGTGGTCACCACGCCGACGAAGTTGGACAGGCTCGACAGGATCTGCGCCGCATTGGCGATCACGCGCTGCGGCTGGTCGGCCTGCAGCTGCGGCTCGAACCGCGGCTCGTCCCACTGGCGCGGTTGCGCGGTGAGCATGGTGTCGACGAAGAGCCGGTAGCCGCGCGCGGTGGGAATGCGCCCGGCGCTGGTGTGGGGGCTGGCGATGAGGCCCAGCTCTTCCAGGTCGGCCATCACGTTGCGGATGGTGGCGGGCGACAGGTCGAGGCCGGAGGCCTTGGAAAGCGTGCGCGAACCCACGGGCTGGCCTTCCGCGATGTAGCGTTCGACCAGGGTTTTCAGAAGTGTCTTCGCACGCTCGTCCAGCATGGGTTTCATTGTAGGCGGAGGGTCATTTTCCCAGGCGTCGGCCGCGATTCGCTGTGGTGTAATCCCGCGCATGAGCCGTCGCTTTCGTCATGCCGCACTGGTGGGCAAGTACCACGCACAGGGCATCCGTGGGGTCCTCGACGAGATCGCACGCTTCCTCATCGCCCAGGGCCTGGAGGTCTCGCTCGAGCGCGAGACGGCGCTGAACACCGGCCTGTCCGACTACGGCGCGATGACACCCGCCGAGCTCGGCCAGCACTGCGACATCGCAGTCGTGGTGGGCGGCGACGGCACCATGCTCGGCATCGCACGCCAGCTCGCGCGCTTCGGCATTCCGCTGGTCGGCATCAACCAGGGCCGCCTGGGTTTCATCACCGACGTGCACATCGGCCAGTACCAGGAAGCGCTCGCGCCGATGATCGCCGGCGACTTCGAGGAGGAGCGCCGCAGCATGCTCGAAGGCGGCGTCTGGCGAGACGGCGAAGTCATCTTCGAAGGCATCGCGATGAACGACGTGGTCGTGAGCCGCGGCGCCACGGCCAGCATGGTCGAGCTCAAGGTGGACATCGGCGACGAGTTCGTCGCCAACATCCGCGCCGACGGCCTGATCGTCGGCTCGCCCACCGGCTCCACGGCCTACGCGCTGTCGGCCGGCGGGCCGATTCTTCATCCGGGCATCGGCGGCTGGGTGCTGGTGCCCATCGCACCGCACGACCTTTCCAACCGCACCATCGTCCTGCCCGACTCGCGCGAGATCACGATCGAGATCGTGGCCGGGCGCGACGCCAGCGTGAACTTCGACATGCAAAGCTTGGCCAGCCTCCTCCACGGCGACCGCATCACCGTCCGCCGCTCCGCGCACCAGGTGCGCTTCCTGCACCCGCTGGGCTGGAGCTACTACGCGACGCTTCGGCGCAAGCTGCACTGGAACGCGGGGGTGGCCTGATGCTTCGCCGACTCGCGTTGCGCGATTTCGTGATCGTCACCTCGCTGGAGGTGGAGCTGGACGCCGGCTTCTCGGTGCTCACCGGCGAGACGGGCGCGGGCAAGTCCATCCTCATCGACGCGGTGCAGCTCGCGCTGGGCAGCCGCGGCGATGCCGGCGTGGTGCGCGAAGGCGCGCCGCGGGCCGAGATCACCGCCGAATTCGATTCGCCGCCCACGCTCGCGAGCTGGCTCGACGACGCCGGGTTCGACACGGCGGACACGCTGCTGCTTCGCCGGACCATCGACGCGCAAGGAAAGTCGCGCGCCTGGGTCAACGGCAGTGCGGCCACCATCGCGCAGCTTCGCGAGGCGGCCGACCACCTCGTGGACATCCACGGCCAGCACGCCTGGCAAAGCCTCACGCGCGGCGCATCGGTACGTGGGTTGCTCGATGCCTACGCAGGCATCGACACCGCGCCTCTTGCCGCTGCGTTCTCGCGCTGGAAGGCGGCGTCGGATCTGCTGGACACCGCCCGCACGAAGCAGGCCGACCTCTCGCGCGAGCGCGAACGCCTGGCCTGGCAGATCGGCGAGGTCGACAAGCTCGCGCCCGGCGACGACGAGTGGGACGAGCTCAATGCCGAGCACCAAAAGCTGTCGAACGCGCAGTCGCTGATCGACTCCGCACGCAACGCGCTGGACGCGGTGAACGATGCGGACGAGAACGCCGAATCGCTCACCGGCCGCGCCATCGACGCGCTGCAGGAGGTGTCGTCCATCGACCGACAGCTCGCCAACGTCGTCGAGGTGCTTCAAGGCGCGCAGGCGCAGCTGCAGGATGCCGCGCACACGCTCTCCAGCTATCTCAACCACACCGAGCTCGAGCCCGAACGCCTGCAGGAGGTGGACGAGCGCATGTCGGCGTGGATGGGCCTTGCGCGCCGCTACCGCCGTCCGCCATCGGACCTGGCAGCACTGCTCGCCGAGTGGAAGCACGAGCTCGCGGCGCTCGATGCCGCGTCCGACCTCGACGCGCTCGAAGCCGATCTGCGCGAAGCCAAGAGCGCCTTCGACGCGCAGGCGAAGAAGGTGTCCGCCGCCCGCAAGCAGGCTGCGCCCAAGCTCGCCACCGCGGTCACGCAAGCCATGCAGCAGTTGGGCATGGCCGGCGGCCGCTTCGACGTCGCCTTGCAGGCACAGGACGCGCCGCAATCATTCGGGCTCGAATCCGCCGAGTTCCTCGTCGCCGGCCACGAAGGCAGCACGCCGCGGCCGCTGGCCAAGGTGGCTTCGGGCGGCGAGCTGTCGCGCATTGCACTGGCCATTGCCGTCACCACCAGCCAGCTCGGCGAAGCCGGCACGCTGATCTTCGACGAGATCGATGCGGGCGTCGGCGGCGCCGTGGCCGAGACGGTGGGCCGGCTGATGAAGCAGCTGGGCCGCGACCGCCAGGTGATGGCCGTGACGCACCTGCCGCAGGTGGCCGCCTGCGCCGACCACCATTTCGTCGTCTCCAAGGCAGCGCGCGAAGGCACGACGCGCAGCGACGTGAACGCCGTGAACGGCGAGGCCCGCGTGGCCGAGATCGCCCGCATGCTGGGCGGCGAGCGGCTGTCGGGCACCAGCCTCGCACACGCACAGGAGATGCTCGCCGTGGGCGCCGAAGCCTCGACGCCGCGCGGGCGAAAGCGCGCATGAGCCCCGCTCGACGATTCGACGCGGCTGCGCGCAGCCCGGAGCGTGCACGATGAGCCACGACCCCGACAACGCCCCGATCACGCGGCCAGACGCAGGTGCCGGCCCCACGCCTTACGAGGTGGTGCTGGTCACCGGCATCTCCGGCTCGGGCAAGTCGGTGGCGCTGCACGCGCTGGAAGACGCCGGCTTCTTCTGCGTGGACAACCTGCCGCCGGAGCTCTTGCGCGAATTCCTGCGCATCGAGAACCAGCGTTCGGAGCGGCGCGTGGCCATCGCGATGGACTCGCGCAGCGCGGGCTCGCTGCCGCAGCTGTTGCCGCTGCTGGAGCAGCTGCAAGGCGAAGGCGTGCTGATCCGCTCCATCTTTCTCGATTCGGGCACCGACACGCTGGTGCGGCGCTTTTCCGAAACGCGGCGGCTGCATCCGCTCACGCACGAGGCCAGCAGCACCGACCAGCATCGCGCGCTGGTGGATGCGATCGAGCTCGAGCGCGAACTGCTGGCCGAGCTGCGCGAGGTCTCGACCATCATCGACACCAGCCAGCTGCGCCCGGCCCAGTTGCGCAGCTGGATCCACAACCTCGTGAACGCGCCAGGCAACCGCTTCACGCTGGTGTTCGAATCCTTCGCGTTCAAGCACGGCGTGCCGCTGGATGCGGACTACGTGTTCGACGTGCGCGTGCTGCCCAACCCGTACTACATCCGCGAGCTGCGACCGCTCACCGGCCGCGACGGCCCGGTGGCGTCCTACCTGCACGCCCAGCCGGAGGTGGGCGAGATGCTGTCGCAGATCGAATCGTTTCTCTCGCGCTGGCTGCCGGCCTTCGAGGCTGACCAGCGCAGCTACCTCACCGTGGCCATCGGCTGCACCGGCGGGCAACACCGCTCGGTGTACTTCGTCGAGATGCTGTCGCGCTGGTTCGAGTCGCGTGCGGTGACGCTGGTGCGCCACCGCGAGCTCGACGCGCGGGGCTGACCACACGACGCTACAACACGCGGCGGCCCGCCGTCCCCTTCGATGTCTTCACCCGCACTCTTCGACCTCGCCCTCTTCCCGCTGCACTCGGTGCTGTTCCCGGGCGGGCTGCTGTCGCTCAAGGTCTTCGAAGCCCGCTACCTCGACCTCGTCGGCGATTGCCTGCGCGAGCGCAAGCCTTTCGGCGTGGTATCCATCAAGCAAGGCAGCGAGGTGCGCCGCACGAGCAACGACCCGACGGTGTTCGAGACCACCGGCACCATGGCCGAACTCATCGACGTAGACAGCGCGCAGCCGGGCATCCTGCAGGTGCGTTGCAAGGGCATGCAGCGCTTCGAGGTGAAAAGCACCTCGCAGGAGGCCGATGGCTTGTGGGTCGCCGAAGCCTTGCTCGTGCCCGACGACGAACCGGTGGCGCCGGCCGAGGCGATGCACGAGACGGTGCGCGGCCTCGCCAACGCCATCGCCACCATGAAGAGCCAAGGCACTGAGCCCTTCCTGCAACCCTATGCCTTCGACAACGCCGGCTGGGTGGCCAACCGCTGGTGCGAGATCCTGCCCATCTCCATCGCCGCCAAGCAGAAGCTGATGGAACTGCCCGATGCGCAGGTGCGGCTGCAGCTGGTGAACGATTTCCTGCGCAGCAAGGGCGTGGTGAAGTGACCGCCGCGGCCGGACAGGCCTCTGGTTACAAATCCGGGAAATCCCAGTCCCCGACTCCGGGGCCGTCGCACCCCTAGAACCAATGTAGACGCTCTCGCATCTCGCTCCTACCCTGAGGGAATCACAGGAAGAGGGCGTGATCGATGAATACAAGACAGACACTCGCCGCGTCGGGCCTCGCGCTGGCCGCCATCGGCAGCCAGGCCGCCGTCACCGGCTACACCACCAAGGGCGCGTTCGACGTGGCCATCGCCGGCCTCGTCGGCGCGCAGACGGTGGACTTCGACAGCGTGGCCGCGGGCACCAGCTTCGCGAGCGGCACGGGCACGGGCGGCCTCACCTTCAACTACTCGATCGCGGGCTACACCGCGCAGGTGTCCAACACCTTCGGCACCACCTCGGGCACGAACTACCTGGGGCTGGACAACCCCGACACCGCCTTCTACCTCGGCGACAGCATCACCATCGACTTCGGCCGCGTGGTGCATGCGGCGGGGCTGTACCTCATCACCGGAAGCGACGCGCAGGCGGGCGACCTGGAGCTGTCGGTGGCCGGCGGCTCGGTGTTCAACAGCGCCACTGCCGACACGCTGGTGAGCGACGGACAGGCCTTCTACCTCGGGCTCGTCGAGAGCGACCCCACGCTGGGCTTTTCCACGGCGACCATCCACGGCGTGCCTTCGGGCGGGGCCTTCCTCGCTTTCAGCGCGGACGACATCACCAGTGCCACGGTGAGCGCGGTGCCTGAGCCCGAGACCTACGCGCTGATGCTGGCGGGGCTGGGCGTGATGGCGTGGCTGCGCCGCAGCCGGCGCCACCACCGCTGACACGCCCGTCCTGCGGCACGAGCATCACCACGTGCCGCGGCTTCCGCGCGGACGTCCACCCCATCGAACTGCAGCACCAATAAGCTGCGCCAACCAGGAGAGCAACATGTCCCGAGCCTTGATCCGCACCTGCGCCGCCGGCCTTGCCGCGCTGTCACTGTCCAGCCTGCCGGGAGTCGCATCGGCGCAAGCTGAGCCGCTCCTCGGGCAGATCATGTGCGGCGCCTTCAACTTCGCGCCGCGCGGCTGGGCGAGGCTCGATGGGCAACTCTTGTCCATCTCCACCAACACCGCCTTGTTCGCGCTGCTGGGCACAAACTACGGCGGCGACGGCCGCACCACCTTTGCGCTGCCCGACATGCGCGGCCGCGTGCTGATGCATGACGGCACGGGCCCGGGCCTCACGCCGCGCACCATCGGTGAAATGGGCGGCACTGAAGCGGTAACGCTCAACAACGCGCAGTTGCCGGCGCACACCCATACGGTCACGCCGCAAGGCAGCCCGAGCGATGCAACGCTGGTGTCGCCTGCCGGCGGCGTGCCTTCGACCAAGGCGCGCACGACGCTGTACGCGCCGGGCCCGGGCACGGTGCCGATGTCTCCGGTGCTGACCTCGCCGGCCGGATCGAACTCGCCGGTGCCCATCATGCAGCCCACGCTCACCATCAACTGCTTCATCGCGGTGGAAGGCATCTTCCCTTCGCGCAGCTGAGGCGCGTCGCGCGGCCTACGGCGTCGCCAGCAGCTTGCGCAAGGGCGCGGGCACGCCGGCGGCCAGGGCCTGGTCGAGCGTGAACCATCGCCCGGCAGGCAGGGCCTGGGTCACCTGGTCCGCCTGGGCTTTTGAGGGCAAGTTCCAGCGGATCGGGTGCAGACGCCAGTCGAGGTGCGTGAGCACGTGGGTGAAGCTTTCAAGCGCTTCGCCCTCGCCCGGCCACGTGGCGGCAAGCTCGTCGAAAGCCTCGCCCGAATCGAACTCCGGCAGGCTCCACAAGCCGGCCCACACGCCCGTGTCGGGCCGCTGCGTGAGCCAGAGCTGGTCGCGCCATTGCAGCCACAGCCACACATGCTCGCGCCGTCCGCGCTTGAGCTTGCGTGTCTTCACGGGGTAAGCCTCGGGCGTGCCCTGCTTCGTGGCGATGCAGTCGACCTGCACGGGGCACAGCAGGCAATGCGGCGAGCGTGTCACGCACACCGTCGCGCCCAGGTCCATCAGGCCTTGTGTGTACGACTCGATGCCCTCTTGCGGCAACAGCCGCGTCGCGTGGTCCCACAGCACGCGCTCGCTGGCGGATGAGGCGAGGTCGCTGTCGAAGGCCAGCACCCGCGTGAGCACGCGCTTGACGTTGCCGTCGAGAATGGCCACGCGTTCGCCGAAGCAGAAGGCCGCGATCGCCGCCGCCGTCGATCGGCCGATGCCGGGCAATTCCGCAAGCTGCACTGCGCTGCGCGGAAAGCTGCCGCCGTGCTCGCTCATCACCGCCTGCGCGCAGCGGTGCAGGTTGCGGGCACGGCTGTAGTAGCCGAGACCGCTCCACATCGCGAACACGTCGTCGACCGTGGCCGCCGCGAGCGCGGCGACATCGGGACAGCGTTGCAGGAAGCGCTCGTAGTAGCCGAGCACGGTGGAGACCTGCGTCTGCTGCAGCATGATCTCCGACAGCCACACGCGGTACGGGTCGCGCGTCTGCTGCCACGGCAGGGTGTGCCGGCCATGGCTGCGCTGCCACTCGACGACGCGCGCCGAGAACGTCTCGGGACGCGGACTCACCGTTGGGCGTGGCGCAGCAGCATGGGCGCCGGCTCGTCGCTCGGCGGCAGGTTCAAACGCAACAGGCCATCGGCGGTCTCGGTGGGGCCGTCCAGCAGCAGGTCGACGTCGACCGACTCCGGGTCGCGCAAGGCCACCGACAGCTCGCCCACGCGGTTCATGTATTGCGTGAGACGCTGGTCCTGCGTCTCGATTTCGGCGATGCGCTGCTCGAGCTCGCCGGCCGCGTTCTGGATGCGCTCCAGCGCCTCGCGCCTGCGGCGGAAGCCGCGGCGGCGTTCACGCAGCTGCGAATCGACCTGCGCCGACGCGCCCTTGCTCCACAGCTCGAGTTCGCCGCTCGCGTTCTCGAACACCACACGCAGCTTGGACACCAGCATGCGGCGGAACTGCTCCATGAACTTCGGCTGCGACAGGCGCAGCGCCTGCGTGAGGCCGAGGTACTGCACGTAGTTGCGCTCGATGAGACCGAGCTCGCGCACATAGCGGTCGAGCTCGGGGCCCTTGGGCAAGGACAGGCCGAAACCGAACTCCGAGTTCAGCTTGCCGAACGAAGCGGCCAGCATGTCACGGATCTCGTTGCCGCTCTTCTGCCCGGCTTCGAGCAAGGTGCGCAGGCGGTTGATGAGGCCCATGAAGGCCTTCTTCGCGCCCAGGTTCAAGATGGAGGCCGCCATCTCCTCCTGCATCTGCGCGACCTCTTCGCGCAGGCGGTCGCTGGACAGGCCGACGAGCGCGTCCTTGAGCATGCGGGTGTGCACGACGCGCAGCGCCTGCAGCCGCGCGGTGCACAGCTCGAACTCCGCCGTTTCCTCTTCCACGCGCTTGAGCATCAGGCGCACCTTGGCGCCGCTCTTGCCGCGAATGCCGCGCAGCTCCAGCATCTGCTCGGCCAGCTGCCGGCGCGAATCGCCCAGCCGTCGCGCGACGTGGGTCTGCACGTTCTCGATCGCATCGTCCAGCACCTGCTGGATCACCTCGCGGCGCTTGGGCAGGAGCTGCGACGACAGCGCTTCTTCAAGCTGCGTGAGGCGGCTCGCTTCGAGCGCCTTGACGTCACCCGCGAGCCGCGCTGCCAGCGCCTGGCGCGCCGAGAGCGGGAAGACGCGCTCGGGCGCGATCTCCAGCGTGCGGGCGGTGGCTTGCCGCTGCGACTCGATCATCGACGCCACCTGCTCGGCCGAGGCCAGCGGGTCGATCATCGCGTCGATCTTGTTGAGCACGACGAAGCGCGCGAGGTTGTGCGTGTCGAGGTGGTCGCGCCAGATCGCCATGTCCGACTTGGTCACGCCGGTGTCGGCGCCCAGGATGAACACCGTGGCGTGGGCGCTGGGCAGCAGGCTCAGCGTCAGCTCGGGCTCGGCGCCGATGGCGTTCAGCCCCGGCGTGTCGAGCACCACGAGCCCTTGCTTGAGCAGCGGATGCGGGTAGTTGATGAGCGCGTGGCGCCACTCGGGCACCTCGACGCGGCCCTGGTCGTCCAGCGGCGGGTTCTCGGACGGGCGGGCATCGTCCCAGAAGCCGAGCGTGCGGGCCTCGTCCTGCGAGACCCAGCGTGTGCGCATCACTTCCTTGAGGGCGTGCGACAGCTCCTCGGACGACTTGACGTTCAGCTCGATGTGCGTCCAGGCGCGCGGCTGCAGGCGCAGCTCGCCAAGCGACAGGCCTTCCAGCCGGGTCGTGATGGGCAAGAGCGACAGCAGCGGCGGCTCTTCCGGGTCGTAGGCCAGCTCCACCGGACACATGGTGGTGCGCCCCGGCGTGGCGGGCAGCACGCGGCGGCCGGCGTCGGCGAAGAAGATGGCGTTGATCAGCTCGGACTTGCCGCGCGAGAACTCGGCGACGAAGGCCACGACCAGCTTCTCGCCGGCCAGGCGCTGGGCCAGCGACGCCAGCGATTCATTGACCGGGCCGTCAGCCAGATCGTGTTCGGTGAGGAAGCGCTGCAGATCGCCCAGACGCCGGCCGAGCGCAGTGCGCCAATCGGTCAGCGCATCGAAGTTGCTGGCAAAGGTGGGCGTCATCTTGGGCTCGGAGCGCTCGCAAAAATAGGGCCACCCGCGGTGGCAAGACAGGTCCGAGTCATGGTAGCTCAAGGCCTATTCGCGACACCCCGGGATACATCTGCACACCAAATCCTTCCCGACTTGGCGTGACGAGTTCAACGTCTTTCAGCGCTTTTGACAAGCCGGACAGAAGAAGGTGGATCGCTGGCCCTGCGTGATGCGCCGGATTGCTGCGCCGCACACACGGCAGGGCTCCTTCTCGCGGCCGTACACGCCGGCCTGCGCCTGGAACTGGCCTTCCATGCCGTGCGCATCGCGAAAGTCCCGCAGCGTCGAACCGCCGAGCGCCAACGCGCGGGCGAGCGTGTCGCGCACCGCGCGCGCCAGCTTGTCGGCGCGTGGCCGGCTCACGCGGTCGCTGCGGGTGCGCGGGTCGATGCCCGCGGCATACAGCGCCTCGCAGGCGTAGATGTTGCCGGCGCCGACCACGATGTCGCCGGCCAACAGCGCGAGCTTCACGGCGACGCGGCGCTTCTTCAGGGCCTGGTGCAGATAGTCGCCGGTGAAGGACGGGTCGAAGGGCTCCACGCCCAGGCCGGCCAGGAGCTTGGCCGCCATGCCCTCCTCCCGGCTGACCGACCACACCACGGCGCCGAAGCGGCGCGGGTCAGTCAGCCGCAAGGTGCCGCGGGTGGTGACGAGGTCGAAGTGGTCGTGCGTGCCGGCCTCGGGCGGCGCCTGGGTGAAGGCCAGCGAGCCGGACATCCCCAGGTGCATGAGCAATCCACCGGGGTCGTCGCCGGCTTCGGCCAGCGGCAGCCACAGGTACTTTCCGCGGCGGCTGGCTTCGCCCACCGTGCGGCCGACGAGCGAAGCAGGCTCTACGCCCAGCGGCCAGCGCAGCGGCTTGCCCAGGCGCACGGCGGTGACCCGCGCGCCCTGGATGCGCTCGGCAAAGCTCTGTCTGGTGGTCTCGACCTCGGGCAATTCGGGCATGAAGGGAATTATCACGACGCGGCACGGTCAATGCAGGCAGCGCCTGTCTTGCGGGCTGCGGCCACCACTAGAATCAAATCGAGCTACAGGAGTTCTCCCAATGCCAGCCCGTTTCAATCTCCGCATGCGTGCGCTGGCCCTGGCTGCCTGCGCCACGCTGCTCACGCACAACGCCATTGCGCAAGCCGCCTCCGTGGTCGAGGCGCCCACCAAGTCCCGGCTCGATCGCCAGTTGTTCCTGCAGCTCCTCATCGGTGAAATCGAGCTGCGCGAAGGCGAGGTCGGTACGGCTTACGAGGTGATCCTCGAAGCGGCGCGCCGATCCAAGGAAGAACAGCTGTTCAAGCGGGCCACCGACATCGCCTTGCAAGCCGGGGCCGGCGAACAGGCGCTGACGGCCGCCAAGACCTGGCGCGAGGAGCTGCCCGGTTCGCTGGACGCGCATCGTTACGTCATCCAGATCCTCGTGGCGCTGAACCGGCCGGCTGATACCGCCGACACGCTGTCGTCGCTGGTCAAGATCACGCCGGAGAGCGAGCGACCGTCGATCATCATGAACCTGCCACGCTTCTTCTCGCGCGTGACCGACCGCAAGGCGACCGTCGCGCTGATGGAGAAGGTGCTGCAACCCTATGCCGACCAGCCCGCCACCAAGTCGGCCGTGAGCGTGGCCATCGGCCATTCGTGGTTCCTCGCCGAAGACACCACCCGTGCGCTCGAGTACGCGAAGCGCGCCCACGAACAGGACCCGGCATCCGAAGGCGCGGCACTCTTCGCACTCGAGATGCTGCCGGGCGTCGCGCCCGCCGAAGACCTGGTGATCGACCACCTGAAGGTCAAGCCGACGAGCGATGGCATCAGGCAGGTGTATGCCCGCATCCTCAGCGCATCGCAACGCTTCGCCGATGCCGCCGCGCAGCTCGAACAGGTGACCCAGCACCAGCCGCAACAGGCAGGGCCGTATCTCACGCTGGGCGCGCTGTACCTCGAATTGAAGCAGCCGGTGCCCGCGACCGCGGCACTGAAGAAATATCTCGATGTCGCGCAGAACGCGCCGGCGAAGACGCCGCCCAAGGCCGCGGCGGCCGCTGCCTCGGCCCCCGCGGACAGCGACGATGATGACGACGACGATTCCCCGCCCCCGAGCGCTGCTGCCGCCGCCGACCAAGGTGTGACACAGGCCTGGCTGATGCTCGCGCAAGCCGCGGAACAGCAGGGCGATTTCAAGGGTGCCGAGGCTTGGCTCGCGAAGGTCGACAACCCGCAGCGCGCGCTCGAAGTGATCGCGCGCCGCGCGTCGCTGATGGCGCGCCAGGGCAAGATCAAGGAGGCCCGCGAGCTCATCCGCCGTTCGCCCGAGAAGACGCCCGAGGACGCGCGCGCCAAGCTGCTGGCCGAGGCGCAGGTGTTGCGCGACGTGAAGCACTGGGCCGACGCCAACAGTGTCCTCGCCACGGCGAACAAGAAGTTCCCGAACGATGTCGACCTGCTGTACGAGCAATCGATGATGGCCGAGAAGCTCAACAAGCTCGACGAGATGGAAAAGCTACTGCGCCGTGTCATCGAGATCAAGCCCGATCACCAGCATGCGTACAACGCCCTGGGCTATTCGCTGGCCGAGCGCAACACGCGCCTGCCTGAGGCGAAGGCGCTGATCCAGAAGGCGCTCGAGATCGCGCCGGGCGAGCCGTTCATCACCGACAGCCTGGGATGGGTCGAATACCGCAGCGGCAACCGGGCGGAAGCCTTGCGCCTCCTGCGTGGAGCTTACCGCTCGCGGCCCGATCCTGAGATCGCCGCGCACCTGGGCGAGGTGCTGTGGATCAACGGTGACCGCGACGAGGCCAAGCGCGTGTGGCGCGAAGCCCGCAGCAAGGATTCCACCAACGACGTGCTGCGCGAGACGCTGGCGCGGCTGCGGGTCGGCGAACTGTGACGCGGCGCTGGTTTGGCGCGGCCTGCCTGGCCACGGCGCTCGCCCTGGCCGGCTGCGCCACGCCCCCGGCTGGTCCGCAACGCTACGGCACGGAGGACTCGCTCGCCGGCCGCATGACGGTGAAGGTCGATGCGACGGCGACCACGCAGGTGCGCAACGTGACCGCGGTGTTCGACCTGCAAGGCAATCCGCAGCAGGGCAAGCTGGACCTGAGCACGCCGCTGGGCACCGTCCTCGCCCAGGCCCGCTGGGCGCCGGGCAAAGTGGCGCTCGTCACGTCGCAAGGCGAAACGGCCTTTGCCAGCCTGGACGACCTGACGCGCGAAGTGCTCGGCGAAAGCCTACCCGTGGCGGCGCTCTTCGACTGGCTGCGCGGCCGGCCCTGGCCCGGCGCGCCGAGCACCGCATCGGGCGGCAAGGGCTTCGCGCAGCTGGGCTGGGTCGTCAGCCTCGCGCAATTCGACGAAGGCTTGATCGCCGCGAACCGCGCCCAGGCGCCAGCCGTGACGGTGCGCGCCAAGCTGGACCCTCGATGAGCTTGCGCAGCCTGTGGGACGTGCCGGCGCCGGCCAAGCTGAACCTGTTTCTTCATGTGGTCGGGCGCCGATCGGACGGCTATCACCTGCTGCAGTCGGTCTTCGTCCTGATCGACTGGGCGGACACGCTGCATCTCGAGCTTCGGGACGACGGAAAGCTGGCGCGCCACGACCTGGGCGCGGCCTTGCCCGACGACGATCTGTGCCTGCGCGCCGCACGACTGCTGCAGTCGGAAAGCGGCGTCTCGCTGGGCGCTGACATCTCCATCGACAAGCAGGTGCCCTGGGGCGCGGGCATGGGCGGCGGCAGTTCGGACGCGGCGTCCACGCTGCTCGCGCTGAACCGGCTGTGGAAGCTGGATTGGCCGCTGTCGCGCCTGTTGCCGCTGGGCCTCAAGCTGGGTGCGGACGTCCCCTTCTTCCTCGGTGGGCGCAACGCGTGGGTGGAGGGCATCGGCGAGCGGCTGACGCCCGTCGAATTGCCGCCGCAGTGGCTGGCCGTCGTGAAGCCTGCCGCGAGCATCGCGACGCAAGCAATCTTCACGAACCCGCTGCTGGTTCGCGACACCAATGCTGCTATACTTGCGGGCTTTCCTGCAGACGAGACAAAACTCGAGACGCTAGTCGGTAGCGAGCGCGTCACGCTGAAAGAGATTACGCAGGGGTTCGGCCGCAACGATTTGCAGCCCCCGGCAGAAGCTCACAGTGAAGAGGTGGCCCAGGCCGCCCGGCTGCTGGAAAGACGCTTTGGCAACAGCCGCATGACCGGTTCCGGGAGCGCGGTGTTTGCAAGAGCAGGCAGGATCGAAGGCGCTGAGAGTTTGCCCACGGCGACACTTCCGACGGATCTTCCGGCGGGCTGGGCAGGCAGGATGTGCCGAAGCCTGGAGCTTCACCCCCTCGCGGGTTGGGCTTCAAGCTGACAGTTGAGGTTGGCCGCGAAAGCGGCGGACCGGTGTAGGGGAGTCGCCAAGTTGGTTAAGGCATCGGATTTTGATTCCGACATGCGAGGGTTCGAGTCCTTCCTCCCCTGCCAAATCTCTTCCAAGTGATTCCCGGTGTTGCGCAACGCAACACGCAGGGGCTGAACCGAATGGGTTGCATGACCGCCCCTGAAAGCCTCGACGGAGGGAATGTGCTTTTCAACACCGTGCTCTTCACCGGTAACGCCAACCCCGCGCTGGCGCAGGAAATCGCATCCCATCTCGGCATCGAACTCGGCAAGGCCAAGGTCGGCCGCTTCTCCGATGGCGAAGTGGACATCGAGATCCAGCAGAACGTGCGCGCCCGCGACATCTTCGTGGTCCAGCCCACCTGCGCGCCGACCAACGAAAACCTGATGGAGCTGTGCATCATGGTCGACGCGCTCAAGCGCGCGTCCGCCCGCCGTGTCACCGCCGTCATCCCCTATTTCGGCTACGCCCGCCAAGACCGGCGCCCGCGCTCGACGCGCGTGCCCATCAGCGCGAAGGTCGTCGCCAACATGCTCGAGGCCGTGGGCGTCGAGCGCCTGCTGACCATGGATCTGCACGCCGACCAGATCCAGGGCTTCTTCAACATCCCCGTCGACAACATCTACGCCTCGCCGGTGCTGCTGTCGGACGTGCAGACCAAGCGCTACGACAACCTCGTGGTGGTGTCGCCCGACGTGGGCGGCGTGGTGCGCGCCCGGGCGCTGGCCAAACAGCTCAACTGCGACCTCGCCATCATCGACAAGCGCCGTCCGAAGGCCAACGTCTCGGAAGTGATGCACGTCATCGGCGAGATCGACGGCCGCAACTGCGTGATCATGGACGACATGATCGACACCGCCGGTACGCTCGTGAAGGCGGCCGAGGTGCTCAAGGAGCGCGGCGCCAAGAGCGTGTATGCCTATTGCACCCACGCGGTGTTCTCAGGTCCCGCCATCGAGCGCATCAAGGGCTCGGCGCTGGACGAAGTCGTTATCACCAACACCATTCCGTTGTCCGAGGACGGCAAGATCTGCACGAAGGTCCGCCAGCTGTCGGTGGCCTTCCTGTTCGCCGAGACCATCCGCCGGATTTCCGACGGTGAATCGGTGACCTCCCTTTTCGCCGAGCAGAACAACAACTTCTGATCGGCGATTTTCGCGGGGCCCCTGTCGGGCCTCACCTCATGGAGCAGCCTGGTCGCGGGCGCTCCGAACTTTTGGAGTCACTATGAAATTCGTCGCTTTCGAGCGCACGCTGCAGGGGACCGGAGCGAGCCGCCGCCTGCGCAATGCGCAAAAGGTTCCCGGCATCGTCTACGGTGCCGGCGAGGCCGCCAAGATCGAGCTCGATCACAACGCCCTCTTCTTCGCGCTGAAGAAGGAAGCCTTCCACTCCACCGTGCTGGAAATGGAGCTGGCCGGCAAGACCGAACAGGTCATCCTGCGTGACTATCAAATGCACGCCTTCCGGCCCATCGTGATGCACGTGGACTTCCAGCGCGTGGACGCCACCACCAAGATCACGAAGAAGGTGCCGCTGCACTTCGTCAACGAAGAAAACTCGCCGGCCGTCAAGACCGACAAGCTTCTCGTGAACCACGTCGTGACCGAGCTGCTGGTGCAGTGCCTGGCCGCCCAGCTGCCCGAGTTCATCGAAGTCGACCTCGGCAACCTGACCAAGGGCTCCTCGCTGCACGTCGATGACCTGCAACTGCCCGCGGGCACGAAGGTCGTGACGCACGGCAAGAAGAACCCGGTGATCGTCTCCGTGTCGGCCCAGGCCGCCGAAGAAGAAGTCGTCGCCGCGCCGGTCGTCGCCGCTGCCGCCCCCGAAAAGGGCAAGGGCAAGAAGGACGAGAAGCAGAACAAGAAGTAAAGCCTTGCGGCTTCGCACCGCAACGCGTCAAGCCCCGCCTCGGCGGGGCTTTTTCATGTCCGGCGTCCCTAGATAATCCGTCTCCATGATCAAGTTGCTTGTCGGCCTGGGCAATCCCGGCCCCGAATACGAAGCCACGCGGCACAACGCCGGGTTCTGGTGGATCGACGAAGTCGCGCGCAAGCTGGGCGCGACTCTCGTGCCCGAGCGTGCCTACTTCGGCCTCGTGGCGCGGGTGAACCGGCCCGACGGCCCAATCTGGCTGCTCGAGCCGATGACCTTCATGAACCTGTCGGGCAAGTCGGTCGCCGCCCTGGCCCGCTTCTTCAAGATCGCGCCGCAGGAGATCCTCGTCGTGCACGACGAGCTCGACCTCATGCCGGGCCAGATGAAGCTGAAGCTCGGCGGCAGCCATGCCGGCCACAACGGCCTGCGCGACATCCACGCGCAACTGAGCACGGCCGACTACTGGCGGCTGAGGCTGGGCATCGGCCACCCCGGCGTGAAATCGGAGGTGGTCAACTACGTGCTGCGCAAGCCATCGCCGGAGCACCGCGAGGCCATCGAGAAATCCATCGACCAATCGCTCGCCGCGCTCGATCTCATCCTTGCAGGCGACATGGAAAAGGCGATGATGAAGGTCCACGCCAAGCCGCCCCGTCCGAAGCCGCCGAGGCCCGACCCGAAGGCTGAGCCAGGGGTGAGCGGCAACAAGACCCAGGAGACATTGGAATGAAGCGCCTCGCCTTTGCCGCGATTCTCTTGTCGGCTGCTCTCGCAGCGCAGGCGCAGGTCTACCGCTGCGGACAGACCTACTCCCAGAAGCCCTGCCCTGACGGAAAGCTCATCGATTCGTCCGATCCGCGCTCCGCTGCGCAGCGGGCCGAAGCCAAACGGGCCGTCGCGAAGGAAAAACAGCTCGCGGCCGAACTCGAGCGTGAGCGTCGCCAGAGGGAGTCGGGCAAGGCCCCGGAGGCCGCCAGTCTGGCGGTCGCACCGGCGCCAGCGGCATCCAAGCCCGTCCCGACGAAGCCCAAGGTGAAGGCCAAAGGCCGGTCGAAAAGGCAGAAGCCTGCGACCGACAAGGAATTCAGCGCCGTCGTCCCCGCCTCGAAGGCGGCATCGCGCTGATCAGCGATCAGCCGAGAGATCGGCGGGTAGGGGCTTGATGTTCGCCTCGGGCACGCCGGCCAAGCGCTGCAGCCCCTGGTACTTCTGCCAGAGCGTGACCCGGGTCTCGACATGCGCCGGGTTCACCGGAATGCAGCTGACCGGGCACACCTGCACGCACTGCGGCTCATCGAAATGGCCCACGCATTCGGTGCACTTGGCGGGGTTGATCTCGTAGAACTCGGCGCCCATCGAGATCGCCTGGTTCGGGCACTCGGGCTCGCAGACATCGCAATTGATGCATTCGTCGGTGATCAACAAGGCCATGGCGGTACTGCTTGCAGGAACTCAGCTGGAGCTGGCTTTGACGCGGCGTTGAAGCCGTTCGTTCACTGACGGCGACACGAACTTTGAAACATCGCCGCCCAGCGTCGCAATTTCACGCACGAAAGTGCCCGACACGAACTGGTACTGGTCGCTGGGCGTGAGGAACAGCGTCTCCACGTCGGGCATGAGCTGGCGATTCATGCCGGCCATCTGGAATTCGTACTCGAAGTCGCTCACGGCCCGCAGGCCGCGCACAACCACCTTGCCACCATGGCCGACCACGAAATCACGCAGCAGGCCGCGGAAAGCGATGACCTCGACGTTCGGGTACTTGCTGGCCAGTTCCTGGGCGATGTCCAGGCGCTCGTCCACGCTGAACATGGTGCGCTTGTGGTGCCCGGCGGCCACCGCCAGGATCAGCCGCTCGAAAAGGCGGCTGGCGCGGCGCATCAAGTCTTCGTGGCCCAGGGTCATCGGGTCGAAGGTGCCCGGATAGACGGCGGTGAGTTTGGTCACGGAGGTCAAGTTGCGCTCCTGCGCAGTGGTTGCGTGGGCAGTGTAGCCCGGTGTCTCAGTTCGCGCCGGCTGCCTCGCTGCGCTGCAGCAGGTGATAGTGCACGGCGCCGGCCCGGGCATGGCGGTGCACTTTCAGGCCCAGAGGGGCAACGGTCTCATCCGTGAAGGGCCGGTCCGACTCCAGGTAGATGAAGCCACCGGGCACGACCAAGGGCGCGGTGGCGGTGATGGCCGCCTCGAAAAGGTTCGCATCGAAGGGCGGATCGACGAAGACGAGTTCGAAGCTCGACGGCTGGCCGCGCCGCAAGAAGGCAAACGCGTCGGCGGATTCGATGCGAACCGCCTCGGCCCCAAGCCGCTGGCGGGTCTCATTCAGGCTGCGCACGAGGCTGCGCTCCCGCTCGACCAGCACCACCGCCGAGGCGCCCCTCGAGGCCGCCTCGAAGCCGAGCGCACCGCTGCCGGCGAAGACGTCGAGGCAACGCCAGCCGTCCAGGTCTTGACCCAGCCAGTTGAACAGGGTCTCGCGCACCCGATCGGGCGTGGGACGCAGCCCGGGCAAGTCGGCCACGGGCAGCTTGGTTCGCTTCCACTGCCCGCCGATGATGCGGACCTCCCGCGGCGGCCCTCGCTTCGCTGCGGCCGCCGTCATTGGCGCACGGGGATGCCGCGGCTGGCCATCAGCGACTTGGCCTCGCCCACGGTGTGCTGGCCGTAATGGAAGATGCTGGCCGCCAGCACCGCATCGGCACCGCCCTTCTGGATACCGTCGGCCAGGTGATCGAGATTGCCGACGCCACCGGATGCGATGACCGGCACGCTCACTGCGTCGCTGACGGCACGGGTGAGGTACAGGTCGAACCCGATCTTCGTGCCATCGCGGTCCATGCTGGTGAGCAGGATCTCGCCGGCGCCGTGCTCGGCCATCTGCCGCGCCCAGGCGACGGCATCCAGCCCGGTGTTCTTCCGTCCGCCGTGGGTGTAGACGTCCCAGCCCTCCCCGCGCGCCGCAAGGTCGTCGCCCTGGCGCCGCTTGGCGTCGATGGCCACGACGATGGCCTGCGCGCCGTACTTGGCTGACGCGTCGCGGATCACCTGCGGGTTGGCGACAGCCGCCGAATTGAAGCTGACCTTGTCCGCCCCGGCATTGAGCAGCCGGCGCACATCCGCCACCTCGCGCACGCCCCCGCCTACCGTCAGCGGGATGAAGACTTGCGAAGCCACCGCCTCGATGATGTGAAGGATCAGGTCGCGCCCGTCGGAGGTGGCGGTGATGTCGAGGAAGGTCAGTTCATCGGCACCCTGCTCGTTGTAGCGCGCGGCGATCTCGACCGGGTCGCCGGCGTCACGCAGCTCGACGAAGTTGACGCCCTTGACGACGCGGCCGCCGGTCACGTCAAGGCAGGGGATGATTCGTTTGGCGAGCATGCTGGTGTGTGTGAAAACAGTGTCCCCTCAAGCAGCCGCCGCGGATCCGGCTCCGCCGGTCCGCCAGTGGCGCCCCCTTGAGGGGAGGCGCCAAGGGCGCTTCGGGGGTGGGTTATCCAGCGCCGTTGAGCTCGTCGGCGCGCTTTTGCGCGGTCGCGAAATCAAGGTCGCCGGTGTAGATGGCTCGTCCGCAGATCACGCCCTCGATGCCCTCGCTCGCGACGGAGCACAGCTTCTCGATGTCGGCGATGCTGCCCAGCCCGCCCGAGGCGATGACCGGAATCGACAGCGATTGCGCGAGCTTCACCGTGGCGTCGATGTTGATGCCCGAGAGCATGCCGTCGCGGCCGATGTCGGTGTAGATCACGCCTTCGACGCCGTAGTCCTCGAACTTCTTGGCCAGGTCCACCACCTCGTGGCCGGTCAGCTTGCTCCAGCCGTCGGTGGCCACCTTGCCGTCCTTGGCGTCCAGCCCGACGATGATGTGCCCGCCGAAGGCGCTGCAGGCGTCCTTCAGGAAGCCCGGGCTCTTCACCGCGGCCGTGCCGATGATGATGAAGCTCAGGCCATCGTCCAGGTAGCGCTCGATGGTGTCCAGGTCGCGGATGCCGCCGCCCAGCTGCACCGGGATCTCGTCGCCGACTTCCGCGAGGATGGCCTTGATGGCGGGCTCGTTGACGGGCTTGCCGGCGAAGGCGCCGTTCAGGTCCACGAGGTGGAGGCGTCTGGCGCCCGCATCCACCCAGCGCCGGGCGATGGCCGCGGGGTCGTCGCCGAAGTGGGTGGAGTCGTTCATGTCGCCTTGTTTCAGGCGGACGCACTTGCCGTCTTTCAGGTCAATCGCGGGGATCAGCAGCATGGCCGAGAGGCTGGTGGGGTGTGGGGAGGTGGCGCCCGAGAAGGCGTCAGGAGGTCTTCAGTGTGGTCCGTCAGGGAGTCCAGTGAAGGAAGTTTCGGTACAGGGCCAGGCCGTGTTCCGCGCTTTTCTCGGGGTGAAACTGGGTGGCGAAAATATTATCCCGGCCGAGCGCACAGGTAAAGCGCTCACCGTACTCGCTTTCGCCAACGCTGTGGCGCGGGTCGGACGGCTTGGCATAGAAACTGTGCACGAAATAAAACATGGCGCCATCGGGAACACCCGCCCACATCTTGTGCGGCTGCGCCTGGATCACGCTGTTCCAGCCCATTTGCGGCACCTTGTAACGGCTGCCGTCCGGCTGCAGCCGGCCTTCGAGGCGAAAACGCTTCACCTCGCCGGGGATGAGGCCCAACCCGTCGGTCGGCCCTTCCTCGCTGCGCGTCAGCAGCATCTGCATGCCCACGCACACGCCCATCAGCGGCTTGTTGGCGGCCGCATGCAGCACGGCTTCGAGCAGGCCGGAGTCGCGCAGCTCGCGCATGCAGTCGGGCATGGCGCCCTGGCCGGGCAGCACGATGCGCTCGGCGGCGTAGACCTCGTCGGGGTTGGACGTGACGATGACCCGGACGTCGTCCGAGTCACGCGCCACGTGCATCACCGCCTGCGACACCGATCGCAGGTTGCCCATGCCGTAGTCGACGACGGCGACGGTCCTGGACATGATCAGAGGCTTCCCTTAGTCGACGGAATCACGCCCGCGGCCCGCGGATCGATCTCCAGCGCCATGCGCAGCGCCCGCGCGAAGGCCTTGAAGATGGTCTCGCACTGGTGGTGCGCGTTCTCGCCGTGCAGGTTGTCGATGTGCAGCGTCACGCCCGCGTGGTTGGAGAAGCCCTGGAAGAACTCGTAGACCAGCTGCGTGTCGAGCGCGCCGATCATGCCGCTCTTGAAGTTCACGCGCATGTGCAGGCCCGGGCGGCCGGAGAAGTCGATCACCACGCGCGACAGCGCTTCATCCAGCGGCACGTAGGCATGGCCGTAGCGCCGCAGTCCCTTCTTGTCGCCCACCGCCTTCGCCATGGCCTGGCCGAAGGTGATGCCCACGTCTTCCACCGTGTGATGGCCGTCGATGTGCAGGTCGCCCTTGCAGTCGATGTCCAGGTCGATCAGCCCGTGGCGCGCGATCTGGTCGAGCATGTGGTCGAAGAAGCCGATGCCCGTCACGAACTTCGCGGCACCCGTGCCGTCGAGGTTGAGGCTGACGCGGATCTGCGTCTCGGCGGTGTTGCGGACGACTTCCGCCTTGCGTTGCAGGGTGTTCTCGGTGCTCATCACAGGCTCGCCTTCAAGGCGTCGATCATCTTCAGGTTTTCATCCGGCG
>Ga0157377_10000134_pt1 | contig 47398 bp, 44 predicted proteins | sample M55metaG_FD_121116 | JGI IMG/M metagenome (GOLD analysis project Ga0157377, IMG submission 121116) | Miscanthus rhizosphere microbial communities from Kellogg Biological Station, Michigan, USA - M5-5 metaG | ecosystem: Host-associated > Plants > Roots > Rhizosphere > Soil | place: USA: Michigan...
GAAGCGATAGAGATTGCTGAATGTCTCGGTGAGGTTGGCCATGAGGCGAGACGGCGCATTGTAGCGGACGCGCGTGGGTCAACTGCTGCATCGCTGCTCAATTCGTGACCGCGCTTTTTGGCTCAAAGGGTCAATAAAGCAGCCAAAACGGCCAGAAACAACCGCTTTTTGTACGGCACCGATCTTGATCTAGCTCGGCACCTCACCCGCCCAAAATCGAAGAGTTTCGGAAGGAAAGCTAAGTGAAGAAAACTGTATCCGCCTCCATCCTCGTCTTTCTCTTCGCCTTCATCGCGAGCGCCGCACCCCCACCGCGGGCGCAGGTGAAGCCGCCGAAGTTTCCCTCCCTCGACGAACAGCTGAAGAAAGCCAAGGCGAAACCCGGCAGCGCCCTGGAGAAACTGATCAAGGACAACCAGGACTTCGACAAGCTCAAAGACAAGGACGCCGAGGACGAGATCGTTCCGCCGTGGCTGAAGGTCTACTGGCGGAAGGGCCACCCGGAGATCGACTACGACAAGGACGATCCGACTGGTGGGTATCCGTTCGTTTTGAAAGAAGTCCTGGAGTGGATGATGAGCCACCAGGACCTCAAGCCGGGAGATCCCGACGCGTCCATGTCGCCAGGAAAGGGATTCGGCGACCGCGATGACGACGATGATGATGACGCGGTCGTCTCCGGCATGGGGCTGCGGGTGATGCCGCTCGGCGCCAGCGCGGGAACGAACGTCCGGACCTCGGGCGCGCAGACCGCGTCGCGCAGCGAGTCGGACATCCGGGTCAACTACTGGGATGCGAACAAGGTCATCGCCGCCTCCAACAACATCGGCGGCTCCGGCACGCAGGGGATGTACTACTCCACCGACGGCGGCGTGACGTGGGGACAGACGAACCTCTCGCTGGCCAGCGGCGACTCGTTCCACTCCGATCCGACGGTCGACTGGAGCTCCGACGGCACGGCGTGGTCCACCACCATGGGCATCAACTCCGGGCAGACCGTGCTGAAAGTGCAGTCGTACCGCTCGACCAACGGCGGCGCGACGTGGACCTTCGACGGCACCATCTCCGGCACGCAGACCAACACCGACAAGCAGATGCAGTGGATCGACCACAGCGCCTCGTCGCCGTACAAGGATCAGAACTACGTCATCTGGCACAACGGCGCGCCGGCCTACATGAACCGCCGGACCTCGGCCGGATGGGGCACGCCGATCAAAGTCAGCGGCACCGAGACCACCGGCACCGCCATCGGCGCCGACGTGAAGACGAACAGCTCCGGCGACGTCTTCGGCTTCTATCCCGACACCGGCTCGCGCGGCATCTACGTCGTCAAGTCGACCAACGGCGGCGGGAGCTACGCGACTCCGGTGCGGATCGTCACCACATACGACTCGTACGACATCGGCGTCCCGGCCTTCAACAGCCGCCGCATCCTGCTCTACGTCTCCGGCGGCGCGTACCGCAACGGCGCCACCAACAACGTCTACGCGCTCTGGACCGACCTCTCCGGCGACACCGGCTGCACCACCGCCACGAACGAGCCGGGCAGCAGCACGACCTCGGCCTGCAAGACGCGCGTCTGGTTCTCGCGCTCCACCGACGGCGGCACCACTTGGAGCGCGCGCGTCAAGATCAACAACCAGGCCGGCCTCAACGACCAGTTCAATCCGTTCCTGGCCGTCGACGAGACCAACGGCAACATCGGCGCGATCTACTACGACACCGTCGCCGACGCCGGCCGCAAGAAGGTCGACATCTACTACCAGCTCTCCACCAACGGCGGCGCGTCGTGGGAACCGGCGGTCAAGGTGACGACCGCCATGACCGACGAGACGATCGCCGGCGCCGACTCTGGCAACCAGTTCGGCGACTACAACAGCCTCTCCGGCTACGGCAACGCCTTCTTCCCCTCCTGGACCGACCGCCGCAACAACGCGAAGGAAGAGATCTGGACGGCGAAGATCACCACCACCGGCACCACGACGTTCTCGATCTCCGGCAGCGCCGGAACGAGCGGCGCGACGGTCACCGCCGGCTCGGGCTCGGCCACCAGCGACGGGTCGAACAACTACACGATCTCCAACCTCGCGGCGGGGACCTACACCGTTACGCCGAGCAAGAGCGGCTGCACCTTCTCGCCTTCATCGAGCTCGGTGACCATCACCTCCGCCAACGTCACCGGAGTCAACTTCACCGCCTCGTGCACCGCGCCGACGTTCTCCATCAGCGGCAACGCCGGTACCTCGGGCGCCACCGTCACCGCGGGAACGTCGTCGACCACCAGCGACGCCTCGAGCAACTACTCGATGTCGGGCTTCGTCGCGGGGACGTACACCGTGACGCCGAGCAAGTCGGGCTGCACCTTCTCCCCGACTTCCAGCTCCGTCACCATCACCTCGGCCAACGTCACCGCGAACTTCACCGCCACCTGCGGCGGCGGCGACATCCAGCTCACCAGCGGCGTCGCGCTCACCGGCCAGAGCGTGGCCATGGGCGCCTGGAAGTACTACTACATCACCGTCCCGGCGGGGGCCACGAACCTCACCTTCGCCACGACCAGCGCCACGGGCGACGTCGACATCTATACGCAGTTCAATGCGAAGCCGACCCTGAGCACCTACATCTGCCGCCCGTACACCTCGTCGGGCAACGAGAGCTGCTCGGCCGCCAACCCGGCCGCGGGCACCTGGTGGGTGGGCGTGAACGGCTACGCCGCCGGCAGCTACACCATCACCGGCACGGTGACGACCGGCGGCGGCGGTACGACGCTCTTCTCGAACGGCTTCGAAAGCGCCGGCTCCGGCTGGGCGACGGCGCAGGTCGCCGGCACCGCCGGCGCCTGGACCTTCCCGACCTCCGGCACGCTGCCGACCGCGACGCCGCACGGCGGCAGCAATCTGGCGAAGTTCAACTCGTACGACGCGGCGAACGGCTCGCAGACGCGCGTCTACCGCACGGCCGGCTTCGCCATCCCGGGCTCCGCCACGACGGTGACGCTCACGTTCTGGATGTACCACGACACCGGCTACTCGACCTCCGCTGACAGAGTGCAGCTGCAGGTCTCGACCGGCGCCTCTTGGACGAGCGTCGGCTCGGCGGTCAACCGCTACGACGGCTCCACCGGCTGGAAGCAGCACACCATTGACGTGACGGCGTACAAGGGGCTGACGGTCCAACTCGGCTTCCTCGGCATCAGCGCCTTCGGCAACAACGTGTTCCTCGACGACGTCACGGTGACCAGCACGCCGTAACGCCGCAATCACTCGCAATCCGGAAGAGGGGAGGGAAACCTCCCCTCTTCGTCGGGCGCGCTACGTCACGGCGAGGTTCACGCCCACCCGGTTCGCCTCGTCCACGATCTCGTCGAGCGTGGTGGGCCCGAGTCCCGGCACCGAGGCCAGCGCGCAGATGGTCCGCCGCGCGAGGTCCGCGAGCGTGGTGATGCCGGCGCGCTGCAGGCACTTCCGCGCGCGCGCCGAGAGCCGCATCGCCTCGGCGATGGGCCGGTCGGTCGGCGGGCGGAGCGCGGCGGCGCGCTCGAAGGGGAACGGGATGACGTCGGCGCGCGGCGGCTGGCAATGCGCGGCGGGGAGGTCGGAGATGGCGTCGAGCGCGTCCTCGTAGATGAGGATGCGGACGTTCGAGCGCTCGCCGGCGGCGAGGCGCGCGCGGCAGTCGGCGAGGACGCGCGCCACGGCGGCGCCGTCGAGCTCCTCGTCCTGCATCAGCGCGTGCGCCACGGCGTGGACGTACGGCCACTCCTGCTGCAGCATCGACTGCGCGCGGACGAGCAGGTAGCGCATCCAGTTGAGCACCACCTCCTCGCTGTCCTCGAGCGCGCCGAGGAGCGCGCGGGCGTTCTGGCGATCGAGGCTGGCGTGCGACATCGGCGAGCCGAGGGTCCGCTCGCACTCCGCGGCGCGGCCGGCCAGGAGGATCAGCGCGTCGGTCTCCACCAGCGGTCGATGCTCGTCGCGGATGTCGCGGAGCGCGGACGAGGCCTGCTCGTAGTCGACGTAGCCGGTCAGTCCGTGCTTCTCGCGGATGCTGGCGCGGCGGATCGGGCGGCGGAGCATGGCCGCCATCACGGCGTGCCCGGCCTCGTGGAAGGCGAGAAACTCACGGTCGGAAACGTTCAGCATGGCTACTCCAGAACTTTCTTCAGGTCGCGCAGGAGCCGCTCGGCTTCCTCGACCTGCTTGAGCAGCGCGGCGTCGCCGCGGCTGTCGACGAGGGTGGTCCACGAATGGCGCTTGAGCGCCTGGGTCAGGTCGGACAGCTCGCCGGAGAGCGTCGCCTTTCCCTTCTCCTCCGGCGGCGCCACAGCGTCGACCACGCTCTCCAGCGGCGAGCCGTCGACGAAGCGCTGCCTGGCAACGGGGTCCTTCAGCACCCCGCGCAGCTTGCGGACGTCCTTGGAGTTGGTGATCTCGTTCTCGTTGATCCGCTGCACGATGCTGTCGAGGATGGTCGGCGTGAGGAGGCCCTTGTTGATGTTCTTGATCTCGCGGGCCCAGGTGATCGACGCGCCGGGCTCGGCGAGGTTGGTCAGCCGCTCGGAGAGCTGGTAGACCTCCACGAGCTTGTCGAGCTCGCGCACGGTGATGCCGAGGATGTTCGCGGCGCTGGCGCGGCCGACGATGTCGACCAGCCCGTACGCCACCATCTCCTTCTCCTTCGCATCCCATTCCTTGCGCTGGCGGTGGATGTAGATCCAGACGCGCAGGCGCTCGTCGTCGGTCAGCGTGCGGTCGGTGATCTCCAGCGGGATGCGGCGGTACTCCTCTTTCTTCTGCACCTCGACCAGCACCTTGGAGTTGGTCCAGCGGCGGTCGCCGTCGATGATGCGAAGCTTCCCCTGCAGCTCGGGATGCGGCTCGACCAGCAGCGGCTCGAAGATCCCCTCGTTCGCTTCGATCTGGCGCTGCAGCTCGAGGTCTTCCTTCGGGCCCATGCGCGGCTGCCGGTCGTTGGGGATGACGTCGTAGAGATCGCGGGTGTCGCGGTAGGTGCGCAGGATGGTGCGGCCGAGGCGGCGCTCCTGCCACTGGTGGGCGGTGGCGGTGATCATGATTTCACCCTGAAGGCGGCGGGACGGAGCACCGCGCCGCCGGTCTCGGGACCGGGCGCCGCGGCGTCGCGCGCCTCGACGATGGCGCTGACGTCGGTATCGATGTCACGCAGCACGTGCTTGATGCGCGTCAGCACCGTGCCGCGCTTTTTCCAGACGTGGTCGTGCGCGCGCTTCTCCTCGACGTCGATCTCCAGCGCCTCGCTGGCCAGGTCGGACGCCTCGGCGAGCTTGCGCTTGAAGCCGGACGAGGTGATGAACTTGAAGAGGCGGCTCAGCTTGTCCGCGCGCTCGGCGTCGGTGAGCTTGGCCACGTGCATGGCGATGAGCGTCTTGCGCAGCACTTCCACCATCGCGCGGACGCGGGCCGGCGCCACGACGACCACGCCGGAGTCGACGAACAGCTCGCGCTTGCCGGCGGGGAACGCGGTGGTGGCGAGCACCGCGTGGTCCGCACCGGCCTCCGACTGGTCCTGCCGCAGCTTGCTGACGAAGGCGTGCTGCCAAGCCGCTTTCGGCCGCGCGTCGATGAGGATCTTGCCGGCGGACTTGCCTTTGTAGCGGACGTCGTGCAGCAGCGTGCCGCCGGACTTGCCCTTGGTGCGCGCCAGCTGGTCGTCCGGGAACGCCTCGCGCAGGTCGTCGTACAGATCGATCTCGCCACCCTCGGACAGCGACTCGCCGCCCGCCTTGCCGACGCGGCGGCTCATCTCCACGATCTTCTTCTGCAGCTTCTCGCGCTCGCGCGCGAACTCGGACTCCTTCTTTACCAGCGCCGTGTCGCGATCCTTCTGCAGGATCTGGCGGACCTCGGCGAGCTCCTTGCGGCGGACCTTCTCGGCCTCCTGTTTGGCCGCTTCGACCGCCTTGGTGATCTTCGCCCGCTCGGCGGCGAGCGCCTCGCGCTCCTTGACCAGCCTCTGCTGCTGGACGAGGAGCTCCTTGGAAAGCCGCTCCTTGATCGCCTTCTCGGCGGCGGCGAGCTTCAGCTGTTCATCCTTGCGGATGGCGTCCTGAATCTGCAGGAACTTCGCGTGGGTGATCGTGCTCCCGCACCACGGGCAGCGCTCAGTCGTCGACATCAACTAGGCTCCTCATCAGTCCTTGTGTGTCCTTTTAAATCCTTTTGGTGGTAATGTCAATCATTCTTGTGCATGAAGAGGCGTTCGATGACGGTCCCGGCGTCTTTTGAACCCCTATGAGCTCGAACAAGGCGGTCGGCGGCGCGCTGCGCTCGGCGCGCCGCAACGGCAACGGGCACATCGACTCCGCCATGCTGGCCCGAGAGCTCGCGCTGCTCTCCAGCGGCGAGCGGACGGAGATCATGCGCGTGGCGCTGCAGCAGCGGCGCCGCGGCACGACGCGCGAGAGCGTGGAGGCGCGCATCGACAACCTCCTCGCCGCGCTCGACCTGATGGAGGAAGAGATGCGCGCGCTGCAGCGCGAGGCGAAGCGCCGCGCGCGTTAGCGCTCGGCGAAACGGACGGCGCGCTCGTCGTCGTCGTGGCGCATGTCGGGATAGCCGAGCTCGCGCGCGATGGCGCGCCACTCGTCCTGAAAGTCCGATCGCTGGTGGTGCGGCAGGCTGATGCCGCGCGAGTAGAAATCGACGTGCAGCATCTCCCCCGCCCACGCGGCGGCCATCAAGTCGGTCTGCGTCGACGGCTGCCGGCTCGGGAAGACGTTGCGCCCCTTCGCCACGCGGAACTCCGGATTGAGGATGACGGCGTAGCTCTTGAGCGCGGCGGGGTTGCTCGCGGCGACGAGCGTGGCCAGCGCCGGCTGCGGCGCGCGTCCCGGCCCCTCCTCCCCAGGATCCTCGGCCACGAAGATCTCGTACTCCTTGACGTCGAAGCGCGCGATGAGCCGCCGCCCGCCCGCCGTGGCCGCCCACCGCACGAAGCCGGCGCGAATCTCGGGCGCGATCTCGCGCACCTGTTTTTCGCTAAAGCGCGGGCGGAGGTCGGCGTCGAACTCGATGCGCTCGCCGGCCAGGATGAAGGCGCGCGGGCCGGGAACGAAGAGGGCGGTGAGGAGCAGGAGGGCGGCGAGCAATCGCCGAAAATCTTACTTCTTGAAGCGCGCCACGACGTTCGCGAACTGGAGCGGTTCGACCGGTTTTCGCACAAAAGCGTTAAATCCCGCGGCGAGGACCCGCGCTTCGTCCTGCTGCGCGCCGAGGGCGGTGAGGGCGATGGCCGGGATCGAGCCCTTTCCGCTGTGCGAGCGGACGTAGTCGAGCAGCGCGAAGCCGTCTTCCTGCGGCATGGCGATGTCGGTGATCAGGACGTCGGGCAGCCGCTCGTCGACCAGGCGGCAGGCCTGCGCCACCGACGCCGCCGGGCGCACGTCGGCGCCGCAGGTGCGGAGGGCGGCGGTGATGACGATGCGGGTGTCGTCGTCGTCGTCGACCACGATGACCGAGGTGTTGCGCAGGTCGGCGTCGACCGCACGGCGGTCGTCGGGCAGCTCGCCGTCGGTGGCGCGCCGCTGCGCGAGCGGCAGCGTGATGGTGAACGTCGAGCCCTGGCCTTCGCCGAGGCTCTCCGCGGCAATCGAGCCGCCGTGCAGCTCGGTGAAGTACTTCACGATGGCCAGCCCGAGCCCGAGGCCGCCGTAGGCGCGGGTGGTGGTCGCCTCCGCCTGCAGGAACGGCTCGAAGACGTGCGGGAGGAAATCGGGACGGATGCCGACGCCCTGGTCGCGCACGATGACGCGCACCACGCCGCCGCGAAGCTTCAGCTCCACGCGCACGGTGCTGTCGGGGCTGGAGAACTTGATGGCGTTGGAGAGCAGGTTCCAGACGATCTGCTGCAGCCGGGTCGGATCGCCGACCACCGCGGCGGGCTGCGCCGGGTGCGTGAACTCGACCTGGATCCGCCGCGAGCTGGCGGCGAGGCGGACGGTGTCGATGGCGTTGTTGATCACCATGGTCAGATCGATGAGCTCCGTCTGGAGCGTCATCTTGCCGGTGACCACGCGGGAGAGGTCGAGGATGTCGTCGATGAGGGCGGCCTGCGTGCGCGCGCTGCGCTCGATGGTCTCGAGCGCGACCTCGTTGGTGTCGGCGTCGACGCTGCCTAGGCGCAGCATGCGCGCCCAGCCGAGGATGGCGGTGAGCGGCGTGCGCAGCTCGTGCGAGAGCGTGGCGAGGAATTCGTCCTTGGCGCGGTTGGCCTGCTGCGCGTAGCGGTAGAGCCGCGCGTTGTCGAGCGCCACCGCGGAGCGGCGCGCCAGCTCGGCGCCGAAGGTGCGGTCGGCGTCGGTGTAGCCCGGGCGCGGCGCGTTGATCACGAAGCTGATCGCGCCGAGGACACCGCTGGCGTGGCGCATCGGAACGACCATGCGCGAGAAGCCGTCGCCGTCGACGATGCGCGCCTCGCCGCCGCGGATCGCCGCGAGAACCGCCGCGTCATCGGGGCGATGCGCCGTCTCGCCGGCCGCGGCGACGCGCTCGAAGGTGCCGTCGTCGCGGGCGATGTCGACCGCGCACCAGTCGGCCAGCCGCGGCACGATCAGCGCGACGAGCTCGCGCAGCCGCGTCTCGTAGTCGAGCGAGCGGTAGAGGACGTTCGCCGCATCGAGGAGGAAGGCGTTCGCCACTTCGTTGCGCTTGCGCTCATCCTCCAGGCGCTTGCGGTCGGTGACGTCGTGCGTGAAGCAGCGGGTGTGCTTGAACTGCCCGTCCTCGAACAGCGAGTTGGAGCTGATCTCGACGTGGCGGATGGAGCCGTCGCGCGCCACGAGGCGCGCCTCGCGCTCGCGCACTTCCTCGTTGTGCAGCAGCCGGTTGAAGATGTCGTCGATGACGTCCCGGTCGGCGTGGAAGTCGGCGATGCGGCGGCCGACATACTCCTCGCGCGCGTAGCCGAGGAGCTGCAGCTCCGCGTCGTTGGCCCAGAGGATGGTGCCGTCCGCGCCGACCCAGTGCAGGCCGACCGCGGCGTTGTCGATGAAGTCCTTCAGCTCGCGCTCGCGGGTGCGGAGCTCGTCTTCCGCGCGCCGCCGCTCGGCCAGCGCCTTGCGCAGCGCCGTCTCTAGCTCCTTGCGGTGCTCGACCTCGGCCTGCAGCGCGCCGGCGCGCTGCTGCAGCAGGCTGATCTCGCGCGCCATCTGCGGGTCGACGCTCGTCGCGCCGCGGAAGCTCTCCGAAGGCGCCACGATGGAGTGCGTGCGGCAGACGCGCTCGAAACTCTCGGAGTACGACTCTTTGTAAAAGTTGCCCATCGGGTAGGCGCAGAGGAGCGAGAACGAGTACTTGCCGATCAGGTCGTTCCACAGCTCTTCCAGCCGGATGGCCGCCTCGGAATTGCCGTCGCGCCACAGCAGGTCGACCATCTCGCCGTACGCGCGGATGGCCGAAGGCCCGCCGCCGTTGCCGGTCCGGGCGATGAGCCCGCCGATGTGGAGCTTGAAGGACTCCTCGTCCGGCATCGAGTCGATCATGAAGAGAGCGAGGGTGTCGCGGGCGTCGGCGTAGATGACTTTCCTGTCGTCGAAGCCCTTCGTTTTTAACGAGCTCGAGAAGCCCTGGCGATGCTGGTCGGTGGCGATGACGATGGCCGGATGCCCTGCGCTCAGCCCGCCGCCGACAAAGTCCGAGACCATGTCGAAGAGGAAGTCGTCGCTCTCGTAGAACTGCACCGCATGCCCGCCGGACGAAACCGGCGGCCAGCGTTCACCGCTCGATAGGGCACCGCTCGTCGTCACTGTCACCTTGGATTCCTGTCTTCTAGAAAGACCGGAATCGAAGCAAGGCATGTGCCGTCAGGCGATGCCGACGATGGTGTTGAGCCGCGCCACGATGTGCTTCCAGATGAGGTAATAAATGACCATCCCGACCGGCAAGACGATCAGCGGTCCGCCGCGCGGCAGCGCGAACCCCACCATGTGCGTCACCGCCAGCCCGCCCGGCACCAGCAGCAGCGGCAGCAGCGCGCCCCACGCGCCGATGGAAAGCCGCCGCGACAGCAGCCCGATATAGATGATGTTCCACAGCCCCCACAGGTTCGGCACCAGGCTCAGCGGAAAGATGATCACGCGCTCGATCGGCAGCGGGACGTCGAAGGCGTAGCGCGCGAGGGCGAAGGCGGTGATGGCCAGGAGGAGGACGAGCGTCGGGACGACGATGCCCGCCATATACGCACGGAGATACGGATGCTGATTCATGGTCGCTCCTTCACAGGTGATACAGCAGCGCGAGCAGGCTTTCCGGGAAAATGACGGCCCACGCCACGACGGCGGCGGCGAGCGCCCAGTCGAGGAGCGGCACGCGGAAGGTGCGCTGGTCGAGTCGCCGGCGCATGTCGGGCCAGAGGTCGCGTTTGAGGTCGGTGTCCGCGCGAAGCTGCTTCAGTCGGTTCGTATCCATTCCAGTTTCTTCCTCAGGATCCGCACGGCGCGGAAGACGCGTGATTTGACTCCGTTGACCGAGATGCCGAGACCCGCGGCGATCTCGCCGTAGGGCTGTTCTTCGATGAGCGCGAGCGTCGCCGCCGCCTGCAGCTTCGGCGGGAGCTCGCCGAAGGCGCGCGCGATCGCCGCGCGCGTCTCCCCCTCGATGGCGGGATTTTGTGGAGCGGCGGCGTTCACGCCGCCGTCCGGCAGGCTGAAGCCTGCCGCTCCACGCCGCTTCAGGTGGTTGAGCGCCAGGTTGCTGGCGATGCGGCGCAGCCAGGCGCCGAAGCTGCGCGTCGGGTCGAACCGCGCCCGCGCGTTCCAGGCCCGCCAGAAGGTCTCGACGGTCAGATCCTCCGCCGCCCCGCGGTCCCGCACGATGCGTATGATCCAGCCGTAGACCGGCCCCTGATACTCGCGGAAGAGCGCCTCGAAGGCAACCAGGTCGCCGGCGGCGAAGCGGTCGAGCATGTCGATGAGGTTACCGTCGGCCTGCGCCGCAGGTTTCACCGGACCGAAAGTAGCTTCACGGGATATTTCGAGAGCACCGCGTCAGCCGTGACGATATGAAGATCATGCTCCAGCGCCTGGCAGACGAGCATGCGATCAAACGGGTCGCGGTGATGTTTCTCGAGAAACGGGAGGCGGGCCACCGAGTTCTCGTCGAGTGGCAGCGACTCGATGCCATGCTCCTCGCGCTGGAGCCTGAGCCATGGATGCGGAGGGTCCGGCAAAGGGAGTTTGCCGAGCTGGAACTTGATCGTCACCTCCCACAGCGAAACAACGCTGAGGTAGACCGCGTCGGAGTCTTCGACAGCTCGGCGTCCATCCACGGCCAATCGCTCGTCGCCGGTGATGTACCAAAGGAAAATGTGCGTGTCGAGCAACAGCCTCATTGCTCGAAATCCCGGAGCACGTCCTCTGGCAGCGGATCATCGAAATCATCCGGAACGACGAAGGCCCCTTTCGCGAGCCCGAAGGGACGCGGTCGGCGCACAGCTTCGATCGGACGGATCTCGGCAACCGGCCGGTCACGCTCCGTGATGACGACGGTCTCTCCCTCGATCACGCGGTCGAGAACCGTCGCCGGATCGCGCTTCACTTCATCGAGGGTGACATTCACTAGCAGGAGTCTAGCAAACGGCCGTTCACCTTCCCGTGGTGCCTGCGTATTACCGCCCAGAAGGGAGCTTCAAACCGATGCGCCGAATCATTCTCCTGGTTTTCCTCGCCCTGAGCACTGCCGCCTACGCGCAGAAGCCCGCCACGGCGACCGCCACCGCCGCCCCCACTGAAACCACCTCGACCGCCACCGACACGGCGACGGTCAATAGCCACGACACCCGCAACAATTTCAAGCAGTTGCTCGACGGCATGCCGCCGCAGGTGGGCGTCATCCTCAAGCTCGACCCGACGCTGTTCAACAACCAGCAGTTCCTCTCCACCTACCCGGGGCTGGCTGATTTCGTGGCCAAGCACCCCGAGGTGACGCACAACCCCGACTTCTACCTCTCCAGCGTCAACATGCCGTACGAGCCCGAGCCCCGCTCGGCCAGCCACCGCATGTGGCAGGAGACGATGGAAGGGATTTTCATCTTCGCCATCTTCACCACCATCGTCTTGGTCGTCATCTGGCTGATCAAGACCGTCGTCGAGCAGCGCCGCTGGAGCCGCCTGTCGCGCGTGCAGACCGAGGTGCACGGCAAACTGCTCGACCGCTTCAGCACCAGCGAGGAGCTGCTGCGCTACATCGAGACGCCGGCCGGCAAGCGCTTCCTGGAGTCGGCGCCGATCCCGGTCGAGAGCGGCTCGAAGCAGGTCAGCGCGCCGATCGGCCGCATCCTCTGGTCGATCCAGACCGGCCTGGTGGTCGCCGCGGCCGGCGTCGGCCTGCAGTGGGTCTCCAGGGGCGTCGACAAGGACGCCGCGCAGCCGCTCTACGCCCTCGGCGTGGTCGGGCTGTGCGTCGGGGTCGGGTTCGTGATCGCGGCGATCGTCTCCTTCATCCTCTCCCGCCGCCTGCGGCTGCTCGATATCCCCGAGTCGCCTTCCAACGTATAAGCTGGATGCGATGAATGTCCTCAGTTACGTGATGCGCGAGACGACGATCCCCGACCTCGAACGCCAGGCGGCGGCCGAGGCCGGGGCGTCGCTGCCGATGGATGAAGAGACGTTCAGGGCCTTCTACGACCGAACCGCGCGGCAGGTGTGGGCATACCTCTCCAAGATCACCGGCGACACGCACCTCGCCGACGACCTGCTGCAGGAGGCGTACTACCGCTTCTACCGCGCGCGCACCGAGTACGCCGACGAGTCGCACCGGCGCAACTCGCTCTACCGCATCGCCACCAACCTGGCGCGCGACAACGGGCGCCGCAAGCGCCGCGGCCGCGACGTGGAGCTTCCCGACGACGACGCCGATCCGAAGGATCTGCCGATCGACGCCGGGACGGCGGACCGCGCGGCGCACCGCACCGATTTGAAACGCGCGCTGGCGCAGCTCCGGCCCGCACAGCGCGAGATGCTGTGGCTGGCCTACGCGCAGGGCTCGTCGCACGAGGAGATCGCCGAGGTCCTCGGCCTGACGCGCGGAAGCGTCAAGGCGCTGCTGTTCCGGGCCCGCCGCAAGCTGGCCGACCTGCTGCGCGGAGGTGTCCGATGAACTGCGAACGCGAAGCGGAAGTGTGGCGCGCCATCGAGGCGCGGCATTGGCCGGAGCGCTGCGACGAGGAGCTGCGCGCGCACGTCGCCTCGTGCGAGAGCTGCGCGGACCTGGCCGAGGTGGCCAGCGTGATGGTCGACGAGAACGACGAGACAGTGCGCGCGGCGCATGTGCCGGCGTCGGGCATGGTCTGGTGGCGCGCGCAGATGCGCCTGCGCCAGGACGCGGCGCGCACCGTGCGGCGGACCATCAGCATCGTGCAGGCGGCGGCCGTCTTCATCGCCCTCGCCGGCGCCTCGATCGTGCTGAAGGTTTACGGCGGATTCACCTGGATGAGCAGCGTCTTCAGCGACGTCCATTTCAGCCTGCCGTTGATCGTGGTGCTGGCCGCGCCGCTGCTGCTCGCGCCGGCCGTGGTCTACTTCGCCGTCAGCAAGGATTGAGAGAGAATGCCGGCATGAAGACGCCGGCGAAGTGAAGACGATCGTCGTCACCGGCGCCAGCGCCGGGATCGGGGCGGCGATCGCCCGCCGCCTCGGCCGCGACGGCCACAACGTCGCGCTCGCGGCACGCCGCGCGGAGCCGCTGGCCGAGGTGGCGCGCGACAGCGGCCCGCCGGCGATCGCGGTGGTGGCCGACGTGACGCGGCGCGAGGACGTCGAGCGGCTGCGCGACGAGGCCATCCGCGCCTTCGGCGGCGTCGACGTCTGGATCAACAACGCGGGGCGCGGCATCACCCGCCGCGTCCTCGACCTGACCGACGCCGACTTCGACGAGATGATGCTCGTCAACGTGAAGTCGGCGCTCTACGGGATGCAGGCCATCGCGCCGCACTTTCTCCAGCGCGGCCGCGGACATCTGATCAACATCTCCTCGTTCCTCGGCCGCGTGCCGATCGCCGCGCACCGCTCGGCGTACAACGCGGCGAAGGCGGCGCTCAACGCGCTGACCGCCAACCTGCGCGCCGATCTCGCCGGGACGGGCGTGGAGGTCTCGCTGGTCATGCCCGGGCTGGTGGCGACGGAGTTCGCGCGCAACGTGATCGGCGAGCCGAGCGCCGCGCCACCGCCGTGGACGCCCGGCGCGGCGATGACGCCGCAGTCCGCCGAGGAGATCGCGGACGCGGTGGCGGAGCTGATCGAGCACCCGCGCGCGGAGATCTACACCAACCCCGCCAGCGCGGAGATCGTGAGGAAGGCGTATGCGCTGGATTAGCGCGCTCGCGCTCCTGCTCGTCACTCTACAGCCCGTGGAGGGGTCTGACCCCATCATCGCAGCGAGGGTGCGCGCGGAGTTTCTGCACGCCTGGCGCGCCTACGAGCAGTACGCGTGGGGCCACGACGAGCTGCGGCCGCTGGCGAAGACGCCGCGCGACTGGCACGGCTCGGAGTCGCTGCTGATGACACCCGTCGACGCGCTCGACACCATGCTGATCATGGGCCTCGACGCCGAGGCGAAGAAGGCGACGGAGCTCATCGTCGCCAAGCTGTCGTTCGACAAAGACATCGAGGTGAAGAACTTCGAGATCACCATCCGCATCCTCGGCGGACTGCTGTCGGCCTACCAGATGACGCACGACGAGCGGCTGCTGAAGCTCGCCGACGACCTCGGCGCGCGGCTGCTGCCGGTCTTCGACTCCCCCACCGGCATGCCGTACATGTACGTCAACCTCAAGACCGGCAAGACGCGCGGCGCGAAGTCGAACCCCGCCGAGATCGGCACGCTCATCCTCGAGTTCGGGACGCTGGCGAAGCTGACCGGCAAGCCTGTGTACTACGACAAAGCGAAGAACGCGCTGGTGCAAATGTACAAGCGGCGTTCGAAGCTCGGGCTGGTGGGCGAGGAGATCGACGTCGAGACCGGCAAGTGGGTCAGCCCGCAGAGCCACGTCGGCGGCGGCATCGACTCGTACTACGAGTATCTCCTGAAGTGCGCGCGCCTCTTCGGCGACAAGGACTGCCAGTCGATGTGGGAGACGAGCGTCCGCGCGATGAACAGGCACCTCGCCGACCAGGCGCCGTCCGGCTTCTGGTACGCGCAGGTGGACATGAACACCGGCCGGCGCACCGCCAGCGAGTTCGGCGCGCTGCACGCCTTCCTCCCCGCCGTGCTGGCCATGGGCGGCGACCTGAAGCGCGCGCAGAAGCTGCAGGACTCCTGCTTCAAAATGTGGATGCTCGCCGGCATCGAGCCGGAAGTGCTCGACTACCGCAAGATGACCATCGTCCACGCCGGCTACCAGCTACGGCCGGAGATCGTCGAGTCGGCCTACTACCTCTGGCGCGACACCAAGGACCCGCGCTACCTCGAGCAGGGCCGCGCCTTCTTCGACGCACTGGTGAAGTACTGCCGCACCGAGAACGGCTACACGATTCTCAAGAGCGTGGTGACCAAGGAGCAGGGCGACCTGCAGCACAGCTTCTTCCTGGCCGAAACGCTGAAGTACCTCTACCTGATGTTCGCGCCGGAGCGCGACCTCGGCGTCTTCAACACCGAGGCGCATCCGCTTCGGTAGCGATGCCGTAGGCGTCGCGCAGCACTTCCAGCGGATGCGACGGCGCGGTGCCGGTCTCCTCGGCCACGTTCAATCCCGCCAGCATGCAGTCCGACATCACGCGCGACGCGTTCGCTCCCTTGATCGCGCCGCACAGCTTCCCCGCGCAGCGGCGCGAGGTCTCGTAGAACTCGGTCTTCATTCCCCACGTGCCGTCGAAGGCCGAGCACTGCTCGATCGGCTCGACGGTCGTCTCCGGGACGCCGCCGAGGATGGCGCGGAACGGCTGCCCGATGTTCTGCGCGCGGAGGTGACACGGGACGTGATAGGCGATGGAGCCCTGCGGCGCGGGGAAGTTGACGTCGAGCCGCCCCGCGGCGCGCTCCTTCAGCAGGTACTCGCCGGCGTCCATCACCGCCGCCGCCACTTCCTTGCACTCCTCGGTCGGCACCAGCTGCGGCCACTCCTGCTTCATGGTCAGCCCGCAGCTCGGCGCCAGCACCACGACCGGCTTTCCTTCGCGCACCAGCGGCAACAGCGTCTTCACGTTCTCCTCGACGCGCGCGATGGCGGTGTCGAGATCGCCGCCGTCGAGCGCGGGGAGGCCGCAGCAGACGACGTTCGGCCGCTCCACCGACTTGCCGTTGTGCTCGAGCACCTGCACCGCGGCGACGCCGACCTGCGGGTAGTTGTAGTCGATGGAGCAGGTGGGGAACAACACGACGCGCGGGCCCTCACCCGGCCCTTCGACCACGCTGGGGCACGAGTGTCCCTCTCCCGCCGCAGCGGGAGAGGGTGGCCGAAGGCCGGGTGAGGGCCTTCTCTGCCTGTCATCGAACCATTTGCTGAACGTCACCCGCGCAAACCGCGGCAACTGCCTCTTCCGATGAATCCCCAGAAGCCGCTCGAGCGCGCGGCGAAAGACCGGCTGCCGGTTGGCCCAGTTGGCGAACGCGGCGAGGCGGCCGGCGTTGAGGCGGCCGAGGCGGTCGGGATCGCCGAGGATGCGCTCGCGCAGCTTCACGCCGTGCTTGCGCACCTTCACCAGCTTGGCGCGCATCAGCAGGCGCGGGAAGTCGACCATGAACTTGTGCGGCGGGGTGTAGGGGCACTTCACGTAGCAGAGCTTGCACTGCCAGCACTGGTCGACGACCGGCTCCATCTCCTCGGCGGTCAGCGCCTCGACTTCGCCCTCGCCGCGCTCCTCGTGCCGGTCGATGGCGTCGAACAGCGACGGGAACGACGGGCAGTAGCTGAAGCACATCCGGCAGGTGTGGCAGACGTCGAAGACGCGGCGGAGCTCCTTGTCGAGATCGCCCTCGTCCCAGAACTTCGGGTCGCGGATGTCATACATCAGCAAGATCCCTGGCCAGCGCCTGCGAGGTGCGCGAGGGAATGGCCACGCGATGCGTATAGCGCGGGTGGTCGGCCACCACGCGGACGCGCGTGCCGCGCGCCAGCACCTCGCGTTGCGCGCGGTCGAGCGGGAAGCGGATGAACTGCACGGCGCTGATGCGGTCGGCGTCGAGCTGGCGCCGGTCAAAGTACGCGGTGGCGATGCCGGCGCCGTCGAAGTCGAGGTGCAGGTGCTTCTCGAAGCCGACCAGGTCGCGCAGGTTGACGTCGCGCGCGCCGGGCTCCGGGAACTCGAACATCAGCGTCGCCGAGAGCTCGTCGGACGACGGCAGCAGATCGCTGTAGGTCTCGATCTCATGCGCCACCTCCGGCTCCCTGGCGATGCGCTCGGCGCGCAGCATCTCCTGGATCTGGTAGCGCACCGTCTCGCGATTCTCGAAGGCGACGGTGGCGTGCGGGCCGAGCTCGATGCGGCGGATGGCGCGCGCGCTCATGGCGCGCGCGCGGATCTCGTCGCGTTGCCGCTCGTAGTCGCCGAGGTCGAGGATCTCGGCGCGCGGGATCTGGTTTTTGCGGCGGTTCGTCATGGTGCAGCGGAGCGCCGCCGTCCCGGCGGCTGGCCAGCCGGCGAGGACGCCGGCGCTCCTCCTATCCCAGCGTGTCCAGTCCCTTCTGGAAGCGGCCGGCGTGCGACTTCTCGGCGCGGGCCAGCGTCTCGAACCAGTCGGCGATCTCGCTGAAGCCCTCCTCGCGCGCCGTGCGGGCCATGCCGGGGTACATGTCGGTGTACTCGTGCGTCTCGCCGTGGATGGCGGCCTTCAGGTTCAGCTTGGTGTCGCCGATCGGCAGGCCGGTGGCGGGGTCGCCGACCTTGCGGATGTAATCCAGGTGCCCGTGCGCGTGGCCGGTCTCCCCCTCGGCGGTGTCGCGGAAGAGGCCGGCGATGTCCGGCTGCCCCTCGACGTCCGCCTGGCGGGCGAAGTAGAGGTAGCGGCGGTTGGCCATCGACTCGCCGGCGAAGGCGTCCTTGAGATTCTGGAGGGTCTTGCTGTCGTTGAGGTTCATTTTGACTGTGTCCTTTCTTAGACGACGTCTAGTCGACGTCCAAATAAAAAATCAGCGGGACTTGCGGCGGCCGTGCATGACCACCTGGTAGTCGTGGATCTCGTAGTTGCCGACGCGCTCGATCTTGCGGACTTCCACGTCGTCCCACTCCACGTCGAGGATGCGCCCCGAATCCTCGTCGATGAGGTGGTGGTGGCGGTCCATGTTCGGATCGAAGACCACCGACTCGGGGGAGAGGTGCAGCTCGCGCAGGAGCTTCTTCTCCACGAAGAGATTGAGGGTGTTGTAGACGGTGGCGCGCGAGATCATCGGGAAGCGCTGCCGGACGCGCGCCCAGACGCGGTCCGCCGACGGGTGGTCGGTGGTGGTCAGGACGTACTCGCCGACGGCGACGCGATGCGCGGAGGGCTGGATGCCGTGCTGGTCGAGGATCTCGGCAACGTTCGGGCGCATCGAGGTGTTAGAATAGATCGCGATTTAGACGTTGTCAAATGCGCATCCTCGTCGTCTATCCCGATCCCTTCGACCGCGAGTCCTTCTCGCGCGTCGGCGGCCACGACTTCCTCTTCTTCGACGACGCGCCGAGCCACTGGCGTCCCGACCCGTCGTTCGATCCCGTGGACTACCTCGACCGCTGCCTGGCCTTCGCCCGCCGCGAGAAAGTCGACGCGGTCGTCTCCACGCACGACCTCGGCGACCTGATCGCGGCGATCGTCGGGCGCGAGCTCGGCCTGCGCGGGCCGTCGCCCGAGTCGGTCTTCCTCTGCCTGCACAAGTACTACGGCCGCCAGCGCGAGGCCGACCCGGTGCGCTGCACCGCACTGCCGCTCGACCAGCCGCCGCCGGCGCTGGAGTACCCGGCGTACTTCAAGGCGCCGTGGCTCAAGCTCGGACTGCTCGGGTACAAGCTGGAGAACGACGCTGACCTGGCGCGCGCGCTCGAGGTGGCGCGCCGCGAGTACCCGGCGTGGTCGCGGCAGTACGCGCCGCTCTTCGCGCGCGCGGTCGATCTCCGCGACTACCCCCTCGCCGCCGCCGACGTCATGCTGGTGGAGGAGTTCGTGGAGGGGCCGCAGGTGACGGTAGAGGGATGGGTGCGCGGCGGGCGCCCGAACATCTGGGCCATCACCGACACCAACACCTTTCCCGGCACGCGCGCCATCGACAACTTCTCGCTCCCCTCGCGCCACGACGGCGAGACGCTGGAGGCGATGTCGCGCTACGCGCACGACGCCATCGTGCGCATGGGCTTCGACGACGGATTCTTCAACCTCGAGCTGTGGAGGACCGCCGGCGGCCTGCGGCTGACGGAAGTGAACGGCCGCGCCGCGGTCTGCTTCGCCGGGCTGTACGCCGGCGCGCTCGGGGCCGACATCTTCGCCGCCGTCGCCGACCTGGCTTGTGGAGCGGCGGGCTTCAGCCCGCCGTCCGGCGGCCTGAATGCCGCCGCTCCACGCGTCGCCGGGCAGTTCAACCTGCTCGCCTTCGAGGAAGGAACGATGGCCGAGCTGGTCGACTTCGGCGCGGCGTCCGAAATCCCCGAACTGGCGCTCTACCACGACCCCGACACGCACATCCGGCCCGCCAGCGAGTTCGGCGCGGTGCTCGGCCAGATCGAGCTTACCGGGCCCAGCTACGAAGCTATCCATCAGAAAGCACAGGAGATACGGAGTCGGGTGCTGACTCTGAGACAATAGAGGCATGCAAGACGGGGACGTCGCACCAATTGTGCGGCGAGTCGCTGAGCGTGCGCTCGCACTCGCCGCGAACGGTGCCTGGAGCGCCGCCGGCCGCGATGAGGTGATCGAGGCGCTGCGGCCGCTCCGCGGCACCACCACGACCACCATCGAGATCGGCGACGGAGAGGCGGCGCACGCCACCATCTTCCCGCTGCGGCGCGGCGCCGTCCTTCCGCTTCACGATCATCCCGCCATGACCGTCATCTGTAAGGTGCTCGACGGCCGCATGCGCATCGAATCATTCGAATGGATCGACGAGCAGTCGGGCATCGCGCGCAACCTCGGCGCCACCGACGTCGATGCCGACTCCGACCCGATCGTCTTCGGTCCCGAGCCCGGCCGGCTGCACCGCATCGTGGCGCTGACCGACTGCACCTTCCTCGATCTCTTCGCGCCGTGGTACGACGACGAGCGTCCGTGCCGCTACTACCGCGAGACCGGCTCGCGCCTCGAGCCGACCGGGGAGGTGGCGCCGTGACCCGCTCCGCCATCATCCTGGTGGAAGGGCGCGGCGAGGCGGTGCACCTCCGCGAAGACGCGGGCGTGAACCTGCTGCAGGCGGCGTTCATCGCGCGCGACCTCATCGAGCACGACTGGCGCGTGACGATGCGCGTCATCCTCGATCCCGGCCAGTCGATCGCCGAGTACAGCCTCCTCTGCCACGCGCCTGACGAAGACATCGCGCGCTACCGCCAGTCGGTGGCGCTGGCGGCGGCGCCGCGCCAGGCGCGCTACGACGTGGTGCGCGAGATCCGCGAGACGCTCCTCCCCTTCACTATCGACGCGAAGGCCATCGACGGCGTGGAGGTCGAAGACCGGCTCTTCTTCGCCGCGCTGCTGGCGCGCGTCACCGGCGTCAACGAGGACGTGCTGGCGCGCGTGCGCGCCACGCAGCATCCGCTCATCGACAACGGCCGCGGCTTCGACGAGTACGAGCGCCTGCTGCGCGCGCACGTCGGCGCCTCCTACCTCGACCTGGAAGAGGCGGTGGCCTGCTGGACCGTCCGCCGCTGCCTGGGCGACGCCTTCGAGGCGCTGTCGATCTCCGCCATCTCGCGCGCCTACGGCGGCCCGCAGCGCTGGCTGAGCGACCCGCTCTGCGCGCGCGTGGTGCGCGAGGGGATCGCCGCGCAGGAGCGCGGCGAAGGGAGCGACGACTTCCGCTCGCGCCTCATCGGCCTCTTCACGCCGGTGATGGCGATCCACGAGGAGCGGCCGTACTTCAACTCGCCGACCTGCTGCCGCCGCGAGCACGGCAAGGTCCGCATCATGTCGCGCGACCGCTTCGACATCCTCAACCTCAAGGCCTCCGAGCGGATGCCGTTCGAGCGGCTGCGCGAGCTGCTCGCCTCGCAGGACGCCGGCCACCCCACCCGCCCCTTCGCCCTGAAGTATCCCTACGCCGCGAAGTTCATCGCCGGCACCGTGGCGCAGGAAGCCGCCGCGCGCGCCGCCGAGGACGACGCGGTGCAGGTGCTGTTCGTGGAGGGGATCGAAGGACACACCAACGCCGGCACCGGCATGCTGGTGGACGCCGAGCTCCGCGCGCTGCTGCCGCGCGAGGTGTCCTACCAGCGCTTCAGCGCGCGCGACCACACCGCGCTGATGCTGCCGAACGCGCCGGGCGCGCTGCCGATGATCGCCGACCGGCTGTGGGCGCGGATCGAGGCCACGTTCGGGGATGGCTTCGACCGCGAGGCGCTTGTCGCCACGCCCCTCACCCGGCCTTCGGCCACCCTCTCCCCGCTGACGCGGGGCGAGGGACGCTCGATATCGAGTGCCGAAGCTAATTCAGCCGATCGGCCGCTGGGCGGTGGCGACGCGCAGCTTCCAGTCTGAGATCTCGCTTCCCGGCTTGTTCACCTTCAGCTTGCTCACGAACTCCATCAGCCGATAGGTGTCCGGCATGGTCGAGTCGGTGAAGCGCTGCCGCAGGTAGTACGGCGGAATGGTCTGGTAATAGAGCGTGGCCGACGCGTTGGCCACCGTCCCCTTGATGTCGGCCAGCGGAATCGAATAGACCACGACGTCGGTGCCGCTGCCGTTGTTGTAGTCGGGGTCCTTCGCCGTGTTCTTGTCGGGATTGGTGTCTTCCGCGTACGGGCCCTTGGTGCTGTAGCCGCGCGGCTGCAGGCGGTTTTCCTTCACCCGGTCGTACAGCGCCACGAAGCTGGTGGTGAAGATCCCCTCCGGATTCTTGACCAGCTCCTCGTAGATCTGCACCTGCGACTGCTTTGTGACGGTCTGGTAGTGCGGCTGGTACTGCTGCTTGCCGTCGGGGCCGACCTCCAGGAACTCGGTCGGCAGCGTGGCGCCGCCGTAGCCGTCGGTGATGACGCCGTACTGGTTGGTGGCGCCCGATTCCCAGAGCGGATTGTTGGAGGCGTCGAGCAGCGCGAAGTCGATGAAGGCACGGCGGAACGACACGCCCGACGGGAAGGCGTGCCCGGCGTAGTTGGTGATGCGTACCTTGACGTCGAGCGTGGTGGCGGTCTTGGTGGTGGAGAGGATCTCCACCTTCGCCGTCTGCTCCTGCGCCAGCTCCAGGCCCGACTGCTTGGCCAGGTCCAGACCCGACATCGGCGAGCCGAAGGTGGCCATCGGGTCGGTGAGGCGGATGCCGAGCGACTCGGAGAACTGCTGGAACATCTCGATCACGAAGAGGTTCATCGACGACAGCATGTGCCGCGCGTACGGCGTGCGCACCTCCATGGTGATGTCCTTGTTCGGCGCGCGGTTGTCGACGAAGGGGAAGGTGTCGTCCTCGATGCTGGCGATCTTGTACGCCAGGTCCTGAGTCTTGAAGCCCGGCGCGGTGAAGCTGGTCGGCATGTGGCAGTCCTGGCAGGTCCTGATGTTGCTGCCGAACGGCTTGATCTCGTTCTGGTAGACGCTGTTCAGCCATTCCAGGTACGTGGCCTGCTCGAAGTCCTCGCCGACCTTCTCGCCCTTAGCGTTGTAGATCGGGAGCTTGATGGCGTGGCAGGAGCCGCAGAGCGCCGACGACTTCATCTGGGTGGCGTGCACCGGCGTCATGCCGAGTCCCTGGTCCATCGGCAGCGTGATCGGCTTCTCGAACGGCCCGTTGATCTCGTTCGCCTTGCCGACCTTGAACAGGCCGGTGAACGTCTCCGGCTTGCCCAGCCCCTCGGCCGCGATGTGATGGCAGACGGTGCAGGAGACGCCGTCGCGCGCCAGCGCGCCGTACTTGGACAGCGGCATCTGGCCCCACTCCATCACGTACTCGGCGAGGAACGGCTTGCTGTTGTTGCTGTCGATGTCGAGCTGGCGCTTGCCCATCACGCCGTGGCAGCGGAAGCAGATGTTCTGGATGGTGACCGGCAGGTCGCCCTGGTTGTGTACCGTCCGCTCGCTGGCCAGCTGCGCGTAGAAGACCGGGTCGCGGCCGGCCAGGCCCATCATCGAGGCGCGCCATTCGCCGTACGGCGAGAGGTTATAGATCTGCGTCGACGGGGTGTAGCTGCTGAGGAACTGCGCGCCGAACTGGTCGCCGCCCGAGGCGGGGTAGATCATGTTCGGCGGCGCGGAGGAGTTCTGCGTGGCGTCGTGGCAGCCGATGCACTGGTCCGAGGTGATGAACTGCTCGGGTCCGAGCGGGCGGCCGCGCGAGACGACGTGGTCCCACGTCTCGCCGGGGAACGACTGGAACGGCCCAACGCTCCGCCCCGGCGCCAGCTGCTCCAGGATGCCGCTCGCGGCTGCCGGCGGCTGCGCCGGCTTCACGTCATCGGCATGGGCATGCAGGGCGTGGAGATCGCTGCCCGGCTTCTTCACGGTCGGCACCGTCGGGTCGAACATCGTCGGCGTGATGTTCAGGTAGGTCATCGGGTTGCCGTGGACGTTGATCTCGTCGATGTAGGTGACCGAGGTGTTGTCGGCCGAGGCGTGGCAGTTGATGCAGTAGTTGCCGAAGCCGGAGTCGGGGAAGCCGATGTTGGCCCTCTTCTCCTCCTCCGTGGGAGGGGTCTCCGGCGGAAGATTACACGGCGGGTTGTTGGGGGCGCAGGGATTGGAGTGAAAGCTCCAGTACCAGCCGTCCCAGGCGCCCTTGCCGTCGCGGACCATGGTGGTCCAGCCGTTGATCTTGTTGTTCTGGCTGGCGGGCGGGTAATGCTGCTCCTTGACGATGATGGCGCCGTCGGGGACTTCGCCGCTCGTCGCCTTCGGCTTCTTCATCCATTCGTCCGCCTGCGGCGAGTAGAAGATGCGGATGGCCGGGTGCGTGCCGAAGTTGTTCGCGCCGTTGGGAGGATTGAGCTTGACGTTGGGGACGACGATGACCGGGCCGGTGTCGCGCAGGTCTTTGTCGCGCACCCAGTTCAGCGGCTTGTTGTAGCAGTCGGCCTCCAGGAAGGCGTAGAGCGCCTTCTCGAACGCCGCCTCGTCTTTGCTGGGCGGCATGAACGGCTTGAGGTCGCAGACGTCGGCAGCCGCCGCGGCGCCGGCCAGAAACAGTACGAACAGAATGAACAGACGTCCGGGACGCGTCACGGTCACCTCCGTATGTTTTCCTGGGGGGTTGTGGACAGATTTCAGTTTAGCAGGTCAGGACCCGCCGAGCGGCTGGAGGTCGAGCCGTTCGATGGTGGCCACGACCTCGAACTGCCCGCCGGACGATCGCTCGCAGCGTTTGACCGTCCCCGCGCAGTCGAGGCGCAGCCTCGCCGGCTCCCCGTCGAGCGTAATGGAGAACGAGATCGGCTGGCTGACCGGCAGCGCGCGCGGAACGACGAAGCTGACGCCGTTGACGCCGATGTCGCGGGTGGCCCCTTCCATCCCGCCCACGACGATGCGCAGTCCGACTGTGTAGCGCGGCATGAGCCGGCGGTCGATTTCCATGAGAGATCATTGAGCGTATCGTGCGCGCACACCGAAACGGTATTCATCGATCGTTCTAAGGGTCTCTATCGAACGTTCGAGGGGGAGCGCTCGTGGAAGTGCAGCAGCCATCCCGCGCCCGCATCGGCCGGCTGATCGCCGTCTGCCGCGTGGTGCTGGCGCTTTTCGCCGTCGTGGCGGTGTGGATCGATCCCGACATGGCGGGGCTGACGGAGACGGCGCGGCTGTCGGTGCTGCCGGTGGTGGTCTACGCGGTGGCCTTGCTCGGCCTGGCCTGGCGCAGCACGGCGCCGACGCTGCGCTTCCGCGTCGTCATCCACTGCGCCGACTTCGGGCTGTACACCTGGATGGTGTTCATCACTCGCGGCGCATCGAGCCCGTTCTTCGTCTTCTTTCTCTTCCTTCTCTTCTGCGCCATGCTGCGGTTCGGCACGCGCGCGGTGATCCTGACCGGGCTGGCCGCGGCGGTGCTGTACGTCGGTCTGGCCATCTCGCAGAACTCGATCCGCAGCGATCCCGGCTACCTGCTGCTGCGCATCAGCTCCCTCGGCGTGGTGACGACGCTGATCGCCTACATCAGCGCGCATCAGGAGCGGAGCACGCGCGACCTGCAACAGCTGGCCAACTGGCCGGCCATGGCCTCGGCCGGCGACGAGTCGGTGCGCGAAGCACTGACGCGCGCCGCCGCCCTGCTGCGTGCGCCGCGCGCCGCGGCGGTGTGGGAGGCGGGCGAGGAGCCGTGGGTGCACGTGGCGCTGCTGGAGGGGGAGACCTTTACCCTCCGCAACGAGGGGCCGGAGGCGGCGGAGGCGCTGGTCACGCCGGAGCTCCGCGACACGGCGTTCTTCACCGCGCAGGATGACGAGATCGTGGCGATGGACGAAGCCGGCGCGATGCGGCGCTGGCGCGGCGATCCGCTCGGCGAAACGGGCCGCCGGCGTTTCGCCCCCGCCGCGATCGTCTCCGCGCCGCTGGCCGGCGACGTGCTGCGCGGCCGCTTCTTCGCCTTCGACTCCGCCGGCGGCGCCACCCTGGACGATCTGGTGCTGGCCAGGGTGGCGGCCGGCCTGATCGCCGCATGGCTGGCACAGACACACTTCATCGCGCGCCTGCGCGATGCTGCCGTGGCCGACGAGCGCGTCCGGCTGGCGCGCAACCTCCACGACTGGCTGCTGCAGTCGCTCACCGCCGCCTCGCTGCAGATCGAAATCGCGCGCCGCGCCTTGGGCGCTACCCATCCGGCCGACGCGCGGCTGGTGAAAATCCAGGATCTGCTCGAAGCCGATCAGCGCGAACTTCGCACCTTCATCTCGCAGATGCGCACGAAAGAGACCGCACCGCCGGCACTGCACCGGCGGCTGAGTGCGCTGGCCGAACGCTTCGCCAACCAGTGGCACGTGGACGTCGACGTGCGCCTCACTCCGGCCGAGCCGATCCTCGCCGAAGGGCTGGCGGGCGAGATCTACAGCCTCATCAGCGAGGCGGTGGCCAACGCCGCGCGGCACGCCGGCGCGCAGCGGATCGTGGCGCGCGCCGAGATCGATTCCGACGAGGTGTTGATGTCGATCGACGACGACGGTCGCGGCTTCCCGTTCCACGGCATCTACACGCTGGCGGAGCTCGACGCGCAGAAGCGCGGCCCGGTGACGCTCAAGGAGCGCGTGGCGTCGCTCGGCGGATCGCTGATGCTGTATTCGACCGGACAGGGGGCCAGGCTGGAGATCCGCATTCCGCGTTAGAGCCGATCTGATAGCCTCACCGCATGCGCATCAGCGTGGTCCTGGCGGACGATCACCCGATCGTTCTCGACGGCCTCGCACAGCTGCTCGCCGGCGACGAGCGCTTCGAGGTCGTCGAGCTCTGCTCGGACGGCGAGGAGGCGCTGGCCGCCATCCGGACGCAAGCGCCGCGGATTGCCGTGCTCGACATCCGTATGCCGGGCCGCGACGGCCTCGGCGTGCTGCGCGCGCTGGTCGAGGAGCGCCTCTCCACGCGCGTGGTCCTGCTCACCGCGCAGATCTCCGACGACGAGGTGATCGAGGCCATCCGGCTCGGCGTGGCCGGCATCATCCTCAAGGAGACGGCGTCGCGGCAGCTGATGACCGCGCTGCACGACGTGGCGAACGGCATGACGTGGCACGACCAGAAAGTGGTCCGGCGCGCGCTCGACAAACTGCTGCGCGTGAGCGCCGGCCTGGAGCAGACGGAAAAAGTGCTCACGCCGCGCGAAGTGGAGATCGTCCGCCTCGTCGCCGCCGGATTGCGCAACAAACAGATCGCCGACCAGCTGTCGATCACCGAGGGAACGGTGAAGATCCACCTGCACACCGTCTTCGAGAAGCTCGGCGTCTCCAGCCGGATGGAACTGAGCAACTACGCACGCGCTCGCTCGCTCCTATAACTTCCGCTTCTATAACCAAGGTGATATTGGCCCCGCGCCTTGCGGGAGCTATGTTGCACACGTACTGAGAATCTTCTTTCGCAGAGAGAGCCTCAGCAAAGTCCGTGGTCACAATCGAGGAGAAACCAATGAAGACTGTACAGTCGTGCTATCGCTACGCATTTGCCGCGGTTCTCGCATTCACCATCGCCGGTTCGGCGTTCGCCGGCCGCGACACCCCCGCCAAACCCGCCAAGGGCCCCTTCGACGCGCCGACGATCTCGTGCGCGCCGGGATCGACCGGCGCCTCGATCAACGTGACCGTCACCGCCGGCGCGAGCGGCGCTCCGGCCGGCTTCTCCGTTCAGTGGATGCTGGCGAGCGAGTTCAACGCCAACGGTGGCATCTGGCCCTCCGACTCCATCGTCGATCCCAATCTCGGCTCGTTCTGCAAAGCGTCGTTCTCCGGCAACGCCTCGGGATACAACTACGCGATGGCGGGCGGGCAGTCGCTCACCGTCACGGTCGGCGACACGATCTACGACACCCCCGGCGCCTCGAGCGCCTGCGAGAGCACGCCGCTGCAGTGCGGCACCGCCTACGTGTTCCGCGCCTTCGCGCACGCCACCAGCACGCAGAACCGCAGCGCGTTCAGCGCCACCACCAGCTGTTCGACCATGGCCTGCGACACCGACCCGGGCTGCACGTACACCCAGGGCTACTGGAAGACTCATGGTCCGATTCCGGTCGGCAACAACAGCAATGAATGGCCCGTCGCCGGCCTCACTCTCGGCAGCGTCAACTACACCGATCTCCAGCTGCTGGCGATCTTCAACACTCCCGCGCAGGGCAACGGCCTGATCTCGCTCGCGCATCAGCTCATCGCGGCGAAGCTGAACGTCGCCGCGGGCGCCGATGACAGCGCCGCGGCCGGCGCGATCGCCGCGGCCGACGCGCTCATCGGCAGCCTGGTCGTCCCGCCCTCCGGCGCCGGCTCGCTTCCGAGCAGCGCGACCAGCGCCCTGAACGCTACGCTCACCAGCTACAACGAGGGCCAGATCGGCCCCGGGCATTGCCAGTAACGCGACGCCTTCGATGATTCCGACGAAACGGCGGCCTCACGGCCGCCGTTTCTGTCCCGCCGTACACTACGGCCGGTGCGCGCCGCAGCCCATCTGGCCGCGATCGTCCTGCTGGTCCCGCAGACGCTGGTGCTGGCCGCCTTCGCCGCGCTCGATCACCTGACGTCCGAGCGGACCATCGGCGCCTTCTTCACGAGCGCGCTGGAGCTGCTCGACCTGCTCTTCGGATGGGGCGGGCTGGCGATCGTCGTCGCGGTGCTTCTGCTGATCGGCGCCGGCTTTCACCGCAAGTCGCGGCCCATCGCGGCGGTCTGCCTCGTGGCGTTCGCCGTGGTCAGCACGATCGTCCTGATCGTGCAGCTCCCCTCGCCGCGCACGCCGGACACCTTCCTCTTCTTCTTTCCCGCGCTGCTGTCGATGGCGCTGTCAGTCTGGACGATCGCGTCGCCCGCGCCGGCGATCCCACGCTAGCCCCGCCGCGGCGATGACCGCCCACCAGAGCGCCACCGTGCCGGCCACCGCCACGCGATTTGCCGGGTGGAAGCCGCAAACCTCGAGGAAGGACTTCAGCGCGCGGCCGGGCGCGAACACCGTCTGCGGCGGGACGCCGAACAGCATCAGCACGGTCACGATGACCGCGGCGGCGATCGGCGCGAGGACGAGAAGAAAGATGGCGAGGAAGAGAGGACGAGGGCGGCGCGCATCCACCTCAGGCGGCCTTCGCGGGAAGGTCCAGCCCGATCGATTTGCCGGCCCACCGCCGCTGCAGGACCACGCCGACCACCGCCACCGATAGCCCGAGGCCGACCAGCGAGGCGGTGAGCCAGGGACCAGAGAGGCGCGGGAGGTCGCTGAGGAAGCACTTCAGCACCGCGGCGATGAGCAGCGAGAGCGCGGCGCCGCGCGCGGCGGGCCAGAGGATCAGGAAGCCGAGGATCAGCAGGCCGGTGGCGATGACCGCCCAGCTGATGGTGTAGACCGCGTTCTCCGCCGGCTGCGACACGGCGAAGTCGAAGACCACCGCGCCGTTCGAGGAGTGGAAGCGGTTGGCGATGATGAGGTTGATCAGGAACCAGAGCTCGAAGAGGCAGAAGATGGAGAAGATCCGCTGCAGCAGCGGGCTCTGGTAACGGATGACATAGGCGGCCGCGAACATCGCCACGCCACAGACGGCGTAGGCCCAGTAGGCGGTGAAGAGATTCGCGTCGAAGGCCAGGCGGAAGAAGACCACCACCGCCAGCCCCGTCCCCCAGATCAACGCCAGCGGATGGCGGCGCCTGGTGAAGAGCCACACCAGCGCGGCCGACTCCAGCGCCCACGCCACCACCACCCACCCGCCCGGCAGGAGCCGCGGCAGCGCGATGTTGAACAGCGCCAGCGCCGCGGTGGCGGCCAGCGTCACCCGCGGCTCGGGCGGCTGCAGCGTCCGCGCGGTGCGGAGCAGGAGCAGCATCACCGCCGCCTCGATCAGCGCCACCACGCCGGCGTAGTCCGGCCAGGCGGCGATCAGCAGCACCAGGCTGGCCAGCGCCGCCGCGGTGTACGGCGCGATCGACGCCCCGGCGCGCGCGCCGAGCAGCAGCGGATAGGCCACGAACAGCAGGTACGGCACCGCGGCGATGGCCAGGAAGGTCCAGTTCGAATACTGCCCCCACGCCGACGGCGAATACGCGGTGGCGATCATCGCCACGTAGAACGGGATGGCGATCACCGCCAGCACGTGCTGGCCGGAGACCCACGCCACGGCAAACAGCGCGATCAGCAGCAGCGCGTGCAGCGCGATCAGCATCCAGAGCGGCGGGTGGAGCATCATCAGCGCCACGCCCGAGAGCGCGATGGCGACGGCGGCGACCCATGGCTTCCCGTGCTTCAGGGTGAAGAAGACCACGATGGCCAGCATCAGCAGCATCACGCCGACGATCGGCGCCCAGTGCTCCGGCTCGCGGATGGCGATGCCGATGAAGACGCCGAACAGCAGCCCGGCGAACGGCGTCACCTTGATCAGGTAGAGCGCGATGAAGAGCGCGGCCCAGAGCAGCAGCCACGGCCACGCCGCGTGCGTGTACGAGACGCGCAGCCAGAGGATCCAGGTGATCAGCGTGGCGATGCCGCCCGCGGCGTGCAGCCACTTCGGGCCGCCGCGCCGGACGATCGCCAGCAGCCCGGCGTCGATCAGCAGCAGGAAGGCGAACAGGACGTAGTACTGCGGCCCGTAGTTCGTCTGCGATGCGACGTAGATGGCGAACAGCAGCGGCAGGTGCGCCGCCGCCGCGGCGAGCCAGCGGTAACCGCGCGGGCAATTCTTCGCCTCCGGATGCCACAGCGGCACGGTGCCGACCACGGCGAAGAGCGCGAAGATCACCACGGCGATGACCAGCCGCCCGACCGTGATCGCCTGGAGCGCCCATCCCCACTCGTAGACCGCGGTGAGGACCACGGCGATCGCGCTGACCAGCCACCAGCCCTTCTTCACCGCCAGCCAGGCGATGCCGATGTTCAGCGCCAGCAGGTAGGCGAAGACGGCGAGCGGATAGTTCTCCGTCGTCGACAGCAGGTAGGCGTTGAGGAACCCGCCGAGCAGGCCGAGGACGGCGATGAACATCGAGTCGCGCCGGACGGCCAGCCAGACCGCGGCCGCCGTCACCAGCAGCATCCCGATGAACGACACGAGCAGCGGCACCAGCGCCCAGCGCGCGCTCATGGCGTAGAGCGTGGCGTAGAGGATGCCGATGCCGGCGGCGTCGAGCGCCTTGGCGGTGATCGGATAGCGCGTCGCCGCCCACAGCTCGGCCACGGCGATCAGCGCGACGCCCGCGCCGAGTCCGGCCGCCGCGAGCAGCCAGCTCCCGGACGAGCGGAAGAGGAACACCGCCGCCAGCACCAGCGCGATGCCGGCGACGGCGGAGAAGAACCACACGCTCAGTGCGACGGCGTCGCGTTTGGCCGGCGAAGTCATAGCGTCTTCAGGTACTCGAGCAGCGCGTCCTTGTCGCCCTGCGGCAGGTTCACGCCGTACTCATGTCCCAGGTTTCCGTTCGACCGCCACTTCACGTCGTAGGGCGTGGCCACGTTGGTCACTTCCGTCCAGAGCGCCTGCGGCGTGTAGCCCCACGGCGGCGCCAGGCGCGTGGCCTGCTCCGGCGTGGAGATGAAGCCGGCGTTGAACGGATCGTAGACGTCGTAGCCGCGGTAGAAGACTTTCGGCCGCTGCGCGGCGGGCGTGAGGAGGTCGCGCAGCGACGGCACGGAACCGTTGTGCAGGTACGGCGCGCGGAGCCAGATGCCGTCGAGGAAGGCGGCGATGTAGCCGGTGGGATTCGCTTCCACCAGCCCGCGCCGCTCGATGCCGAACGACTTCACCGCTTCGTTGGCGCGCACCGCGGCGTCCTTGTTCCAGCTCTTGATGCGCTCGATGTCGGTGCCGACCGTGGCCTGCGGCACGATGGTCCCGGTGATGGCGCTGGCGTGGCAGCTCGCGCAGTTGGCGTCGAAGACCGCCCTGCCGGCCGTCGCCTTGGCCTGATCGATCGGGAAGGGATATTTCGGCGGCGGGTAGCCGGCGAGGTACTTGTGCAGCCAGTCGATCTCCTCGAGGAAGACCTTGTTGCTGGCCGGCGCGCCACCGACCAGGCCGAGCGCGGAGTCGATGATCACCGAGTTCGCGTCGCAGCTGTCGCCGGCGAAGTTCATGCGGGTGATGGTCTCGGCCGAGCAGTTGTACTGCGGCGAGACCGGCGCTCCGTGCTGGCGCGCGTACTTGTCGATGTTCCAGATCGACGGCATGTCGGTGGGGCCGAGGGTGTCGTCGAGCGGCGAGGTGGTCAGGAAGTACTTGGTCAGGTTCATCGCGTCGTCGCGGCCGCGGCCCCAGTCCGGCCAGTTCGGCAGGCCGTGGATGTAGAGCCAGGCGAAGCGCGGGCCGCGGTCGAGCAGGGCCTGCTTGGTGCGCGGGATCAGGATGTAGCGATAGAGCTGCTGGTCGATCCAGGACAGATTGCCGTCCAGGTTGATCTCCGCCATCAGCGTGTTGGCGTTGAAGCGCGGATCGCGCGCGCAGTCGACCAGGAAGCGGAAGAAGGCCTCCAGGTTGAAGGTGTGGTTCGGCGCGGTGGCGATGAATTGCGGATTGCTGCTCGGCGTCAAGCGGAGGCTGGCCGCGTGACAGGTGGCGCAGTTGTTGGCCACGCGGTCGAAGCCGACGGTCTTCTTGGTGAAGCCGATCGGCAGCTCGTGCCCCGTCTCCCACGCCACGCCGAACGAGGAGTAGCCGTTGGGGCCGGGGATCTTGTCGGGGAAGACGCGCGGCAGGACGTAGAAGATCCAGTACGGGATGCCGACATTCTCCTCGGCGCCGATGGAGCCGTACTTGAAGCGCTCGTCGCCGGTGGCGAACGGGGCCTGGGGCACGACGCGGAACAGCTTGTACCAGGCGCCCCAGCCGAGGAACGCCAGCACGATCGCCAGCACGATGGCCGCGATTCCGAGTCTCCGTCTTCTCTCAGGCGTCCACGCGATCATGCCTCACCTCTCCATCAAAACGTCTTCATGTACTCGACGATCGCGTCTTTGTCCGCGTCGGGGAGGGTCGTTCCCCAGAGATGACCGCCGTTGCCGTTGGTCCGCTGGCTGGTGTCGTATCGGAAGTACCTGCGGCCTTTCTCCTCGGCCACGTCGTGGACGAAGCCGACTTTCACCGGATCGATGACGTCGTAGCCGCGGAAGAAGACTTTCGGCCGCTGCTCGGGCGGGTTGAGCAGGTCGCGCAGCGTCGGCACCGAGCCGTTGTGCAGGTACGGCCCGCGCAGCCAGATGCCGTCCAGCGGCGTGTTGGCGTAGCCGGGAGTCTTGCGGAAGTGTGTGAATCGATAGGGCGTCCCGGCGTAATTGGTGTCCTGGCTGGCCGCGAGGTCGTAGGTGTACGCGGCCCAGTTGTCGGGGTCGGTGCCGACCTCGCGCACGTCCGTGACGTGCCCGACCCACTTGCCGCTGAAGTCCTGGCCGCTCTTGCCGTGGCAGTCGGCGCAGAGCTGCGCGTAGACGGCCGCGCCGCGGACGCGCTTCGCCTCGTCGATCGGGAAGGGGAAGGGCGGCGGCGTGGCGGTCAGCAGCCAGCGGGCGGTGCGGTCGATCGAGGCGTGATCGACGGTGGCCGGCGTGGCGCCGGTGCCGAACGCGGCGCTCAGGTTGCGCTCGTTCGTGTCGTCGTTGTTGCCGACCCAGTGCAGTTCCATCCGCTTGCCGTCGTCGCGGTGCTTGCGTTTCTCCTGGTTCCAGATGGAGGGGAAGTCGTCGGCGCCGTGCAGCTCGGCGTCGGGAAGCTTGCCGATGCTGAAGTTCAGCCCGGCCTTGGCGGAGTTCCAGGTGTCGACGCGTCCCGGCCCCCACTGCGTCGGATTGAGCGGCATGAAGCGGTGGCGCAGCATCAGCAGCCGCTCGCGCATCAGGGCCACGGCGACGGGATAGACGAGGTAGCGGTCGAGGGCGCTGAGGCGGCCGCCCGACTCCTTCTCGATGGCGGGGACCAGGACGTCGGCGTTGAAGCGCTCGTCGACCACGATGTCGAAGAGGAACTTCTCGAAGTCGCCGAGGTTCATGTTCGCCGCGCCGAGGCCGACGTAGACCTTCGGCGGCGCGTCCTTCGAGGTGCGCACGCTGGTGGCGTGGCAGATGGCGCAGTTGACGAAGACGCGGTCGATGCCGAGGTTGCGGCGCTGCATCAGGCCCACCGGCAGCTGCCGGCGATGCCCCTGCTCGTCGTTCTCGAAGACCATGCCGAAGGCTTCGTAGCCTTTGCCGCCGTTCTGCGGCAGCTTGTCGGCGAAGACCACCGGCAGCGCCTTCCAGACGAACAGCGGGAAGCCGGCGTTGCGCTCGCCGCCGGTGGAACCGTACTTGAAGTGATCTTCGATGTTGCTGTAGGTCACCGGGCGGTCGGGCAGGAAGCGCATGGCCAGCAGGATGGCGATGAGCAGCGGGATGCCGATGACCAGCGCCAGCAGCGCCCGGAAGCGGCGCTGCCAGCGCTCGGCGGCCATGTCGCGCACCTGCAGCGCGAAGTAGCCGCTGTACTGATTGTTGGTGTAGATGCGTCCGAGGTAGGTGGCGGTCTCGGGAGCGATGAGGCGGATCTCGTCGCGGATGTCCTCGGCCACCTTGGAGCGCTTCGAGTAGTCGATGACGATGCACGGCTTGCCGTCCATCAGGCTCGGCCCCTCGTAGACGTCGGCCTCGATGGCCGAGATGCCGAACGGCGTGATCTGGTTGCGCAGGGTCTTGCTCTGCGCGTTGAACGTCTTTCCCTGCCACAGGCCGCGCGCCGCGTCGGCCAGACCCCGCGCGTGCGCGCTGCCGGGATCGAGGATGGCCGTTCCCTTGGCGTCGCCGCTCGGGATCGGACCGGCCGGGCTCCGCGCGAAGAGCGCGTCGAGCTCGTCCTGGGACATGTTCAGCAGTTCGTTCACGCCGTAAGGCATCACGTCCTCGCGTTTCGAATCATCGGATCAATCGTCGGTGCGCGCGTTGCCGAAGTGCAGGGCGAAGTAGAAGAGCTTCTTGGAATCCCAGTAGACCGGGCCGAGGTAGATGTCCGGCGCGATGTTGCGGATCTCGTCGCGGATGTGCTTGGCCACCAGGGACGTCTTCGAGTAGTCGAGGACGATGCACGGCTTCTTGTCGATCAGGCTGTCGCCGAGGTAGACCTTGGCCAGGATGGCCTTGATGCCGAAGACACTGATGTGATTGACCAGCGTCCCCTCGTTGGCGCCCGCCGGAACGTCGAACACCTTCCCCTGCCAGGCGAAGATGTTCACGAGCTTGGCGATCTCGTGCGACATCGACGAGCCCGGATCGATCAGCGCGGTGCCCTGCGCCTCGCCGTTCGGGAGCGGTCCCGGGGGCGAGCCGGCGAAGAGCTTGTCGAGATCGGCGGTGGTCATCTTCAGAAGCGAGGCTGGGTCATAGTTCGGCATGGCAATTCCTCCTAGTTGTTGTTGGCGTCGGCGATGATCACGTCCGCCGCCTTCTCGCTGATCATGTAGATGGGCGTGACGATGAATAATCCCGGGATGCGCGGAAAGACCGAGGCGTCGACGACCCGCAGCCCTTTGGTGCCGATGACGCGGAACCGGCTGTCGACCACCGCGTCGGGGTCGGACTCCTTCCCCATCGGGCAGCTGCACGAGGCGTGGTGTCCCCACGCGTTGTCCTGGATCCACTTGGCCAGGGCTTCGTCCGGCACTTTCGGCCCGGGATTGAGCTCCTCGGCGATCCAGCGGTTCCCTTTGTTCATGGCGCGGACGTAGCGGACCGCCTCGACCACCGACTGCAAATCCTCGCCGGCGCGATCGGTTCCTTCTTCGAAGTAGTGAAAATTGATGTCCGGCGTTTCAAGGGGATTCGAAGATTTCAGCCGGATCTTCCCCCCGCGGTTCTCGGTGTGCGCCTTGAGGATGGCCCAGGTGAAGTAGTTGTGCCGCTTCACCATGTCCTGCGAATAGCCGGGAACGTAGCCGACGAACTTGCCGGGAAGGCCGAAGATGAAGAGGTCGGGAAGGGGGCGCTCCTTCCTCTTCTTCGAGCGCTTGATGATGGCGGTGACGGTGCCGTTGGAGGTGTAGACGCCGCTCCCCTTCTGCCACTCCTGGAAGCAGAGATCGCCCGCCTCCCCCTCCTTCGGCGACTGGAACGTGGCGTTCTTCAGCAGCTCGAAGTCGCGGGTGACGGTGGAGACCACGCTGACCTCGTAGCGGTCCTGCAGGTTGCTGCCGACGCCGCGGCGGTCGACGAGGCATGGGATCCCCTTCGACTCCAGGTGCTCTTTCGGCCCGATGCCGGAGAGCATCAGCAGCTGCGGGGTGTTGAAGGCGCCGCCGGCCAGGATGACCTCGCGCGAGCAGCGGTACTCGCGCTTTACGTACGGCGGTTTCTCGACGGCGTTCGGGTCGGCGCGATAGAGGTTCTTCCCTTCCCAGCACTCCACGCCGACGGCGCGCCTGTCGCTGTCGAAGAGCACGCGCGTGGCGAGGTGGTTCATCCGGATGTGGAAGGTGTCGCGGTGTTGCTCCTGCACCTGCTTGATGAACTCGCGCGTGCCGTTGCGGCGCCCCTTCTTCGTCGTGGCCAGCGGCACCACGGTCATCCCCTCGGACATGGCGCGGTTGCGCGCGTCGTTCGGATCGTCGCGCGTGATCAGGAAGTGGACGATCCGCGGCAGCATGTGCCGCAGCCAGCCGAACTTGCCGAGCGTGGAGCGCCAGGCGTCCATCACCGTGGCGATGATCTGGCGATCTCCGAAGGCAATCGATGGATCGACGGCGTTGACGTTCAGCCATCCGCCGAAGCCGTGGCCCTTCGGCTTCGGCCACTCGTCCTGCTTGCGGTAGTGGCAGTTCTCGAGCTTCTCGAAGTAGCGGTGCATCTCCTCCGCGCGCCAGGAGTCGTCGCCGGTCTGCTCGGCGATGGCATTCCAGTCGTCGTCGTGGGGGACGATGGTGATCATGGCGTTGTGCGCGGTGCAGCCGCCGAGGGTGCCGGCGCGCGGGTAGAAGACGCCCTGGTGCTCGGGGCGGTACTTCCAGTCGCGCTCCTCGTCCTTGCTGTAGTGATGGACGAAGAACTCCCAGGACATGTCGGGCTCTTCGGAGGCGAAGGCGTTGAAGCAGGGGACCTGGTAGTTGTAGGACTCGGAGTCGGAGCCGGCCTCGATCAGCAGGACGCGGAAGTCCCTGGCGGCGAGATTCGCCGCCAGGGGACCGCCGCCGGCTCCGGAGCCGACGACGATGTAGTCATAGACCTCGTCCGACGTTTCGATGCGGAGCCTCCGCCTAGAACGTCTTCAACAGCTCGATCAGCGCCTGCTTGTCGGCCGGCGGCAGGTCGCGGCCGAACGGATGGCCCTTGTCCTCGATGAAGTCGGGGCACTTGTTCAGCGCCAGGAACTTCGGCACCAGCTCCTTCGACATCAGCGCGGACACCTGCGCGTCGTTCATCTTCTCGGTCTTGATGCGCACCAGGACGTCGATCACCGCGGCCAGCATCTCCACGCGCTTGACGCCGAGGACCAGGCCGGGGTCCAGATTGGTGTTCGACAGCAGGTTGATCGGCGTGCCGGCCGGGATCGGTCCGAGCCGCAGGCTCTGCGACACCGGGTCGACCAGGTCGGGATGCCGTTTGACCGCGTCGCGCAGGAAGTCGGGGAGATACGGCAGCGGGATGTTGATGTACGACTTCTGCGTGGTGGTCCAGACCTTCGTGCCGCGCGGCTGCATCCAGAGCATCTTCTCGATGCCGTCCTGGAAGGCCTTCATGCGCGCGTCGACCGAGACGTCGTTCGGGGTGAGCGCCATCGGGTCGGTGCCGACCATGTTGTTATGCAGGTACGGCGCGCTCGACCAGAGGCTGATCAATGAAGGCGGACGGTAGTAGCCCGGTCCGTTCGACTCGCCGGGATACGGGATGCTCACTTCGCTCTGCTTGTTCGGCGCCCACGGGTTCTCGACCACGAACTTGCCGATGGGCGGAAGGTTCTTGTAGGTCTCCGACGAGAAGTTGTCCCAGATGTGGTTGCGGGTGGCGTTGGTGGCGGCGGCGCGGGTGGAGTTGGTGCCGATCTCGGTCACCGCGTGGCGGCGCTCGTCGCTCAGGAAGTTGTCGGTGAGGTAGTCGGGCTTGGTGGTCACCTCGTTGCGGAACCACGCCTTGGCCTGGTCGCTGATCCGCCCCGGCTCGCTGAACGGGTTGAAGTCCGGCTGCTTGCTGGAGTGGCACGCCGCGCAGTTCTCGGCGAAGACGATCTTGCCGCGGTTGAGGACGTTCTGGTCGGTGGTGAGGTACTTCGCGCCGCCCGGCGCGTCCTTCAGCAGCAGCGGCTTGGCGTGGTCGGTGAGGTACGAGGCCAGCGAGCCCGAGCGATCCTCGCTCCAGTTCCAGGAGGGGGAGTTCATCTGCAGACCCTTGACGGTCACCGGCGACTGCGAGGCGAGATCCTTGTTCTCGAGCATCGCCCCGCCGACCAGCGGGCGGAAATGCTTCTGCCACTCCGGCCAGGCGTGGCCGATGTTGACGTAGACGCGGCTGAGCGCCCCCTGGAAGCCGACCGAGTCGTCGCCCTGCTTGAGGATGCGCGGGATCGGCTGGCCCTTGTCGAAGGTGAGCCACTTCAGGTCGAGCGAGCCGCCCGTCATGTACTCCACCATCGGGTCGTAGCTGCCCGGATCCTTGTTCACGCCCTTCGCCGCGCGCAGCAGGCGCTGCTTGACGTTGAAGAAGCCGTTCATGGTGCCGGGGTTGTTCAGGTAGTCGGTGGCGATGAAGGAGGTGTCCAGCGTTCCCGGCGGGTTGGAGTTGATCAGCTGCCAGACGAAGCTGCTCTCTTCCTTCGGCGCCATCTTCACCGGCTGTCCGTTGTAGCCGCCGGTGATGGTGCGCGGCACGAAGACGTCCGCCACGCGGAAGTACTGCGCGCCGACGTAGTCGTTCAGGTTCTCCCACTTCGGGTTGTTCACGTCGGCCGGCGGCCGGACCGGATCGAAGCTGACGTGGCAGAACGAGCAGGCCATGCCGACCAGGTACGGGCGGACCAGCTTCTGGTCGTTGTAGTAGTTCGGGTTCTCGTAGTAGTCGTGGTTCACGCCGTCGGGACCGACGTGCTGCATCCAGGCCGCCTTGGCGTTGGCGTCGAAGGCGGGGTTGTCGGAGATGCGCAGGCCGACCACGCCGGAGGAGCGGCCGTACGTCGCGAAGTCGATCTGGCTGTCGATGCTGCCGGCCGGATCGTTCGGATTCGGTACGTCGATGAAGAGGCCGTACTGGTCGGGCTTGGTGGCCTGCTGGAAGCCCGGCTGGTTGATGATGCCGATCTCCAGGAAGCGCGTGTTGCGCCGGCGCGAGTCGATGGTCTTGATCAGGTCCGCGGTGCCGACGCCGTTGCGGGCCAGGAAGTCCCACATCAGGCCGCTGTCGCCGACCCAGATGTTCCAGACGATGCGGCCGGGGAGATCGGGATCGCCCGGCTCGAGCTTGATCCCGTTCATGCCGGCGAAGACGTCGACCTTGGTCTCCACCCAGTTGGACGGGATCGGCGCGTAGCGCGGCTTGCCGCCGTCGCCGGCCTGGTTGTTCGACTCGTTCTGCGGCTTGCACGAGAGGCCGATCACGACAAGGAGGGCGCAAAGAACGCCGACCAGGGACCCGAGACGCGCTCTGGACATTGGTTCTCCTTCTTCCGCGCACCGGCGCGCGGACGGGAAGTAAATTTGACCGATGTGTCTATTGTAAGAGGGATCGCCGGTGATTTTTCCCTACCACCCCGCCCGGTCCCAACATCCCAACTAAAAGTCGTCCGGCCCCTCGCGTTCCACCTTGTCGGCCGGCGCCTTGACCACGATCGCGGGGAGTCCGGCCTGCTTCAGTAGTGCGTTCACCCCGGAGAGCGTTTCACCGCGCAGTTTGTCCCACCGCGCCATCACCACGGACAGCGCCTTGGCGCGGTCCTCCGCCGCGGCGACACCCTGCGTGGTCGGCGCGACGTCCGCCCCCTGCAGCAGCGACATCACCGAGCGCAGCGAGAAGGCCACGCTGCTCAGCGAATCGCCCTGCGTGTTGGCGTCGCCCTCCAGCGCGGCGGCCTGCTGGTCGAAGTCCGCCAGCGCCGCGGCCACGTTCGCCGGCGGATTCCGGATGGCCTTGATCTGCTCGCGCACGCCGTGCAGGCGGTCGAGCGCGGCGTACGCGCGGGCGGTGCCGTCGTACATCTGCTTCGACAGCCGGAACTGCTCGGCCAGCCCCTCGCGCGAGGTCTTCACCCGCGGATCCATCACCACGCGCAGAGGTTGCGTCGACGACTTGCCGTCGACGGTCAGCTTCACCGTGTAGTCCCCCGGCATGGCCCACGGCGCGGTGGGGATGGGGGCGGTGTCGTAGGCGATGGCGGCGATCGGGTAGACCACCTGCGCCTGCGCCAGCGGCGTGTAGTGCAGGTCCCAGACGAAGCGATGCCCGCCCGGCGCGGTGGAGAGGACGCGCGCCGGCCGGATCCAGTACCACGGCACGTTCGAGTAATCCTTCGGCGCCTCGGCCTTGTCCGCGCTGGAGTAGCGGCGGACCAGCTTCCCGTCGCCGTCGAGGATCTCCAGCGTCACGCTCTTCGCCGGCGCGGCGAGGAGGTAGTCGACGACCGCGCCGTCCGGCGGGTTCTGTCCCGCCGGCTCGTCCGGCGGGCACGGCGTGTCGGTGTTCTTGTTCCAGCGGAAGCGGTACGCGCGCGCCGGCTTGAGCAGCTGTGGAGCGGCGGCCTTCAGGCCGCCGGCCGGCGGGCTGAAGCCCGCCGCTCCACGCAGAGGAGTGATGTCGTCGAGGATCCAGAAGCCGCGCCCGTGCGTGGCCACCACCACGTCGTCGTCCTTCAGCACCAGGTCGCGGATCGACGACGCCGGCATGTTCTGCCGCGCCGGCTGCCAGTGCCCGCCGTCGTCGAACGAGACCCACACCTGCGTCTCGCTGCCGGCGAAGAGCAGCCCCTTCGTCTTCGGGTCCTCGCGGACCACGTTGATGATGGAGCGCTCGCCGATCCCGTCGACGATCTCGGTCCATGTCTTTCCGCCGTCCTTCGTCCGCAGGATGTGCGGGCGGAGGTCGTCGAGGCGGAAGGTATTGATCGCGGCGTAGGCGGTCAGCGGATCGAAGTGCGAGGCCTCCATGATCGAGACCTTGGCCCACGGCACGAGCTGCGGCGGGGTGACGTCCTTCCAGTTCTTCCCGCCGTCGGTGGTGACGTGAATCAGCCCGTCGTCGGTGCCAACCCAGATGCGGTTCACGTCGAGCGGCGACGGCGCGATGGTGTAGATCACCCCGCGCTGCCGCGGCTTGGCGTTCGGCGTGTCCTTGTAGACGCCGACGTTGGCCGGCACCTCCCACTCCTTGCGCGTCAGGTCGGGGCTGATCTCCGTCCAGCTCTTCCCGCCGTTGGCGGTCTTCCAGAGCGTGTTCGCGGCGAAGTAGAGGATGCGCGGGTCGGCCGGGGAGAAGATCACCGGCTGCGTGCGGATGGTGCGGTAGGTCGCGCCGCGCAGCGGCTTCGGACCCACCTGCTGCGTCTGGCCGGTGCGGCGGTCGTAGCGCGAGACCTTGCCGCCGTAGACCAGGTCGGGATCGAGCGGATCGGGGACGGCGTAGCCGTACTCCTCCACCCCCACCGGGTGCCACTCGCGGATGGTGATCTGCCCGTCGTCGCCGCGGCTCTGCACGCAGGCCGAGCCGCTCTCCTGCTCGCCGCCGCAGACGCGGTACGGGAAGGCGTTGTCGGTGTTGACGTGAAACATCTGCGCGGTGGGCTGGTTGTACCAGGAGCTCCAGGACACGCCGCCGTTGACCGTGATCACCGCCCCCTGATCCGAGGCGTTGAGGATGATGTTGGTGTCGTTCGGGTTGATCCAGAGGCGGTGGTAGTCGTCGCCGCCCGGCGCGCCGCGGAAGGAGCTGAAGGTCTTGCCGCCGTCGACCGACTTCCAGGTCACGACGTTCGCCACGTAGACCACGTCGGCGTTCTTCGGATCGGCGCGCACCTCGCAGAAGTCGCCGTCGCGTCCCCACAGCCGCTCGTCGTCGTTGATCCTGCGCCAGTTCTCGCCGCCGTCGTCGGAGCGGTAGACGCCGGGATCCTTGCGCGAGTTGACGATGGCGTAGAGCCGCTTCGAGTCGGAGCGCGAGACCTCCAGGCCGACGCGGCTCAGCTGCTCCTTCGGCGGCAGGCCGCCGGTAAGCTGCTTCCAGGTGGTGCCGCCGTCGGTCGACTTGAAGACGCCGCTGGTCGCTCCCTGGAACGCGCCGTTCTCCCACGGTCCCTGCCGCGCGGCCCAGAGCGCGGCGTAGACGGTGTCGGGATTCGAAGGATCGATGATGACGTCGATGCCGCCGGTGTTCTCGTCGCGGTACAGCACCTTCTCGTAGGTCTTGCCGCCGTCGGTGGAGCGGAAGATGCCGCGCTCCGGGTTGGGGCCGTACGGGTGGCCGAGGACGGCGATGTAGAGGCGGTTCGGATCGCGCGGGTCGACGGCGATCATCGGGATCTGCTGGCCGTCGCGCAGCCCGAGGTGCTGCCAGCTCTTGCCGGCATCGGTCGACTTGTAGATGCCGTCGCCGGTGGAGAGGTCGGGGCGCTGCAGCCCCTCGCCGCTGCCGACGTAGATGACGTTGGGATCCGACGGCGCGACGGCGATGGCGCCGACCGAGCCGGTGGGCTGGTCGTCGAAGACCGGCAGCCAGATGCGGCCGGCGTCGGTGGTCTTCCAGACCCCGCCGTTGTTCACGCCGATGTAGAAGACGTTCGGCTGCGACGCCACGCCGACCGCCGGCACGGTGCGGCCGCCGCGGAACGGCCCGATGTGGCGCCAGCGAAGCTCGCCGTACGTCGCGGGGTCGACCTGCGCGCCGAGCGCGCCGGCGAAGAGCAGCAAGGCGGGAGCGAGGCGATGCAGTTTCATAGCGGCGGATTATGTCATCGCCCTTCACCGGGCCTTCCCGCTCAGGGAGAGGGGCACTCGGCACGCCTAGTCTTTAGAGCCCCTCTCCCGCCGAGCGGGAGAGGGTGGCCCTGAGCGCAGCGAAGGGCCGGGTGAGGGCCCGCGAAACCACAATAAGAATGCACTCTATAGTGTGCAAAAACCCTCGACGAGGCGTCGTCGTAGATTTGTAACGAGTCCCCTCTTCCCCGCTATGGAGGCGAGGACGAAGATTGCGAGACCGATGTCGCAAGTCACGCAATCCGTCCCGGTCTCCTCGCCGAAACGCGCAAGCGATCCGCGGCGGAGGGTCCCTTGCCGGGATGGGTGGCCGCGTCCGATCCGCCGCATGCGGCGCGCCATCGACGCCTCGGTTCGCCGGATCGACTCCACCGCCCGCCTGATCGACGCCTCGGAACGCTTCGCGCGCCGGCGGCCGCTCCGCGCCTCCGACGGCCTGGTCCTCGCGTCGATCTGGCTCTCCCACGCCGCGGCGCACCTCCGACGCGCCATGCGCGACCTGCAGGACCCGGCCATCTACGCCGCGCCGGCGCAGCTGGTGCGCTCGGTGGAGAGCGGCGCCGTCCCGATCGATTTCGACAGGCTGTTCCCCGCTCCCACCGTAACGCCCTCGCGCAACGTCCGCCGGACGCTGCTCGTCCGTCCCCGGCACCGTCAGAACAGGGCCTGCCGGTGCCGCGCTCCTCCATCGTTCGGTCTGCACGCTCCATTGCCGCTGACTGAATGAAAAGGAGAAACCATCATGAGTCTTCACAGTGATACTGCGCAGGCGCGGGTCGAGGAGATCCGTGCCTTCCGCCAGCAGATTCCCAACTTCGTCATACCGGCGTTCAAAGGCGAGCGCCGCAAGCTGGCTCCCGCGGCGTCGGTGCCGCCGGAGTTCGTCGAACGGGTGGCGGTGGCCGTCAGGAACAGCCAGGCCCTGGTCCGGGGAGGAGCACCCGACCCCGAACAGGCCCGCGACCTGATGAGCTACGCCGAGGCGTATGGGCCGGTGGCCGACGAGCTCGAAGCGCTGGCCGAGTTCGTCCGCCACAGCGTCACCACGGCGAAGAACAAGGCCGGCAGCGACGCGCTGACGACGTACGCGTTGGCGCGGCGACTGGCCAAGCGTCCGGAGCACGCCGAGCTGGTGCCGCACGTCGACGACATGCGGCGCACCCTCGGCCCTCCGAGAGGGCCGAAGCCGAAGAACCGGCGCCAGCCGCCGCCGGACACCACGCCGCCGCCGGAGACCCCGGCCCCCGCGGCGCCGGCAGCGGTCGTGGCGATCACGCGCCCGGTCCAGTCGTGACGCATTGATGCAGTAAGCCCCGCGCGGGCGCGCCTGATCGGCGCGCCCGCGCATTTCAGCGGCGATGCCGCCCTCCCCACCTTCCTGCTCGCTCGGCGCACGAGTGAGGTCCCCAACCTGATGAGTAAGGTCCGCGACCTAATGAATAAGGTTCGCAACCTAATCAATAAGGTCGGCAACCTAATGAGTTAGGTCCCCAACCTAATGAGTAAGGTCCCCAACCTAATGAATAAGGTTCGCAACCTAATCAATAAGGTCCCCAACCTAATGAATAAGGTCCGCGACCTAATGAGTAAGGTCCCCAACCTAACGGGTCAGGTCCCCAACCTAATCAGTAAGGTCGGCAACCTAATGAGTCAGGTCCGCAACCTCATGCGTGAGGTCCGCGACCTAATGCCCCGATGACCGGAACGCTCCCCGCCTGGCGCAGAATGACCGTCAGGGGTGCCCCTCCGCGATCAACGGAGGAAGCATGAGAAAGTCCCTGCTGCTCGTTTTACTTCTGGTGGTGCTCGCGGCTCCGGCGATGGCTGCGCCACGCACTGACGGCCCCGGTGACCGGCCGAGTGTGTTCGCTCGCATCGTGCGGGTCATCCGGGCGATGGAGGACATCATCATCGGGCCGCCGAAACCGTAGGTGTGGTGTCGGTCCGTGGCGAGGCGTGACGGGCGCCTTCCACGGACCGGCTCACATCACGAATGCGGTGCCGGGCAGCGGTGTGAACCGCGCCGGACGATGCGAGGCGTTGCGCACCATGAATGCGCGGACGTGGTTGACGATATCGGACGTGACCACATCCCGCGCCGCGAGTCGCCGCAGATAGTCCAGCGCCTCGGCCGCATATTGCTGCCGCTGCGTCGGCCCTCTCATGGCGACGGTCATGCAAACACGGGCGACCGATTCGACATGAGCACGCACATCGGCACCCTCGTCATCCGCGAGCGCCGAGGCGACAAAATCGAGGCGCATCAGGCACCAGACATCGAGCATGCCGGAGGTGAACACGATCTCTGCTGTTCGCCCGAACTCCGCTGAGACCTCGGCGAAGCGCCCCATCCCCGCGAGCGCGAGAGCCGTATAGTGCGCGGCTCGCGCCGCATCCACGGTATCTCCGCAGTCCGAATGAGTCTGCTCGGCCATCCTGGCGTGATCAATCGCTTCCGCGTACGACCCGAGGTTGACCAGGCAAAGCGCCAGCAGGCCATGTGCGCGGGCGTAGTCGCGTCGCGTACCGCCGGCATCGAGGATTTCGGCGATGACGTTTCGGAGCAGTGGCACGGCGGCATCAAAGCGGTTCGTCACCACCAGGACGTATGCCTTGGTGTGCCACGCGAGCAACGTCCGGCGCCGATCGCCGTGCCGGTCGAATGCCGTTGACGCCGATTCCGCGAGCTCAAAGGCATCATCGAATCTCGCCAGGTCCGGTTCCGCGTAGGTGATCGCCGCGCAGAGCGAGACGATCGCCTGGTGCAGCTCGGGCTCCGTCGTTCTCGCGGCGGCAGCCCGCGCGCGGCCGAGAAACTTCTGCGCGTCGTTCAGCTTGTTCATTTGACGGAGCAGGATCGAATGCTCCTTCAACACTTCAAAGACCAGATCCTGCGCGGGCGCGCTACCCCGCGCGGTCATCGCGTCACAGATCGCCACGGCGGCCGTGGTGAGATCGAGTCCGGCCCGAGGGTCGCGGCCGTACCACTCATCCGAACGGCGGAGCAGGTCGCGAAGGATGACGGAATGGTGCATGTCGGGCGAGTTGACGAGCACCGAGATCCAGCGGTGCGGCGCGGTGTCTTCGAGAATTGCGTCAATCCCCGCGGCGATCGCCCGTTCCATGTCACTCCGGTCATCGAACGCGGTGAGCACTTCCATGGCCGCCGCCACGAATTCGGCGCAGTCCTCGCACGTCTCCAGGTGCGGCACGGACTCACCATCCGCGATCAGCGCGAGCAGTTTTACGCGAGGAGGACATGTCTCCCGGCCGCTCACCGCGTCCTCTTCCGCCTGGCGGAACGTCCATCGAGGAAGCCGATGACGGCCTCCGCATCGCCATCGGCGAGGGCGAGCAGTCGCGTGATCGCCTAGCGTTTGACGAACGTGCGCGCCCGCTCCGCGACCGCCTCGCCCAGTCGCCGGGAATCCAGTTCGCTTTGCTGCAACCCGAAGGCATCAGCGAGGCCGGCAAGCGTCACCGCGTTCGGATCCTTGGTCGCGCCGCGCTCCAGGTTCGAAAGGCAGGTGATGGTGATGCGCGCCTCGCGCGCGAGTTGTTCCTGCGTCCAGCCACGCTCATCGCGGAGGCGGCGAATCAAGTCGCCGAAGCCCACTTCAGGCTGCATGCGCGGACTAATCTACGGAGATACCTTCGCCGGATCAAGACGGAACTTTGTTTAACGAAGTGGTCGCATATATTAAAGCGCAGCGGAGCGCCGGCGTCCCGCCGGCTGGCTTGGCGGCGTCCTCGCCGCCATTGTTCGACGAATCCGGGGCGCCGGGACGCCGGCGCTCCTTGAGTTTCGGCGATGATGTCCGCATGACAGACCCTGAATCGATGCCCTGGATCCCGCTCGGACCCGGCGAGTCGTTCAAGCCGCTGCGCTTCCTCCCCCACGGCCGCGGGCGCGCGCTCCTCCTCCGCCTCGAGCCCGGCACGCTGGTGCCGCTCCACCGCCACCTCGGCGAGGTGCACGCCTTCAACCTCTCCGGCACCCGCCAGCTCGACACCGGCGAGCTCGTCGGCCCCGGCCAGTACGTCTACGAACCGGCCGGAAACGTCGACTGGTGGCAGGCGGTCGGCGACGAGCCGGTGGTGGTCCACATCGTCTCCTTCGGCGCCATGGAGTACCTCGGCGCCGACGGCGAAATCCTACGCCGCGACACCGCCGCCTCCCTCCGCGAGCGCTACCTCGCCTTCTGCGCCGAGACCGGCCTGGCGCCGCTCGATCTGGGGGTCTGACCCCGATCGAGAACGACCAGGAATTCCGGCCCGACTTACGGTATTCTTCACGCATCCCCCCGTCCGTTCTAAAACCAACAACACGAGGAGTGCGTCTCGAATGAACGTCCGCCGGTCTCTTGCGCTGTTCGCGCTATGCGTTGCCTTCGTTGCCCCGTCGGCTTTTGCTGTCTCCCCGAACGTCGTCATCAGCCAGGTTTACGGCGGCGGCGGCAACGCGGGAGCCAACTTCCGAAATGACTACATCGAGCTGTTCAACCGCGGCACCTCGCCGGTCTCGCTGGCGGGCTGGTCGGTGCAGTACAGCAGCTCGACGGGAACGGGACTGTTCTCGGCGAACCTGACGAACCTGTCCGGCACGATCAACCCCGGCCAGTACTACCTGGTCCAGGAGAGCTCGACCGCGGCAGTCGGCGCGGTCCTTCCGACGCCGGACGCCACCGGCACCATCGCCATGGCCGGCGGCGCGGGCAAGGTCGTGCTCGTCAGCGGCGGCGGCCTGGCCTGCAACGGCAGCAGCACGCCGTGCAA
>Ga0157377_10000135_pt1 | contig 47139 bp, 38 predicted proteins | sample M55metaG_FD_121116 | JGI IMG/M metagenome (GOLD analysis project Ga0157377, IMG submission 121116) | Miscanthus rhizosphere microbial communities from Kellogg Biological Station, Michigan, USA - M5-5 metaG | ecosystem: Host-associated > Plants > Roots > Rhizosphere > Soil | place: USA: Michigan...
ACTTGCGGCAGAACTCCGCGATCCGGTCGTGGGGGATGGGGATGGCGAGCTCGCGGGCGGCCGGCATGTCCTTCATTTTACTGGGCGGGATTGATTTTGACCGGCTCCGCTGTTATGGTGTCGCGACTAAAAATTAGAGCACTAGCAGATTCAACAGTTTACGCCTTAGGAGAACAGGATTTTGTCGACCACCAAGCAGCAGAAAACGGACCTGATCACGAACTACGCCACACATGATGGCGACACCGGTTCGCCGGAGGTGCAGATCGCCCTCCTGTCGAACCGCATCACCTACCTCACCGAGCATTTCAAGTCCCACGCGAAGGACCATCACAGCCGCCGTGGTCTGCTGAAACTCGTCGGACGCCGCCGCCGCCTTCTCGACTACCTGAAGAAGACCGACAACGATCGCTACCGCACGATCATCGACAAGCTCGGCATCCGTAAGTAACTCCGAATTCCCCCTGGGGCGGCGCACTGCCGCCCTTTTTGCATCACTCCCCTCCCGGCCGGAACCTCATCAACCGGCCAACCGCGGACAAATCTAAAGCGCCGGGCGATGAGTGGCCTCGCGCATCGAAGGGTTCTCATGAGTACAAAGAAAGAGCTTCAAATCGGCGGGCGAATGCTTTCGCTCGAAACCGGTGCGGTCGCGCGCCAGGCCAACGGCGCCTGCGTCATCCGCTACGGCGACACGGTCGTCCTGGCCACCGCCTGCTACCGCGAAGGTGCGGTCCTGGGCGACTTCATGCCGCTCACGGTGGACTACAAGGAGTACACCTACGCCGGCGGGCGCATCCCGGGCGGCTTCTTCAAGCGTGAAGGGCGCCCCACCGAGAAAGAGATTCTCACCTCCCGCCTGATCGACCGGCCGCTGCGCCCGTCGTTCACCAAGGGTTACCGCCAGGAAACGCAGATCATCGCGCTGGTGCTGTCGGCCGACGGCGAGAACGATCCGGACATCATGGCCATCAACGCCGCCTCCACGGCGCTGGTCATCTCCGAAATCCCCTTCCCGCATCCCATCGCCGCGGTGCGCGTCGGCTCCGTCGACGGCCAGCTGGTGATGAACCCGACCAACGCGCAGCGCGACCTCTCCGACCTCGACCTCGTCGTGGCCGGCACCGAGGACGCGATCGTGATGGTGGAGGCGGGCGCGCGCGAGGTCGACGAGAGCGTCGTCCTCGACGCCTTCGAGGCGGCGCACAACGAGATCCGCCGCATCTGCGCGCTGCAGCTCGAGCTGCGCGCCGAGATCGGCAAGCCGAAGATCGACGTCACCTATACGCCGAAGTTCACCGAGGAGCTTTTCAACGACCTGATGTCGAAGTTTGGCGGGTCGCTGCGCGAGGCGCTCCTGGTGCTCGGCAAGCAGGCCCGTCGCGACGCCGTGCGCGCCGTCCGCGAGCAGATGATCGCCTCGGTTCCCGCCGAGGAGGTCGAGAAGGTCGCCGCGGTGCAGGCCGCGTACGCCGAGATGGAGACGCGTATCTTCCGCGACGTCATCAGCAAGGACCAGAAGCGCCTCGACGGCCGCGACTTCACCACCATCCGCCCCATCACCATCGACGTCGGCGTGCTCCCGCGCACACACGGCTCAGCCATCTTCACCCGCGGCGAGACGCAGGCCCTGGTCACCGTGACCCTCGGCACGCCGCAGGAAGCGCAGAAGATCGAAGACTTCGAAGGCGAGACCTTCCAGCGCTTCATGCTGCACTACAACTTCCCGCCGTTCTCGGTCGGTGAAGTGAAGTTCCTGCGCGGCCCGGCGCGCCGCGAGATCGGCCACGGCAACCTGTCGCGCCGCGCGCTGTCGCCGCTGCTGCCGGCCGAGGACGAGTTCGGATACACCATCCGCATCGTCTCCGACATCCTGGAATCGAACGGTTCGTCGTCGATGGCTTCGGTCTGCGGCGGCTCGCTGGCGCTGATGCAGGCCGGCGTGCCGATGCGCGCCGCGGTGGCCGGCGTGGCCATGGGGCTGGTGAAGGAAGAGGACCGCATCGCGGTGCTCACCGACATCGCCGGTCTCGAGGACCACGAAGGCGACATGGACTTCAAGGTGGCCGGCACGCGCAAGGGCATCACCGCGCTGCAGATGGACATCAAGGTCAGCGGCCTCTCGCGCGAGATCATGGCCCGCGCGCTGGCGCAGGCTAAGGACGGCCGCCTCTACATCCTCGACAAGATGGATGCGGCGATCGCCACCCCGCGCGCCGAGCTCTCCGAGTACGCGCCGCGCCTTTACGTCGTGCAGATCTCCAAGGATCGCATCCGCGACGTCATCGGCTCCGGCGGCAAGACCATCCGCTGGATCGTCGAGGAGACCGGAACGAAGATCGACGTGGCCGATGACGGCAAGGTGACCATCGCCTCGACCGACGCCGCTTCCGCGCAGCGCGCCATCGACATCATCAAGGGCCTCACCGCCTCGGCGGAGATCGGCCAGAACTACAAGGGCACCGTCAAGCGCATCGAGCCGTACGGAGCGTTCGTGGAGATTCTCCCCGGGCAGGACGGCCTGCTGCACATCTCCGAGATGGCGCACACGCGCGTCGGGCAGGTGACCGACATCATGCAGATCGGCGACGAAACCGAGGTGCAGGTGGTCGGCATCGAGCCCGACAGCGGCAAGATCCGCCTGTCGCGCAAGCCGCTCCTTCCCCCTCCGACGGAGGAGGAGCTGGCCGCGGCTGCGGCATCGCGCGAGTCCCGCGGACCGCGCCGCGAAGGCGGCGGCGGAGACCGCGGCGGACGCGGTGGCTTCGGCGGCGGCGAGCATCGCGGCGACCGCGATCGCGGACCGCGCGGCCCGCGCCGCGACGACCGTGGACCGCGACCCCCGCGCCGCGAAGGCGGCGGAGGCGGTCACCGCGAGGGCGGTGGCGGCCAGGGACAGCAGGGTTGATTTCGACGCCGCCTCCGGGCGGCGTCGCTATTTGTCCACCTTGCGCACGTTGTCGAAGCGGTTGCGGTCGATGCGCAGCAGGTACGGGTCGATGGCGGCGGTCTCCGGCTGCCGGGCGACGATGACCACGACCGTGTTCGCGCCGTCGTGGATCGGGTGCTTCGCCGCGTAGATCGGCTTTTCCTCGGCGTCGAAGAGGCCGAGCTCGAGCTCTTCGCGCAGCGGCGCGCCGTCTTTCTTCGCGCGCACCTCCAGCGTGACCTCGAAGCGGCCGTCGCCGAGGGGGCGGGAGCGGGCGGCGGTGACGCTGAGGTCGTACAACACGACCTGGTTCATCCACTGGTCGATGAGCGCCTGCTGTTCCGGCGTGGCCACGGCTCGAATATGGCCAAGTAGTTGACTGATGGTCGGGCTGTGGCCGGGTCCGCCCTGCTCGGCCATGAAGGCGCGCAACGCCTGGTTGAGCGCGGCCTCGCCGAGGAGGTCCTCGATGGCGTTCATGACCAGCGCGCCCTTGCGGTAGTAGAGGTACGGTTCGGCGCCGGCGCGCGCCAGCGGCTGTTCGTCGCGGGTGTCGCCGCGGCCGGTGAGGTAGAGGTCGAGCTCGTAGGTCAGCGAGCGGCGAAGGGCGTCGCGTCCCTGCATCCGCTCCAGCACGAGGAGCTCGGCGTACTTGGTCAGCGACTCGCTCAGCACCGTCGCGCCTGGCGCGTCGGCGGGTGTGAGGAGGCCGCCCCACCACTGGTGCGCGATCTCATGGCTGACGCGGCGTGCGACGAGATCGAGCTCGCTGCGCCGGCTGTCGATGAGGAAGGCGCGCTTCTCGCCGAGGAAGATCGTGTCGGGGCGCGCCGTGCCGCTGAAGCCGGGCGGCGCGGCCTCCACGATCTTCAGCCGCGCGTGCGGGTAGGGGCCGAAGCTCTGCTCGAAGAGCTGCAGCGACGCCTTCGCCGTCTCCAAGATCCGCGGCACGTTCGCCCCGTGCGCGGGGTGGTAGTAAACCTCGATGTTGCCGGCGCGCGCTACGCTGTATCTGGCCGAGGCGAGCGTGAGGCCGTTGGGGATCGGGCGGTCCGCGACGTAGCGGAAGCAGCGGCGGCCTGGCTCGTCCCACTGGCGGACCAGCGTCCCCGAGGTGATCGCGAGCTGGTCGGGCTTCGTCGAGACGGTGACGTCGGTGGTGACCCAGTCGATGGCTTCCGCGTCGCCCTCCTCCGGCCGTTCCTCGATGCGCTTTGCCGCCAGCCCTTCCTTGCGCCGGTCGGCGGGATCGACCAGCTCGTAGCGCTTGCGGTAGCCGATCGCGGGGAAGAGTCGCGAGCCCTGGACGAACGAGCCATTGGCGACGATGGAGGTGTCGGCACCTTGATCGGAGAAGCCGCGGCTTTCGAAGGCGATGTCGAACGACAGCTTCGCCGATGCGCCGGGCGGAAGGGCGGGGGCGAGCCGGAACCAGGTGTGGCCGAAGCGGCGATCCGATGAGACGAGCGTCGCGCCGGGCATCGACAGCGTCGCCTGCCGCGCGTCCGGGCTGACGCTGACTAGCACCTGCTCGATCGGCGCCTGGGTGTCGTTCCGCAGCACGAGACTGCCGCGGGCGCGGGTCGGAAAGAGATCGACGCGCGCCTCGATGGCCGCCACGTGCGGCTGCGCCAGCGCGGCGAAGCGGCCGTACGTCTTCTCGTAGTCGCCGCGCCACGCCCGCCGTTCGCCCGGCGACTCCCAGTCGTTGAGGACGAGCGTGTTGTAGGCGATGAACGAGCCGCTGGCGACGACGGCGATCGCCAGCGCGACGACGCCGAGGCCGAGCCGCGACGGCTTGGTCCGCCGCCAGAGCGCCGCGGCGATGGTCAGCAGCAGCGCCCCCATCAGCGCCCAGTGCAGCATGTACCAGTTGAACGGCGCGGCGGTCGGGCCGAAGCCGCTCATCGCGCTCCACACCGGCGGCGGTGCGGAGCCGAAGGCCCAGAGGTGATGGACGCTGCCGGCCAGCGTCGCCTGCCGCATGAAGATGGCCAGCAGCAGCACGATCATCATGCCGAGGTATTTGTGCGGGCTGGCGGTGTGGACGATGACCGGCACGACGGCGAAGAGAAGCAGCGGCGCGCCGTTGAACCAGGCGAATTGCGCGATGAGACTCCAGTCGATGCCGGTGACGCCGTGCGCGAGCTGGTAGAGGATGCCGACGCCGACGCCGGTGGCGACCATGGCGGCGACGAGCAGCGCCAGCGCCGTCCATTTCGCCAGCACGAACGCGGCGCCCGGCGTGGGGGTGGCGTCGAGGATGCCGTTCATGCGAAGCGCGCGCTCGCGCCAGAGCATCTCCGCGCTGAACCACGTCAGCACCAGCAGCGTGATGAGCTGCAGCGCCTGCTGCATCGCGCCGAGCACCAGGCCGGTGGTGGCGTAGCTCGCCGAGCCGTACTCGCCGCTGCCGAGATCCGAGGAGATCTCGGAGAGCGCCAGCCCCGCCCAGAGCAGCGTCAGGGCGAGGAAGGGGAGCGTCTTCAGATAGGAGCGGACGTCGAGCCGCGTCGCCGACCACCACGCCGCGACAGGCGACGCCGACGGTTCGACGGGCGCGTACGGAAGGATCTCCTCAGTGGAGCGGCGGCCTTCAGGCCGCCGGCGGGCTGAAGCCCGCCGCTCCACTTGAAGCCGGAAGGTGAACCGGCGCTGCACCACCGCCCATCCCGCCGCGGCGAGCCCGAGCCACAGCAGCCGGTTGGCCAGGAAGACGCCGGAGAGCGCGGTCAGGCGGCTGTTGCGCTCCGCCGCCGTCCAGTAGCGTGTCTGCTCGAAGAACGCCGATAGCCCGAACGGATCGAGCAGCGAGACCATCCACTGGTTCTCGCCGCCCGGCACCGACGACGCCATGAGCGGCGAGTTGGTCCAGGCGGAGACGACGAAGTAGAGGACGTAGATCAGCACCGCGCCGACCGAGCTGGCCAGCAGGCTGCGCGTCAGCGTGGCGATGGCGAACAGCAGCACCGCCGCCAGCAGCAGGTTCGGCAGCGCCATCACCAGCAGCGCCCAGAGGTAGGCGCCGATGGCGAACGGCGCGATGCGCGACGTGTCATGGCGGATGAGGAACGTTCCGGCGATCATCCCCACCGCGGAGACGGCGAAGGCGGTGAACGCCGCCAGGAACGAGCCGGCGAAGCGGCCGAGGAGGAAGTCGCGCTTCTCCACCGCGGTGCTGAAGACGATCTCCTCCATCCGGTGCTCGCGGTCGCGCACGATGGCGTTGGCCGAGAAGACCGCCAGCACGAAGACCGACATCAGCGACAACAGCCCGATCGACTCCGCGACGATGAACGGCGAGTTGATGTGGAGGTTGTCCGGGCCGAACCCGGTCGCGCTCAGCACGAAGCCGAAGAGCAGGAACAGCAGGCACGCGCCGAGGAACGAGATCTGGCGCGTGTGGTAGCGCCACTCGAAGGCGACGATGTCCCTCGTCACGGCAACACCGAGAAATAGACGTCTTCCAGGTCGGCGGCCACCCGCTCGAAGCCCTGCGGCTGCTCGTCGGCCAGCACGCGGATCCGCGTCTCGCCGCCGAACAGGTGCCTAGAGATCACGCGGTGCGAGGCGCGATACTGCTCCACCTCGGCCTTCGCCACCGTCCTGCTCCACACCCGCCCCTGCATCGCCGCGATCAGCTCCGCCGGCCGCCCTTCGGCCAGCACGCGGCCTTTCGCCAGCACGGCCATGCGCGGGCAGAGATCGCTGACGTCGTCGACGATGTGCGTGGAGAGGATGACCACGATGTCCTCGCCGATCTCCGCCAGCAGGTTGTGAAAGCGATTGCGCTCCTCGGGATCGAGTCCCGCGGTCGGCTCGTCGACGATGATCAGCCGCGGGTTGCCGAGCAGCGCCTGCGCGATGCCGAAGCGCTGCCGCATGCCGCCGGAGAAGGTGCTGACCGCGCGCCTGCGCACGTCGTACAGGTTCGTCAGCTGCAGCAGCGAGGCGACCTGCTCGGCGCGGCGCTTCCTGTCCGCGACGCCCTTCAGTACGGCGAGATGATCGAGCAGGTCGGCGGCCGGGATCTTCGGATAGACGCCGAAGTCCTGCGGCAGGTAGCCGAGCTGCCGCCTGACGCTTTTCGGATCGGCGACGACGTCGTGTCCGTCGAAGACGATCGATCCCTCGTCGGGATTCTGCAGCGTGGCGATGGTGCGCATCAGCGACGACTTGCCGGCGCCGTTCGGGCCGAGGAGTCCGAAGAGTCCCTTGCCGATGGTGAGCGTGACGCCGTCGAGCGCGCGGACGCCGTTGGGGTACGTCTTGGTGAGGTTTGTAATCGTCAACATAACTTTGGACCGACGGTGATTACGCAGCGGCGCGGGCGCGGTTTCAAAACGCGTGTGATAAACATGCGCGCATGCTGAAGCGCGCGATTTTTTGCCTTCTCTTCGCCACTTCCTCTTCGTTCGCCGCCGTCCCCGACGTCTCCATCCTCAAGAACCTCGCATGGCGCGAGGTCGGACCCTATCGCGGCGGCCGCGCCGACTCGGTCGCCGGCATCGCCAACCAGCGCGATGTCTACTACTTCGGCTCGTGCGGCGGCGGCGTCTGGAAGACCACCGACGGCGGCCAGACCTGGAAGCCGGTCTCCGACGGCTTCTTCGGCGGCTCCATCGGCGCGGTCGAAGTCGCGGCCTCCGATCCGGCGGTGGTCTACGCCGGCGGCGGCGAGGAGACCATCCGCGGCAACGTCTCGCACGGCGAGGGGATGTGGAAGTCGACCGACGCCGGCAAGACGTGGACGCACATCGGCCTCGAGGACTCGCGCCACATCGCGCGCATCCGCGTCCATCCCTCCAATCCCGACCTGGTCTACGTCGCGGCGATGGGCCACGCCTTCGGCCCGAACGAGACGCGCGGCGTCTATCGCTCGAAGGACGGCGGCAAGACGTGGGAGCGCATCCTCTTCGTCAACCGCGACGCCGGCGCCGTCGACCTGGCTTTCGATCCGTCGAACCCGCGCATCCTCTACGCGTCGACTTGGCGCTTCCGCCGCTCGCCGTACTCGTTCGAGAGCGGCGGCGAAGGCTCCGCGCTCTGGAAGTCGACCGACGGCGGCGACTCGTGGAAAGAGCTCTCGCGCAACAAGGGCATGCCCAAAGGCACCCTCGGCATCATCGGCGTCAGCCCGTCGCCGTCCAATCCGCAGAACGTCTACGCCATCGTCGAGGCGAATGAAGGCGGCGTGTTCCGCTCGCGCGACGGCGGCGAGACGTGGACCAAGACCAGCGAGAGCCGCGACCTCCGCCAGCGCGCCTGGTACTACACGCGGATCTACGCCGACCCGAAGGACGAGGACAGCGTCTACGTCGTCAACGTCCGCTTCCACAAGTCGAAGGACGGCGGCAAGACGTGGGCTGCCATCATGACGCCGCACGGCGACAACCACGACCTCTGGATCGACCCGAACGACCCGCTGCGGATGGCCGAGGCCAACGACGGCGGCGCGTGCGTGACCGTGGACGGCGGCGAGAGCTGGACGACGCTGGAGAACCAGCCGACCGCGCAGTTCTACCGCGTCTCCACCGACAACGACTTCCCTTACCGCCTCCTCGGCGCGCAGCAGGACAACTCCGCCCTCCGCATCCGCCACCGCACTACCGGCGGCTCCATCGGCGCGCGCGACTGGGACGTCACCGCCGGCGGCGAGAGCGGCTACATCGTGGCCGACCCGAAGAACCCCGACCTCGTCTACGGCGGCTCGTACGGCGGGCTGCTGACCGTGGTCAACCACCGCACCGAGCAGAGCGCCGACCTCAACCCGTGGCCCGACAATCCGATGGGCGCCGGTGACGCCGACCTCAAGCACCGCTTCCAGTGGAACTTCCCCATCATGTTCTCGCCGAACGACCCGGCGAAGCTCTACGCCGCGTCGCAGGTGGTGCTGCAGTCGACCGACGCCGGCATGAGCTGGAAGACGATCAGCCCCGACCTCACCCGCAACGACAAGTCGAAGATGGGCTCCTCGGGCGGCCCGATCACGAAGGACAACACCAGCGTCGAGTACTACGGGACGGTCTTCGCCATCAACGAGTCGCCGCTCGAGCCGGGCGTGCTCTGGGCCGGCTCCGACGACGGGCTGGTGCACGTCTCGCGCGACGGCGGCGCCAATTGGGCGAACGTCACGCCGCCGAAGGCGATCATGCCCGAATGGATCATGATCAACTCCATCGAGGCCAGTCCGCGCGCCAAAGGTGCGGCATACGTCGCGGCCACGATGTACAAGTCCGATGACCTGCATCCGTATCTATACAAGACGAAGGACTACGGCAAGACCTGGACGAAGATCGTCGACGGGATTCCAGCGGATCAGTTCACGCGCGTCGTTCGTGCTGATTCGAAGACCGACGGCCTCCTCTTCGCCGGTACCGAGCGCGGTGTCTTCGTCTCGTTCGACGACGGCGCGAAGTGGCAGTCGCTGCAGCTGAAGCTCCCCATCGTTCCCATCGCCGACATGGCCGTCCGCGACGACGCCCTCATCGCCGCCACCCACGGCCGCTCGTTCTGGATGCTCGACGACATCGAGCCGCTCCGCCAGCTGACGGCCGACGTCGCCGCCAAGTCCGCGCATCTCTTCACCCCGCCGCTGACCTGGCGCATGGAAGGCGGCAGCGGCCGTTTCCGCGCGCGAAACGCCGGCACCAACCCGCCGAACGGCGTGGTGGTCGATTACCTCCTCAAGGACGCCAAGCCGGGGACGAAAGTCTCGCTCGCCTTCCTCGGCGGCGACGGCAAGGTCATCCGCGAGTACAAGGGCGAGGTGCAGAAGGAGGCGCCGAAGCCGCGCGAGGTGAAGGCCTCCGAGGTCAGCGGCGCCGCGCCGAAGGAAGCGGTGAAGTCGGAGGGAGGCGAGGCGGAGAAGCAGCCGGCCGAGAAGAAGGACGACGAAGAAGGCGACAAGCTCGCCGACGTCGTCAGCGGCCACAATCGCTTCGTCTGGAACCTCCGCTATCCCGACGCGAAAAAGTTCGAGGGGATGATCCTCTGGGCCGGCGGCACCGACGGCCCGGTGGTGCTGCCCGGCACCTACCAGGTGCGCCTGACCGCGGGCGACCAGACCCTGACCGCGCCGTTCGAAGTGCGGCAGGAGCCGCGCACCGCCGCGAGCGCCGCCGAGCTGAAGGCGCAGTTCGACTTCGTCCACGGCGCGTACGCCAAACTCTCCGAGGTGAACGAGCAGGTCAAGAAGGTGCGCGACGTGCGGCGGCAACTCGGCGAGGTGAAGAAGCGCGTCGGCGACAACAAGGAAATCACCACCGCCGCCAATGACCTCGACAAGAAGATGACCGCGGTGGAAGAGGCGCTCTACCAGACCAAGAACAAGTCGTCGCAGGATCCGCTCAATTACCCGATCCGCCTGAACGACAAGCTGGCCGGGGTGGCCGACTCCGCCGCCAACGGCTGGCACGCCCCGACCGCGCAGCAGATTGCCGTGCGCGACGAGCTGCTGGCCAAAATCGACGCCGAGCTGGCCAAGCTGAAGGCGATCTGGGAGACCGACCTGCCGGCCTTCAACAAGCTGGCGGCGTCGGCCCCGGCGGTGGCGGTGAAGTGATCGCGCTACTGCTGGCGGTCGCGCTCGCGGCGCCGGTGAATTACGTCACCGACGCCGCGGGCCTCATCCCCGACGACCGCGAGGCAGCGCTCAACGCGAAGCTGGCGCGGTTCGAGAGGGTGAGCTAGACGCTTTCCCACCTGCCGCCATTCGCCGACGACCGCCGCGCCGCATCCAGCACCCGCTGCTGCGCGAGGCCGTCCTCGAGCGTGGCGGCGGGGGCGAGGGCGGACGGGTCGCCGTCGTCGAGCGCGGCGCGCAGGGCGCGGCCGAGGTGAAAAGTGCCGGTGCCGAAGGCGCCACCGAACGAGTTGCCGGCGCGCGCGGCGGCCGGCCCGCCGGCGGCGCGCGTGAACGGTTCGCCGCGCATGGCGGTGAGCAGCTCCTCGCCGGCCAGGCGCATGGCGCCGTTCTCGCCGTGGATGGTCAGCGTGCTCGGCTCGTCCGGCCCCGAGGCGACGCCGCTGCAGGTCATCGCGGCCAGCGCGCCGCCGCGCAGGCGGAGCGTCACCGTCGCGAAGTCGTCCGCGGTCACCTTGCGCATGGCGTCGCCGAACGGCCGCTCGTCGATGAACGTCGATAGCGTCGCCTGCACCGCCTCGATTTCGAGCCCGAGATAGCGCAGCGCATCGACAAAGTGCGAGCCCACCGCGCCCCACACACCGCCGCCGCGCGCGGCGTCGCTCCACCAGTTCCACTCGCGCGCGCGGTCGCCGCGCGACGGGCTGGCGTACCGCACCTCGGCGTAGCGCACGCCGCCCAGCTCCTCCATCCGCACTCGCGCCGCGCGAAACGAGGGGAGGAAGCGCAGCTCGTGATCGATGATCGCCACGCGTCCCGGATTGCGCCGACCCGCCTCGACCAGCTTTTCGGCCTCGGAGGCGTCGATCGCGGTCGGCTTCTCGCAGAGCAGGTGCTTGCCGGCGTCGAGCGCCGCGGTCCCCATCGCCAGATGTTCCGAGGGCGGCGTGACGACGGAGACGAGGTCGACGTCGCCGCGCGCGATCAGCGCGCGCCAGTCGTCGACCGGCGCCACACCGAGCTCGTCCGCGATGCGGCGCGTCTTGTCGCGCTTCGAGCCGGCGATCGCCACCACGTCGAGCCCGGCATCGCGGAAATTCGGCACCTGCGAACGGGCGCCCCAGCCGGTGCCGATGATGCCGATCCGAGCCATAAGCCGCGGATTCTACCGGGTTGGCAGCTTATTTGAAGTTGAGACTGTCATGATCGAGCGCCGCCAGCATCGTCGGATCGTGACCCTGAAAAACTTCGGATGGCTGCTGGCCGGACTGGTGGTCGTCTTCATCGGCCTGACGATCGACCGGCACACGCGCGCGGACGGCTTCGGGCGAATCATGGACAGGCAGATCGCGCCGAACGACGACATCCGGCCGACGCCGCAGGTGATCACCGAGGCGCCGCCGGTGCCGGACCAGAATTCGGCGGACCCGCTGCTGTTGGCCTCCGCGGCGCGCGAGCAGGAGTTCCTCTCGACGACGCCCGCCACGCCAGCACCGCCCGCGCCGGTTGCGGCCGCGCAGATCACGCCGATGAGCGCGACGGGCAGCGGCAGCGTGAGCATCGTCCAGGACGCGAGCGGCGTGACCATCGTCCGACACGGCGATGCCAAGCGCCCCGTCCTCTCCGGCGGCATCTTCAAGCAGCCGTAGAATGCGCCGCGCATGGCGCATGAGATCTCCTTCGGCACCGACGGCTGGCGCGCCGTTATCGCAGACGGCTTCACCTTCGACAACGTCCGCCGCGTGACCGAGGCCATCGGCGTCGCCGCGCGACGGCTCGAGCCGCCCGCGGACGTCGACCGCAACGCGCTCGTCGTCGGGTACGACCGGCGCTTCCTCTCGCGCGAGTTCGCGGAACTGGTAGCGGAAACGCTGCGCGCCGCCGGCTACCGCGTGATTTTCTCCACTGCGCCGACACCGTCGCAGGCGATCTCCTTCACCGCGCATCACCGCAAGGTCCTCGGCGGCGTGATGGTCACCGCCAGCCACAACCCGGCGAAGTACAACGGCCTCAAGTTCAAGGCGTGGTACGGCGGTTCCGCGCTGCCGGAGACCTACCGCGCCATCGCCGACGCGCTCGGCCAGCGCGACGCGCGCGACGGCGGCGCGGTCAGCGATGAAGACCTGCTCGACGATTACGTCGCCGCGCTGAAGGGGCACGTCGGCCGCGTCGCCGTCCGCGTCCTGCACGATCCGATTCACGGCGTCTCCGCCGGGCTGCCTGCGCGCATCCTCGGCGCCGACGTGTCCACCATCCGCGGCGACGCCAACCCGTCGTTCGGCGGCGTCAACCCGGAGCCGATCCCGGAGAACCTCGGCGCGAGCATGGCGGCGATGAAGTCCGGCGGCTTCGACCTCGCCATCTGCAACGACGGCGACGCCGACCGCCTCGGCATCCTCGACGAGCGCGGCGCCTTCGTCTCGCCGCACAAGGTGATCGCGCTGCTCGCGCTCTACCTGGTGCGCGAGAAGCGGATGCACGGCGACATCGTCAAGACCTTCTCCACCACGCGGCTGATCGAGAAGGTGGCGCGCGCGCTCGGCGCCGGCTTCCACGAGACCGCGATCGGCTTCAAGTACGTGGCCGACCTGATGCTCTCGCGCGACATCCTGATTGGCGGCGAGGAAAGCGGCGGCGTCGGCTTCGGCCATTTCCTGCCGGAGCGCGACGGCATCCTCTCCGGACTGCTGGTGGCCGAGGCCGCGACGCATTACGGCAAGCCGCTGTCGGCGATCATCGGCGACATGGAGGCGGAGTTCGGCGCGCTGCACTACGACCGCCGCGACCTGAACCGCCCGATGGAGCGCAACGCCGCGCTGATCGACCGCGCCCGCGGCGGCGCGCTCGACGCCAGCTTCGGCCCCGGCTTCACCGGCCGCGAGGAAAAGGACGGCGTGAAGCTCAACTTCGATGATGGCTCGTGGATCCTGTTCCGCAAGTCGGGGACGGAGCCGATCATCCGCATCTACTGCGAGAGCCCTGATGAGGGAAGGGTGCAGGAGATGCTGGAGATTGCGGTAGGGGAGTTGGACGCGCCGTCGTCATCCCGAGCGTAGCGAGGGACCTGGTGGCGCGGGCGGCGCGCCGCACGACCGCCCAGGTCCCTCGCTACGCTCGGGATGACAAGGCGTCAGATTGCGATGTACACGATCGCCGCCGCCGCAACCGCCACCACATAGCTCGCCGGATCCTTCGCCGCGGTCACGATCGGGTCGTCGTCGATCACGCCGCGGTCGGCGAGCAGCCAGATGCGCGCGATCCAGTACATCAGCAGCGCGCAGACCAGCCAGAGCGGGTCGGTGTTCGAGTAGAGCATCGTCACCTGCGGGCTGTTCAGGTAGAGGGCGAAGACGAGCACGGAGATCATCCCGCTGGCCGTGCCGAGACTCAATAGAACCTGCCGGTCGGCGGCGACGTAGCGGCGGCCGGCCGGCGCTTCCTCCGCGTTGGCTTCGGCGCGCGTCAGGTCGGAGTAGCGCTTGGCCAGCGCCAGGCTGACGAAGATGAAGCTGGAGAAGGCGAGGAGCCATCGCGAGACGACGACGCCCGTCGCCGCGCCGCCGACCAGCACGCGCAACGAGTAGAACGAGGCCAGGACGATGACGTCCGCGATGAGGATGCGTTTGACGACCAGCGTGTAAACGGTCGAAAGGGCGAGGTAGAGCGCCACGCCGAGGAGCGTCTCGCGGTTGATCTTCCAGGCGATGCCGAGGCCGCCGGCGGCGCAGACGACCATCACCATGACGGCGACGCTCGGCGAGATCTCCTTCGCGCTCAGGGGGCGCTGGCGCTTGCTGCGGTGCGCGCGGTCGTGCTCCACGTCGATCAGGTCGTTGAAGATGTACGTCGCCGACGAGGCGAGGCAGAAGGCAAAGAAGGCGAGCGCGGCGTATTCGGGGATGCCGGCGGCGGTCAGCCGATGCCCCATGAGCATCGGCACGAAGACCAGCAGGTTTTTGGTCCAGTGATGGACGCGCAGCACGCGCAGGATCAGCACGGCGCGTTAGGTTACAGTGCGCCGGTGCGCAACGCCACGCTCGCGCTGATCGTGGTCTGGCTGATCGCGGTCGGGCGCCTCTTCATCGCCGACGTCTGGGACGAGACCAACGGCCTGGTGGTCTTCGCCGTGCCGGGGCAAACCGTCGGCGACGTGGTGACGGTCATCCTGAAGACGCCGCTGCCGTTCTGGCGCCCCATTCCGACCATTTTCGCCGCGCTGGTGATCCGCTGGACGCCGCCGGAGGCCGCCTGGCGGTTGCTGCGGATCATCAACCTATTGACGATCCTGGCGTCGCTGGCGCTGCTGCTCCGCACTCTGCAGGCGTGGATCGGCCGCGACGACCGCCGCGATTTGCTCTTCACGCTGGCCATGCTCTTCTCCGGCGGCGCGATCATCGTCGCCGCCTGGTACGCCAACCTGTTCGACGCCTTCGTCATGCTCTTCCTCGCCGCCGGTCTGCGGCTCATTCAGCGCGGACGGTTCGCCGCCGCCGGCGTGGTCTTCGGCGCGGCGTTCTTTTTCAAGGAGACGGCGGCCATCGCGCTGCCGCTGCTCGTGCTGCTGATCGCCATCGACAAGCTGCGGGTGAAGGACGCCGTCCGTGTCGCCGTCCCGACCGTCGCGCTTGGCGTCGTCTACTTCGCGCTGCGCAGCCTGGTGGTGCCCTTCGGCTCCGCCGCCGACACGCACCAGTTCCACCTGGCCAAGCTCGTCCCGACCGCGTCGATCTTCGCCAGCACCTTCTGGCTCGAGATCCCCTCGCGCGCCCTGATCGTTCTCGGATTGGGGGCCTTCGTCTTCTCCGTCGCCGCCATGCGCGGCTGGCGCGCGCGGCTGGCGCTCGTCGCCTACGTCGCGGCGTGCGTCGTCCTCTACCTCGAGATGTTCGGCTGGCAGCAGGAGCTCATCAGCCATCTGATGTTCATCGGCCGCCTCTACTTCATCCCGGTCACGCTCGTGCTCTTCGTCCTGGCGCTCGACCGCCGCTGGTGGGCGCTGGCCGTGCTCGCCGTGCCGCTCGTGATCGGCGCGTACCTCACGCACCGCAACTACCAGCGCTTCCAGAACAGCTACCGCAACATCTACCGCCACACCGCCAAGCCGATCCGCATCTACTATCCGCCGAAGCCGCTGCACGACCCGCGGCGCGGGATCGAGATCGGCGACCTGCCGGACGCGCGCTACGCGCTCGACCCGCGGACGGGGAAACTCGTCCAGCGCTGAAGTGGAGCGCCGGCGTCCCGCCGGCTGGCCGGGCGCCGTCCCGGCGCCCCGGAATCGTCGAAGAATGGCGGCGAGGACGCCGCCAAGCCAGCCGGCGAGGACGCCGGCGCTCCTTGACCGCTGCTCTGCTACGACTCCAAACCAGTGGCCGAACAGCAGGAACAGACCCGCACCCAGTTCACCCGCGAGACCATTCTCGAGGACTACCGCGTCGCCTTTCGCAGCCGGCAGGCCAGCCTGATCGGGCGAAAGGAAGTGCTCACCGGCAAGGCCAAGTTCGGCATCTTCGGCGACGGCAAGGAAGTGGCGCAGCTGGCCATGGCGCGCGCCTTCCGCAAGGGCGACTGGCGCTCGGGCTACTACCGCGACCAGACCTTCGTCTTCGCCGCCGGCATCGGCACGCTCGACGACTTCTTCGGCCAGCTCTACGCCGACGTCGACGTGGCGCACGACCCCTGGTCCGGCGGGCGCTCGATGAACGCGCACTTTTCGTCGCGCCTGCTGAACCCCGACGGCTCGTGGCGCAATCAGTCGGACAGCTACAACACCTCCGCCGACGTCTCGCCCACCGGCTCGCAGATGCCGCGGCTGGTGGGGCTCGGCTACGCCTCGAAGCTCTACCGCACGCTCGACGAGCTGAAGTCGATGACCGACTTCTCGCACCACGGCGACGAGATCGCCTGGGGCACCATCGGCAACGCCAGCTGCGCCGAGGGGATGTTCTGGGAGTCGATCAACGCGGCGGGCGTGCTGCAGATCCCGATGATCGTCTCGGTGTGGGACGACCACTACGGCATCAGCGTCTCCAACGACTTCCAGATCACCAAGAGCAACATCTCCGAGGTGCTGAAGGGATTTCAGCGCGACCCGAAGCTGAAGCAAGGATTCGACATCTACACCGTCAAGGGCTGGGACTACCCGGAGCTGTGCGAGGCGTACATCGCCGCCGCCAGCATCGTGCGGATGGAGCACGTCCCGGCGCTCTTCCATGTCACGGAGATGACGCAGCCGCAGGGGCACTCCACCTCCGGCTCGCACGAGCGCTACAAGTCGAAGGAGCGCCTGGCGTGGGAGGTGGAGTTCGACTGCCTGCGCAAGATGCGCGAGTGGATGATCGGGCAGGGGATCGCCACCGCCGCGGAGCTCGACGACCTGGAGCGCGAGGACCTGCAGCTGGTGCGCGACGCGCAGCGCCGCGCCTGGGCGGCCTACCGCGCGCCGATCGACGCCGACGTCCAGACCGCGCTCGGCCACCTCGAGCGCCTCGGCGCGGCCGAGGAGCGCGAGGAGCTGCGCAGGATCCAGTCGCCGTACCGCCGCGACGCGCTGCGCCTCCTTTCATCCGCGCTGATCGGGCATCATGACGACCAAGCCGTCGCCTGGCGCCGCGACAAGCTGCGCGAAGGCGACGCCACCTACGGCGACGACCTCCTCGGCGACGCCGCGCTGAACGTCCCCGTGGTGCCCGCGGAGTACGCGGGCGACGCGCCGGAGAAGAACGGCTTCGAGATCATCAACGCCTGCTTCGACGCCGCGCTGGCGCGCTACCCGAACCTCATCGCCATGGGCGAGGACGTCGGCAAGCTCGGCGACGTCAACCAGGGCTGCGCCGGATTGCAGGAAAAGTACGGCGAGTACCGCGTCTCCGACACCGGCATCCGCGAGTGCACCATCATCGGCCAGGCCATCGGCATGGCCCTGCGCGGCCTGCGGCCCATCGCCGAGATCCAGTATCTCGACTACCTGCTGTACGCGCTGCAGATCCTCTCCGACGACGTGGCCACCACGCGCTGGCGCTCGCGCGGCGGGCAGAAGTGCCCGGTCATCGTCCGCACCCGCGGCCACCGGCTGGAAGGCATCTGGCACTCCGGCTCGCCGATGGCGGGCATCCTCAACCTCGTGCGCGGGATGCACGTCTGCGTGCCGCGCAACATGACGCAGGCGGCGGGCTTCTACAACACGCTGTTGCGCGCCGACGACCCGGCCATCGTGGTGGAGGTGCTCAACGGCTACCGCGTGAAGGAGGCGCTGCCGTCGAACGTCGGCGACTTCACCCTGCCGCTCGGCGTGGCCGAGGTGCTGCGCGAGGGGAAGGACGTGACGCTGGTGTCGTACGGCGCGACGCTGCGCATCGTGATGGAAGCGGTGGAGCAGCTGGCGCGGGTCGGCATCGACGCGGAAGTGATCGACGTGCAGACGCTGCTGCCGTTCGACCGGCGCGGCACGATCGTCGAGTCGCTGAAGAAGACCAGCCGCGTGGCGTTCATCGACGAGGACGTCCCCGGCGGCGCCACCGCGTACATGATGCGCAACGTGCTGGAGCGCGACGGCGGCTACGACTGGCTCGACTCCGAGCCGCGCACCATCACTGGCAAGGAGCACCGCCCCGCCTACGGCTCCGACGGCGACTACTGGTCGAAGCCGAACCGCGAGACGATCTTCCAGTCGGTGTACGAGCTGATGCACGAGGCGATGCCGCGGCGGTATCCGCGGTTCCTATGAGCGAGCAGGTGGCAGCGAGCCGCGAGCAGGGGGCGAGAACCTCCTGCTCGCTGCTCGCTGCAGCCTGCTCGCTGTTCATCGCGCTTCCGGTGCTTGCCGCGACAAAAGCCGATCGCTGGGTCGAAAAGACCCTCAAGTCGATGTCGCTCGACGAAAAAATCGGGCAGATGCTGATGCCGGGCAACACGCTCGGCGCCTTCCGCAACCTCGACTCCGAGGAGCTCACCAAGATGCGCGGCGAGGTGGTCGACTATCACGCCGGCGGCTACCACGTCTTCGGCGGCGACCCCGCAGTGGTGGCGCTGATCGTCAACGAGCTGCAAAAGTCCGCGAAGGTGCCGCTGCTCGTCGCCGACAACTTCGAGGGCGGCGTCGGCTACGTCCTCTTCGGCGCCACGCGCCTTCCCCTCGGCATGGCCATGGGCGCCACCGGCGACGAAAGAATCGCCTACGAGGCGGCCAAACTGACGGCGGAGGAAGGGCGCGCGCTCGGCGTCAACGTCAACTTCTATCCCGTCGCCGACGTGCAGAACAATCCGCAGAACCCCATCATCAACATCCGCTCCTTCGGCGAAGACCCGGCCAGCGTCTCGCGCTTCGTCCGCGCCTACATCCGCGGCGCGGAGGACCACGGCCAGCTGGCCACCGCCAAGCATTTCCCCGGGCACGGCGACGTCGCCACCGACTCGCACCTGGCCATGCCGGTGCTGGACGTCACGCGAGCGCGCCTCGACGCCGTCGAGCTGCCGCCGTTCCGCGCCGCGGTGGAGGAGAAGGTCGGCGCGTTCATGTCGGCGCACATCTGGCTGCCGCAGCTCGAGCCTACGAAGGACCTGCCGTCGACGCTGTCGAAGAACGTGATGACCGATCTGCTGCGCGGCGAGCTGCATTACCAGGGACTGGTCTTCACCGACGCCATGTCGATGCGCGGCGTGACCAACACGTTCGGCAACGCGGAGGCCAGCGTGCTGGCGGTCGAGGCGGGCGCCGACATGCTCGTGCTGCCGCCCGACGTCCCCGCCGCGTTCAACGCGATCAAGGCGGCGGTGGCCGGCGGCCGCATCACCGAGGCGAGGCTGGATGAGTCGGTGCGGCGGATTTTGCGGGCCAAGGCCTCGCTGAACCTGCAGGACGCGCGCAACCGCTTCACCGACGTGAACAAGATCATGACCACGGTGGGCAGCAAGCCGCACCGCGACTTCGCGCAATCGATCTCCGACCGCGCCATCACGCTGGTGCGCGACGCGAACGGCGTGCTGCCGCTGAAGCCGTCGCCCGACCTGCGCGTGGTGCAGATCAACCTGCTCGACAGCCGCACCGGCTGGCGGGAGGGCGTGCCGGGGCGGATCATGAGCGCCGAGCTGCCGAAGCGCTTCCCGCGCGCGGTGACCGTGCAGGTCGACGACCAGTCGACCGCCACGGAGCTCGACATGGTGCGCAAGCTGGCGCAGCTCGCCGACGCCGTCGTGGTCAACGGCTACATCCGCGTCGCCGCCTACAAGGGCTCCATCGACCTGAAGGAGTCGCAGACCGCGCTGCTCAAGGATCTGATCGCGTTGAAGAAGCCGCTGGTCTACACCTCCTTCGGCAGCCCGTACGTGCTGACGCACATCGCCGACCTGCCGAGCTACGTGGTGGCCTACGACACCAGCCAGACCGCGGAGCTGGCCGCGGTGCGCGCCATGACCGGCGAGATCGAGTACCGCGGCAAACTGCCGATCAGCCTTCCCGGGCTCTATCCCATCGGACACGGCCTGCGCGCCGCGTCGCCGTGAGACCCCTCACCCGCGAGCCTCGCGACGCTCACGGCGAGTGCCCTTCTCCCCGCGCGTGCGGGGAGAAGGTGGCCCTGAGCGCAGCGAAGGGCCGGATGAGGGGCCGCGTCCTCAAACGACGCGCGCCTCCCCCGCGTACACGTTGAACCGCCCGTCGCGCACGAACCCCAGCAGCGTCAGGTTGAGCTCGCGCGCCAGCTCCACCGCCAGCGACGACGGCGCGCCGACCGCCGCCAGGATGGGGATGCGCGCCACCACGCACTTCTGCACGATCTCGAAGCTGGTGCGCCCGCTGACCACCAGGACGTCCGCGCGCGCGCCGTCCAGCAGCAGCGCGCCGGCCACCTTGTCCACCGCGTTGTGGCGGCCGACGTCCTCGAAGGCGCGGACCACCGCGCCGTCGCGCGTGAAGGCCGCGGCGCCGTGGATGGCGCCGGTGGCCTCGAAGGTCCGCTGCCGCGCGCGCAGCAGGCCGGGAAGCGACGCCAACGTGGCGGCGGAGGCGCGGACGTCGTCGTCGAGCGGCGCGGTCTGCACGCGCAGCGCGTCGATCGACGCCTTCCCGCAGACGCCGCACGACGACGTCGAATAGAAGTGCCGCTGCAGCCGCTGCAGGTCGACGGCGCCATTCACCGCCACGCGCACCACGTTCGGCGACCCCCAATGCCGGATCGACTCGATCTCCCCGGCATCGCGCACGATCCCCTCGGTGAACAGAAACCCGGCGGCGAGCGCGAAGTCGTCGCCCGGCGTCCGCATGGTCACCGACACCGGCTTGTCGTTGACGCGAATCTCCAGCGGCTCCTCGACTACCAGAACATCGTCGTCGGGGCCGCCCGGGACGCGGGTCACGGCGACGCGGGCGGTGGAGTCGCTCATGGTTCGTAGGGGAAGAGCGTGCGCATCTCGTCGCGCCGCTCGTTCGATTTCACGTAGTCGCCGACGCGGATGGGCGAGGCCGGAGAGATCGTCCGCCTGTCCGGCGGCGCCTTGAGCCAGGTGACGACGTCGCATGCGAGGCCGCGCGTCGCGCTGCATTCCCTGGCCAGTTTCTCCAGCTCCGGTCCGCCGTCGACGCGCTCGGTGGTGCCGAGTTGGACCACGCGGACGCCGGCCACCGCATCGGCGATGTCGGCGAGGCGCTCCGCGTCGTCGTCCGAGATCTCCAGCGGCAGCGGCAGGCGATAGAGCACGTCGTTGAGCACCACCACGGCGCCGCCGTCGGAGGTGATGCCGGCCGCCCGCCGGACCTCGCGCGTGGTCATGCCGACCGTCATCCCCACCAGCTTCCGGCGCGGCAACGCCAGCGACAACGCCCGCGCGGTGGTGATGTCCCACACCCGGACGTCGTCGTCGGTGGCCGTCATCATCCGCGTGCCGTCGGCGCTGAAGTCGTACTCCACCACCTCGCGATGCGCGAGCGTGTCGGGCAGGCACTTCAGCGACTTCGCGTCGCAGATCGTCACCTCGCTCGGCGCGATGACCGCCAGCCGTTTCCCGTCCGGCGCGAAGACGGCGAATTTCTCGCCGGGGACCACGCCGAGCGCGCGCGCCTTGCCGCTGCCCACGTCCCACACGCGAACGCCGTATTGCGACGACGCCGTCACCAGCCGCCGGCCGTCCCGGCTGATGTCGATCCGGACGCCGTCGTCGTCGCGCACCGTCAACACCTGCTTGTGTTGGCGCACGTCCCACACCTGCACCTCGCCCCCTGCCGCGACCACCGCGAGCAGGGAGCCGTCGCCGCTGAGGCGCGTCTCGAGATCGAATCCCTTCACCTCGATCGGCGGGCCCAGAAGCGTGCCGGCGGCTACCGAGAGCACGCCGACAGTCGAGGGTTCCGCCATCGAATCATGCATCTGATAGACGACCGCGCTGCGATCGCCGGAGAAGATCCGGCCGCGGCCGCCGGGAGGCGGCCTCCCCGCGAGCCGCCGGCCGGTTCGCACGTCGATCAGCTGCTGTGCGACGTCGACGGCGGACGCCGCCGTGTCCGGCGGCAGGGGAGGCGTATCGGCGGCGGTCGACCAGAGCTGTTTGCCCGACTCGGTATCGAAGCCGAGGATGCGCTGCTGGACCGCATTGTCGACGACGGCGACCTTGCGATCGGCGGACAGCGCGGCGATGTCGCGGCCGTTCCCCGGAAGGACGGGCGGCAGGACCGCCACCGGCAGCGTCCAGACGCGGCCGGCGGTGCTGGAGACCGTGATGATGTCGCTGCCGCGGCCGAAGGCGCGCGCGGCGATCGTCTTGCGCTCGATCGGCGCTCCCAGCGGCGCGCCGCTGTTCGCGTTCCACCAGCGCACCAGTCGGGTCGAGGCGGTGATGACCCGGAACCCGTCGTCGCTGAAGCGGGCCTCGTAGACGGGCTCGTAATGCCAGAGGGGATCGTGAAGCGCCTGCCCCCCTTGGAGGTCCCAGATGCGGACGCCGTAATCCTTCGCCACCGTGACCACGCGCTCGGCAGTGGAATCGAAGGCTGCCGCGATCGCCGGCGATGGATGCTGAAGCGGCTTTCCGAACGGTTTCGCGCCGTCGAGGAGGATCGCCTCCACGTCGCCTTCCGCGTTCACCGTCAGCAACTTTTGACCGTCCCGGCTGAACGCCATCTTGAAGTCGCCCAGCGGAAAGCGGTTTCGCAGGCCGCCGTTGCTGCGATCCCAGATGGTGAGCGCGTGCAGTCCGTCGATGACGGCGAAGCGCGCGTCGGGAGAGAAGCGGACGCCGTTGACCAGCGTCGACTCCGGAAGGTTGGTCCTCTCGGCCGGCATCTCCTGGCCTAGTGAAATGACTGCCGCCGTCGAATTCGAGGCCACGATCGCTTTCTCGCCATCGGCGCTCACGTCGATTGACGGGATGACCTCGGGAGGGAGTGCGGCGCGGGAGAGAGCGTCGATGAGGGTGAGGGTGCGCTTCGTCCTGCAGTTCCAGAGGAGCGGCTGTTCGTAAGTGATGCTTTCTTTCTGCGCGTCGTTCGTATCGAGGATGAGCGTCCACCCGTCGCCGGCGAAGCGGATCGACGCCGGCTGAAACCCGGCGGCGAGGCTGGCGATCGGTTTTCCGGATGCCGTGTCCCACACCTCGATGTTCCGCCCGGTGCGGAAGGCGACGCGCGCGCCGTCGCCGGTGATGGCCGCGGCGTCGATGGTGCGGCCGCTCGGTCCGAAGCTGCGGACCAGCACCGGCCAGGAGCGGGTGAGGAACTGCTCGTACAGCAGCGTCCTGGCCGCGTCGTTGTGCGAGTCGGTGCGCACCACGCGCGCCAGGTAGGCCAGTCCCTCTCCCGGCTCCTCGGTGGCGAGCTTCTGCAGCGCGATGCGGAACGCCGCCTCGGCTTCCACCCGCCGCGCGCCGATGGCCGCCCGCTTCGAGGCGATGAACGGCCCGGCGATCGCCGCGGCCAGCAGGACCAGGAACACCAGCGCCGCGGCGCGGCTGCGGCGGACGGCGCGGCGCGCGGCGGCCGTGCGCTGCTCCGCCTCGAGGCGCGCGCGCTCCGCCTCGCGCAGCTGGCGGCGCTGTTCGCGCGTGGCGCGGCTCGCCGCGGCGATGGTGGTCAGCACGTCGTGCGTCAGCTCCAGCCGCCGCGACGATCCGCTCTCCTCGAAGCGCAGTAATCGCCGGTGAACGAGCCGTCCCAGGTCGTCCTCCGTCACGCCGGGCGTCTCGCGCGCCGTCTGCTCGGAGATGAAGTTGCGGCTCCGCCCGTCGCGCGTGACGAGCTTGTCCTCCACCAGCTCGCGCAGCTCCGGCGCGACGTCGGCGAAGGTCGCCTCGTAGAAGCGCGAGAGGATCTCGTCCTTCGACCCCGACAGCATCGAGGCGGTGATCTTCGCCGCGCCGTTCGCCAGGCGCGTCGCATTCAGCTCGCTGCAGACGAGGCTCAGCAGCGCCGGCTCGACCTCCAGCGCCTCGACCGCGAGGTCGGCGACGGCGACCGCGAGGTCGGCGTCGCCGCTCTCCGGCGCGCCGGCCACGAAGCGGACCACGCGCCGCGCCACCTCCTCGTCCATCAGGTGCCCGCCGGCGGTGAGCGTGCTGCGCAGCGCCGCCGTGCCGCTCATCCGATGCAGCTCGTAGCGGTTGGCGAAGATGGCGCGCACCCGGTCGCTGATTCCCTGCAGCTGCGCCAGGTAGTCGGAGCGGATGCCGAACAGCAGCCGGTAGCGGTCTTCCCAAACCTGGCGCAGCAGCGCGCGGTCGCCGGACGCCGCCTCGCGCATCAGCTCGGTCGACGCCCCCTCGGCGAGGTTCGCCAGCTCCTCCACCACCTCGTTGGCCGCCGCCGGGAAGTCGCGTCCCTTGGTGAACAGCTCCTCGAACTGATCGAAGACCAGCACCGGCGTGCACGGGTAGTTGCGCTCGTCCCAGAAGTCGGCGTCGGACCGGTGGAAGTACTCCCACAGCGTCTCGCCCGCGCGCGGCTCCGGCGCGTCGACCTTCGACGCCTTCGCCTGCGCCGCGATCTCCGCCTTGATCTGCTCCACCGGCGACGGCAGCCCGCGGCCGTAACTGAGGCGGATGTAGACGGGGAAGTAGTGCTCGCGGCGGAGGCGCGGGAAGAGCCCGGCGCGCAGCAGCGAGGTCTTGCCCAGGCCGGAGAGGCCGAAGAGGAGCGTGATGCGGCCGGCGGCGATGCGCCGGTAGAGGGCGTCGATCTCGTCGTCGCGTCCGCCGAAGTAGCTCTGGTCGTCCTCGTGGAACGCCAGCAGCGCCGGCCACGGATGCTCGCGGTCGACGCGCGGCTGCGGATCGCTCTCGCTCATGCGATGCCCGCCCGCGCCGCCTTGCGGAACAGGCGCACCTCCTGGCGAACCTCCTCGATCCACTTCTGCGGCGGCCCCTCGGATGGGACGCGCTCCCAGTGCAGCGCGCGGAACTCCGGCGGCACGTTGTCGTTGTCGTAGGCGACGTCGTCGATGACCACCGGCATCAGGAAGCGCGACGTCCATCCCGTCTTCTTGGAGACGTCGATCGCGGCGCGCCACTCCGAGAAGAAGAAGCGGCGCCGCTCGGCGACCGCGTTGGAGATGACCGGGACGAAGACCGCGCAGCGCTCGATGGCGCCGAGGATCTTCCGCTCGAAGGCGTCGCCGGAGCCGAGCTCGCCCTGGTCGAACCAGACGTCGATGCCTTCCGCCTTCAGCGCGTCGGCGATGGCCTTGGCGAACGGACGGTCGCCGCTGGCGTAGCTGACGAAGACCGAGCCCGGCTCGACGTCGAACGCCGACTGCTCCGGCGTCTTGCGCTCCTTCTCCATCGCCGCGGCGCGCTCGTCCCAGCGCCGGCGCAGCTCGCGCACGAAGGCGGCGGGGTCGCCGTCGGCGTAGACCTTCACGTAGGGACTCTGCCGGAAGAAGGAGAGCAGCGCCGGATCGTTGCGGACGCGGTCGTCGGCCACGAAGCGCGTGCGCGTCGCCGTCATCCAGACCCGCTCCTGCTTGGTGGTGCGCAGGAAGAAGCGTCCCACCCAGTCGCTGAAGCTGTTGCCGATCATCAGCAGGTCGCGCTGCGCCAGCTCGCGGAAGAGGTTCTGCGGCCGCTTCACGTCCGACTGCAGCAGGTGCATGAACTCCAGCGTGTCTTCCTCGGTCACCGCGTACTCGGGCGAGTTGCTGTAGCGGCCGAAGAGATGGAAGACGCTCGCCGTGTTGCTGTCGTAGGTCTCGTCGGGAAGGTCCTTGGTCCGCCCGGGGGTGAAGGCGAAGACGCGCGTCACGTCGTCGCCGCCGTAGCGCACCGCGTTCAGCGCGCGCTGCATGAACGGATCGAAGGTGGTGGTGACGAAGAGCGACAGCGGCTCGATGGCCGCCAGGTCGAGCAGCGCCGGGGGAGGGGCGAGCGTCTCCGCCTCGGCCATCACCTCGGAGACGGTGGAGTAGATCTCCAGCCAGTCGCCGCGGTTCTCCAGGTGCTGCGTGGCCACGGCGTGCAGCGGATTCACCGCCTCGCGCGGCGGCGGATCGAGGCCCAGGCGCTCCGCGGCGCGGAGGGCGATGAAGTGGTAGAGCGGCATGGCGCCCAGCGCCGTCTCGACCTGCAGCAGGTCCTGGCCGATGACCGGGACGATCTTCCTCTCGGCCACCAGGCCGAGGAGCCGTTCCCACGCGAATGGCGCCATCGGGGCGAAGGTTGAAGGGAGCGCCTATCGAAGTCAATGACGCCGTGGCGCGGCGCGGCTTGACTTTGCATCCCGGCGGCAGGAGATTGTCCGCACTCCATGCCCTCGACCATCGATCTGGCCGCCCGCCTTTCGGCGATTCTCGCCGCGCAGCAGGAGATCTTCGCCGCGGCCACCGATCTCGACGCGGTGATGCGGATCGTGGTGTCCAAGACCGAGCGGATCACCGAGAGCGACGGCGCCGCGCTGGAGCGCCTGGAGGGCGGCGAGCTGGTTTACGTCGCCGGCTCCGGCCGCGCGGCGGGGCGGGAGGACCTGCGCCTGGCGCTCGACGCCAGCCTCTCCGGCGCCGCGGTGCGCGAGCGGGCGGTGATGCGCTCCGACGACGTGGAGCTCGACCCGCGCGTCGACGCCCCCGCCTGCCGCCGCATGGGCATCCGCTCCATGATCATCGCCCCGGTCATGCGCGGGGGCCAGGCGGTCGGCGCGCTCAAGACCGTCTCCTCGCGCGCGCGCACCTTCGACGACCTCGACGCCTACTGCGTGCAGATCCTGGCCGGCCTCGCCTCCGCCGCGCTCGACCTGGCGCAGGAGCTCCACGCGCGGCAGGCCTCCGAGGCGCGCTACCGCCTGCTCTTCGAGCGCAACATCGCCGGCGTCTTCCGCACCACCCGCGACGGCCGCATCCTCGACTGCAACGACGCCTTCGTCCGCACCCTCGGCTACGGCTCGAAGGAGGAGCTGCTGACGCGGCAGTCGGCCGACCTCTACGCCCGCCCCGCCGACCGCGGCCAGCTCCTCGCCGCGCTCGACCAGAACCGCGGCATGACGAACGTCCGCGTGCAGCTCAAGCGCAAGGACGGCTCCGAGCTCACCGGCGTGGTGAACGTCGGCGTGATCGCCGGCGACGAGGAGGGGGAGATGCAGCTGCTGGGGACGGTGGTGGCGGAGAGCTGAGGCCCGCCGCTCCACGAGTCAAAGATCACTGGTTGGCGATGTACTGGAACTCGATGTCCGCCATGAGCCGCAGCTCCGTCGTATTACCGAGCGTCCGCACGACGTAGCTTCCGACCAGGTACAGCTCATTCCCATGCTCGTCGTACGTTTCACCCTCGTCGTGCGCGAGGTTGAGCGCCACGATGCGGTGCGATGCGGGCACAGAAATTTCCGTCGGCTGCGAGACGCCGTCGTGATTCCGGTCGACCCACAGCTTCAGGCGCGCCCAGACCCAATCTTTCTGCGTGATCTGACCATCGCCGTCGCCGCCATGGTACGGCGCGTCATACTTAGCGAGCGCGTCAAAACCATGAGGGTGGTATTGCCCGTCCTGCCGCGTCATGCGACTGCCGAATAGTTCCGTGACCTGCGCCGAATGATCGTTGTTCAGGTCCATCCAGAGGAAGGCCTCTTCAGTGTTGGGATCAGTCCAGGCCGTCGCCTCGTTACGGCCCTGGAGATCGATCCAGAACCGCAGCGGGTCATCCAGACCCGTGGTGTGAATTCCATCCCCATTCAGGTCCAGGATGAGCGGGCACGACTCGCTCTGGTTGCAGCCCTGAGGAGTGCATACGCAGGTAGTACACGGCGGGCCGGACGGCTGAACGAAGTTCGCGGTCAGGCTCTTGGAAGCATCGAGGGTGAAACTGATGGTGGCACTCTGACTCGCGATGCTGCCGGTCCACCCGTCAAACGTCCACCCGCTCGCTGCCGCAGCGGATAACGTGAAGCCTGTTCCGCAGTCATGCGACGTCACCCCCATCGTTGCGCCGGAGATGGTGCCGGTGCCGGATGGAAATGCCTCCAGCGCAAGAACGCAAGGCGCACATCTCTCGATCGTTTGCGTGCTTCCATAAAAGCCCTGCGCACCCCACCCCTCAATGAACCCCGTGTAGCACGCCGCGTCGCTCACGGCCTGACTCAGCTGCCGCTCGTAAACTTGGGTCGGAGGCAAATTCCACGAATAACTCGCAGATCCGCCATTGATGCGATGGTTGCCGAGCATTCGGCAGTCGAGACATACGCCAGCATCGTAGGTGGCGTGACCAATCGACGTCGCTTCCTGGGCGGTAACGATCAGATTGACGGAAAACGTGATCGAGTCGCTCTGCGCTTGCGTGGCCAGGAAACTCAACACGAGGAGTGTTGTTGCGCGCCGTGACATCAGCGGCACCCGGCCGCCAGGCGTTGCAACTCAGTCGCGGGATCTGCCGCCGTCGTCGCTGACGCTACCTGCGTCAATGGCGCGACACCCTGGTACAGGAACCGATCGAATCGATCCTGTCCAAACACCTGCCGCGCGGCGTTGAGAGCGTCAAAGGCGAGGCGGCATCCTCGATCCCGATCGCGATGCGAGGCGTCGTCATACTTGTACGCGACGTAATCACTCGCCGCCGAGGAGAGTTGCGCCCAGAAGAGCTGCTCGTCGAATCCCGCGGCCATGATCGCGGCCCGGAAGTTCTTCCGTTGCCGCGTCTGTCGTTCACTGTCAGGGACGAATCCCGTGATCAGCCCGTCGAACAGCTCATGGGGCAGCAGGATCTCGGGATGCTGCCGTCCGTCAATGCTGTAGTTATCCACTCGTTCACGCGGCGCGGGCTTTCGCTGCGTACCCGCGGCGCGGTGCTGGTTGCCATCGCGGAGCTCGGCTTGAAGCTGACGTTCGGCAATGCGCGCCGGGTCGAGTCGGACCGCTAGGCGTTGCGCGAGCGTCCATTCCCACGGCTCTCTGTTTTCTGAGCTCGAAGTCGGAGATGCAGCGCTGAGCGTGCTGACGCCGAGCAACACCAAAGCTGTGACGCTCGAGATCAATCGGAACATGCTCTCCTCCAAGAGACGTTGCCGGAACCACCTCATTCCACATGATACGCTCGTGACCACGCGACCGGCGATTCCAGCGGCTGCGAGAAAAGGTGGCGATAAGGAGCGCGCTCCGAGCTCACCGGCGTGGTGAACGTCGGCGTGATCGCGGGCGACGAGGAGGGGGAGATGCAGCTGCTCGGGACGGTGGTGGCGGAGAGCTGAGCTCGCGTGCCTCGCCAATCATCCGCTCGATGATGACGGCGCGTTGGGGCTCCTCGAGCGCCTGGCTGATCTGGCGAACGAGGTCGAGGACGCGCTCGGCGTCGATGGTGTGGCCATGAAGGGTGAGGAGGCGCTCGATGTCATCGCGGTCGCGGTTACGCCATGCCGTCGCCTTGAAGAGGATGAGGTCTTCCGGTCGGGCGATGCAGATCGGAACGCCCTTGAACTTGATTTCGACGGCGCTGTCCATCGCCTCGCGTTCGAACGGAAACCATGAAAACGCGATATCGAGATCGATGTCTGTGGGCTCGTGACGCATCAAAAGGACCTGACTGCGTTTCGCGATCTCTGCGGAGTAGTCGGGTCGAAGCCCGATCTTTGCTTTGCCGAGTGTTGCGATCAGCTGTTCGGGTCGGATTGCCGGGCCCCAGACGGTGGCATCGATATCCCGCGTCTGCCGAGGGACGCCGTGCGCGATCACGGCGATGCCGCCGATGAACATCCACGGCACTCCCGTTTTGTCCAGCGCTCGGCGCAGCGCTCGAAGCGCCGTCAGCATCCTCTTATCGGCGGTCATCCGCTCCAGCGTTCTCGAAGACGCGCCCACGCTTCGCGCGCCTCCGCTTCGTCGCGGCGTGTCACCCTGTCTTTTACGAACGGGTCGCCGTGCATCGACTCGAACAGACGCAGACTAGAAAGACACCAGTCGATCGCTTCCTCGGATGACGTCGGGTTCTTCCGCCACCACTCGCGCTCGGCTTTGTTCGCGATCTTCCACCGCTCAGCGTACCCCTTCCAGTCGTTTTCGCTCACGCCCTTCATTCTATTTGCATACACTCAGCTGCTGGGGACGGTGGTCGCGGAAAGCTGAGCTCGACCATGGGTTTGATTCTCTTATTGCCGCTTCTCCTGGTGACTCTCCTGATGGGTTGTGCACGGCGCCCGGTTGCCGCGACGAAGGCCGATACCAAGGCGAGCCGGCCTGCCGGCCGCACGGAGCTCCCGCTCACGGTTTGGCGGACCGACTACATCTCCGGCCGCAAGCGATGGATGGGAGGCCGGACCGCCCCCGGCGCACGCGTCTACGTTGACGAGCGCGAAGTAATGGTGGGTCCCGACGGCTACTTCGGGTTCACCGTTGCCGTCAAGCCTCACGGTCAACACGTGCTGGTCAAGGCGGAACGGGCAGGCGACCTGACCGTGCGCAGGATGCACATCGATCCAACCGCGACGTTCAACGTGGACGGATGATCGCGAAACGTGTGAACCGTGATCGTCCCAATTCCGACGGACCACGGTTCACACGGATCGATCACGATTGGAGGCGGATTCCCGCCGCCTCGATCTTCTGGAACACCCAGTCCGGCAGGCAGAGGTCGAGCCGGTCCTTCCGGCAGTTGGAGTGGCAGACGATGGTCGCCACCTGAAAGCAGCGCGGGAAATCGAAGACGGTCGAGGGGTAATAGAACACCGGGTCGATGCCGTGGCGGCGGCAGATGTCGAGCGTGAGTTCGATGCACGCGTCGATCTGCGCCTCGTCCGGCTCGGCGAAGTAGCTGCGGTTGCGCCACTCGTAGGCGAGGTAGCTTCCGGTGTAGACGGTGTTCGGGGTGTTGATGCCGAAGGCGTAGAGGCGGTCGCCGTCGAGCGAGAGCGGGCCTTCGTTCGCCAACTCCACGGCCACGGCGGCGCGGTCGTAGCGGCCTCTCGTCCCGTCGAGGCCGAGGTGGTAGATCCAGCCGGCGTCGTCGAAGGTCTTGTAGACGGTGCCGTCGCGATCGACCAGCCAGGGCGCGCCGGCGCGGTTGGCGTCGAGATTCCAGACGTCGACGGTGGTGGTGGCGCGTCCCGGCCGGCCGGATGCCGGCGTGCCGCGCGTACGGCCTTCGGTGCCGTGCCAGACGATGAACTCCTTCTTGGTCGCCTCCTCGTACCACTGGCCGCGCTTGAGGGGATAGTCGGTGATGTTCATGGTTCTTCTCCGAAGTGGTGAGGCGCGCACTCGGCGCGCCCCACCGGTTGGACTGCGTTAACTGCGTTCGATCGTCAGCGGAGGCTCAGAGGTCCTTGCCCGCCCTGAAGTCGGCGGAGATCTCCGGCGCCGAGACGACCGCCTCGACCGCCTGGCTGAAGACGGCCAGCGCGGAGCGCCACCCCGACGGGATGATCGGCAGCGTGGAGACGACGGTCAGCAGCGGCTTGATCGAGCCGTAGACCTTGACGAGCTTCTGAACGCGCCCGCTCAGGTTGTCCGGCAGCAGCGCGTTTTCCTGCTCGACGGTCGCCAGGTCGAGCGTCTTGACCGACTGGTCGATCTGCTTGAACGAGACGGCGTTGGGATTCCGGGAATCGGTGGTCATGGTGTGGTTCCCCTTTCATGAGAAGTCACGTGTTGTGGTTGAAGGTTGATGGGAGCCGTTCAGCGCGCGGGCCGCTGCCGCCACTTCGGAAGGTGGGGGGTGGCGGCGTGCGAGAACGGGGCGGGGTTCTTGATCGGAATGCGCGGCGCGTCGAAGACGCGCACGCGCAGCCCGACCCTGGCCCAGGCCTCGGCCACGATTCGCTGCACCGGGCCGCCGTTGCCGTACATCTCGCCGGCAACGTCCACGGTGGCGCGCGCGAAGTCGTCGAAGTCCGCGTCGGCGGTGAGGCGTTCGGTCAGGACGCGATACCAGATCCGCCCCAGCACCTCCCACGTCCTCCCTCCGAGCGCGACGGCCGCGAGGTAGAAAGCGTGGTTCGGGATGCCGGAGTTGATGTGGACGCCGCCGTTGTCGTCGTCGGTATCCACGTAGCCGCGCATGTGCGCCGGCTGCGGATCGCGGCCGAGCACCGGGTCGTCGTAGGCGCTTCCCGGCGCGGCCATCGACCGCAGGGCCTTGCCGTTGACGCGCGGCGTGAACAGCTCGGCGCCGAGCAGCCAGTCGGACTCCTTGGCGGTCTGACCGAGCTTGAACTGCTTGATCATGATGCCGAAGGAGTCGGAGATGTGCTCGTTCAGAGCGCCGGTCTGGCCCTCGTAGCCCAGGGCCGCGGTGTACTGCGTGACACCGTGCGTGAGCTCGTGGCCGATGACGTCGAGGGATCCGGTGAAGCGGTTGAAGAACAGACCGTCACCGTCGCCGAAGACCGTCTGGCGGCCGTTCCACATGGCGTTGTCGAATCGCGTTCCGTAGTGGACGGTGGAGTCGACCCGCATGCCGCGGCCGTCGAGGGAGCGGCGGAAGAAGACTTGCGCGAAGAAGTCGATGGTGACGCCGGTGCCGTCATAGGCCTCGGCCACCTCGATGTCCGCGCCGCGGGGCTTGTGCTCGCTCATCACCAGCTTGCCGGGGAGGCTCAGGGTGTGATGCGCGTCGTAGACGTTGCGGCGTTTCTTCTGGGAGACGGCCGCGATCGCCGCCGGCGACGGGCCCTCGAAGAAAGTCCGCGACCGTTCGGACGCCAGCTCGCGCATCTGCTCGAGCGTGGAGCGGGCGTCGTCCCGGGCGTTGTGGTCGTTCTGCCCGGCCACGCCCGCCAGCATGTAGGGCGGGATGACTGTGCAGGTATGGTGGGGTATCGTTCGCATGCACGATGCTCCTTTTTTCAAACGGGAGGCAGCGCGTGTAGGTCCCGGGCCGCGTGACAGCGCGGCCGGGGACGTCACGCCGCTCGCTCCAGCCGGATGGTCGTGCCGGGCGCGGGCGGCGGGACCGCCACCGGAGCCTTGGGACGCCCGCGGCGGCCGAGGTCGCGCTTGAGATTGGCGACCAGCACGGCCACGGCGGCGGCCCCGGGATCGCGGGCCACGCCCTTGGCGATGTCGTAGATCTGCAGCGAGTCGGCGGCCAGGCTGGCCTTCTTCGAGGCCATCGTGAACTTGAGGCTGTTCGCGAAGGCCGTCACCTTGTCCAGCACCGGTCGAAAGGCCTCGATGAACTGCAGCGTGTCGCGCGCCGCGGTGACATCGAGCTTGTTCACGCCCCGGAGCTCCGGCGTCTGCTCGACCGCGGCGATGGCCGTGGCGAGGAACGCCGTCGGGACGTTGAGATGGGAGCGGACAAAGTTCGCCGTGGCAGGATGCGTGATCTCGAGCTTCGGGATGATCGCCGCGATCTCATCGAGCGCCTTGGAGAAGTTGGCCGCGAGCTGCTGGTAGTGGGTGATGGTGGGCGACGGCGTGGCCGACGGATCGAGTGTGCCGTCCGCCGGCGACACCGCCGAGGCGGTGGTGGAAGGTTGGTTCGGGTTGGTAGACATGACAGTTTCTTTCTTTCCCTCACCGCGGGCGAGCGCCACACGCGCGCGGACGCGGTGATACTGAGCGGGTTACCCACCCTCGCTCCGGCCGGAGCTCGGTGGGCGATAGGCACCTGCAGATGCCTGCGACGATTCGGACCGAACCGCACCCAAGATAGGTTCTCCCCGCGCGGATTTCCGTTACCGAAACGTCACAGGCCGGCTTTCTCGATCCCCCGCCTTGATCTGCAAAGACTTAGAACCGTGGCACTTATCGTTTGCCTGACGTGACGGCGATTCATCAGGCTTCAAAACGGCGGGGCCCTCCTTGGGGTAGGAGAGTGGCCAGACCCGGAAAGGTTCCAGGGCCGGAAAAAGTGCCACGCGCACGTGGCGGCGCGGCCGGGGAATGCCACCTATGCGTGGCGGGGCGCGCGGCTACTCGCCCAGCTCGAACAGCTCGGAGGCGCGCACGCGTTTGTGCGACAGGCGCCGGCAGGCCGCGACGATCGCGGCCATGCAGCGGCGCGTCGGGTCGACGCGCCCCATGCGCACCCGCAGCAGATACTGCCGCGAGTAGCCGGTCTCGCGCGCGAGAGCTGCCGCCTTGATGCCGTGCGCGGTGATGAACATCTGCAAACGCGTCGGATGCGTCGGGACCATGTCGGCACTCCTTCGAACGAGGAGTGCCGGCGACACCCAAAGGAGTCCAACCGTCGCGAAACACCACGGATAGGTGGCGGTGCCGCGCGAGAGTGCCACCTATACGTGGCGATTTGCGCTAGCCGGGAGGGAACCCGGCCCGGATGTCCTCCAGGACATGGACGACAAATGCCTTGATCCGTGAACGCAGACCGGGGCATTCGCCCCGGGGCGCTCCGAGAGCTGCGCCGCTCACGAAGAGCGTGACCACGAGCGCCAGCGGCGCCGCGAGCTTCTGTAGACGTGACATGAACTCTCCCTCACCAGCTGAGGTCCCGCTGGAGCCGACCGCCGATCGATTAACGCGCGATGCCTAGCCGCCCGGGAAAGTAGCCCGGATATCCTCAAGGATACGAATAACGAAGACCTTCACCCGTGAACGCAGATCGAGGCCTTGCGACTCGCCCATCGGCGCTCCGAGAGCTGCGCCGCTCACGAAGAGTGTGACCACCAGCGCCAAGGGCGCAACGTGCTTCCGCAGACGTGACATAAACCCTCCCTCACCGGCTGGATGCCGGTCATAAACCGAGGAGGGCGCCCTCTAAGAATGAAGGCGTTCGAGAAGGAGGATTTTTGAGATCCAAGCCCGCGAAAATTATGCGGGAGGCGGGAACGTAACCTCGGGGTGTCGTGGAAGATCGGTCAGATAATCACGTACCTGCCGGATCAGTTGCGGCGTTGCCGTTCCCTGCCGGAGTGCTTCATGGACGTACGCCAGCGCCAGGCGCGCGTTCCGCGTCGCGCCTTCCGATTCGTAGTGCACCATGATCTCGCGGCACGCCGCGGCCACTCCTTCCGGATGGTTGAGCGCTAGACGAGCGCCCGCCCAGTCCAACGTCGCCAGCGCGTGTTCTTCGCGCAGGCCCAACTGAAGAAGCCTGCGTCGCGCCGTATCGAGGGCATTTGCTCCCCGCTGGAGCCGACCGCGCACAACGAGCATCCGCGCCAGTTCCCACTCACAGTTCGCCTTGCCGACGGCATTTCCTTGCTCATCGTGCCGCGCGAGGGCCTCCGCGTAGTATCGCTCCGCCTTGTCGAGATCACTGAGTTCGACATACGCGGTTGCCGCGTTGTGATACGCGTGAGCGAGGATGTCGTCCCGGCCAAGCCCGCGCGCCAGGTTGATGACCTCCTCGTATGCCGCAGCAGAGGCGGAACTCCCGCTGACCGTGCCGACCGCTTCGGATTCGACCAAGCGTGCCGCCAACTCGCGCTGCTGATCTCCGTACTCGCGAAATGTTCGAATGGCCGAACGGGCCAACTCGAGCGCCTCGGATGCGCGCTCTTCGAACTGAATGGCGACTGTCGCCCGAATGTAGTCGACGATCGCCAGATCGAACATCGCGTCCGGCATGCGGCGGAAGATTGATTCCGCTTCGTCAAGCGCCGTGATCGCCTCTCTGAATTTCCCGAGAAAGCGGAGCGCATTCGCTCGCTCGCGTGTTGCTGCCGCCAGCAACAATTCGTCCGAATTGAGTTTTCGCGCCACCAGGCACGCCGCCGTCGCAAGCTCAAGCGCGAATTTCGGCTTGCTGTCACGCAGCGCCGCCGCCTGCGCGGTGAGCATCCGCACCACGCCGGCGTCGTGGAACCGCGCCGTCCCCGCCACGTCCGCGTCCTCGAAGTGCATCGGCGACTTCAGGTGCGGCGCCAGCCGCCGCAGCGCGTCCGCGTTCTGGCGCTCGATGGCGGCCTGCTCGGCCACCAGCTCCTCGAGCCGCCGCGGCGGCGCCAGAAAGGCCGGCACGTCCGCCCAGACCTGCGGCCGCTCCAGCGCTGCATCCACCTCCCGGAAGAGCTCCATCGTCTCCGCGCAGTCCCTGCACTCCGCGAGATGCCGCTCGATGGCGGCGTCCGCCGCCGCCTTGGCGTGATGGTTCCGGAACTTCGAGAGATCGTCGTCGGAGAAGTGCATCAGCGTCCCCTGCCCGTAAGACTCCGGTAGAGCTCCATGGCCCGCCTGCGGCACGAGCTGATGAGCTGATCGATGTAGCCCGGCGTGGTGTCGAGCCGGTCGGCCAGCGCGTCCTGCGGCTCGCCCTTGAAGAAGAAGCCGTGCAGCGTCTCCCGGCACTTTTCTCCCAGCCGGGCCAGCACCGCCGCCACGGTCAGGTCGCGCTCCAGGGTGTCGAGGCTGGCCTGCTGCCGCTCGTCGGCGGTGTCGTGCTCCGGCAGCAGCGGCGCCTCCCTCTGGCGGGCGCGCCAATAGTCGACGCAGCGGTGCTTCACCGTGGCGAAGAGGTATCCCTTCACCTCCCGGACGTAGGTATGCCGCTGGAGATAGCCGAGGAAGGTCTCGTGGACGAGCGCCTCGGCGTCGTCGGGAGGGATCCCGTAGCGCCGGATCGCCACCTGCCTGAGGAGGACGGCGTACTCGCTGTAGAGCTTCTCGAACGACTCCTCGGCCGACTGACCGCTCTCCTCGGCCACGAACGTCCTCCAGATCCGCGAGAGTGGGTTGCGATCCGAGGATAGCGGAAGGGAGGGGGTCCCGCCAGCTCCGGCCGTCGGGCGCGCTCCCGGTTCGAGCCGGAACAGGTCGCCGGCCCGGAAAGCCTGCCCGGTCAGCTCGTTGACCGCCGCCACGATGATGAAGATGCGCTCCGCGGTCGCGGATGCCTCGCCGTTGGAGAGGCGCATGACGTGATTGCGGCTGATGGAAGGCATCCCCAGCTCCCCGGCCAGGCGCTGGGCGACACGGGCAATGTGCGTCGGCCGCAGGCCGAACGCCCGAATGACTCCCTGCAGGAGCGTTTCGTGTCCTTCGCGATTGGGCACGCGCTACGGGGACTCCCCTTATTGATGAGGAGAGCCGTCAGCGGGGCATTTCCCTACCCCTCCTCGGCACGGCAGGCCGCCGCCGGGTCGTTTTCACTGTCCTCCAGCCGGGATTCATCCCACGCCGGATGGGATAAATCCCATCCGCGATCGGATTCACCCTCCTCCGGCTGGGATTCAAGCCATGGCGGATGGGATGAATCCCATCGCGGATGGCTTTTATCCGATCGGCGATGGCTTTAATCCGATCGCGGATGGCTTTTATCCGACCGGAGATGGCTTTAATCCGATCGCGGATGGCTTTTATCCCATCGCGGGATGGCTTTTATCCCATCGCGCGTGGCGTGAAAGCCATGGCGACGCAGTTGTGCGTGCAGCACGGGCGGAAGCGTAGGTTCCCAACCCCTCGATACGCTGGAAACAAACCCACGCCAGCGGCGCCGCTACCGCCGCTGTGAGTCGGCGATCACACCCGCGCTACGATGCCAACGATGCCCGTGCTTCGAGTCGCGGTATTCGGTCCATCGGATTGCAACGAAGCCAAGGAGCATCTGCGCTTTCTCGTCGATCGCGATCCGAGCCTGAGTCGTACTGCGCGACAGTTCGACATCACGCTCAAATCCTTCAGTAGTACCGACGTGCCGTCAGGACGCGGCCGCGCACAGGCGCTGATCAACCGGTACATCGCCGAAGTGAAGCCCGATCTATCCGTATTCATCTTCAGGAAACGCTTTGGCACCAACGCCGGTCTCGACATGACCGGTACCGAAGAGGAGTGCGCGGTTGCCATCGCCATGCTCGACACGCAACCCGATTTCGAGGTCGCCTTCTACTTCGCAGAGGAAGGAGCCAACGAAACGCCACTGAAGGAGTTCCGCGAACGGATCGAACGCGGGTACCTCGCGTTCTGCAACGTTTATCGCGATGCTGCCGATCTCGATGGCCAGTTGCGCAACAGACTGACGAATTTCATCTTTGATCGGGCGAGCAACGACAAGCCGCCGATGACGGCCGATGACATGATCGCGGCGCTCGCCGCCTCGCCGTTCCCGGTCGCTGCCTACCCGCGCACGCTTCCGAGCGGAGACGAGCTGCCGCGTCCCGAGCTTGAGACGTTACGCCAGACGATCGACGGCAATGAGTCTTCGGCGACCATCGTCCTCGGCGAGCGTGGCTCCGGCAAATCCGCGCTCCTTGGAAAACTGGACAACGACCTGCGATCCGCGGGGGGCGCCGTCCTCTCGATCAAAGCCGACATGCTCGACCCGTCTGTCACGGACATTGACGGGTTGGATCGCGCGCTTCGACTTCCCTTGGGATTCACGACATCCATTCAGATGGTCGCCGCCGCTCAGCCGGTGGTGGTCATCGTCGACCAACTCGATGCGCTGGCAGATATCCTCGATCGCAGAACAGAGCGTCTGAACGTGCTGCTGAACGCGATTCGTTCCGTCAGCGGCATGACGAACGTGCACCTGGTCGTCTCTTCGCGACCCTTCGAATATCACCACGACGTTCGCCTGCGAGCCATGTCCGCGGAAGCGCTCGAGCTCCAACTACCTGCATGGTCGGATGTGATGACCATTCTCGAAAAACTTGGATATGCAAGTAACTCCTTGATCGAGCCGGTGCGCGAGCTCCTTCGGAATCCGTGGACTCTGAATGCCTTCCTGCGTTTGCATCCCGTCAGCGTCGACTTCGACTCCTTGTTCTCCATTCTCGAACAGTTGTGGAACTCAACCGTTGGCGCAGCGAACGCCCCTATGGGCACGCACCAACTCGTGGATCGCATGGTCGACACCATGAGCGAGGAAGAGGTTTTATGGGTCCCGCGCTCCTTGGCGGACGAGTACGTCGATGCGCAGCTGTATTTGCAGCATCACGATGTGATCGCCATCGACGACTCCCATCGACGCATTGGCTTCCGGCACCAGAGCTTCTTCGAGTACGCACGCGTTCGGCGGTTCGCTTCGGAGAGCCTCGTCGACTATGTGTCGCGGAGCTCGTCCGGGCTGGCGATCCGGCCGGTGGTGCTCGCCGCGCTCGCCTATCTTCGCGGCACTCTCGCACCAAAGTACGAGCGGGAGCTTCAGTCTCTCTGGAACCTGCCGCTCCGCGCGCATGTTCGTGCCCTCATCGTTGATTTCATCGCCACCCAATCGGCACCGCTGACAGCGGAGACCCGCATCATCACCCGAATGCTTCGGGACGAGCTTCAAGGCCTCCGTGCGCTCGCCGCCATCGCTCCCTACGGGTCTTGGTTTTCGCACCTTCGGTACGGCTCTGCATTCTCCCTATGGCTGCGCCGCCCACCAGCTCAAGCGAAGTGTGTGGTCGGTCTGCTGGTATCGCATGGGGCCGAATCTCCAGATGATGTCCTCGACGTGATCGAGCGCGAGTGGCTGCCCAAGCCGGAGTACGACGAGCTCTCATTCACCGTGATCTTCAACACGCAGACGATGTCGGAGCGCGCACTCAGGATCCTGCTGCTCATGGTCGGCCGATCGCCGCTTCAGGGTGTTTACGAGTTCGCTCACCGGGCGCTCGATACGAATCCGACCTTCTCCGCCCGGTTGTTGCGCGCCGAGTTGGACCGCCGGCTGACCGACTTGCTCGCGGCCGGCAAAACCGGATACCAGCTCGAACATGCGGTTAAACGGCTTCTGCACGACGAGGAATACACCAGTCTCTTCACTGATGTAGCTGCGACATCTCCGGAGGTCCACCTGACATGGCTGTTTCCGTTCGTTATTCGCGCGATCGCAGCGACAGCAGATGAACGGCAGCAACACTTTCAGGAATACCAACACGCGCACATACGCATCCTCCCGTTTGGGATGCAGCCACTCGAAGCGCTGGTCGACGCAACGATCGGTGCCCTCGAGCAGCTCGCTGTCGCCGACCCGGATTCAGCGCTGGCTTTCGTCGAGCCGCATCTAGACCGGGACATCGTCGAGATTCACGCTCTCGCAACGTTCGTGCTCTCCACCCTCGCCCCACAACGACCGGCAGCCGTTCTCGACTATCTCGTCCGCGACGGACGCCATGTCGCCATCGGAAGTACCGAGATGGCGCACTATTTTTCGCGGCGTCTCATCGAACGTGTCGTCCGGCATTTGGACAAAGCGCAGAGATCCCGGTTGGAATCGGTCATTCTGACCTACGATTACTACATCGCTTCCGACGAGGAGCACGATGAAGAGTGGCGGTCCGAGAAACTGCGATGGAACCGTGAGCATCGTCTGTTTCTCCTGCAGAGCATTCCGGACGAGCTCCTGTCCGATGAAGCGCTGAGCACGAAGTGCACACTTCAAACCGAGTTCCCTCGTGCCGACGAGAGCATCTTCGGGCGCGTGACCGGCGGAATCGTGGAGGCCCTTCATGATCTCGACGCCTTGTCGGCCATGAAGAATGACGAGGTTGTCCAGGTCTTCGACGAGTTTACCGACGACACAGACCGAAATTATCCACGTAGATGGTCCCGCGACGACGATCGGATCATCGGCGGGACGTATCAGCAGTCCGCCATTCTGGCCAAGCTGGCGGAGAAGGATCCCGAACGTTGTTATGCACTCGCCGGCCAGTTCCGGCCGGCGGATCAGCAGCGCCCCGCTGCAGCCGTAGTCGAAGGTCTGGCGAAAACGACGTCCGACCCTCTGCGGCAAGTCGAGCTGATCCTCGCGCTGGCCAACGCAGGATTCTCATCAGATGTCTTCGTCACAAAGGCGGCGTACGCGCTGGAGAGACTTTCGGGAAGACTTCACGGCCTTTCGGACGATGTGATGTCGCTGCTGCGCACGTGGCTCGTGGAGGTCCGAGCACCGTCACCAGAACGTGTTCGGGACACGTCCGATACGCCTCCGGACCAGGCGCTCATCTTCGGCATCGGAGGCGGGCTCATGCAGCCACAGGGACGCGGACCGGTGATCGAGGCACTCGCATCCGGATATCTCGATCGTGAGCCGCCTGACGTCGGAAAGTGGATCGAAGTCGTACAAGAACGCCTCGACAAAGAAGACCATCCGCGCGTCTGGGTGATGACCATTCGCCGTTTTGTTGAGATCCTGAACGAAAAACCGCAAGTCGCGACCGGACTTCTCTCGGCAATCTTCGAACGTTACCCGGAGGTGCTGCGGGAACCGTTCACATGGAGGATCCTAGCGAATTGGATCCACGACTTCGAGCCATCCGGAACCTTGCTGGGATGGCTGGACATCCTCGGAACCTTCAAGGACCCACATTCGCAGCAGGCCATGGGGGAGCTGCTCTATCTGTACGCGGCGGCCCGCCCGGAAGCGCGCGATCGTGTGCTCGCACATCTTACGAATGACGATGATCGCTACATCGTCCGAGGCTTGGCCTTCGCCGCCGCGCAGCTCTGGAATGAGGTGTCATCGCGAGCGCTTGGCGCTGACGTTCTGATCGCGGAGATCGCGCTGTGGCCGGACGATGCAGCTCGGACGCTGCGAGATTTGCGCATCGAGGACCTCGACGACTCGACACAGCGCGTTTACCGCAGCGCTGCCGCGAACGAGACAGTGTTGCTTTCGATCTTCCCTGTCATCGGCGAGGAGATTGAACCGCGGACCACCGAAGAGCCGGAGTTCGTCGCGGACATCGCACGGGCGGTGGTGAATGCTCCCACCGCTCACGTAGAAGGAACGTTTGGACCGCTCCACCGCGGCAGTGTGCCGGAGGTCATGACGAGCATCGCGCTGACGCTGCACCGCATGCCCGACCAGCGCCTTGCGGAACTCGGGCTGGAGTTGTTCGAAAAACTGCTCGACGCGAACCTTCGTGAGGCACGCGCCGCCGTCGAGGTTCTCGACAGAAAACCTACCCGGCGACTTACCACCAGCTCGCGGCGCCGTCCGCGGCGACCGCGTCGGCGGTGAATCTGACAAATCGCTCGGGACCGATTGGGGACGCCCTACAATGTAGGATCGTCGTTTCCGTGCCGGTCTATTCATCCACGACTTCGGAGTGATTCACTTCTGAGTAAGCCATTCTCGTATCGACCGCGGTCTTGTGAAGATCTCAAGTGACGCGCGTCCGTATACCGTTCCGGACACCGAGCCATCGGCGTTCATCGCATTCCTTGCTCGCACCCTCAGTAGAACGCTGGTCCCCTCAGTGAATACGCTCATTGGAAGTCTTACCGTTCCGCTATCCGTGCCGCGGTTCGGTGCTAGCGCAATGACCTCGTGATCATTCACGGAAATTTCTCCGCCATCGTCCAGCGTGTAATGAAGCAGAACCTTGGTGATGATCATCCCATCTGGAACGCTGCACGAACTCGAATCGGTCACCACCGTGCCACTCAGCCCCAGTTGTGTCGCGGCAGTGCATGTCACGGGTGGTCGATATGGCACCAGCGGGAACTCATCCACGGACATTTGGCGTCCGATCAAAAAAGCGACACCGGTCAAACCCAACAACAGTGCCCACATCCAGACGCGTGGCGCTCGGAACCTGAATGACGGCCGCAATTCTTCCGTGGGTATGCTCCGCTTCTCCTGCGAGAGGATCGATCTTCCAAGCACCTCGTCCACGGCCGTGAGGAACTCATCCAGGGTGTCAATGGATTTCGGTGGTTTCCAACCGCTGAGATCTGCCGCGTGCCTCCGCCGGAACTCCAGCGGCGGTAGTATCGGCTCGAGTATTGCCGGGACCAGAATGTCTCGCCGCGCGCCCTCACTGGCTTCATTCAGTACCCATTCCGCGGTGACCGAGGTCCGCGACCACAACACAACCACACAACGTGCTGCAGTCAGTTCGGTCTCAATCGCTGCAGAAAACGACTGCCCGATCTTGAGCTGGCGGTCCCACCAGGCGGTCCACCCGCGAGATGTAATCGCATCGGCAAGCGCGACGGCATATCGACGGTCCTCGCGCGCGTAACTAATGAAAACATCGGCCATGGCTGGTGCGCACCGAAAGTATACGGGCCGCCACGATTCGCGGCGAAAGTACGCCAAACCAGACCTATCCGCGTGGCGCGGTTGTCAAGCGCAGTTCCAGATGCTACAAATCGCGCATGCCGATGGACCCCGCCGGCCGAGATGCAGGACTAGTTCACCTCTTCTTGCAGGAGGAGTGGTACAAAACGCTCTTGTCCGCTGTGCGGCAACCTGACACTGTTTATCACTACACCACAGCCGACGGTTTCGCTGGAATCGTCGGTGAAATGAGGCTTCGCGCGACAAACTTCAGCTTCTTGAACGACCCATCAGAAATACAATATGGGAAAGCGCTTGCTCTTCAGTATCTTGCGTCGACGTTAGACGACTTGCCGGAGCCCCATCGTGATCTCCTGGAGCAAACGTGTCAGGCGCTTGAAACTAAGGTGGTTTCGGAATCTTACGTGGCCTGCTTCACGGAACTGTCCGATGACCTCAGCCAATGGAGAGCATACGGTTCATCCGCGATCGAACGCTATTGCCTCGGGTTTGACGGATCGGAGATCGCGAGTGTTTTCAGCACTCGCCCGGGGAGCCGCTTCGCTAAAATTCTGTACGAACCAAAACTGCAAAAGGAACTCCTCGCCTCAATTGTGCAGCGTTCGTTGAGCTTCGTCGAGAAGAACGCCATCGATCAAGAAGGATGGCCGAGAGTCGCGAGTACGATAGCTGACGTTATCGCATCGCGACTGCCGGAGTTCAAGAACCCCGCCTACAAGTACGAGACCGAATGGCGCGTAATCCGGTGGCATGACCGTCTCGAGCACGATGATCTCTGCTTCGAAACATCTCGCAAGATCCTTCGCCCTTTCTTGCCTGTCTCGTTACCCACGCCGCTACCGCTCAAGTCGGTTCAAGTTATGGCGCCGAATCGAAGGGAGCCGGCAATCAAAGCCGCCGAGATGCTTCTTCAAAAAGCCAATCTTGCGGGTGTCCCCGTGACACATTCCGCTGTTCCCTTCGCTGAGTAGACCGTATCTAAGTCTTTGCCGATGCGGACGAGCGGTCGGTGTCCTGCTCGACAGCGATAGGGCCTCACCCCTCCGCCCGATCTCGCACGCGACGAACGGCGATTCGGCTGATCCGCAGAGACATCGCAGAAGAGCGGGCTCTAGGACCGTTCGCATCCGGCGCCGCCCCCATGGTTGCACCGGCGATCGCGCCGGTGCTGGACGAGGACATGTTGTTGCGCACCGTGACCTCAGCGGCACCCGGCCGCCAGGCGTTGCAACTCAGCCGCGGGATCTGCCGACGTCGTCGCTGACGCCACCTGCGTCAATGGCGCGACACCCTGGTACAGGAACCGATCGAATCGATCCTGTCCAAACACCTGCCGCGCGGCGTTGAGAGCATCGAAGGCGAGGCGGCATCCCCGATTCCGATCGCGATGCGACGCGTCGTCATCCTTGTACGCGACGTAATCACTCGCCGCCGAGGAGAGTTGCGCCCAGAAGAGCTGCTCGTCGAAATCCCGCGGCCACGATCGCGGCCCGGAAGTTCTTCCGTTGCCGCGTCTGTCGTTCACTGTCAGGGACGAATCCCGTGATCAGCCCGTCGAACAGCTCATGGGGCAGCAGGAGCTCGGGATGCTGCCGTCCGTCGATGCTGTAGTTATCCGCTCGTTCACGCGGCAGCTTGGCTTGAAGCTGACGCTCGGCGATGCGCGCCGGGTCGAGCCGGACCGCCAGGCGCTGCTCGAGCGTCCACTCCCACGGATTTCTGGTTTCTGAGTCTCGAAGTGCCGGGAGATGCAGCGCTGAGCGTGCTGACGCCGAACAATACCAACGCTGTGACGCTCGAGATTCGTCGGAGCATGCTCGTGACCGCGCCTCCTACTCGCCGCGCGGCCAGCGCGCATTCAGCATGACCCACGTCTGCCGCACCACTTCCTCGTCCCACAGCCGTTCCGGGGTTTTCAGGTAGGGATTGCCGCGCAGGCGCTCGGACAGCGGGCGCAATTCACGCGCAGCCAGCATCGCCTCGTGATGCGTTTGCGGATTCCGCGCGCGCCATGCGCTCTCGAACGAGGAGGCCTCGATCCGCAGCGCGCGGTCGCTTTTTCTCACGCCCTTCATTCTATTTGCATACACTCTCCCGCATGCTCGCCGAGCTCCTGCTCCTTCTTCGGCGCCGCGTGAACGGTTGAAGGCCAGGCATGAACATCCTGTTCTCCGATTCCTCGCGCGTCCTGCTCCTGATCGCCGGCTGTGCCGTTCTGTGGTCGCTCGAATCCGTGATCCCGCTCTACCGCGCCGGTGAAGGGCGCCTTCGTCGCGCGCTGCCGAATGTCGGTCTCACCGCATTGCTGCTGTTGACGAATCTGGCACTGTCTTTCGCTGCCGCCGGCGTCGCCGGCTTTGCGGGGTCCCATCGGGTGGGCCTGCTGTTTCTCGTGCAGCTCCCCGCCTGGGCGAACGTCATCGCCGGCATCGCCGCGCTCGACCTGTTCACGTACGTCGCGCACGTCCTGCTGCACAAGTCGCCGTTCGCGTGGCGGTTCCATCGCGTTCACCACTCCGACGAAGCGGTCGACGTCACGACGGCGTTCCGGCAGCACCCCGGCGAGACGGTCTGGCGCGTGCTCTGGCAACTTCCCGCCATCGTCCTCTTCGGACTCCCGCTCTGGATCGTGGCCCTCTATCTCACGGTCTCCGCGACGAACGCGCAGCTGGAGCACGCGAACATCCGTCTCTCCGATCGGCTCGATCGACGGCTGCGCCTTCTCCTCGTGACGCCGAACATGCACAAGGTGCATCACTCCCGGCTGCAGCCCGAGACCGACTCCAACTACGCGAACATCTTCTCCGTTTGGGATCGCCTGTTCGGCACCTACACCGGCCGCATTGATTTCGGCGCGTTGCGCTACGGGCTCGGCGATGCGGACGGCCGCGCGAGCTTGGCCGGTCTGTTGCGGATGCCGTTCTGACTCAGCGCTTCACGTTCAGGCGATCGAGTGCGCGCCGCAGCGCGGTGGCGAGCTTCACCGCGTCGTCGTTCGCCCAGAAGTGCATGAAGAAGAGGCGCGGCTCCTCGTCGAGCATGTGGCTGTGCAGGGCCGTGACCTCGATGCCGCCCGCGCGCAGCTCGCGGATCACCGGGTTGACCTCGCCGGCGAGCATGACGAAGTCTCCGGTGATCGCCGCGCGGCCGTCGCCGGCCGGCTGGAAGTTGATCGCGGTCGCCATGCCCGCGGCAGGCGGGATCTCCATCCCGTGCTCGACGATGCGCTCCGCGCGCGGGGCGCTGTACTGCAGCACGCCGCCGTTCGGCTTGCCGGTGTAGCCGAGGATGCGGTCCATCTCCGCGGACGGGAGCTCCGGTGCCGCCGCGGTTCCTGACGGTGGGGTAAGAGGAGTCTTCGTCCGTTCCAGCGCGGTGCGCAGCGCGCGCGCCAGCGCAACGGCCTGGCCATGCCCGCCGAAGTGGAGATACATCACGCGCGGCATTTCGCCGAGGACGTGATTGTGCAGCGCGCTCTGCTCGATCCCGCCGGCCTGCAGCGCGGAGATCACCTCATTCACTTCGCCTTCGGTCAGCACGAGATCGCCCATGGCCATCGCGTTGCCGCCGCCCAGGTCGATGAACGCGGCCCACGAGCCGAGCGCCAGCGCCGGCTTCAATCGAAGATCCCCTATGCGCACGTCGAGATCGCCGCGCGGAAATCCGAACTTCTGGACGTTGCCCGGCTGTGCCGATCCGCTGCGGCCGAGCACCGCTTCGACGGCGCTCCAGTCCGGTCGCGGCGGCGGCGCGGATGCGCAACTGGCGAAAACGAGCGCGATCGCGAGCGCGGGCAATCGATACATCGGTTTCCATCCTACGCTGAAGGGACGGAAGAGAACCCAGGCCACCGCGTTACCGGCGGTCATGACCTGGGGGTGTCGTTGCGCGCCGTGACCTCAGCGGCATCCGGCCGCCAGGGTCGCAACTCGGCCGCGGGATCTGCCGCCGTCGTCGCTGACGCGACCTGCGTCAATGGCGCGACACCCTGGTACAGGAACCGATCGAATCGAACCTGACCAAACACCTGCCGTGCGGCGTTGAGAGCGTCAAAGGCGAGGCCGCGATGCGGGGCGTCGTCATCCTTGTACGCGACGTAATCGCTCGCCGCCGAGGAGAGTTGCGCCCAGAAGAGCTGCTCGTCGAATCCCGCGGCCACGATCGCGATCGCGCCGGCGCGCCTACGGAAGGAGGCCTTGCCGGAACCGCCGCATTCCAGGCAGGGATTGCCGCGACGGATCGCCGCAATGCCGCGACGGATCGCCGCAGTGCCGCGACGGATCGCCGCAGTGCCGCGACGGATCGCCGCAGTGCCGCGACG
>Ga0157377_10000139_pt1 | contig 46186 bp, 41 predicted proteins | sample M55metaG_FD_121116 | JGI IMG/M metagenome (GOLD analysis project Ga0157377, IMG submission 121116) | Miscanthus rhizosphere microbial communities from Kellogg Biological Station, Michigan, USA - M5-5 metaG | ecosystem: Host-associated > Plants > Roots > Rhizosphere > Soil | place: USA: Michigan...
CGCGACGAGATGCTCGGGAGGCTCGAGGAGTACGCGGCGAAGCGGAATTAGCCGATCGCCGATCCGGTAGTGGCGCAGGTGGAGCGGATCCTGGTTCGCGCACTGCGGCCGAAGCACATCATCGAGGTCGGCACGAACATCGGCTACTCGGTGATCGTGATGGGGCGGGAGTGCGGGCGGGAGGCGGTCATCGAGACCATCGAGCTCGACCCGGCGATCCTGGCCACGGCCAAGGGATTCGTGGCGGAGGCCGACCTCGCGTGCGAGGTGCGGTTCCACCAGGGGGCGGCGCTGGACGTGCTGCCGCGGCTGGATGGCCCCTTCGACTTCGTCTTCATCGACTGCGTGAAGAGCGAGTACGAGCAGTACCTCGACCAGCTGCTGCCGAAGCTCGCGCCGGGCGCGGTGATCCTCTGCGACAACCTTCTGTGGGGCGGCAAGGTCGCCGCGGGCGTCCACGACGAGTCGACCGACGGCCTCCGCGCCTTCAACCGGCGGATCATGAGCGACGAGCGGCTGATGTCAGTCATCTTGCCGCTCGGCGACGGCATCGGACTTTCCGTCGTGGGTCTGACTTATGACTTTATCCCGTCGCTCAGCGACGGGATCTACAGAACGACCGCGACGGTGCCGCCTTGAAGCGCCGGTCACGCGGTCGTTCCGATGACGCCGCGTCTTCGCGCGGCGTAAACTAAAAAAAAGGCCGCCCGAAAGGGCGGCCTCAAACCAATCGTACGTTTCGGATTACTTGGCGGCCGAGGCTTTCGGCGCGGCCTTGACCGTGGCCTTGACCGGCACGGTGACGACCGGGTTCACGTCGTTGTTCGTGTAGATCTTGACGGTTCCCTCGACGTCGCCCGGCTTGGCGTCCTTGTTGACCTGCAGGGTCACCTCGTACTCGCCCTTGTTGGCGGTCGGCTTCACCGCGGCGGCGACCGACGGGAGGCTCGACTCGACCTTGGTCACCTGGAAGCGCTCCGGGGTCTTGAGGTCGTTGGAGCGCACCACGATGGAGCGGGTGGCGGCGGTATCGGCGGAGGTCACCTCGCCGAAGTTCATGGCGGTCGGCTCGACGCGGAACGGCGGGCGGATCACGCCGGCGATGCTCACCGGGTACTCCGGCTGGTGCTTGGAGTTGGTGATGATGCGGAGCTTCTCGGCCAGCGGGCCGACCTTGGCGTCCGGGCCGCCGACGGTGATGTTCACCTTGTACTGGGCCTGACCCGGCTTGCCGACGCCCGGGGCGAGCTCGGCGGTGTTCTCGATCTTGGCGTAGGTCGCCTTGACCCACTCACCAGGCACTTCGATCTTGGTGATCTCGAACGGCTCTTCTTCTTCCGAGTAGATGGTCAGGCTCTGCGTCTCGGCATCGCCCTGGAGGAGGCTGTAGCGGACGAAGCCGGCCGGGTAGGCCTCCACGTACGGCTTGACCGCGGCGTGGATGGTGAGGGTGGCGGTCGGGGTGACCGGGTCGTTTGTCTCGAGGGTCACCGCCTTGGCGATCGGGCCGTTGAAGGCGGTGGTGTCGACCTGAGCGGTCACCTTGCCGGTCTGGCCGGGCTTGATGACTTTGTCGAACTCGGCGACCGTGCAGCCGCACGCCGGACGGGCGGCGATGATCTGCAGGTCGGCAGTGCCGGTGTTCTTCACGGTGAAGGCCCAGGTGAGCTTCTCGCCCTTGGGGACCGTTCCGTAGTCTTTGACCGGCTCGAGGACCGTGAGGCGCGGGGCCGCATCCGTGGCCTTCGCCGGCGCAGCGGCCTTCGGCGCGTCCTGAGCGAGCGCGAGCGAGGCGGTGAGCACGACGAGAAGCGCCATCATGACGACAAGAATTCGCTTCGACGACATGGGAAAAATCCTCCTGTACTTGAACGACCTGGTGAGATGGTGAACGACGGTTCGAACACCCTCCTCAGGGTGCCGATTCCCCGGCGCACGTTTTGTCTCTGATTCTACAATCTACGCACAACGCACGCTTTTTGCTGAAGTTGCACTGATGCCGCACGTCAAAGAACATCCGAACGTCAAACGCGTCTACCTGATCGGGATCGCCGGGACCGCCATGGCCTCCCTTGCCGGGATGCTCCAGCAGCGGGGATACGAGGTGGGCGGCTCCGATGAGCACGTCTACCCGCCGATGTCGACATACCTCGAACAGCTGCGGATCCCGGTGCTCGAGGGGTATACGAAAGAGCATCTCGAGACGTTTCGCCCCGACCTCGTGGTCATCGGCAACGTCGCCGCGAAAACCAACGCCGAGGCCGCCGCCACCCTGGAGCTGGACCTGCCGTACACCTCGATGCCGGAGGCGATCTACTCGCTCTTCATCAAGGACAAGCACTCCGTCGTCGTCAGCGGCACCCACGGGAAGACGACCACCACCTCGCTGATGGCGTGGCTGCTCGAGGCCGCCGGCCGCGACCCCAGCATGGTCGTCGGCGGCATCCCGCTCAACTTCAACCAGAACTTCAAGCTCGGCGACGGACCGGAGTTCGTCATCGAGGGCGACGAGTACAACACCGCTTTCTTCGACAAGGGCCCGAAGTTCCTCCACTACCACGCCAACACGCTGCTGCTGAACAACATCGAGTTCGACCACGCCGACATCTACGCTGATCTCGACGCGATCATCGAGGCCTTCCGCAAGGCGGTGCGCAACGTGGCGCCGGTAGGCGTGATCGTGGCCAACGGCGAGGACGCCAACGTGGCGAAGCTTCGCGGCGACGCCCATGCCCGCTGGTTCACCTTTGGGCTCGGCGCCGGCTGCGACATCTCGGCGAAGGACGTCGAATTCGGCGAGGAGTCGACGTCGTTCACCGCGATCTGGGAGGGGAGCGAATGGTTCCGCTTCCGCACCAACCTCTCGGGGCGCCACAACGTGGCCAACGCGCTGGCGGACATCGCGGTGGCGCGCATGCGCGGCGTCTCCGCCGAGGACATCCAGAAAGGGCTGGAGACGTTCCGCGGCATCAAGCGGCGGATGGAAGTGCGCGGCGTGGAGCGTGGCGTGACCGTCATCGACGACTTCGCCCATCACCCCACCGCCATCGCCACCACGCTCGACGGCGCGCGGCGCCGCTATTCCGGCCGCCGCATCTGGGCGCTGTTCGAGCCGCGCTCGATCTCCTCGGTGCGCAAGGAGTTCGAGGACGGCTACATCGACGCCTTCCACCGCGCCGACCAGGTGATCATCGGGCCGGCGTACTGGCGCGAGCGCTACGTCGAGCGCTACGGGATCGACAAGATGATGTCGATCGAACACATCCTGGAGCGGCTGAACGCGGACGGCATCCCCGCGGTGCAGATCGAGGACTTCGACGCCATCGCCGGCCGGATCGCGCGCGATGCCAAGCCGGACGACGTGGTGATGGTCATGTCGTCGGGCGCCTTCGGCGGGGTGCACGAGCTGATCCTGAAGCGCCTCCGCGACCCGTCATCCTGAGCCGGCGAAGCGCGGCGAAGGATCTCTGTCGGCGCATCCGGAGATCCTTCGCCGTCTTTGCGGCTCAGGATGACGGAGCGGCGGAATAGCCCTGCACGGTCAGCAGTTTGGCTGTGCTCAATCGCAGTTTTCACAAGGGGAGAGCCATGCCTGAACAGAAAGCACACGATCTTCTTCGGAAGCACAACATCTCGCTGGATGACGTGAAAGAGCGTCGCGCGACGCTGCATCACCTCCGCCGCATCGTGCACGCCGAAGAGCTGCCGTTCGACGTCTTCAAGGCGCTGGTGCGGTTACGCCGGTAGCTTCGCATACAATACGCGCCCGCATTCGGCCGGAGGTTGTCGCGTTGGCGTTTGGTGAAGATGCCGCGAAGCTGATCGAGAAAAAAGATTTCGACGCGCTGGAGTCGCTCTGGATGGGGCAACTCGACAGCGACCCGAGCGACGTCGACGCCTTCCTACGCACGGCGAAGGCGCTGCGCAAGGCGGAGCAGCGCACGCAGTCCGACACGCTCCTCGGCCTTCTCAACGATACGTACCTCGAGCGCAAGATGTGGCCGCAGCGGCTGCAGGTGCTCAAGGAGACCGGCCGTCTCTCGAAGCATCCCGCCAACCTCCGCCCGCAGCTCGAGCAGGCGCTGCGCGGGACGTACGCCGGCCGCAAGACCTTCCAGCGCGTCTACGACTTCGCCAAGTTCACCGATCCGGCGAGCAATCCCGTCGAGCGCGCGGAGAAGATCGAGAGCTGGCTGCAGTACGACGAAGGGGAGATGTACTTCATGGCCGGCCGCGGCGCCGGCATCGTCACCGAGCTCAATCCGGAGCTCGGCATCTGCCGCCTCGACTTCGAGAAGGACAAGCGCGTCTCCGTGCCGCTCGGCGCGGCTGCGAAGAACCTCGTGCCGCTGCCCGAGGGGCACGTGCTTCGCGAGAAGTACTCGCGCGGTGACGCGCTCAAGGCGGAAGCCAAGGCGTCGCCGCCGGCGTTCTTCGCGCGCATCCTGCAGAGCTTCGGCCGCTCGATGACGATGAGCGAAGTGCGCGACGCCGTCATCGGCATCGTCCCCGAGGAGAAATGGAGCTCGTGGTGGACCTCGGCGCGGAAGAATCCGCAGATCGTGGTCAGCGGCGCCGGCGCGAAGGCGGTCTACGGCTACAGCTCGTCGACCGGGGAGGCGGAGAACGCCATCCGCCGCGACTTCGAGCGCGCCGACGCCAAGAGCAAGCTCGAGCTGGCGCGCAAGCACAGCGCGCGCAGCAAGGAGCTGGCGGACTTTTTCTCCTCGAAGCTGGGCGCCGAAGCGGCGCGCGTGGCGAAGAGCGATCCCGCCACCGCCTGGCAGATCCTGGCTACCCTCGAAACGCTTCCCGGCACGCACACCGCCACCATCGAACCCTCCTCGCTGCTCGTCGGGCCGCTCGCCTCGCGCACCGTCGCCGCCATCGGCGACAAGACGCTGCGCGAGCGCGCGCTCACCAGCGTCCGCCAGACGCATCCCGACTGGCCGAAGGTCTACAGCGAGGTGTTCTTCCTCGATGACGAGCCGCGCATGCTCTCGCTGGTCATCGACGCGCTGGAAAAGGACGGCCACACCGAGATCCGCGACCGCCTGATCGACGAGACCCTCCGCTACCCGCGCCGCCACCCGCGCGCCTTCTACTGGTACGTCAAGCAGCTCAACGACCAGGAGGGGACGTCGGACAAGGCGAACTACAACCTCCTCTTCCAGATCCTCGACGCCATCACCTCCGACGAGTTCTCGTCGGTCCGCGCGCGGCTGAAGGACATGTTCGACAAGGGCGGCCTCGCCGTCCGCATCGTCATGGGGGTGGAGAATCCGGAGCAGGCGCGCAAGCTCCTGGAGACGCTCGACCGCTACGGCGCCGTCGAGGAGTACCGCCGCGAGAACCTCAAGGGCGCGCTGGTGATGAAGTACCCGACGCTGCGCGAGCCGCAGGCGGAGCCGATCTACGCCACCGCGGAGATGCTGGCCAAGAAGCGCGAGGAGCTCGAGCACCTGATCAAGGTCGAGATCCCGGCGAACAACAAGGCCATCCAGGTGGCGCGCGAGATGGGCGACCTCTCGGAGAACTTCGAGTACAAGTCGGCGCGCGCCCGCGCCGAGTATCTCGCCGCGCGCTCCGGCAAGCTGCAGGGCGAGCTGACGAACGTGCGGGTGGTCGAGCCGTCGCAGGTCGACACCAGCGTGGTGCGCGTCGGAACGAAGGTGGCGCTGGTGAACGGCGACGTCCACCGCGAGGTGACCATTCTCGGACCGTGGGAATCGGCGCCGGAGCACGGCGTCTATTCGAATCAGTCCGACGTGGCCAAAGCGCTGATGGGGCACGGCGCCGGCGACATCGTCACCTTCATGGGCAACGACTACCAGATCGAGTCGATCCGGCGCTGGACGGAGTAAAAAGTTTGGCTATACTCGCCGCGATATGACCTACGTAATCGCCGAGCCCTGCGTCACCACGAAAGACACCGCGTGCGTCGAAGTCTGTCCGGTGGACTGCATCCATCCGCGCAAGGACGAGGCGACGTTCGAAAAAGAGACGATGCTCTACATCGACCCCGAGGTCTGCATCGACTGCGGCGCGTGCGAGCCCGCCTGCCCGGTGGCGGCGATCTTCCCGCAGGACCTGGTGCCCGAGAAGTGGGCGAACTACACGCAGATCAACGCCGACTGGTACAAGCAGCAGGGAACGTGATGCAGGTCACGTTGTTTGCATCGGGTGCGAAATAGATTACACTTCGCAAATCGAACAGCAGTTCTTGAAAAGGGGGCGTATCGCCCCCTTTTTGTTGGCTTCAGCATCTTTGACAATCAGGCGACCGATCGAGACCCTTCAGTTACGCGCCCACCTCGGACCCAAACCACGGGAGAGCGGGCGAATGGGCGTGCCTTCCGTGGACCAATTGCTGAAGCTACCTCTCTCTCTGCAACGCTAGCCGGAGGGTCTCGATCAGTCGCCTGCCACTGCCACTAGAATCGCGGTCATGAAGATCGCATTCGTCGGCCTCGGCGCCATGGGTTTCCCGATGGCGCGTCACCTCTCCAAACAACACGAGCTCATCGTCTGGAATCGCACCCGCGAGAAGGCGGAGCGCCACGCGGCCGAGCACGGCACGCGCATGGCCCTCGAGCTCGCCGAGTGCGCGGCGGCCGAGGTGCTGATCACCATGCTGCCGACCAGCCGCGAAGTCGACCAGATCGTCGACAAGCTGCTGCCAGACCTCCGCCCCGGCACGCTCTGGATCGACGCCACCAGCGGCGACCCGAACGTCAGCCGCGACACCGCCGTGCGCCTCGCCGGGCGCGGCGTCGCCTTCATCGACGCGCCGGTGACCGGCGCGGTCGTCGGCGCGGAGAACGCCACGCTGACCATCATGGTCGGCGGCGCGCCGGAGGACTTCGCGCGCGCCCTTCCCATCCTTCAAATCTGCGGCAAGAAGATCGTGCACGTCGGGCCGGTCGGCGCCGGCCACGCCATCAAGGTGCTCACCAACTCGATCATGGGTGCCACGGTCTGGATCACCTCCGAGTGCCTGCTGCTGGCCAAGCGCTTCGGCATCGACATCAAGACCGCGCTCGAGGTGACCAACGCCGGCAGCGGCCGCTCGAACGCCTCCGAGAACCTGCTGCCGATGCGCCTGATCGAAGGGAAGTGGCCGCTGATCTTCAAGTTGCTGCACCACGACAAGGACATCCGCATCGCCGCCACCATCGCCCACCAGCAGCATGCCTCGACCCCGATGCTGGCGCTGACGCAACATCTCTTCACCTCGGCGCTGAACCAGCTCGGCGATCAGGCCGACTACATCGAAGTGGCGAAAGTCATCGCCGAAATGAACGACGCGACGTGGGAGTGAACATGGAGCACAAGCGGACGGGGCTCACCCTCTTCGGGATTCTCTGGATTCTGGTCGGCCTCTTTCTCGGGTTGATGGCGGTGTTCGTGGTGGTGTCGATGGTCGCCTGGCCGTCGACGCCCGGCGCGCCGCCGGTGAAGATGATGATCCCCGGCATGCTGATGTACGTCGTGGCCGGCGCCGCCTTCGTCGCGCTCGGCGTCGGCTCGATCATGGCCAAGCGCTGGGCGCGCTCGCTCATCCTCGCGCTCAGCTGGATGTGGCTCGTGGTCGGTGTGCTCTCCGCCGCCTCGATGTTCTTCGTCCTGCCGAAGATCTTCCAGACCCTTCCGCCGGAGCAGGCGGCGGCGAAGCCGGTCATCATCGGCTGCGTCGCCATCATGGTCTTTCTGTTCTTCATCCTTCTGCCGGGCGGCGCGATCCTCTTCTATCGCAACCCGAAGGTGAAGGCGGCGGTCGAGGCCTTCGATCCGGTGCCGCGCTGGACCGACCAGCCGATGCCGCTGCTCATCTTCGCCATCTGGATGCTGGCCGGCGCGGCGTGTCTCTTCATCGTCTCCTTCATGTACACCTCGTTCCCGCTCGGTCCGTGGATGCTGCGCGGCGTCTCCGTCTACGCGCTGATGTTCGCCATGTGTGCGGTGATGCTCTTCATCGGACTCGGCGCGCTCAAGCGGAAGCCGGCGGCGTGGTGGGCGGCGATCGGAATGTTCGTGGCGGGCATGGCCATCGCCGTCCTCTTCGCCACGAAGACCGACTTCGCCGCCTGGTACCGCGAGATGGGCCTGGCCAGCGACCCTAAGCAGGTGGAACTGATGTTGGCCATGTACAAGAGCCCGTACTTCATCGGCTGGACGATCGTCTTCTGGCTCGGCTACCTGGCGTTCCTCTTCTACCTGCGGCGGTACTTCTTCGGTGCTCAGAACGGCGAACGGATGTAGCCGCCGTCGACCTGGATGCTGTTGCCGGTGACGTAGCTCGCACGCTCGCTGCAGAGGAACGCCACCACGTTCGCCAGCTCCTCGGGACGGCCGTAGCGGCCGAGCGGGATGTCCTTCACGGCGTTGGCGAGGTGCTGCTCCGGCGTGATGCCCTGCTGTTTGGCGCGGATCTCCGCCAGCTCCAGCTGCCGGTCGGTGAGGTGATGGCCGGGGAGGACGGCGTTGACCAGGATGTTGTCCGCCGCCACCTGGTCGGCCATGGTCTTGGTCAGGGCGGAGATTCCCGCGCGCAGGGTGCTGGAGATCGTCAGCACCGCTGCCGGCTGCTTCGCCACCAGCGAGGTGAGATGGACGATGCGCCCCCACTTGCGGCGGCGCATGTCGGGGATGGCCAGCTTCGACAGGCGGACGACGTTCATCAGCGTGCCGTCGACGCCGGCGCGCCACTGCTCTTCGCTCAGGTCCATGAACGCCGCGGCGGGCGGGCCGCCGGTGTTGGTGACGAGGATGTCGACCTGGCCGAAGCGGGCGATGGTGGCGTCGAACCAGCGCTGCAGGTCATCGGACTTCGAGACGTCGCAGGCGACCGACAGCACGTCCTCCCCGGCCGGCGGCGCGGTGCGCGCGCAGATCGACAGCCGGCACCCGGCGCGCCCCAGTTCCTCGGCGATGGCGCGGCCGAGCCCTTTCGAGGCGGCGGCGACCATGGCCACGCGTCCGGCGATTCCGAGGTCCATGGCGCGCGATTATAGAATTCGCGGCCGGAAGCGTCCTGTGTGCTGCGTCCTGAGTCCTGCGTCCCCTTGAACGCAGCACGCAGGACACAGGACGCAGCACACAGGACCGAGGAGAACGTAATGCGCAAATGGATCGCTCTCGCGTTGATCGTCATCGCAGCGCCACTCGTCGCCGACGAGGGCATGTGGCTCTTCAACCGCCCGCCCCGCGCGCTGCTGAAGCAACGCTACAACTTCGAGCCGACGCAGGCGTGGCTGGACCACCTGCAGAAGGCGTCGGTCCGCTTCAACAGCGGCGGCTCCGGCTCCTTCGTCGGGCCCGAGGGTCTGATCATGACCAACCATCACGTCGGCCTCGACTGCCTGGGGAAGATCTCCACCGCGAAGCGCGACTACGTCGCCACCGGCTTTCACGCCAAGACCGCCAAGGAGGAAGTGAAGTGCGTCGACCTCGAGCTCAACGTGCTGATGAGCATCGAGGACGTCACGCAGCGCGTGCAGGGCGCGGTGCAGGCGAACCTGTCCTCCGCCGACGCGCAGCGCGCGCGCCGCGCGGTGATGAGCACCATCGAGCAGGAGTCGTTGCAGAAGACCGGGCTGCGCAGCGACGTCGTCACGCTCTTCCAGGGCGGCGAGTACCACCTCTATCGCTACAAGAAGTACACCGACGTGCGCCTGGTCTTCGCGCCGGAAGTGGCGATCGCATTTTTCGGGGGTGATCCGGACAACTTCGAGTACCCGCGCTACGACCTCGACATCTGCATCTTCCGCGCGTACGAGAACGACAAGCCCGTCCGCCCGGCCGATTACCTGAAGTGGAGCGCCGCCGGGGCGAAGGAAGGCGACGTCATCTTCGTCTCCGGCCATCCCGGCCGCACCAACCGCCTGAACACGCTCGCCAACCTGAAGTTCTATCGGGACTACACCTACCCGTTCAACCTGAACATGCTCCGCCGGCGCGAGGTGCTGCTGAAAAACTTCGCTGACCGCAGCCTGGAGAACGACCGCCGCGCGCACGACGAGCTGTTCGGCATCGAGAACGCGCGCAAGGCCTACCTCGGCCGCATCTATGGCCTGCAGGATCCGGCCATCATGAAGACCAAGGCCGACGCCGAGACGGCGCTGCGCCGGAAGATCGACAGCGATCCGCAGATGAAGGCTCAGTACGGCGACGCGTGGGCCACGGTGGAGAAGGCGTTCAACACCTACGCGTCGTTCGCGAACGAGTACCGCTTCCTCGAAGGCGGCTACGCCTTCAACAGCCACCTCTTCAACACGGCGCGCACGCTGGTGCGGCTGGCCGACGAGAACTCGAAGCCGAACGCCGAGCGCCTGCGCGAGTTCCGCGAGTCGAACCTGGAGTCGCTGAAGCAGCAGCTCTACTCCGAGGCGCCGATCTACGAGGACCTGGAGATCGTCAACCTCGCCGACTCGCTCGCGCACTGGATGGAGGTCGTCGGCTCGGAGAACCCGCTGGTGCTGCAGGTGCTGAACGGCAAGTCGCCGCAGGAGCGCGCCTCGGAGCTGGTGCGCAGCTCGAAGCTGCGCGACGTCGCCGTGCGCAAGCAGCTCGGCGAGGGCGGCAAGGCGGCCACCGACGCATCGAGCGATCCGATGATCCAGGTGGCGCGCATCGTCGACGCCCGGTCGCGCGAGCTGCGCAAGCTCTACGACGAGGACGTCGACGAGCAGCTGACGCAGGCCTACGCCAAGATCGCCGGCGCCACGTTCAAGGCCAGCGGCGGCGAGACTTATCCCGACGCTACCTTCACGCTGCGCCTCTCGTTCGGCGAGGTGAAAGGCTTCGAGGAGAACGGCAAGCCGGTCTCCTGGCGCACCACCATCGGCGACACCTTCGAGCACGCCGCCGCGCACGCGAACAAGGAGCCGTTCGCGCTGCCGAAGTCATGGACGTCGAAGAAGGCGGTGCTCGACAACGACACCACGCCGTTCGACTTCGTCATGACCGCCGACATCATCGGCGGCAACTCCGGCAGCCCGGTGGTCGACCGCGCCGGCGAGTTCGTCGGCATCATCTTCGACGGCAACATCCAGTCGCTGTCGTGGGACTACCAGTTCGACGAGCGCGTCGGGCGGTCGGTGGCCGTGCACTCCGCCGGCATCCTCGACACGCTGAAGAAGATCTACGCCGCGCCGGACATCGTGAAGGGGCTGACCGGGAAATGACCCTGCGCGCGCGAGCCGCCACGCCCGCCGACGCCGCGGCGATCGCGCGCATCTACAACGACGGCATCGACGATCGGGTAGCCACGTTCGAGACGCGCCACCGCGCGGCGGAAGACGTCGCGCGGTGGTTCGACGGCCGCCACCCGATCGTGGTGGTGGAGGAGGAGGGCGGCGCGATTTTGGCCTTCGCCTCCACTTCCGACTACCGCCCGCGCGACTGCTACGCCGGCATCGCCGAGTTCTCCGTCTACGCCGCGCGCGAGGCGCGCGGCCGCGGCGCCGGCCGCCTCGCCATGGAGGCGCTGATCGACGCCGCGCGCGCCGCCGGCTTCTGGAAGCTCGTCTCGCGCGTCTTCCCCGAGAACGACGCCAGCCTCGGCCTCTTGCGCAGCGTCGGCTTCCGCGAGGTGGGGACGTACCAGCGCCACGCGCGGCTCGATGGCGTCTGGCGGGACGTGGTCATCGTGGAGCGGTTGCTGGCGTAAGCGAGCAGCTTGCAGCGAGCGGCGAGCAGGCGGGATGACAACCCGCCTGATCCGTGTTAATCAGGCGCCCGCACTCGCTGCCTGCTCGCTGCTCGCTGCGACCTGCTCGCTCGAATAAATGCCTGACCCTCAGTACATCCGCAATTTCTCGATCATCGCCCACATCGACCACGGCAAGACGACGCTCTCCGATCGTCTGCTGCAGAAGACGGGTGCGGTCGAGACTCGTGACATGCACGAGCAGATGCTCGACGACATGGATCTCGAGCGCGAGCGCGGCATCACCATCAAGGCCCGCGCGGTCATGCTGCGCTACATGGCCAACGACGGCAACGAATACACCTTCAACCTGATCGACACGCCGGGGCACGTCGACTTCTCGTACGAGGTCTCCCGCTCGCTCGCCGCCTGCGAGGGCGCCATCCTGGTGGTCGATGCCACGCAGGGCGTCGAGGCGCAGACGCTTGCCAACAGCTACCTGGCCATCGAGAATGACCTCGCCATCCTGCCGGTCATCAACAAGGTCGACCTGCCGTCGGCGGAGCCGGAGCGGGTGCGCGAGCAGATCGAGAACGTCATCGGTCTCGACGCGCACGACGCCGTCCTCGCCTTGGCCAAGGCCGGCATCGGCGTCGACGAGATCCTGGAAAAGATCATCACTCACATCCCGGCGCCGACCGGCAACGCCGACGCGCCGCTCCGCGCGCTGCTGTTCGACTCCTGGTACGACTCCTACCGCGGCGTCATGTGCCTGCTGCGGATCATCGACGGCACCCTGCGGAAGGGGATGCGCATTCGCTTCATGTCCACCGACCGCGTCTACGAGGTCACGGAGATGGGCACCTTCCGGCCGAAGCCGACCGCGGTCGACACGCTCGGCGTCGGCGAGGTCGGCTTCTTCTCCGGCAACATCAAGGACATCGTCCAGGCCAAGATCGGCGACACCGTCACCGAGGAGAAGGCGCAGGTCGAGCAACTGCCGGGGTTCCAGGACGTCAAGGCGATGGTCTTCGCCGGCATCTTCCCCATCAACACCGAGGATTACGAAGACCTCCGCGACGCGGTGGGGAAGCTCAAGCTCAACGATGCCTCCTTCAGCTACGAGCCCGAGAGCTCTACCGCCCTCGGATTCGGCTTTCGCTGCGGCTTCCTCGGCCTGCTGCACATGGAGATCATCCAGGAGCGGCTGGAGCGCGAGTTCAACCTCGAGCTGCTTACCTCCGCGCCGGGCGTCCGCTACCGCGTGCTCAAGACGAACGGCGAGGTGCTGGAGATCGAGAATCCGCAGAAGATGCCGGATCCCGCGTACATCGCCTCGATCGAAGAGCCGTTCCTCGAGGTGACCATCCTCTCCACCGACGAGTTCATTGGACCGATCCTGGCGCTGGCCATCGACCGGCGCGGCCAGCAGAAGAAGCTGGAGTACGTCGGCGCGAACCGCGTGATGATCGTCTACGAGATGCCGCTCAATGAAGTGATCCTCGACTTCTTCGACAAGCTGAAGTCGATCTCGCGCGGCTACGCCTCACTCGACTACCAGTTCATCGGCTACCGCGAGAGCGACCTGGTGAAGATGGACATCCTGGTCAACGGCGAGCCGCTCGACGCTCTCTCGCTCATCGTGCACAAGGAGAAGGCCTACGCGCGCGGCAAGCTGCTGGTGGAGAAGATGAAGGAGTTCATCCCACGGCAGATGTTCGAGGTCGCGCTGCAGGCGGCCATCGGCAACCGCGTGGTGGCGCGCGAGAGCGTGAAGGCGCTGCGCAAGAACGTGCTGGCCAAGTGCTACGGCGGCGACATCTCGCGCAAGCGCAAGCTCCTGGAGAAGCAGAAGGAAGGGAAGCGGCGGATGAAGCGGGTGGGGAAGGTGGAGATCCCGCAGGAAGCGTTCCTGGCCATCCTCAAGATCGACTGATCCTCATTGCTTTACCAGCGTGAGGGTCCCGTGCTCGAGGACGCCGCAGTCGTCGGACTCGTAATCGCCCGACATCATTCCGCCGTTGACGGTCAGGATCCCGTTGGCGACGCCGGTGCAGTTGCTCTCGATCGGGTATTCGTTCGTGAAGGTGAGGTCCCGTCCCGCCACTGTTCCGGTCAATGGTCCCTTCCCGCTCCTGTTCAGTTGCTTGTACTCGCCCGTTCCGGTGATGTTCATCCCCTGCTGAAGGATCACGAACGTGATCTCCACGCTCCCGTTGGTTCTCCCTTTCCACGTTCCGGTGAGGTCGAGCCGCACGACGACGTCATGCCGCGTGCATGCCGCGCCGCGCGCGCCGTTCACGCAGAGCTCGACGGTGAAGGTGCCGTCCATCGCGTAGGCGTGCGTGGGATTCTGGAGTGTCGAGGTTGTTCCGTCGCCGAAGCTCCAACTCCACGACGACGGCGAGCCGCTCGAGCGGTCGGTGAACTGTATCGTCTCGCCCTGCAGCGGAAAGGGGTTGGTCACGAAATCGGCCGTCGTCAGAGCGACCGGGCTCGCCGGCCGGTGCCGGACGGCCGCCTGCGAGGCAAAAGCGAACAGCGTGATCGTCAGCGCCGTAAACGTCGTCTTCATACTGCCACCTACGGATGGCCTCGCCGGTCGGATCTTTGGACGACGAGCTCGTCAAATAACTTGGCACACTTTGCGCTGTCTGCCGACTGTGCCATGCAACACCGCAACGCCCTCCTCACCCTCTCCGCAGCCCTCCTGATCACCACGGCGGTAGACGCGGCAAAAGTCGACATGAAGGACCCGCGACGCGCCGTCGGGCGGGAAGACGACGTCCGCGTCGACGCCGAGCTGACGCAGGACACCGTCGCCTCGCCGGCCAAGGTCGGCGTCACCTACCAGATCCAGAACCTGACGCAGTCGGCCATCGCCATCGCCGACAAGATCTCCGAGGCCTCGTACGACGCCGACACGCAGACGATCACCGTCGCCTTCGGTGCCGAGGTGCCGGACGGCTCGACCATGCCGCACCTGGTGGTCATCAAGGCGGGGGAGACCAGGACCTTCCGGGGCGGCGGCAGCGTGCCCATCGTCACCGCGAACGTCCGCTCGCCGTGGGCGCCGGTGCCGCGCTACGTGCAGATCAAGGTCACGGTGCTCCGCGACCTCAAGCCGTTCGCCGCGCTGATCGAGCAGCAGGAGAAGAGCGCGGCCGCGCCGCCGCTGAACAACGACGCCTTCGACCGCTGGGTGAACAGCGTCGGGTCAGTGTTCCTCAACCCGATTCCGGTGCGCTACCAGGGACGCGCGCCGCAGGGCGGCATCGACGTGGAGCAGACGGCGCCAGGCGGCGGCATCTGAGGATTTTGCAAGCTCGGCTTTGCGTTCTCTGGCTTTAATGGAGGACGCACCGTTGAAACGTTCGGCTGCGCTGCTGCTCTTCGTCATCCTGGCCGCTTGTTCTTCGACGCAGCCGGTCAACCTTTCCGAGCCGCGGCGCGTGGTGGGCACCGAGAACGACGTCCGCATCGACGCGGAAGTCTTCGGCGACACCCTGACGCCGAACATCAACATCCCCATCAAGTACGACATCACCAACAACCGCGCGACGACCATCCTGATCGCCGATCTGCTGCTGAATGCCACCTACGATCCGCAGTCGATGATGGTTACCGTCGACATCGGCTCGGAGATCCCCGGCGAGCAGTTCCTGCCGCGGCTGATCTCCATCCCGTCCGGCGCCAAGAAGACCTTCAAGGGCGCCGCGCGCGTCAACATCATCAGCAATCCGACCACCACGCCCTTCATGCCCCGGCCGAATGCGCTGCGGATCCGCGTCAACTTTCTCGGCGAGGTGAAGCCGTTCGAGAAGCTGATCGACATCCCGGAGCGGGCGGTGCACGACCCCGCGCTCGCCGACGCCCTCTTCACCAAGTGGGTGGAAGGGAACGAGACGGTGGTGACGAACACGCTGCCGATGCGCTGGCGCGGCGCCACCCCGCCCGAGGACGCCGGCGTGCCGCCGTCGAGGCGACGCCGCGGAAACTGACGGGGAAGTCTCGCGGTAGCGGGGTCTCAACCGCGAGACCTCGCAACCTCGTCAGTTAGAAGCTCGCCAGCGCTTCCGCCTCGTTCTCGTAGACCTCGAACACAGTGATCAGCTGGGTCACGTGCAGCAGCTCGTTGAGCTTGGCTGGGAGGTGGAGGAGCTTGAGCTTGCCGCCGCGGTTGGCCACGGTGGTGTAGGAGCCGACCAGCTCGCCGATGCCCGACGAGTCGATGGTGGTCACGCCGCTCATGTCGAGCAGGATCTTGTTTTTACCGGCGCTGATCGCGTTGCCGATCACTTCACGGAGCTGGGAGTCGCCGGAGCCGATGGTGATCTTTCCTTCGAGCTTGACGATCTCCACACCGTTCACGTCGCGAGAGGTGGCTTTCATGTCTTTCTCCTTGCGTTCCGCGGACGCGGGGACGCTTCATATCATGCTTTGCTGCTGGCGATACCGCTTCCCTTGGCGAGGTTTTTTGTCATTAACAACATCGTTCCCCCGCCGGTGTTGAACGAGTAGCGGATCTGGTCCATGAAGGTCTTCATGTAGAAGATGCCGCGGCCGCTGGTCTTCATCAGATTCTGCGGATTCAGCGGGTCGCTGACCTTTTCCGGATCGAATCCCTCTCCCTCGTCCGAGATCCGGATCTCCAGGTCGAAGCCGCGCAACTCGAACGTGGCGTTGACCTTTTTCCGGATGTCGAGTTTGTTGCCGTGCTTGATGGCGTTGGCCACGGCTTCGCGGACCGCCATGCCGATCCAATGCGATCCGTCCTCGTCCATCCCCGCGTTCTCACAGAGATGTTCCGCGATCACCTGCACGAGCTCGATGTTTTCAAATCGGCTGCTGATGGTGATCTCGATCCGCTCGCCGTCCCTGTCCATCGTGTGAATAGCCGGGGGATTGTAGCGGAATCACAGGGGTTTACGCATCGTTCGTTAAGCGCATGTCCCGCCGGTTCTTCAGTTTCTGTCTGACCTTCGCCTTCCTCGCCAGCGGCCTTTCCGCCGCCTCGCTCGACCGCGCCATGAAGGACGTCGAGCGGCTGCGGGGCGTCACTTTCGCCGGTCCGGTCAAGCAGCGGACCATCGAGCGCAGCGACCTGACCAGGGTCCTGCGCGAGCAGATCGCCAAGACGCTGCCCTACTCGATCGACGACTACGTGCGCATCCTCCGCGCGCTGCAGCTGGTCGATCCGAAGACCGGCGACGTCGCCGGCGAGATGCTCAAGCTCTACCAGTCGCAGGTGCTGGCGTTCTACGACCCGCACGCGCACGTCTACTACGCCATCACCGAGCTCCCCGACGCGGTGAAGGGCGCCGGCAGCGCCGACATGCTGCAGGAAGCGATCGCCGTCCACGAGCTGACGCACGCGCTGCAGGACCAGCGCTTCAAGGCCGGCGAGCAGGAGGAGAAGCTCCGCCGCGACACCGACGCCGAGATGGCTTACCACGCGCTGGTGGAAGGCGAGGCGTCGCTGATCATGACCGCCTGGATGCTGGAAAAGGGCGGGCAGACGCTCGACCAGGCGATGAAGAATCCCTCCACGCTGGCGATGTTCACCGATGCCGCCGCCGCGGACAGGATGGTCGATCCGTCGACGCCGCGCTACTTCCTCGAGTCGCTGAAGTTCCCCTACTTCAACGGGATGAAGCTGGTGGTGGAAGGCTACCGCCGCGGCGGCTGGCCGATGATCGACAAGATGCACGCGCACCCGCCGCGCTCCACCGCGGAGCTCTTCAACATGGACGCGTACTTTGCCCGCCTCGGCGGCGCCGAGTCGCCCGCGCCGCCGCCCTTCGACCACACCGAGGATGGCGCGCTCACCGTCGAGCACCTCGGCGAGTTCCACTGGCGCTTCCTCGCCGGCGACGACCTGCGCGGCTGGGTGGACGATCGCGTGGTGATCACGCGCGCCGGCAGCGTCACGGCCGACACGCGCTGGGAGACGCCGGCGCGCGCCACCGCCTTCCGCGACGCCTACGTCGCCTTCCTGAAGGGACGCGGCGTCGACCCGCGCGTGACGACCGACGGCGCGCGCGTGCGCGTCGCCTACGACGCGAAAGGGCTCGCGAAGTGAACGTCGACTACGCAGCGTTGGCCGATCACCTCGAGACGGGCCTCCTTCGCGAGACGCTGAAGGAAGAGCTGGCCCTCGGCTTCCGCCAGATCCGCGACACCGGCGAGCGGCTGCCCACGGCGTCGCATTACGCGTCGCAGATCGCCGAGATCATCAACCGCGGCGCGCCGGAGCCGATCGGCGCGGAGCTGGCCTTCTATCTGTACCAGGAGGTCCTGTCGGCGGTGGAGTCCGCGCGCGCCGAGGTGCTAGGCGAGCCACCTTCCCTACCGGTTTAGACTGAACCCAGCAGTGAAGGCCAAAATCAAGCGGCACCCGCCCTTGTCCTCATTCGCCACCACAGGCGGTTGAGCGTGCAAGCTGGGTCAGGATGACCTGCGCTCCGTTCTCGCGCGTCTTCCCGTGCAGGAAGGCGTCGGCGATCTTCTCGTCGGCTATGGTACGAACGACGATGCGGCCGTGGTGCGCATTTCGGGCGACGTGGCTATCGCGCAAACCGTCGACTTCTTCACGCCGATCGTGGACGACCCCTACCTCTTCGGCGCTATCGCCGCGGCCAACTCCATCTCCGACATCTACGCCATGGGCGCCACGCCGATCCTCGGTCTGGCCATCGCCACCTTCCCCACCGACGTCCTGCCGCTCGAGGTGCTCCACGAGATCCTCCGCGGCGGCGCGGAGAAGGCGGCGGAGGCGGGCTTCCCCATCGCCGGCGGCCACACCATCATCGATGACGTGCCGAAGTACGGCCTGGCGGTGACCGGCACCGTGCACGTCGACCGGCTGGTCCGCAACTCCACGGCGAAGGCCGGCGATGCGCTCATTCTGACCAAGCCGATCGGCACCGGCATCCTGATCTGTGCCTATCGCGCAAAGAAGTCTCCGCCCATCGACGAGGCGCTGCGCTGGATGGCGGCGCTCAACCGCGACGCGGCGGCGGCGATGGTGGAGATCGGCGTCGACGCCGCCACCGACGTCACCGGCTACGGGCTGATCGGACATCTGCTCGAGATGTGCGGCGGCTCGGGCGTCGGCGCGGAGCTCTCGATGGCCGCCATCCCGCTGCTCGACGGCGCGCGCGACTTCCTCAGGCGCGGCCTCTGCCCGGCCGGCACCAAGCGCAACCTGGCGTCGTTCCGCGGCCGCGTCGAGTCGCACGTCAGCGAGCACGACCTGACGCTGCTCTGCGATGCGCAGACCAGTGGCGGCCTGCTGATGGCCGTGCCGCCGGAAAAGGTGCCGGCACTCGAGGCGCGCTTCCGCGAAGGCGGCCTGTTCTGTGCAAACATCGGCACCTTGAACGACCGGAGCGGTACGATCACCCTCCGTCCGTAAAGGAGACGATCCATGGCTGACGAATCGCCGGTCCGGACTCTGCAGACCGAAGACGGCACAACGCTGGTGGAGATCGCCAGCGCTTCCAACTCAGACGAAGCGGAACTGATCTGCGGCTTCCTGGAAAACGAGGGAGTCCCGGCGCGCGTGGAGCACGCCGACGCGCGGAGCATCCTGCCGGCGAACATCGGCACGCTCGGCGACGTGCGCGTCTTCGTGGCGCAGGAAGACGAGGAGCGCGCCCTCGGCCTGCTCAAGCAGCGCGAGCAGGCCTACGAGCGGCTCGATGAGGACGGCGAGACGGTGGTGACCGACGACGGGCCGGCGAACATCGACGACAACGCGAGGGCGGAGAGCGAATGAGCGAAACGCCCTCACCCGGTGAGGGTCTGCGCGAACGCCGCCATCACGACGAGCCGCAGCTTCCGCGCTGGGTGCCGGCGCTCATCGGCGTGGTGTTGGTGCTCCTGGCGGCGCTCGCGGTTTACACCGGCATCCGCTTTCGGAATCCGACGCTCGCCGACGGCATCATTCGCTCGCGCCGGCCGAGCCCCCAGCCGACTGGCGGCGGCCCGCCGGGCGAGCCGGGGCCGGGTGCGTCGCTCGTCTTTCCCGGCGAAAGCGGCGATAACGCGCCAACCGCCAGCGACGCGGTCACCGGCCGCGCGCGCGCGACCATCACGGGCGGCGGCGCGATGGGCGTCACCGCGGCGGTGCGACTCTGGGCGCGCCGCGGCATGATGGCCAGCGTCGTCCCGGAAGACGCCATGATCTACGTGAACGATCTGGCCATCGGCGAGGCGAAGCAGTTCAACACGCCCGACGAGGTCTACGACTTTCCGGCGCCCGGCAGCTACACCGTGCGCGTCGTCGCGCCCGGATATCGGGAGCGCGTCTTCGTGGTGACGGCCGATGAGAATGCGCGCGATGAAGTCGCGCGCATCGAGGCGAGGTTAGCGAGGTAGGTTTCGCGGTTGCGAGGTAGCGCGGTCTCGCGGTGCTGCGCCAACAGTATGATCAGCGCAGCGCTGCGAGACCCCGCTACCTCGCTACCCCGCAACCTCGCTCAGTGCGCCGCCGCCTGCTGCTCCTTCGCCTTCTTCGACTCGGCGATGATCTTCTCCTGCAGGTTGCGCGGCACTTCTTCGTAGTGCGACATCTCCATGTGGAAGCTGCCGCGGCCCTGCGTGATGGAGCGCAGCGTCGAGCCGTAGGTCAGCATCTCGGACATCGGGACGCGCGCGCGGACCGTCTGCGAGTCGCCCTCGGCGTCGACGCCTTCCACGCGCCCGCGCCGTGAGTTGAGGTCGCCCATCAGGTCGCCGACGTACTCGCTCGGCGCGGTGATGTCGACGTGCATGATCGGCTCGAGCAGCGTCGGCTTCGCCTTCTCCATCCCTTCCTGGAAGGCGAGCGAGCCGGCGATCTTGAAGGCCATTTCCGAGGAGTCGACGTCGTGGTACTGGCCGTCGGTGAGGCGGACGCGGAAGTCGACCACCGGGAAGCCGGCCAGGTAGCCCTTCTTGCGCGCGTCCTGGATCCCTTTCTCCACCGCGGGGATGTACTGGCGCGGGATGGAGCCGCCGTAAATGTCGTCGACGAACTCGAAGTCGCCGCCGCGCGGCAGCGGCTCCATGGTGATCTTGCAGTCGGCGAACTGACCGTGGCCGCCCGACTGCTTCTTGTGCCGCCCGTGCGCCTCCGCGGAGCGGGTGATCGTTTCGCGGTACGGCACCTTCGGCGGATGGAGGATGACGTCGACGTTGTACTTCTTCTTCAGCTTGTGCACGACGATCTCGACGTGCAGCTGTCCCTGGCCGCTGATGAGGAACTCCTTGGTGTGCGGGTCGCGGGCGAAGCGGATGGTGGGGTCTTCCTCGATGATGCGCGCCGCCGCGGCGCCGAGCTTGTCCTCGTCGCCGCGCGCCTTCGGCTCCACGGCGAAGGCGATGGCCGCCTCGGGGTAGTCGATGTGCTTGAAGATGATCGGGTGGTCCTTGCCCGCGATGGTGTCGCCGGTCGAGGTGTCCTTCAGCTTGGCCACCGCGCCGATATCGCCCGCGCGCAGCTCGGACACCGGGATCTGCTGCTTGCCCTGCATGACCTGCAGCTTGCCGACGCGCTCTTCGTGGTCGCGGGAGGAGTTCCAGTACGGCGTGTCGGACTTCAGCGTGCCGGAGTAGACGCGGAAGAGCGAGACGCGGCCGGAGAACGGGTCGGAGAAGGTCTTGAACACCAGCGCGCCGGCGAAGGCCTCGGGGCGCCGGTCGAAGGTGACGTCCTCGCCCTTCGGGTTCTTGCCGGCCACGGTCTTCGCCTCTTCCGGCGACGGCAGCAGCGACACCATGGCGTCGAGGATGGCGTGCCCGCCGATATTGTGCGACGCCGAGGCGATCAGCACCGGGTAGATCTGATGATGCGAGACCTCGCGGCGGAGGCCGTCGTTCAGCTCTTCCTGCGACAGGCCGCCCTGCTCGAAGAAGCGCTCCATCAGCGTGTCGTCGCCCTCGGCGACCTTCTCGATCAGCTTCTCGCGCCACTCGTCGGCCTCGGACTTCATCTCCGCGGGGATGTCGGTCGTCTCGTACTTGCCCGAGCCGTCCGCCGCGTACTTGTAGGCCTTCATCGAGACGAGATCGATGATGCCGTTGAAGGCGTGCTCCTCGCCGATGGGGATCTGGAGCGGGACGATCTCCTTGCCGAACTTCTTCTGCAGCGCCTCGAGGGTGCGCGAGAACGAAGCGCGCTCGCGATCCATCTTGTTCATGATGATGAGGCGCGGCAGCTCGAACTCCTCGGCGAATTTCCAGACGCGCTCGGTGGTCACTTCCACGCCGGTGACGGCGCTGACCACGATGGCCGCGGCGTCCGCCACGCGCATCGCGCTCTTCGACTCCATGACGAAAATGCCGAACCCGGGCGTGTCCAGCAGGTTGATCTTCGTGTTCTTCCACTCCACGTGCGCGATGGCGGCGGAGATCGAATGCTTGCGCTCGATCTCATCCTGATCGAAGTCGGTGGTGGTGGTGCCGTCTTCGATCTTGCCGAGGCGCGTGGTCACTCCGGCGTTGAAAAGGAGCTGCGAAACGAGCGTCGTCTTGCCGGTGTCGTTGTGTCCGGCGAGGGCCACGTTCCGGATGTCAGAACCCGAATAAATTTTCATGAGTTTTGGCCTCGCATGAGGGATTTTCGAATCGGGAGGGGAATCATAAATTAAAATGCGCGCCGAAAACCCCGCCAACCGAGGAGTTATCATTGACGGTTCAAGGGACTCCCATCCCGTCAGCGGAAGGGGAGTCAATCGGAGACCGGCAGCAGGTGAAGCTCGGCCGTTATGAGGTGGTTCGAGAGCTCGGCAAGGGGGCGATGGGCATCGTCTATCTTGCCAAGGACCCGCTGATCGGCCGCCTGGTGGCGCTGAAAACCATCCGCGCACAGAACCAGGACGACGAGGAAGCGAAGGAGTTCCAGCAGCGCTTCGTGCGCGAGGCGCAGGCGGCCGGCATCCTCAACCATCCGTCCATCGTCACGGTGCACGACATCGGGCAGGACGAGACCACAGGCACGTCGTTCATCGCCATGGAGTACGTCGAAGGGCAGAACCTGAAGGAGGTCCTGTCGCAGGGACGTCCGCTCGGCTTCGAGCAGATCGGCGACATCATCGCGCAGGTGGCCGACGCGCTCGACTTCGCGCACGCCAAGGGCATCGTCCACCGCGACGTCAAGCCGGCCAACATCATCCTGCTCGAAGGACTGCGCGCCAAGATCACCGACTTCGGCATCGCCAAGATCACCTCCGGCGGCAACCTCACCACCACCGGCCAGTTCCTCGGCACGCCGAACTACATGGCTCCCGAGCAGATCAAGGGCGCGCCGGTCGACGGCCGCACCGACATCTTCTCGCTCGGCATCTGCCTCTATGAATGCCTCACGCGGCGCAAGCCGTTCGGCGGCGACTCACTGACCTCGATCTCGTACAAGATCGTGCACGAGAACTTCCCGCCGCTGAACGAGATCAACCCGCAGATCCCCGACGGTTACAGCGAGATCGTCTCGCACTGCCTGGCGAAGGATCCGTCCAAGCGCTACCAGCGCGGCAAGGATCTCGCCGCGGCGCTGCGCTCGGTGATCCGCGGCGAGCGTCCGGTGCGCGCGGAGCAGGTCCTCGAGGACATCACCGTCGTCACGCGCGACCGCGAGCGGTTGCCGACCATCGAGGTGCCGTTTCCCGATGCCGGCGCACCGCCAACCGTGCTGGAGCCGTTCGACACCAACCCGCGCCCCGGCGCGACACCACCGCCGCCGAAAGCGGCCAAGCCGCGCGGCGTCGCGGCGGAGCGGCTGCGGCAGACGCTGACCGGCGTCCGAGCGCATCCGGCGTGGAAGCGGCGGATGCCGCCGGCGGTTTTCTTCGCCATCGTCGGCGTGCTGCTGGCGGCCACTGTCGGCGCGGTTGTCCTCATCAAGAGCCGCTTCGCGACGCCGGCGTCCGTCGATCGCACGCTGGAAACGCGGCGCATCCGCGAGCGTCAGCTGCGTACCGAGGCCGACAAGCTCCTGCAGCAGGGACGCGCGGTCGATGCGTACCAGAAGTACATGGAGCTGAAGAAGCTCGCGCCGCAGTCGGCGTACGTCAACGACCGGCTGCAGAAGCTGTCGCTGATCCTGCGGCAGGAAGAGACGAGCAAGCAGAAACTGACGCTGGCCAGGCAGAAGTTCGACGAAGGGCTCGCGCTCTACAACGCGAAGAAGTACTCCGAGGCCATCCCGCTGCTGAGCGAGTCGTTCTCCATCAATCCGAACTCCGAGGAGACGGCGAACTACCTCAAGCTGGCACAGCAGGAAGACCAGAAGGAGCGCGCCGCGCGGATGCGCGCGCAGCAGCAACAGCAACAGAAGATCGCGCAACGCGGGGCGACGACGAGCACCACCGGCACGCTGCCGCGGCCGGTGCCGGTGCCCGTGCCGACCGGACCGACGTCGCTGACCACGGTCTTCAACAGCACGGTCAACGACGGCTACATCGTGGTCAAGGCGGGTATCGACGTGCTGGCGCACGAGAACCTGTGGCAGGAGACGGGGCGCTTCCTGACGCGCCGCCGCGTGCCGCGGCAGGTCAACGTGACGAAGGAGTTCACGCCGAAGAACGCCGACCTCGAGGTGTGGGTGGTGATCAAGTCGCTGAACATCAACGAGCACAAGGTCATCCCGCGGCAGAACTTCCTCGCCGGCGTGAACCACAAGCTGACGGTGAACTTCAATCCCGGCAGCAAGACGTTCGAGTACTCGCTCAATTGATCTTCGCCATCGCCGCGCGCGACGAGCTCTGGGCCGGCGGGCGCCGGCTCGAGTCGCGGCTGATGCACGGCATCGCGCGGCAGGAAGGCGCGGAGATCGTGGCCACCGACGACGCGGACGACGCGCTCGTCGCCGCCTGCGAGGAGGCCGCGAATGCGGCACGCCCGCTCGCGCAATCGATCGACGCCCGCGTGCGGCTGGTGGTGCGGGCGACGAAGGAAGGCGTAGAGACGACGTTCACGATATCAATCGATGATCTAGCGATCGTCTCGACGCCCGAGCACGTACTCGACGATGTCGCGATGCTGCGCGCGATTCCTCGCTCGCCGCTCGCCGCCCGCCGCGCGCCGCTGGTCTGGCACAACGGCTCCGCCTCCGTCCTGCTGCATGAAGCCATCGGCCATGCCGCGGAGCACGACGTGACGCCCGTCGAGTGGCCGGAGTGGCTGCGCGTGGAAGCGCCGCTGACGATGCGCCGCGAGTCGTTCAGCGACGTGCCGCTCCTGCGGATGACGCACCTTCGCGCGTGGCAGGATGGGGCTCCGTTCGTGCTGCCGGAGGAGCGCGTCGACGTCCACCTCGTCGCCGGTGGCGCTTACGACCCGCTGACCGACGTCGTCACCGTGCACGTCGCGGTGCCGCGCTTCACCCTCCGCGCCACCCGCGCCGAGATCGCACGCGCGTTGCGCGGCGCGGCCGGCGAGCCGCTGCGCTACCCCGGCGTCATCTGCTCGCGCGAGGGGCAGGAGCTGCACGTCCCCGGCGCCGCGCCGCTGATGGTCACCGACCCGCTATGAGCGCCTATCGCAAGTGGGGGCGCAGTGTGCGGTTCGAGAACGGGACCGTCGTGCGTGTCGAGGAGGCGGGGGAGGCGTTCGAGGACCACGGGGAGTTCATCGCGCGGCCGTTGCGGGAGCGGCGGGTGTTGCCGGAGTTGGAGATTGGCAGTTGGCAGTTGGCAGCGGCGGAGCGGGTGGTGGTCGTCGATGGCGTCTCGCTGCACGAGTACGGCGATGTTTCGTGGACCGAGCGCGTGCGGCGCGTGCATGTCGCCGTGGCGCGCGCGCCGTTCCGGATGCTGCTCGACGAAGAGCCGGACGCTGATCTGCTCGCGCTCTTCGCGCGCGTCGAGGGCCGGCGCGAGACGCCGCCACGGCTCCTGCTCGCGCCGCGCGTCACCGCCGCCATCCTTCCCGAGCTCGTCGGGCGCGTCGAGCTCGCCCAGCGCGCCGGCGAGACGCCCGACGGCTACGGCCGTGCTGTCGACAGCTGCGCAGTGGCCGGCGAGCCGCCGAACTGGTGGCGGCCGAGCTACCGCGTCCGCCCGCGGCCCGCCTGGTTCAACCTCTTCGCCCTGCCGTTCGGACGCCTCGATGAGGCCCCGCGGGCCATCGCGCTTCTCGACGACGGCGACGTCCTCTGTACTGACGGCAACGCGGTCTTCGCCAGCAGGCTGAGCATCGGCCGCGTGCTGGCCGCCGGTGGCGCCGCAGCCTGGTATCCCTACGGAGCCGGCGCGTGGGGCGCGGACATGTTGTTAGAATCCGGCTCGTGACCAGCAACCTGCGCCAGATCGAGTTTCTCGCCCGCGCGATCGTCAATCGCCTGGAAGACCGCGGCCTGGTCGAATTCGGCGATGCGGAGATCGGCATCACGGTCGTCACCCGCACGCTGGAGGAAAACCTCGCCGCCTATGACTCGATCGAACAGGAGGCGCGCAACCGGCTGGCGCGCTCGATCGGCAGCCGCGAGCCGTCGGAGTCGGAGCTCGACGAGGCGATGCGCGCCGTGGCCGCGGAGCGGGACTTCACATTGTGAGCTCCCCGCTCGAGGAGCTGGCAAACCGCAAGCGTCTCAGTGAGCTGGGCGGCGGCGAGAAACGCATCGACCGCCAGCACGCCGAGGGGAAGCTCACCGCGCGCGAGCGGATCGCGCTGCTCTTCGATCCGGGCTCGTTCCAGGAGCTCGACCAGCTCGTGGTCCACCGCTCCACCGATTTCGGCATGGAGGCGCAGCGCGTGCCCGGCGACGGCGTGGTCACCGGCTACGGCACCATCAACGGCCGGCTGGTCTACGCCTTCGCGCAGGACTTCACCGTTTTCGGCGGCTCGCTCTCCGAAACGCACGCTGCCAAGATCGTGAAGATCATGGACTTGGCAATGAAGAACGGCGCGCCGCTGGTCGGTCTCAACGACTCCGGCGGCGCGCGCATCCAGGAAGGCGTGGTCTCCCTCGGCGGCTACGCCGACATCTTCCTCCGCAACACGCTGGCCTCGGGTGTCGTCCCGCAGATCTCCGCCATCATGGGTCCCTGCGCCGGCGGCGCCGTCTACTCGCCCGCCATCACCGACTTCATCCTGATGGTGAAGAAGACGTCGTACATGTTCGTCACCGGCCCCGACGTCATCCGCACCGTGACGCACGAAGAGGTGACCAAGGAGAAGCTCGGCGGCGCCGACACGCACAACCAGATCTCCGGCGTAGCGCACTTTGCCGCCGACTCCGACGAAGACTGCCTGGCTACCATCCGCGAGCTGCTGTCATTCCTCCCGTCGAACAACATGGAGGAGCCGCCGCGCGCGGTGACGGCCGACGACATCAACCGCGTCGACGTCCAGCTCGACGCGCTCATCCCCGAGTCACCGAACCAGCCGTACGAGATGCGCGAGCTGATCAAGTCGATCGCCGACGAGGGGCACTTCCTGGAGGTACACCAGCACTACGCGCGCAATCTCGTGGTCGGCTTCATCCGGCTCAACGGGCAGTCAATCGGCGTCGTGGCCAACCAGCCCGCGTTCCTCGCCGGCGTGCTCGACATCAACGCCTCCCGCAAGGGAGCGCGCTTCGTCCGTTTCTGCGATGCCTTCAACATTCCGCTGCTGGTGCTCGAGGACGTTCCCGGATTCCTCCCCGGCACCGACCAGGAGTACGGCGGGATCATCGTGCACGGCGCGAAGCTCCTCTACGCGCTGGCCGAGGCCACGGTGCCCAAGATCACCGTGATCACCCGGAAGGCGTACGGCGGCGCGTATTGCGTGATGAACTCCAAGCACATCCGGGCGGACATGAACTTCGCCTATCCCACGGCCGAGATCGCCGTGATGGGGGCGGAGGGGGCGGTCAATATCCTCTACAAGGGCTCAAAGGACCGCGAGGCGAAGATCGCCGAGTACAAGGAGAAGTTCGCCAATCCGTACATCGCCGCCGAGCGCGGTTATGTCGACGAGATCATCGAGCCGCGCTTCACCCGCCGGAAGCTGATCACCGCCTTTGCCATGCTCCGAAACAAGCGCGACAGGAACCCGCCGAAGAAGCACGGGAACATCCCGTTGTAAACAATGTGGGACGGGTTCTCAACCCGTCCGGACGGGCTGGAGAGCCCGTCCCACATGGGCATACAATCCGTTCGATCTAAGAAGGGGTGCTCCGATGCGCAGATCCGCTCCGGCCGTTGCGTTGCTGCTGCTTTCCGTGACTCTCTCCGCCCAGAACATCGGGCCGCTGCCGCCGCTCACGGCGCGCGTGGACGTTCAGGTCGTCAACGTCGACGTCTCGGTCACCGACCGTGACGGCAAACCGGTGATGAACCTGACCAAGGACGACTTCGAGATCTTCGAAGACGGGGTGCCGCAGAAGATCACCAACTTCTACATCGTGCAGGGCTCCGCGGTGCGCGACAGCGCGGCGCCGGCCGCCGCGGTCGCCGGGCCGGTCGCAGCAGCGGAGATCCCCGAGGAGTTCCGCCGCAAGGTGCTGCTGCTCATCGACAACAACTACATCGAGAAGGCGGAGCGCAACCGGGCGCTGGAGAAGATCGAGAAGTACGTCACCACCGGCTTCGGCGCCGACTGGGCGGTGGCCACCATCGGGCAGTACGGGACGCTGGTGCAGAACTTCACCACCGACATCAAGGCGGTCCACGCCGCGTTCGACCGCGTGCGGGAGATGCCGACCTTCTACAGCCAGCACGACATCGACCGCTCCATCCTCTCCGACCGCACCCGCAAGCAGCTCGACTTCGCCACCGACTACGACTACTCGCAGTCGGTGCGTTTCGCCAGCCGCGAGCAGACGGTGCGCAACCTGATCACGCTGCAGAACACTTCGCGCGCGGTGGCCGACCTGGCGCGCGCCTACTCCGGAAGCATCGGCAAGAAGTCGATCATCCTCCTCACCGGCGGCATGGAGCTGAACACCAGCTTCACCGCGTACGACAAGGGTCGCGACGACCCGGAGATGGCCGAGCTGCGGCTCGACGTCGTCAAGATCGTCGACAACATGGTGCGCGAGGCCAACGCCGCCAACTTCACCGTGCACGTGGTCAACGCCCGCACGCGGGCGATGCAGGCGCCGCAGCACGACGTGGAAAATCGTTCCTCCGGCATCAACGTGGTCAACATCCTCCGCTCCAACGGCGGCAACGAGCCGATCGACACCACCGACGTCGACTCGCTCCCGCTCTCGCTGGCCCTCGGCACTGGCGGGATGTACCTCCCGTCGGCCGACGTGGTGGAGTCGGTGACGCGCATCGAGCGGCAGACGGCGAACTTCTACTCGCTCGGCTACTCGCCGAAGCACCAGGGCGACCGCGAGTACCACCGCATCCGGGTGAACGTGAAACGTCCCGGCATGCGCGTGGCCAACCGCGTCGGCTACTTCGACTTCACCGCCGACGACCGGCTGGAGGAGACGCTGAGGGCGCGCGCCAGCGCGGAGCGCACCATGGGGCCGCTGCCGGTGACCGTCACCGTCGGCGACGCCCGCGACGGCGACCGCGACATGGTCGTGCCGGTCACCGCGGCGATGTCGATGGAGAAGGTGACACTGCTCCCGCGCGACGACGGCTTCGTCGGCCGCGTGCACGTCTACCTCTCGGTGTTCGACGAGAACGGCCGCAACATCGGATTCCATCACCAGACGCAGGAAGTGACCCTTCCCGCCGACCAGTTGCAGAACGCCATGGGCGAGCCGTTCCGCTACACCATCAAGGTGCATCTCAAGAAGGGCGGCGCGTTCAAGGTGATGATGACGCTGCGCGACGAGCTGTCCAGCGAGATGGGGAGCGCTGCCCGCGACGTCAAACTCTAGGTCTCCGATGCGGATGCCCCTGGTCTTCCCCGCGCTGCTGTTCGCCGCCGCTGCCATCGCGCAGGCGCCGCCCCCCTCGGGCGTGGCGCGCGTCGACGTCAAGGTCATCAACGTCGACGTCAGCGCGGTCGACGGCGGCGGGCATCCGGTCACCGACCTGACCCGCGACGACTTCGAGATCCTGGAAGACGACCAGCCGAAGCCGATCACGAACTTCGCGGTGGCCACGCGCAACGGCCCGTCCGCCCCGCGCGACGATCTCACAGTCCGCTTCCGTCGTCGCGTCGTTCTGCTGGTCGACAACAACTACATCGACCGCAACGACCGCGAGGCGGCGCTGCGCGCGGTCGACACCTTCGTGGACGAGGTCTTCGACGGCTCGTACGAATGCGCGGTGGGGATGATCGGCCAGCAGCTCGACATCCTCCTACCCTTCACCACCGACAAGGCGGCCATCCACGCCGCGATCGCGCAGGTCCGGAAGGCGCGCTCCACGACCTTCCGCGAGGACATGAACCGCGACATCCTCTCCGACCCGTTCCGCAACAACGCGCGCGGTGCGCTCGACGCGACGGTGGGATTCGAGTCGCGCGAGCGGACCTCGCGCAACGCGCGCTCCATCAACAACAGCATGGTCGCGCTGGTGCAGGCGGCGCGCGCCTTCGCCACCACCGAGGGGAAGAAGCTGGCGGTGCTGCTGACCGGCTCCATGGACCTCAACACCGCGTTCGGCGGCTTCGGCAGCGGCGAGGATCGCGAGCTGCAGGACATGAAGCTCAACATCGCCAAGCTGATCGACGGCGCGATTCGCGAGGCGAACGCGGCGAACATGACCATCCACGTCATCAACGCCGCCACGCGCCGTTCCGCGTTGCAGCACGACGTGCAGAACCGCTCGTCCGGACTGACCGGCGGCGCGGCGCGTCTCGCCGCCACGCGCCTGAACAGCAGCGCCGACACCGCCGACGACTCCTCGCCCTTCGCCATCGCCAACGGCACCGGGGGGCTCTATCTCACCTCGAGCGCGCTGAAGCAGTCGTTCGAAACGATCGATGCCAACGCGCGCCACTTCTACCTCCTCGGATACGCGCCGGGGCACGATGACGACCGGCAGTACCACCACATCGTGGTGCGGACAAAACGCCCCGGCGTGAAGCTGTCGCACCGCCAGGGATATCTCGACCTCTCCGCCGACGAGCGGTTGGAGCAACTGCTGCGCATGCGCGTCTCGCTGTTGCAGCCGTCGACCAATGTGCCAGTCACGGTCAACGTGCAGACGCCGCCGTCACCCGACGGCAAACCGATCGTTTCGGTGCTCGCGGCGATGCCGATGGCGCGCGTGACGTTCCTGCCGAACGAGGGCCGCTTCGCCGGCCGCGTGCACGTCTACCTCTCGATCTTCGACGCCAAGGGGAACAACGTCGGCTTCCACCACCAGACGCAAGACCTGATGCTGACTGCAGCGCAACGCGAGAAGAGCGCCGCCGACGCCTTCCGCTACCGCCTCAACGTGCGCCTCGACCGCGGCGAGTTCACCATCGCCGTCACGCTGCGCGACGATCTCTCGAACGAGATCGGCACGGCGGTGCAGAAGCTGCGGCTGTAACTCGCCTACGGGAGCGGGATGCGCGGATCGAGCGCATGCGCCTTGCTGAGACTGTCGCGCGCGGCTGCGCTGTCACCGAGACACATCTGCGCCAGGCCGGTCGAAGCCCAGGCCACGGCGTCGTTAGCGCGTGCCTGGGTGGCGGAGCGGAAGTCGTCGAGTGCGCCGGCGCAGTCGTTGCGCTCCATCCGGTAGCGGCCGCGGAAGAGGTGCAGCTCCGGATCGCCGGGCAGCGCGCCCACCGCGGCGTCGAGCAGGCCGAGGCTGCGGGCTGCGCGGCCGGTGCGGTTGTAGCGGATGGAGCGTTCGATGGTGAGCTTCGCGCCGTCGGCCAGGCCGTTGCGCAGTGCCTCGATCAGCAGGCGGTCGGCGCGGTCCTCGTCGCGGCCGGCGTCGAGCAGCGTCTCGCTGAGGTTCCACATCGCGGAGGCGTAGCGCGGATCGATGGCCATGGCGCGCTCGAAGGCGCGCAGCGCGTCGTCGGTGCGCTTCTGCTGGCGGAGGATGAGACCTTCGTTGTTGTACGCGCCGGCGGTCTTCGTCTCGTCGGTCGCTGTGGCGGCGCGCGTCGATTCGCCCGAGCCGATGTAGCCGAGCGCGCGCAGCTTGGCGATCTCCTCGCTCGACGACTCGCCGGCCGCCGGCGCGGGTGGAGGGGCGGCGGGGATGAAGGCGCGGCGGTAGTCGACGGTCGCCGCCGGTGCGGCAACCGGCGCGAGCGGCGGCGCGATGTTCGCGGCGGCTGGCAATCCCGCCAGCGACGCGAGCGTGGCGCAGACCTGCCGCACGCCTCCACGCAACGGGTGGTTCGGCTTCGCCGCGATGCCGTTGCCCCAGAGGAGGTAGATACCTTCGCCGCGGTGCCACTTCGCCGCGGTGGCGGTCGCGGTGCTGGAGATTTTGGTCGGGCGTCCCTCCCGCCAGAGGAAGCCATGGTCGGAAGCGAGCATCAACACCGCGTCATGCTTCTTGGCGAGCGCGGTGTACTCGCCGAGGAGCGCGTCGATCTCGCGGAAGTAGCGCGCCGGGACGTCGTGGAAGCGGTCGTAGTCGGCCTGTGACACTTCCGGCTGCTTCGGCGGCGCGAAGGGAGCGAAAACGTGGCCGATGGTGTCGGTGCCCTGTAAATAGATGATGGTGAGGTCGGGCAGCGCGCGGCGTTTGTTCAGGAAGTCGAGCGAGAGTCGGCGGTAGATCTCCGTCTCCACCAGGATGCGCCGCAGCGCGGCGTCAGGTTGACCGTACGGATTCTCGACCTTCGCCAGTGCGTCGGCTTCGGCGTCCGTGATCGCCGGAAGGTACTCGCGCATCCGTGCGGCGGTGACGCCGCGCTCCGAATCCTCGACGGCCGCCTCCGCCCACGGCTGTCGCGATGCCGGGTAGACGATGCCGGCAGGCTTCCGGGCGTCGGCATAGAGAAAGTTCGAGAGGCGGTCGCTGACGTTGACACCGTGCACCGGCTCGGCGGCATACGTCGCCCACAATCCGAAGACGCCGGTCTGCTTGCCGGCGGCGGTGGTCATGTTCCACACCGCCGGCGCGCGGCGCTCGTCGCTGGTGATCGGCTCCTTCTCGTGCGTGTGCGGATTGAATCGCGTGAAGTCGAGGATGCCGTGGTCGAGCGGGCTGACGCCGGTCATCATCGTGGTCCAGAGGATGGGCGAGAGCGGTGGATGTTCGGTCTCCAGCACGCCGCCGGCGCCTTCGTCGACGAGGCGCTTCAGCGCGGGCATGGCGCCGGCGCGGAGATACTCGTCGAGCAGCTGCCAGTCGGCGCCGTCGAGGCCGATGAAGATGACGGGACGCGCCCGCGTGGCGCGCGCGGCGATGTCGCTCGACGCGCGCAGCCGCTCGAAGCCGGTGGGGAGCTCGACGCGCACCGAGACGTTCGCCGGTCGAATCCCCGCGAGCTCGCGCGAGAGAGCTGCCGCCGCGCGATCTCCGGCCGCGCGCCGGTCGAGCAACGCGTCGACCGCTTCCGACGACGACCACCGTCCGACCGCTGCCGCGACGGCGCCTTCGAGTGCGCCGCACCAGTCGCCCGCCGCCCAGCCGTTCGGAATGGTCTGCGGCGCGGAGTAGGTGAAGCGGACGCGCGCGGTGAGCTCGTCGCCCGTGGCGCCGGTGCCGTTCACCGGCGCGTCGAACGCCAGGCGATTGCTGATGGCCGGTACGCGGCAGCGCGCGTCGGCGGCGAACGGGCGTGCGTAGATCGGCCGCATCCGGACGGTGAGGTTGTCGCTGCGGCGGAAGACGGTTGCCTGGCCGCGGGGCTGGAAGCGGAGAAGCGCGAGGACGAGCGCGACGGCGAGGATGGAGACGAGGAGGGCGAGCTTCCGCATCAAAAAGTGAGGGCCCCCGGTTGGGGGCCCTCAGGATACAACGAGGTATTACGCCTGCCGCTTAGAACGACCAGCGGGCGCCGACGCGGATGCTGCGGACGCCGGTGAAGCTCGTCCCCTTCTTCAGGAAGTCGGGGTTGGTGGCCGTGGCGCGCGCATTGGCGAGCTGGCCGACCGGAGTGACGGTGCCCGGAACGTTCTCGAGCTCGCCGCCGCCAACGCCCGGGATGCAGTTCCCGAGGGAACCGAGGCCGGCGCAAGCGGGGTCGGACGAGAGGTTGTAGCGCATGTCGAGACCGGTGGTGGCCTGGCGGTTGAAGATGTTGAACACGTCAACCAGCAGGTTCAGGCGGGAGCTGCCCAGCGAAACCGGGTAGCCGAGGTGGATGTCAGCCTCGTACTCCGACGGGCCACGGCCGAGAGAGCCGCGCGGCGTCAGGTACGCCTCGTAGTTGCGGTAGAGGGTGTCGTAACCGTAAGCGGTCAGAGGAACGCCCGAGACCCAGTACGTGGAGAGGCCGAGATCGAGGCCCTTGGCGAAGCCGGTGCCGAGGGTGTAGCTGCCGTAGAACTTGAACTGGTGCGTACGGTCGTTGGAGAGGAGGCCTTCGTTGTTGATGGCGAACTCGCCGTAGTCGTACGCGGAGTTGATGTTCGGGTCGAGCTGACCCGTCGACGCCTGGAACGTGCCGTCGTAGTTGCCCTCGAGGCGCGACCACACGTAGCTGGCGAAGAACTGGTAGTTGTTGCTGAAGCGCTTCTGGGCATGGAGCTCGACGCCCTTGTACTCGCGCTTCGGCTTCGGAACGACGGTGTCGCCGTCGTGGTAGAGGTAGCCGGTGCGGACGCCGGTGCCTTCGCCCGGGTTCGCGACCTTGTATTCGCCGGCAGCCGACATGTCCTCGATCACGCGGCCGAGGTCGCGGAAGGTGCCCTTGATGCCGACCGCGAGGTTCGCGGCGATTTCATAGTCGTAGCCGACGAGGTACTCGTCGATGTACTGGCCCTTGAGGTCCGGATCGACCGGGGTGGCGTGGGTGTTGCCGAGGAACGCGGCCCAGCGACGGGTGGCGCCGCTGCCGGCAGCGGCCGGAACCGAGCGGCCGTTCGCCAGGATCTGGCAAGCGGTCGTCTGGCCGGTCGGGCAGGCGGGGGTCACGTTGCCCGGGGTCGGGCTGGCGTTGTTGACCTGCAGCGACAGCTCGCCGCCGAAGGTGCGGAGGTTGATGTCCATCGGGATCGTCTCGTAGAACCGGCCATAGTTCGCATACAGCTTGCTGCGGCCATTGTTCGCCGGGTCGTAGATGATGCCGAGGCGCGGGGCGTAGTTGTCATCGAGGTTGATGGGCCACTTGACCGTCGGGTCGATGCCGCCGACCTTCTGCTGCTCCCAGCGGAAGCCGAGGTTGAGGGTCAGGTTGGGCATGACCTTCCAGGAGTCCTGCAGGTAGGCGGAGGTGTTCTCCGTCTTCGGGCTGGAGACAAGCTCCTGGAGGATGTTCGGAGCGAAGGTAGCCGGGTTGAGAGGATCGACGGCGCCGGCGTTCACGTACACCTCGTGGATGTAGTAGAACGGCTCGCCGGCCGGGCAGTTGCGGTAGCCGTTGGCGTCGAGGGTGGTCGGGATGGTCACCGAGCACTGGACGCGGACGCGGTCGCCGCCGGAGAAGGCGTTGGAATTCTCGGCCTTGAGGTCTTCCATGTCGCCACCGAACTTGAACTGGTGGTTGCCGAAGAACGCCGAGATGTCGGCCTTGTAGGTCTGGCGCTCGAACTTCTGGTTCTGGATGAAGCCGAGACCGCCGGTCAGGATGTTCGGAACGACGGTGCGGAACTGCACCTGCGGGAGGCTGACGCCTTCGCCCGAGGTGATGTTCTGCTCTTTGTGACGGCCGACCGAGGCGTTGGCATTCCAGTTGGTGCCGAAGACGCCCGAGTAGCGGAGGATGCCGTCGGTGCCACCGACCTTGTTGATGCCGTTGAAGGTGCTCGGCGTGCCGGAGATGGCGCGGATGGCGCCGCTCACTTCGGACGGATCACCGAAGACCGACAGGTTGATGAGGTGGTTCGGCGTGGCGGCGAAAGAGAGCTTGCCCGCGTAGAGGTCGCGGTCGAGCTCGGACTCCAGCGACTGGCCGACGCTGACGGTGTAGTTGGCCGGAGCCGGGATGATCAGCGGGGTGTTGATGCGCGTCGAGAAGTCGGTCTCTTTGACCTTGTCGTACGCGCCGAAGAACCAGAGGCGGTCCTTCATGATGTAGCCGCCGAGGTTGGCGCCGAAGTCGTACTGCGAGTCGACCGAGCCGATGGTGGTCGAGGTGCGGGGGCGCTCGGCAGCGGTGGTGTTGTCCGCGTTCAGGCTGCCGCCGCTGTTGTAGGCGAACAGGTCGCCATGGAACTCGTTCGAGCCGCTCTTGGTGATGGCGTTGATCACGCCACCGGTGACGCGGCCGTACTCGGCCGGGAGACCGCCGGTCATCGTCTCGACTTCCTGAATGAAGTCGAAGTTGAGGCGCTTGCCCTGGCGGCCGCGCTCGACTTCGGTCGTATTCAGACCGTCGATGATGTAGGCGTTCTCAGCGCCCGAGGAACCGTACACGGTGGTTCCCGAAGCGTCGGTGGAGGTGCCCGGCGCGACCTGCGCGGCGGCCACGAAGTTGCGGCCGAGCGGAAGGGTCTGCATGGTCTGCGAGGTGACGTTGGCGCCCGAAGTCGCCGAGCTGACGTCGACCACCGGCGCGGCGCCGGTGACGGTGATCTGCTCGGAAACCTGCGGAGCCATGTTCACTTCGAGGGTCACGACACGGTTCAGGCCAACGCGCACGTTCTTCTGCTGCACGGTGTTGAAGCCCGACAGCGTCGCCGTAAGCGTGTAGTCGCCCGGCGGCAGCAGGTTGAAACGGAAGCGTCCCGAAGCGTCGGTCACTTCCGTACGCGCGCCCTGCAGGGCGGCGGAACGGACTTCCAGCGTGACGCCCGGAAGCGGAGTTCCCGCCTGATTAACCGTGCCCACGATCGCGCCCGACTCGGCCGTCTGCGCAAACGCCGCGCCGGCGACGAGGAGCATGCTGATCACAAGCAGCAGTGCAACTCGAAACTTATTCATTCGTACTCTCCTAAAGTTGTTCGTTTTACTTCAAGACCTTTGAGTTGTTCGGTGTTCGTGCTGATCTCCCTGGGCTGGCACCTCCTCTCATATGGTTAGCGGTCGGTGATTCTGCTACAGACGGCTGAAAAAGTCTGCAAATCTGGCCAGCGTTCGTGCACGCTGACTGCCGGGTGTGCCGCGGTCCGTCACCTCTCCGAAACCATTGGCAACAGGCGAGAAGCGGGTACGGCACCCCGTTCGAGTGACGGCATTGTATTCAAAAACGCGAATTTGTGATTCAGGGGCTCGTTTTCTGACCCCTCCCGCCCGTCATGTGACAATCGCCCCGTGCCGCGCCGCCTCGCCTTACTTCTTTCCATCCTGATTCTCGTCTCCTGCCGCGAGCAAGCGCCCCGAAACGTCCTCCTCATCACCCTCGACACTTTCCGCGCCGACCGCATCGGCCCCCGTACGCCCGCGCTGGCGCGCCTGGCGAGCGAAGGCGTCCGCTTCGAGTCCGCCGACTCACCGGTCCCGCTCACCCTTCCCGCGCACGCCACGCTGCTCTCCGCGCTGCTGCCGCTGCATCACGGGCTGCGCAACAACGGCACGGGCGTTTTTCCGAATGATCGCGCCACGCTGGCCACGCTGCTTTCGGCGCGCGGCTACCGCACCGGCGCGTTCGTCGGCTCGTTCATCCTCGATCACCGTTTCGGACTGGCGCGCGGCTTCGAGCGCTACGACGACGACATCGCGCGCGGCGCCGGCGAGTCGTCGGGAACGTTCGAGGCGGAGCGCCGCGGCGGCGAGGTCGTCGATCGCGGGCTCGCCTGGCTTCGCCAGCCGGACGCGCGCCCGTTCTTCGCCTGGGTGCATCTCTACGACGCGCACGCGCCGCACGCGCCGCCCGCGCCGTACGCGCAGACGTACGACGGCGAAGTGGAGTACGTCGACGCGCAGGTCGCGCGGCTGCTCGCGTCGATCGATCGCGCGAAGACGATCGTGGTCGTGGTCGGCGATCACGGCGAGTCACTCGGCGAGCACGGCGAACTGACGCACGGCCTGCTGCTGTACGAGCCGGCGCTGCACGTGCCGCTGATCGTCGCCGCGCCGTCGCTCGCGTCGCGCGCGGTACGCGAGGCGGTGAGCACGGTCGACGTGGCGACGACCATCGCAAAACTCGCGGGCATTACCTTCAATGCGGTCGACGGCCGCGATCTGCTCGACAAGCCGTCAGAGTCCATTTACGCGGAGACCGAATATCCGTCGACGCTCGGCTGGCATTCGCTGTCGTCAATGCGTAATGGCGATGCGAAGCTGATCGCCGGTGATTATGCGGAGCTGTTCGACCTGCGGCGCGATCGGCGCGAGGTGGTCAATACGTTGACCAAGGACCGGCGCACATACCGCGCATTGCAATCGGCGCTCGACGCATTGCGCAAGACCGCGGTCGCCGCGCGCGCCACCGCCGTCGACGACGAGACACGCCGCAAGCTCGCCGCGCTCGGCTACATCGCGCCGGTCGTTGCCGGCAGCAGTGCGCAGCGCGATCCGCGCGCGGTGGTGGCGCTCTTCCGCCGCTACGAAGAGGCGGTCGCCGTGATCAACGCCGGCCGCGCGCGCGACGCCGTCGCGCCGCTCGAACAGCTGGTGCGCGACGATCCCTCCAATCACGTTTTTCGCGAGACGCTCGCCCGCGCGCTGCGGCAGAGCGGCGACCGCGCGCGCGCCGTCGCGCTCTATCGCGAGGCGGTGGCGCTCGCGCCGCACAGCGCCGACGCCTGGTACAACCTCGCCTCCGCGCTGCAGGAGAGCGGGCACGCCGCGGAGGCGGAGATCGCCATCGCCGAGGCGGCGAAGCGCGATCCGGATCGGCCGGAGGCGTTCAACCTTCGCGGCGCGGCGTTGGCGGAACGCGGCGAGCTCGCCGGGGCGGAGGGGGAGTTCCGCAAGGCGCTGGCCGCCGACCCGCGCAACGCGCGCGCCTGGAACAACCTCGGCAACGTGCTGCGTGTAACAAATCGCAACGAAGAGGCGATCGCCGCGTATGAACGGGCAGTCGATGCCTCGCCGCAATACGCCGATGCGCTCAACGGCCTGGGCGCAGCGCTGGTGGAAACCTCGCGCTACGCCGATGCGCTGCGCGCGTTCGACGCGGCGCTGCAGGTCGATCCTTCTCTGTACCAGGCGCAGCTCAATCGCGCCCTGGCGCTGGCGCTCTCCGGGGACCGCGCCGCGGCCGCTGAGCAGCTCCGTCGCCTCCTTGCCGCCGCCCCTCCGGAGGCCACGCGGAAGGCCGCGCGGGAGCTGCTTCTCCGGATTTCCGCCGCAAAATGACTTCAGCTATAGTGCCGAAAAACGGCCCAGGAAAACGATCTTCAGGAGGTCTCCAGTGCTCAAACGTCTCCTCTCCTCTCTCATAGTAGTCATCGTACTGATTGCCCCGACCGTCATGGCGCAGTCCGGTGGCGCGTCGCTGACCGGCACCGTCACCGACGAAGCCGGCGCCGCCCTTCCGGGCGTGACCGTCACCGCCACCAACACCGCGACCGGCTTCACCCGCTCGACGGTCACCAGCGCCGACGGCTCGTATCACTTCCCGTCGCTGCCGGCGGGGAGCTACTCCATCAACGCCGATCTCTCCGGCTTCGCTTCGGTCACCACGCAGAACGTGGAGCTGAACGTCGCCAGCGAGCGCACGCTCAACGTCTCGCTCAAGCAGGCGGCGGTGAAGGAACAGATCACCGTCACCGCGCAGGCCCCGCTGATCGAGACCACGCCGGCCATCGGCACGGTCATCAGCCAGCGCGAAATGCAGAACCTCCCGCTCAACGGCCGCCAGTTCGCGAACCTCGGATCGCTCGCGCCGGGAACCACGCTCTCGGTCAACGCCGACCCGACCAAGCCCGGCCAGCTGACGATCGCCCTCAACGGTGGCAGCGGCCGCAACGTGAACTTCCTCGTCGACGGCGGCGACAACACCGACGACACCATCGGCGGCGCGCTGCAGAACTACAACATCGAGGCGGTGCAGGAGTTCAACATCCAGACGCAGCAGTACAAGGCCGAGTACGGCCGCACCACCGGCGGCGTCCTCACCGTCGTCACCAAGACCGGCACTAACGAGTTCCAGGGCAGCGCCTACGAGTTCTACCGCGACAAGAGCCTGAACGAGAAGACGCACGCGGAGAAGGATGCAGGCGTCGGCAAGTCGCCTTATCGCCGCGATCAGTACGGCGCCTCGCTCGGCGGCCCGATCATCAAGGATCGTGCGCACTTCTTCATCACCGGCGAGCGCACCAATCGCCCGACCAGCTACATCATCGATACCGGCGGCATTTATGCGAACTTCGACGGCACGGCCGTGGCCACGCCGTTCAAGGACGACCTGCTGACGGCGAAAGTCAGCGGCGACATCAACCCCCGGCAGTTCCTGCAGGTCCGCTACGGCTACCAGAAAAACTCGGACAAGTACGGCGCCAGCCCGGTCGTTCTTCCCACCGCGCTCGGTACCATTACCAACAACTATCACTCCATCCTGGCCGGCCACACCTGGCAGATCAGCGGCAACAAGTTCAACGAGTTCCTTTTCCAGAACACGCACTTCAAGAACTCGATCAGCGCCGACTCGAACGATCCCGCGCTACTCTACCCCTCCGGCGTCGTCATCGGACAGAGCGTCAACGCGCCGCAGTCGACCGTGCAGCACAAGCGGCAGTTCAAGGACGACTTCTCCTGGTCGGCGAATTTCGGCGCAATGCGCCACGACTTCAAGGCCGGTGCGAACTACATCGATGAGCCGGTCCTCGGCGGCGACTTCTCCACCGGTCTCGCCGGCCAGTACACGCTGCTGAATGACGCGCAGGGCTCGCCCGTCACCGACATCACCATCTTCGGCGGTTTCTTCGGCGACCAGACTCCGGTCAAGCAGTACAACTACTACATCCAGGACGACGTCAACGTCAGCAAGAACCTGACGCTCAACGTCGGCATCCGCTACGACCTCTGGAAGGGCTTCGACCTCGACCAGCGCTCCAACCCGATCTGGCAGACGCTGTCGACGCAGACCAAGTACAACGAGGCGTATCTGAAGGACTTCCAGGGCGGCAAGGGCGGTGTGCTCGAAAACGACACCAACAACTGGGGCCCGCGCCTCGGCTTCACCTGGGATCTCAAGGGCGACGGCAAGAACATCGTCCGCGGCGGCGCCGGCCGTTACTTCGATTTCCCGTACACCAACGCCACCATCCTCTTCCCGGCCGCGGCGGTGCAGTCGACCTACGGGGTGATTTACAACGTCGGCAACGCGACGGGCATCAAGAATGCGAACGGCACCTTCTTCCAGCCGGGACAGACGCTGCCGCCGAACGGCCTGACCAGCCCCGACCTGCAGCCGCCCAACGAAGTAGCCTCGCCCACGCTGGCCACGCCGTACTCCGACCAGGTCTCGCTCGGCTACTCGTGGCAGGTCAATCCGTGGCTCGGCCTCAACGTCGATGCCTCGCATATCGAGTACCGCGATATCCCCTACCGCTTCCGCGCCAACCCGACCGATCCGACCACCGGCCTGAAGCGCTTTCCGGCGTTCGGCAACTTCCGCGTCTGGTACGGCAACGGAAAGGCGAAGTACAACGGCGTGAACCTCAGCGGCCACGCGCGGCTCGGCGAGAAGTTCGAGCTGCAGGGCTTCTATACGATCTCCGAGGCGACCGGCAACGTGCTCGCCGGCGCCGATGAGTTCCGCCTCACCGCCGCCGATCACCAGCCCGACCTGCGCACTGTGCGCGACCAGAGCGTCAACCCGCTCGACCCGCAGTGCAGCAAGTGCTTCGGCCCGCTCAACACCGACGCGCGTCACCGCGTCACGCTCAGCGGCCTCTATCGGGGACCGTGGGACGTCAGCCTCTCCGGCATCTTCCGCTATCGCAGCGGCCGCCCGTACACCGACTGGGCCGGCGTCGATCAGAACGGCGACGGCTATGCGTTCGACCTCGCGCCGGGCGTCAGCCACGTCAACACGCTGCGCGGCGACTCGTTCTCGCAGTTCGACGTCCGCATGGCCAAGGCCTTCCGCTTCGGCGGCAACTTCGGCGTGGAGTTGATCGGCGAGATCTTCAATCTCTTCAACGCCGACAATCCCACGCTGTTCAACGGCAACCGCAACTCGCCGAACACCTACCAGCAGCCGTCGGCGTTCGCCGGCGACCCGGGCCAGGGCGAGCAGCGCCTGGCGCAGCTCGGCGTCCGCTTCACCTTCTAGTCATCCATCCATCGCATGCTCTGCCGGGCGCCTTCGGGCGCCCGGTTTTTTTGGCCTTGTCGCGGAATAACCCGTCTCCGCGCCGTCGTTTACCCGTTTCCGCGCCGTTGACTGCACCGAAGTCCCCGTGCTACAAGGCGTGTTCCTTTTTCTTCTTTTCGGAGGTCGTTGTGTTTGCCATCATCCAGTCCGGTGGAAAGCAGTACCGCGTTGCCGAAGGGCAGTCGCTCATGGTTGAGCGCGACGTCCTCGGCAACGCCAAAGACGACAAGGTCACGTTCAGCGACGTGCTGATGGTCGGTGGCGATACGCCGCAGGTCGGCGCTCCCACCGTGAGCGGCGCCTCCGTCTCGGCCACGATCGTCCGCGAGTCCCGCGGCGAGAAGATCATTGTTTTCAAGAAGAAGCGCCGCAAGAATCACACGAAGCGCAAGCACGGCCACCGTCAGGACCTGGTCGAGCTTCGCATCGACAGCATCAACGTCTAACGACAGGAGATCCCAGCCATGGCTCATAAAAAAGGACAGGGCTCGTCGCGCAACGGCCGCGATTCGCAGCCGAAAATGCTCGGCGTGAAGCGCTTCGCCGGACAGTTCGTGACCGGGGGATCGATCCTCGTTCGCCAGCGCGGCACGAAGTTCTACCCCGGCAAGAACGTCGGCATCGGTCGCGACCACACCCTCTTCGCCAAAATCGACGGCATCGTCGAGTTCGCCGACAAGGGCGACCGCGGCCGTTTCATCAGCGTTGCACCCATTGCAGCTGCCGCCGCTGAGTAGCCACAACCCGTTGATACGCTTGAGCGCCGCTCGTCCGAGCGGCGTTTTTGTTGCAGTATGGAACAGCCGTGTTTAAAGACCAGGCGACCATCCGGGTGAAAGCCGGAGACGGCGGGCATGGCTGCGTCGCCTTCCGGCGCGAGAAGTTCGTTCCCCGCGGCGGCCCCTCCGGCGGCGATGGCGGCGTGGGCGGCTCGGTGTACGTCGTCGCCTCGGACCGCCTCAACACGCTCTATCACCTGCAGTTCCGTCGCGAGTGGAAGGCTGGCCGAGGCCAGCACGGCATGGGCTCGAACTGCTCCGGCGTGCACGGCGACGACGTGATCATCGAGCTGCCGATCGGCTCCGTCATTCGCGACGAGGCCACCGGCGAGATCATGGCCGACCTCGCGCACGACGGCGAGCGCGTGCTGATCGCCAAGGGCGGGCGCGGCGGGTGGGGCAACCAGCACTTCGCCACGGCGACGAGACAGGCGCCGCGCTTTGCGCAGGACGGCTCGCCCGGCGAAGAGCGATCGCTGGTCATCGAGCTCAAGCTGATCGCCGACGTCGGCATCGTCGGCCTCCCCAACGCCGGCAAGTCGACGCTGATCTCCGTGATCAGCGCGGCGAAGCCGAAGATCGCCGACTACCCGTTCACCACCCTCGTCCCGAACCTCGGCGTGGTCAGCGCCGACGACCACGAGACCTTCGTCATCGCCGACATCCCCGGTCTCATCGAGGGTGCGCACGAAGGCCACGGCCTCGGCGACCAGTTCCTCCGCCACGTGGAGCGCTGCGCGGTGCTGCTGCACCTGGTCGACCTCTCGGCGAACGAGACGCCGGACACGGACGCGGAGGTCATCGCGCGCGAGCTCGAGCTCTACTCGAAGATGCTCGCCGAGAAGCCGCGCATCATCTGCGGCTCGAAGAGCGACTCGGCCGTCGAGCGCAACTCCGAAAAGCTGCGCGCCTACGCCGCGCGCAACGGCTACGACTACCACGAGATCTCCGCCGTCATCGGCGACGGCGTGCGCGAGCTGGTCCGCGCGCTCGCGCGCGTAGTGCGCGAGAACCGGCGCGCGCAACACGATGTCCCCGCCTCCGTATCATGAGAATCGGCATCTGCGGCGGCACATTCGATCCCTTCCATCGCGGCCATCTCGAACCGGTTCTCGCCGTGCGGGAGACGCTCGGCTGGGATCGCGTGCTCTACGTTCCCGCCGCGCAGCAGCCGTTCAAGGGCGGTCGCGCCACCGCGTCCGGCTACCATCGCTTCGCCATGGCGCAGCTGGCCACGCTCGCGCACTGCGACGTCTGGATAACGCCGCTGGAGCTCGAGCGCGGCGGGACCTCGTATACCGTCGACACGCTCGCCGCGCTGCATGACGCGCATCCCGAGGCGCAGCTCGACTGGATCATCGGCGACGACAACGTCGCCGACTTCGACAAGTGGAAGGATCCCGCGCGTCTGCAGCAGCTGGCGCGCTTCGTCGTTCTCTCGCGCACCGGCGCGCGGGACGACGCGCGCTTCGTCTACGCGCGCAACGAAACCGTTCCCGTCTCTGCCACCGAAATCCGCCGTCGCGTCCGCGCGGGCGAGCCGATCGACGGCTTGGTCGATCCCCTCGTGTCGCGCTACATTCACCACTACGGTTTGTACAAAGAGGGCCAAACGTGAGCGATCCCATCCAACAGCGTGTGCACCACGCGGTCACTGCTGCGCTGGACAAAAAAGCAGCCGATCTCGACGTGCTCGCCGTCAGCGAGCTGACGTCGATCGCCGACTACTTCGTCATCTGCTCCGCCACCTCGGAGCGGCAGGCGCAGGCGATCGCCGACAACGTGCAGGAAACGCTGCGCGCCGAGGATTCGGTCAAGCCGCTGATGGTCGAGGGGACCACGCCCGGCCGCTGGATCCTGCTCGACTACGGCGACTTCATCTTCCACGTCTTCACCGAGGACTGCCGCCGCTTCTACGGCCTGGAACGGCTGTGGGGCGACGCGCCGAACGTCACCAGCGACTTCACCGAAGAGGCGGAGTCGCCAAGGAATGTCCGCCGCAAGAAGACGTCGTGACCCCGTCCTGAAGGACTTTGTCCGCACGCGCAGCGGCGCGATGCGCGCGCTCCTGCAGACGGCGGAAAAAGTCCTCGACCACGACGTCAACATCCTTCTCCTCGGAGAGTCCGGCAGCGGCAAGGACCATCTGGCCGAGGCCATCCACGCCTGCGGCAAACGCCGCGACCGACCCTTCGTCCGCATCGACTGCGCCAGCATCCCGCCCGAGCTCTTCGAGAGCGAGCTTTTCGGGTACGAGAAGGGGACCTTCACCGACGCGCAGGCGCGCAAGCTCGGACGCCTCGAGCTGGCGCAGGGCGGCTCGGTCTACTTCGACGACGTCGCCGCGCTTGCGCCGAACCTGCAGGCCAAGCTGCTCCGCGCCATCCAGGAAAAGCGCTTCACGCGCCTCGGCGGCAATCAGAGCGCGAGCTTCGACGCGCGCGTGATCACCTCCGCGGCCGACGCCGCGGCGCTGCGCCGCGACCTGCTCTATCGCGTCAACGTCGTCACCCTCACGCTGCCGCCGCTGCGCGAGCGCGCCGAGGACATCCCCGCGCTGGCGAAGGGCTTCGTGGCGCGGCGGAAGCGCGGCATCGACCCCGCGGCGATGGCGATCCTGCAACAACACGCCTGGCCGGGTAACGTCCGCGAGCTCCGCAACGTCATCGACCGTGCGGTACTGGTCGAAGAAAGTGACGTCATCACCCCGAAATCGCTCCCGCCGCTCGACGACGACCTCCTCGCCGCCGCCGCCCGCCGGCAGTGGACGATCGAGGAGCTCGAGTCGCGATACATCCAGGACGTGCTGCGGCAGACGCGCCAGAACTTCTCGAAGGCGGCGGCGATCCTGGGGATCAATCGGAAGACGCTGCTGGAGAAGCGGCGCAAGTACGGCATCGAATGAAATTACGTCTGCTCTGGCCCCGTTCGACCGCCGACGCCGAGCTCGCCGCGGTCCAGGACCGTTACCTCAATCGGATCAAGCACTTCTTGCCGATCGAGGTGGTCGAGATCGCGCCGCAGAAAGGTGGACAAAGCGCGAAGGATGCGACTATCATCCGCGCCCGCGATTCAGCGCGGCTTCTGGCTGCGATCCCGCAACAGGGATACACGGTGGTCCTCGACGAGCGAGGTCAACCATTTGATTCTTTGAAGTTTGCCAAGTGGCTGGAACGGTTGACCGTCGACCAGCCGCACGGCGTCACCTTCGTGATGGGCGGCGATGTGGGCTTCGACGACAGCGTTCGGTCGCGCGCCGACAAGCTCCTCAGCCTCTCGGCGATGACGCTGCCGCATCAGCTCGCCCGCGCGGTGCTTCTGGAACAGATCTACCGCGCCTGCACGTTGATGCGCAACATTCCGTACCACAAGTAAGGAGACAGCGGGTTCAACCATGCCAGCACGAGCGAAAGCAGCAGCAAAGTCCAGCCCGTACCAACCGCACTTCGACGCCCTGGAAAAGAAGCGCAACGAGCTTCTCGACTCCTACGAACGCGACAAGGCCGCCGGCAACGCCATGCCCGACGACGGCATCCAGGACCTCGCCGACAAGGCCGCCAGCGCCTACTCCAAAGAGCTCAACTTCTCCCTCTCCGACGGCGAGCGCAACCTGCTC
>Ga0157377_10000142_pt1 | contig 45556 bp, 38 predicted proteins | sample M55metaG_FD_121116 | JGI IMG/M metagenome (GOLD analysis project Ga0157377, IMG submission 121116) | Miscanthus rhizosphere microbial communities from Kellogg Biological Station, Michigan, USA - M5-5 metaG | ecosystem: Host-associated > Plants > Roots > Rhizosphere > Soil | place: USA: Michigan...
CTTCACGAGCTCGAGCGAGGAAGTGGACTGGTCGCTGGTGTCGGTCAACCACGACGGCGAGCTGGTCACCGAGAGCTACGTCCACCTGATCCCGACGGCACAGCGCGGCACGCACGTCAACGGATTTCGTACAGGCTTGACCGAGGCCATCCGCGAGTTCTGCGAGCTGCGCAACCTCCTGCCGCGCGGCGTGAAGCTGACGCCGGAAGACGTCTGGTCGCGCTGCAGCTACATCCTCTCGCTGCGCATGACCGAGCCGCAGTTCACCGGGCAGACCAAGGACCGGCTGTCGTCGCGCGAGGCCTCCGCGTTCGTCTCCGGCGTGGCGCAGGACGCCTTCTCCATCTGGCTGAACAACCACGTCGCCGACGCGGAGAAGATCGCGCAGCTGGCCATCGCCGCGGCCGCGGCGCGGCTGCGGCAGGGGAAGAAGGTCGAGCGGAAGAAGCTCACCAGCGGCCCCGCGCTCCCCGGCAAGCTCGCCGACTGCACCTCCACCGACCTCGGCCAGACGGAGCTCTTCCTGGTCGAAGGCGACTCCGCCGGCGGCTCCGCCAAGCAGGCGCGCGACCGCGAGTACCAGGCCATCATGCCGCTGCGCGGCAAGATCCTGAACACCTGGGAGGTCGATCCGAACGAGGTGCTCTCCTCGCAGGAGGTGCACGACATCGCCGTGGCCCTCGGCGTCGACCCCGGGTCGACCGATCTGAAGGGACTGCGCTACGGCAAGGTCTGCATCCTGGCCGACGCCGACTCCGACGGCGCGCACATCGCGACGTTGTTGTGTGCGCTGTTCGTGCGGCACTTCCGCGCGCTCGTGCACGAGGGTCGCGTCCACGTGGCCATGCCGCCGCTCTATCGCATCGACGTCGGCAAGAACGTCTACTACGCCCTCGACGACCACGAGCGCGACGGCATCCTCCAGCGCATCGAGGCCGAGGGGATCAAGGGGAAGGTCGGCATCCAGCGCTTCAAAGGCCTCGGCGAGATGAACCCGCTGCAGCTCCGCGAGACCACCATGAACCGCGACACGCGCCGGCTCATCCAGCTGACCCTCGACCCGAACGACGGGGCCGACTCGACGATCGACATGCTGCTGGCCAAGGGGCGGGCGGCGGATCGGAAGGAGTGGCTGACGTTGGAGGGGAACAAGGCGGAGATCCTTGAATGAGGACGGGGACGGGAATGTTGAATGTTTAATGTTGAATGTTGAATGCCGCGCCGAACTCATTCAACATTAAACATTCAACATTGAACATTCCCCGTCTCTCCCTCGTCCTCTTCGCCACGCTCGCGCTCGCGCAGGACGTAAAAGATCCTCTCGACGCCATGCACGTCCGCGTCACGGCAGGCGCGGCGAGCGGCTACATCGACGACAAACACTGCGCCACCTGCCACTCCGACATCGCCCGCACCTACCGCCACGTCGGGATGGCCAAGTCGTTCTACAAGCCGCGCGCGAACGACGCCATCGAGGACTTTGCGAAGTTGCCGCTGCGCCACGAGCGCTCCGGCGATCTGATGGAGCTGCGCTGGCGCGACGGGAAGCTCGTCTTCCGCCGCTGGCAGGCCGACGCCGCCGGCAAGCCGATCAACCTCTTCGAGCAGCCGGTCGACTGGATCCTCGGCTCCGGCCATCACGCGCGCACCTACCTCTACCAGACGCCGATCGGTGAGATCTACCAGCTGCCGATCGCCTGGTATTCGCAGACCTCGGAGTGGGCCATGGCGCCCGGCTACGACCGCGCCGATCACCAGGGCGTGCTGCGCCGCGTGCGGCACGAGTGCCTTTTCTGTCACAACGCCTATCCCGAACTGGCGGAGAACAAGGTCGACGGCTCGTGGCGCAAGCAGGGCGTGCCGGCGAGTCTGCCCGAGGGCATCGGCTGCCAGCGGTGCCACGGTCCGGGTGCGGAGCACATGCGCCGCGCGCTCGGCAGCGCCGACGACGCCGCGGTGCGCGCCGCCATCGTCAATCCGAAGCGCCTCGACGCGAAGCTGCGCAAGGACGTCTGCTACGAGTGCCACATGCAGCCGTCGATCGCCATCTCGCCGATCCGCCGCCTCGGCCGCGACGTCTACTCGTTCCGTCCCGGCCAGCCGCTGCCCGACTACATCCTGCAACTCGACATCAAGGATCCCGAGCAGCCGACGAGCGAGCGCTTCGAGATCAATCATGCGCCGTACCGCCTGGAGCAGAGCCGCTGCTTCCTCGAGAGCGGCGCGAAGCTCTTCTGCCTCGACTGCCACGACCCGCACCGCAAGCTGGAGTCGACCGCGTCGGTGCGCGGCGTCTGCCAGAACTGCCATGTAGGACGGGCTTCAGCCCGTCCGGAGCACGTCGCGGCGTCGACCGACTGCGCGTCGTGCCACATGCCGAAGCGGCGGACGCAGGACGTGGTGCACGTCACGATGACCGATCACAAGATCCAGATCCCGCCGCGCGGTGTCGACTACCTGTCCAAGCGCGAGGAGCGCGACCCGTCGATCGAAGAGGTGACGGTGCACGACACGACCCGCGCGCCGGCCGACGCCGCGCTGTATCGCGTTTTGGCCGCGGCGCGCGCGGAGAGCCGACGCGCACCCGCTGCCGCGCAGCGGCTGGAGCAGATCCTCGCATCGACGCCCGGCACTGACATCGAGCCGTTCTTCGACCTCGGCGCCGCACAACTTCGACAGAAGCGCTACGCGGAGCTGGAGAAGACCGCGCTGGCCATCCTGGCCCGTGCCCCCGACCACCCGCTGGCGCTGGAATGGCTCGGCCTCGCGCGCGGCGATCTCGACCTGCTGCGCAAGGCCTCCAGGCTCGACCCGCAGATGGTGGAGATCGACTACAACCTTGGCCTTCTCGCCGGCGGCGACGAGGCGATCGCCGCCTTCCGCCGCGCCGTCGCCGGCCGCCCCAACTTCGTCCTGGCCTGGTTCCACCTCGGCCAGTCGCAGCAGGGCGACGCCGCCATCGCCGCCTACCGCCGCACGCTGGAGATCGACCCGACGTTTACCCGCGCCTACCTCGCCCTCGCCACCGCCCTCGTCGCCCGCGGCGACCGCGACGAAGCGCTGCGCTACCTCCGCCACGGCGCAAAGGCGGCGCGCAATCGCGAGCAGGTGGCGGCCGCGCTGAACGCGCTCACCGCGCCGTGAGCCACTACTCACTACTCTTCGATCGGGACGCGCTTCCACGACTGCACCAGCGACTCGAACGCGCCGAGGTGTTGCGCGTAGGCGTCCTTCGGCACGTCGTAGATGAGCACGAAGTCGATGCCTTCGTCGCGCGCCTCGATCTCCTCGTGAATCCACGTCCGTCCCTTGCGGCGGTACTCGACCTGGAAACGGACGGCGGGGAGCGCGCCGAGGCGCGCGGCGCGGAAGAACCGCTGGCGCACGCGCGTCACCTCGTCGTCGTCGATGCCGAACGTCTCGTAGTCGTCGCGCGCTTTTTCCGGCAGGTCGCCGCCGTCGATGTTCATGTAGCCGACGTACGCCTCGAGCCAGCCGTGATTGCCCAACGGAATGATGCGCCCGTGGTCGCTCATGCAGATGCAGGCGGCGCCGTCCTTCATGCAGCCCGCCGAGTTCCAGTGGCCGGTCAGGCCCGGCGGGATGGTCACCTCGAAGCCGTAGTCCTCATTGGCGTAGCGGCCGGTGACGTCGAACTTGTTCGAGCAGTCGGCGCTTTGGAGCAGGAGAAAGACGGCGAGAAGTGCGCTCACATCATCCTGGCCACGACGACCGTGATGTCGTCCACCTGCGCGCCGCCGCCGCGAAAGCGGTCGACGTCGCGGACGATCGCGTCGCGCACCTCGGCGGCGGTGGCGCCGGCGTCGCAATCGCGCACCGTCTCCTCGATCCGCTCGATCCCGTAGCTCTCGCCGGCGGCGTTCACCGTCTCGTAGACGCCGTCGGTGTGGAGGACGAAGACGTCGCCGGCCGCGAACGGCAGCTCGCGCTGCGGAATGCGCAGCGGCAGCCGTACGCCGAGGGGAGGGGCGAACAACTCGATTGAAGAGACAGTGCCGTTGCGACGGGCGATGGCGGGCGGGTGGCCGGCGCTGGCGAAGGTGGCGCGGCGCGCGTGACGGTCGAGCAGCAGCACGGCGCAGGTGACGATCTGCCGGCGCCGCGTCGTCTCCGCGATCAGGTCGTGCAGGCGGCGCAGCACCGCGGCGGGATCGCCGAGCGAGTCGCGCAGAAGCGTGAAGCCGCTGCGCAGCGCGGCGAGCACCAGCCCGCTGGCCAGGCCGTGGCCGGCGACGTCGCCGGAGACGATGGCCAGCCGGTCGCCGATCACGAAGTAGTCGAAGTAGTCGCCGCCGACCTCCGTGGCGGGCATCGAGATTCCCGCCAGGTCGACCCACTCCAGCTGCGGCGGCGCCTCGGGGAGCATGCTGAGCTGGATGGCGCGCGCGTACTGCAGCTCGTCGCGCATCCGCAGCTGCTCGCGCGCGTGGCCGCGGCGCTCGCTCCAGTCGTGGATGATCTCGCGGCGCAGCCGGCGGGACATCAGCAGCTCCACCGTCAGCGCCGCCACGTTGAACGCCGCGGCCACCGCCACCAGCTGCGGGCGATCGGGGCGACTGGCGCCGAAGAGTGCGACCGCCGCCGCCATGACGACGTAGGCGGAATGCACCAGCACAGCCTCGGAGACCAGCAGCCGGAAGCCGAGCATGATGAGCGGGAAGATGATCACCCACCCCTGCCAGTCGCGCCCGGAGGCGGCGAGGGCGAGGATGTATTGACCCAGCAGGCAGGTGATCACCGCGGCGCTCACGTGGCGGCGCACCCAGCGGTTGACCGGCGTGGCGCGGTTGCGCGTGAAGATGAAAGTCAGCACGATCAGCGCGAGGTTCGCGCCGGCGAAGATCGCGCCGTCGACCGAGCGCGACTTCGAGAAGAGCTTCGCCAGGAAAATGCCGATGGCCGGGAAGGAGAAGACTCCCAGGAGAATCGTCAGCCAGACGAGATTTCGCGCGTCGAAGCGGCGGCGGACGGCGGCGTCGTCCGAAGTGGTGGCGAGGTCTTCGAGCGACAGCGCGGTCATTGGTTTTTCAGTTTATCCCGCCCCCCGTCATCCTGAGCGAAGCGAAGGATCTCGTTCGCGCCGAGGGAGATCCTTCGCTTCGCTCAGGATGACGGGGGCGCGCGAGATAAAATCTGTCCATGCGACGACTGACGATCCTCCTCCTGGCGGCACTGGCCCTGCCCCTCTTCGCCGAACAGGACCCCGGAACGAAGTTCGCCGTGGCCATCGAAGACGGCGACGTCGACGCAGTCAAGGCGCTGCTGAAGTCGGGGCTCTCCACCGAGACGTCCATCGACTACGGCGACCACAAGATCACGCCGCTGCTCAAGGCGGCGTGGGACGGCGAGGCGGAGATCGTCTCCACGCTCCTCGAGGCCGGCGCGAAGATCAACGCGCGCTCCACCGACACCCTCGAGACGCCGCTGATCAACGCCGTCAGCCGCGGGCACATGGAAGTGATCGCGCTGCTGCTGGCGAAGAAGGCCGACGTCGCGCCGAAGACCAAATTCGACTTCAACGCCTTCACCATCGCCGTGGCCGCCGGCAAGCAGGACATCGCCGCCATGCTCCTCGACGCCGGCGCGAACGTGGAAGTGGGCGCCTCGGGGCTCTCGCCGCTGCAGTTCGCTGCCAGCGCCGGCAACGTCGAGATGATCCGCTTCCTGGCCAGGCGCGGCGCGAACGTCAACGCCGGCGTGAAGAGCGGCGGGCAGACCGCGCTCCTCTCCGCGATCTACGGCGCGCATCCCGAGGCGGTGCAGGCGCTGATCGAGCTGAAGGCGGACGTCAACGCGAAGACCAAGGACGGCGACACGCCGCTGTCGGCCGCCGCGAAGGGCGACCAGGAAGACATCATCAAGCTGCTCAAGGCGGCAGGAGCCAAGAAATGATCGCACTGCTTTTTGCCATCGCCCTCGGACAGGCCGACGGGAAGCTCGTCGTCAGCGGCAAGACCACCGTGCTGCGCTACGCGTACGCCGTGGAGAAGAACGCGCTGGTGAAGATCATCGTCTCCGCCGGACAGCTGGCCGACCCGGCGACGGCCACGAACTTCACCGGCATCGCCGTGCAGCTCGACGAGAAGAAGCGCGCCGAGGAGGTGTTCTTCTTCCATCCGCAATTGCCGGACGGGCTGTCGGTGCGCGAGCTGAGCCGCTTCGAGCCGGGCGTGGTGTCGCACACGCGCATCGCCGGGCGCCTGGTGCTCGACGACGACGGCAACTCGTTCACCTACGACGTCAAGTTCGACGCCGCGGTGATCAAGGCGACGGAGACGATCGACCCGCTGCCGGCCGACGCGACGAAGGCCGACCACGCCAGGTGGCGCCTCAAGCAGCTGAACATCGACGTCGAGCCGTCGGAGCTCCGCTCGCGCATCCTGCGCGACGACGCCGACGCGGTGAAGCTGCTGCTCGACGCCGGGATCCCGGTCTATGCGCAGGATGCGGTGCGCACCGCGGTCGAGCACGGGAACGCGAAGATCGTGCAGATCATGATCGACGGCGGCGCCGACGTGAACGGTATCGGCGCGTACAACCAGTCGTTGCTGATGGCCGCCACCACCCTGCCGGAGATCACGAAGCTGCTGCTGGCGGCCAAGGCGGATCCGAACGTCCTCAACGAGTACAAGATCGGCCCGCTGGCCGCGGCCGCGGAGCAGGGGCAGCTGGAAGTGGTCAAGATGTTGATCAACGCGGGGGCGAAGGTCAACCAGCGCAACCCCTATGGCGGTACGCCGCTGCAGGTGGCCGTGCTGCGCGGCTACAAGGACGTGGTGAAGACGCTGATCGACGCCGGCGCCGACGTGGCGCGCGACAAGGCGGAGCTGCTGGAGATCGCCAAGGACAACGCCGAGATCAGGGCGATGATCGAGGAGGCGGCGAAGAAGAAGAAGTGAGCGCGCGCGAGACCGAGGCGGTAGCGCAGCTCGCCCGGCGGCTCGCCTCCCGCGCGCGCGACGAGGTCCGCGCGGCCACAGTGGAGATCGCGGCGTTGTTCGCCCGCGCCACGCCCGAGGATGTGGCCTGGCTCGACCCGTCGATGCGGTATGCGCTGGCATACGAGGGGCGGCATCGCGACCTGGGCGACGCGACCATCCTGAAGCTCCTCTCCTTCCACTACAGCGGCTTCGAGCGCGAGGAGGCGGTGAAGCGCCTGGCGCAGATCGACGACGGCAGCGAGCTGACGTTTCTGCTGCTGCGGCTCGGTGACTGGGTCCCGCAGGTGCGCGCGGCGGCGCGGGAGGCGATCGTGGCGCGCGCGGCCGACGCGCACATCGACGGCTTCCTGCGCAACCTCGGCGTGATCGCACGGTTGCAGGAGACGAAGCACGCCGACAGCGATACGCTCGAGGCGATCGCGCGGCTGCTTTCCGGACCGCGCGCCAGGGAGGCGATGCTCGCGGCGCTCGCCGATCCGGCGCGCGAACGGCGCCGCGCGGCGTTTCGCATCCTCAGTGCTGCGACGGAGGATCGCGAGGCGATCGCGCTCGCCGCCTGGCGCAGTCCGGATCCGTACGTGCGGCTCTGGGCTCTGCGGACAGCGTCGGGCAGCCTCGTCGAGCGGGCCAGCGCCGATCCGGTCTCCGCGGTTCGCCTGGAGGCGCTGACCATGCGCGCCAACTCCGCCGCCTGGACCGCGGCGCTGCTCGATCGCGCGGCCGGCGTGCGCGACGCTGCGCGCTTTCACCTGCGCGAAACGGGCCTCGACTTCGCACAGCTGTACCGCGGCGCGTTGAGCGGCGGCCGTCCCGCCACGGCTCTGACCGGCCTGGCGGAGACGGGCGGCGCCGCCGATCTCGAACGCGTCACGCCGTACCTGTCGCATCCCCGCGCGCGCATCCGCCGCGTCGCGGTGAAGGCGAGCATCCGCCTCGGCGGCGAGGACGCGGTCGGCCGCGTCATCGCCACGCTCGGCGACGCCGCGCGCAGCGTGTCGGCGCAGGCGCGCGACTCGCTGAAGCGCTTCGCCGCCGCCGTCGGCGGCGACCGGCTGTGGGGGCTGGTCGAATGGTCGACCGTCGCGCACTCGCGCATGAACGCGCTCCACCTGATCGCGGCGCTGCCGAAGTGGGAGGCCATCGGGTACCTCCTTCGCGCGGCCGGCCAGCCCGATGATGCGCTGTCATCCAAAGCCCGCGACTACCTGGTGCGCTGGAACGCGGCTTACAACCGCAGCCAGTCGGCGCCCACCGGCGAGCAGCTGCGGCGGGCGGCGGAAGCGCTGGCGCACGCGGGATCGACTCTGTCGGAGCGGGTGGCGGCGGACATCGCCTTCGCCATACGCTCCGCTCAGCCGGAGTAGACCGACTCTTCCTCCGCGTCGGTGAGGCTCTCGAAGAAGAGGGCGTAGCCGTCGGGGTCGGTCAGGCCGACCACCCACATTCCGTTGCCGACGAAGGGGCGCTGCGCGGCGAGGCCGCGCGCGATGAACTCGTGGTAAAGCGCCAGCGCGTCGTCGCAGACGAAGTTGATGCTCACGCCGAGGCCGACCGGCGTGGCGTGATGACGGTCGGGGCGCAGCTCCTGCAGCATCAGCGCGGCGCCGCCGTTTTGCAGCCAGCACCATTCCAGCCTGCCTTCCGGTTCCCACTGATTGGTCATCCGGAATCCGAGCCCGTCGACGTAGAAGCGCAGGGACAGCTGGATGTCCTTGACCCAGAAAAACGGGACGGCCTGGGTGACGGTCATGACGCGGGTCCCCATGATAGCTCGCGCACCAGGATGCCGACCTCGCGGTCGTCGTCGCCGGTCTTCTCGCGCGCGGAGTTGTAGGTCGGGTCGACGGCGATCTCCAGCACGTTCGCCGCCGCGCCGGTGACGCCGTACTCCTTCCGCGTGTGCCCGGTGGTGGGGCGGAAGCTGTCGATGATGGTGCCGTTGAGGGTGAAGGTGATGACCGGCGGGCGGAGGTGGTCGGGGATGTCGAAGTCTAGGGCGAGAATGGTGTCGCCGCTCGCCGCGGGGAGGTTCGTGACCGCGCGGCCGGCGGTCCAGCGCCACTCGTCGACGCCGAGACGCTCGGGCGGGTACCAGCCGGAGACGAATTCCGGCAGCGCGGCGACCGGCGCGAGCGCGACGTCGAAGAAGTGCCGGCGCGCGATGTTCCAGAGGTGCCCGCGCGCGCGGCGGAAGGTGAGCTCGCGCGGCGACGTCGAGGAGAGCTCGGTGAGGAGCCACGGGCGGCGTGCCGGGGGATCGCCCAGCAGCAGCGCGCGCTCGCCGGCCACGCGGATGTACGGCGTGCGGCGCAGGAAGTACTCGGCGAACGGCGACATGGAGTGCGCGACGTACAGCTGGTGCGGCGCGCCGATGGAGCGCGCGGCGCGGACCGCGCGCACCGGCGGAGAGTCTTCGCGGCGGACCACGGCCAGCGCCGGCCAGGTGTAGACGATGAAGGCGACGGTGAGCGCGGCGGCGACGACGGCCTGCGCCGCGGCGCGGCCGCGCGCCAGCGTCTCGATGCCGTACGCGGCGAGCAGCGCGAACAGCGGACAGTAGCCGATGGAGAAGCGGCTGATGCTGAAGCGGTCGAGCATCAGCCAGGCCAGGACGGCGAACGGCGCGAAGGTGAGGACGAGCATCCCGATCCGCCGATCGCGACGCCGCGCGGCGGCGACGAGCGCGGCGGCGACGAAGATGGTGGTGATCCAGCCGAGCAGCGGCGACTGGTAGTTGCGGATGAAGAAGTCGTCGAAGAGGCGCCACAGCGCGGGGCGGAGCGGGCTGCGGAAGGAGTCGGTGCGCGCGATGTAGTCGCCGTGGTCGCGCACCGCGTTCATGAACGGCGCGAGTCCGCCGGTGGCCGCCGCCGCGGCGCCGAAGGCGACGCCGAGGATGGCGGCGCCGCCGAACGCGGCGAGTGCGACGTGCTTTCGCGAATTGCGCAGCGTCGCGGCGATGCCGGGGACCAGCCCGATCAGCAGGTTCTGCGGGCGGATGGCCGCGGCGGCGGCGAGGACCAGCGCGCCGGCGAGGAAGGCGCGCGGCTCGCGGCGCCCGCGCAGCAGCAGCGCCGCGGCGAAGGTGGCCAGCACGATCGACGGCACGTCGCTGAACGCGGTGCCGCCGAAGAACCAGACGTTGGGAAAGAAGGCACAGAGCGCCGCGCCGGCCATGGCCGTCTCCGCGCGCAGCCCCAGCTCGCGCCCGAGCATCAGCACGGCGGGGAACAGCAGCATCCCGGCAATGACGCTGACGCCCTGCAGTGAGCGGAAATCGTCCAACAGGACGAGACGGACGACTTTGGCGAGAGCGATGAAGAGAGGGAAGCCGGGCGGATGCGGGTGGTGCTGCGCCACGTCGTAGCCGCGCATGGCCAGGCAGAAGAGCATCTCGTCCCAGTCCCAGGGAGAGCGGGCGACGGCCAGGAAGCGCGACGCCGCGGCGACCACGGCGATCGCGCCGGCGGACAGCGACTGCGTGCGGGTGAGAGGCGGCGGCGACAACCGGGCGTATTCTGACATCGATGCCGAGGCCGTTCGTCGTGGTCCTCCTGTCCGCGGATCCGGGGAACGACGACGAGTACTCCCTGGCCATCGAGCCGGCCTGCACCGCCGCCGGCGCCTACATCGAGCGGGTGAGCGACCCGCTCGACGACGACAGCGTCCTGCAGCGCATCCACAACCAGCTGGCCAAGGCGGACCTGGTGGTCTCGGAGATGACCGGCCGCGACGCCGCCGTCTTCTACGAGACCGGCTACGCGCACGCCCTCGGCAAACCGGTGGTGATGCTGACGCGGAACGTCGACGACATCCCGTTCGACCTCATGCACTACCCGCACATCGAATTCGACGGGCTGGCCGGCCTGAAGGACGAGCTGGCGCATCGGCTGCGGCATCTGATCGAGACGTCGATCCGCGGCGACGCCCCGCCGTACGTGCCGGTGGACGTTACCGTCAACGGCGTGAAGCTCGCCGCCGGCGTCACCGGAGCGGTTCCGATCGATCGCCCCGGGATCGTCGAGTTCTATGTGGTCGTCCGGAACCACGCCGGCCGTCGTGTGAGGCCGGTGGACATCCAGATCGGCCTGATCTCGCCGGCGCAATATCGCGAGTTCGCCAGCGACGCAGATGTTTCGCCGGAACGCCTCCGAATCGAAGCGGACAACCGGCTTCACCTCTGGCGCAAGGACATCCGCATCCTCCCGGGATCATGGGAGAAGTTCTGGATCCATACGGATGCGGAAGAGCCCTACGCCATCGGCGACCCGGTCGGCGCCTTCGCCATCCGGATCTTCACCGCTACCGGGTTCTTCGATTTCCCGTTCACCGTCACCATGGCCCTCGTCGCGGGGACCTATGCCTGAGAACACCGCCCCGCGCCCGTTTGTCTTCGTGCTCATGCCGTTCGCCTCGGCGTTCGACGACGAATACAAGCTGGCCATCAAACCGGCCTGCGAGGCCGCCGGCGCCTACGCCGAGCGCGTGGACGAGCAGATCTTCCAGGACGACATCCTGGAACGCATCTACAACCAGATCTCCAAGGCCGACCTGATCGTCGCCGACGTGACCGGGCGCAGCGCGAACGTCCTGTACGAGATCGGCTACGCGCGCGCGCTCGACAAGCGCGTGATCGTGGTGGCGCGGGATGGGTCGGACATCCTTTTCGACGCGAAGCATGACCCATGCATCGTCCACGGCGACCGATTGGTCGAGTTGAAGAACGAGTTGGAGCGCCGCGTCCGGCAGTCGCTGGAGACGCGCGACGAGACGCCGTCGACCATTCCGTTCGACGTCACGGTGAGGAAGGTCGCCCTCGCGCCGGGAATCATGGGAGCGGTCACCACTTCCGATGACGAGCACCTGTTCGTGGATGTCGTGGTCAGGAATCATGCGGTGCGCATCTCCAGTCCGGTGGAACTGCGATTCGCACTTCTGACGCCGGGCGCAATCGATGAAGTTTATGAGCGCGAGCACGGCATCGCCGACGGCCTGCCGCTCGCCACGGGCGGGCGACTTCATCTCGTGCGCCACGACTTCACTCTGCTGCCCGGCTCCTGGGTGGAGGTCTCGTTCTCGATGCGTCTGGACCGCAAGTACGAGCCCGGCGAGACCATCGGCGTCTTCGGCATCCGGATCTTCAGCCCGTCCGGCTTCTTCGATTATCCGTTCACGCTCACCAGGAAGGCGGCCGCCTCTCCCACATAATTGCGCGCGTGCTGGAGCTCGCGATCATCGTCCCCACGCTCGACGAGCGCGAGAACGTCGTCGAGCTGATCCGCCGCCTGGAGACGGTGCTGGCGGGCATCGACTACGAGGTGGTGGTGGTCGACGACGACTCCGCCGACGGCACGCCGGACGCCGTCCGCGCGCTGGCGCGCAGCGATCCGCGCGTTCGGCTGCTCCAGCGCGTCGGCCGCCGCGGCCTGTCGTCCGCATGCGTGGAAGGGATGCTCGCCACCGCCGCGCCGTACGTCGCGGTCATGGACGCCGACCTGCAGCACGACGAGACGATCCTCCCGGCGATGCTGGCCAAGCTGAAAGCCGAAAGCCTCGACTTGGTGGTCGGCACGCGCGTCTCCGCCGAGGAGGGCTTCGGCCCCGCGCGCCAACGTCTCAGCGCCGCCGGCACGCGCCTCAGCCGGATGGTCAGCCGCCACGAGCTCTCCGATCCGATGAGCGGATTCTTCATGCTCGACTGCCGCTACCTCGACGAGGTGGTGCACTCGCTCTCCGCCGTCGGCTTCAAGATCCTGCTCGATCTCGTCGCCTCGGCGCGCCGCCCGGTGCGCATCGGCGAGCTGCCGTACCGCTTCCGCTCGCGCCTGCACGGCGAGTCGAAGCTCGACATCGTCGTCGGCGTCGAATACCTGCAGCTCCTCGCCGACAAGCTGATCGGCGGCCTCGTCCCCCCGCGCTTCGTCCTCTTCGCCCTCGTCGGAGGTCTCGGTGTCCTCCTCCACCTCGGCATCCTCTACGCGATGCTGGCCAGGTTCCCGTTCGGTTGGGCGCAGCTCATCGCCACGGTGGTGGTGATGACCATCAACTTCTTCCTCAACAACGCGCTGACCTGGCGCGATCACCGCCTGCGCGGCGCCGCGGCGTTCGTCGGCCTGTTGAAGTTCTACGCCGCCTGCTCCATCGGCGCGCTGCTCAATCTCGAGGTGGCGTCGGCGGCGAAGGACTACGGCATGCCGTGGTACGTCGCCGGCTTCGCCGGACTGGTGGTCGGCTCGGTCTGGAACTTTGCCGTCACCGCGGCGACGACGTGGCGGCGCCGCCGGCGGCGGGGCGCCGCGCCGCCAGCCAGATGATGCGGTTGAGCCGCACGCCGAGCTCGCGCGCGTCGTTCGGCGGGCGGAAGACGTAGTCAGTGGAGAGCACGAGAGTGGAGGACGGGCAATCCTGCCCGTCCGCGGACCGGCAGGATTGCCGGTCCTCCACGTCGTAGGTGCGCGTCTCCAGAGTTGCCTTCGGCACGATGCGATCGACGACGCGGCCATCGACTTCGACGGTGATGGCGTGTCCCGGCTCCGGCACTTCGAGCGACAGCTGCAGGCGTGCCGGCGCGCCGATCGGCGGCAGCGCAACGACACCCCGTCGTCCCATCCACCTCCACGGCGCCTGCATCGGTCCCTCCTCGGCGAACCATCCATCGCCGAAGCCGATCGCCTTCCCCGGCTCGGTGACGGCGAGCCCGAGGTGCGACTCGCCCCAGCGCTCCCAGAGGCAGAGATCGCCCGCGCCGGGGGTGAGGCAGACAAAGTGCGAGCGGAACCAGGCGCGCGACGGCTCGGACAGTTGCCAGTTGCCGCGCCAGCCGAGGACGGCGAAGCGGCAGGCGCGCAGTCGCGCCAGCGCGTCGGATTGCGCGGCGGCGCTCTGGAAAGCCGCGGCGGCGTCGGGAAAGTGCGCGCCCGATTTCGCCGCGGCGAGGAGCATGGCGCCGTAGCTGTCGACGACGACCGGCGCGCCGTCGCCGTGCGGCGGGAGGCGTCCGCCGGCCAGCGTCCAGGCGGGGTCGAAGGCGAAGACGCAGTCGCCCGGCGGCACCGTCTCGCGGATGGCTTTCCCGACGGCGAGCAGCTCCGGCGCCTGCGCGGGCGCGGCGCGGAGATCGAGCCACAGCGACGGCAGCGCGACCAGGACGGCCAGCAGCGGGACGCGCCGGAAGATCAGCGCGGCGCCGAAGCCGGCCAGCACGCACTGGCTGGCGGCGAGGTGCGAGTTGTACGCGTTCCAGTAGCTCGACGCGGTGAGGAACGCGGCGACGGTGAGCAGCGCGGCGGCGGCGAAGAAGCGCGCGTCGCGCTTGCGAAAGGCCGCGATCAACCCGACCAGGGCGAGCAGCGTCGCGGCGAGATGTCCGCCGCTTGCGATCTCCGGCAGGCGCGCGGCGGCGGTGAGGATGCCGTCCGGCGGTCGCTTCGCATGAAACAGCACCGTCTGCTCGAAGAAGCCGCGCGGCGCCAGCAGCGCGAACGGCGCGACGAGGATCAGCCCCGACACCGCCGCCGCGGCGAAGAACTTCAGCGCCTCGTCGCGCGTCCGCGCGGTGACCAGCGCCGCGAGCAGCCAGATCCCGCCGAGCACTTTCACCGCGCACGCCGCGGCGCACAGCATCCCCGACAGCACCGGCCGCCGCCGCTGGCCGAGCCAGACGTAGGCGAGGGCGAGGCAGGCGAGGTTGAGCACCGGCTCGAGGTACGGGCCGCGGTCGTTGAGCACGACGTCGGGGTACGTCGCATAGAGCGCGGCGGCGGCGAGGCCGGCGGCCGGTCCCGCCGCGCGCATGGCGATCCGTCCGGCCAGGACGATGCTCGCCGTGCCGACCAGCGTGGCCACGATGCGCGCCGCGGCGAAGGCGTGCGCCGGGTCGATGCCGCGCGCCAGCGCGGAGGTCAGCCCGAGGAAGAGCGCCAGGCCGGGCGGGTGGACGAAGACGAAGTCGCGGTAGGGGATGACTCCCTGGAACAGCAGCGCCGAGGCGGAGAAGTAGACCGCGTCGTCGTAGTCGGTGGGCGCGTTGAGCGGCCCGCCCGCGCGGATGAGCGGGACGAGCCGCAGCAACAGGCCGCCGAGGGCGATCGCCCACAGCGCGGCCATCGTGAGCCCCTCGCCCCGCGAAGCGGGGAGAGGGTGGCGCGAAGCGCCGGGTGAGGGGTTCATCCAGCGTACACAGTACCTTCTTCCACGAAGCAGAGCGGGTTGTCCCACGGGTCGAGCGCGTAGAACGAGCGCTCGCCCCACGGGCGCACCACGATGCCGCCGCCGGGGGCGTCGTGCACGCTCTCGCGCGAGAGGCAGCCGAGGGCCTGGGCGCGCTCGAAGGCGGCGTCGAGGTCCTTCACCGTGAAGTAGAGCGCCTTGGCCGCGGGGTGCGGCGCGGCATGCGCGGAGACGTCGATCACCGAGAGGTTGACCGGGCCGCAATCGAAGTAGCAGCGCGCGCCGGGCTGCTTGCGTCCGGTGATGCCGAGGAGTTTGGTGTAGAAGTCGATCGCCTTCTCCAGGTCGGCGACCTCCACGTTCAGTCTGAAAAACTGCGGTACGTCCTGATTCATCGTTCTTCTCCTTATGGTTTGCGAAAAAAGTGTGCGAGCCAGTCGGAGACCAGCCGCAGACGCTTGAGGTCGATGCTGTAGATGCGCTGCCGCCCGCGCCGCTCGTGCTTCAGCAGCCCCGCCTCTTCCAGCACCTGCAGGTGGCGGGTGGTGGTCTGCCAGGCGTGGGCGAAGTTGGCGGCGATCTCGCCGGCGGTCATGGAGCCGCCGTTGAAGTAGAGGTTGAGCAGGATGAGGCGCCGGGCGGGGTGGGCCAGCGCGCTGAAGACCGCCTCGTAGGCGTCGAGGCGGGCCTTGGTCTCCTGCTTTGACATGCGGACGACATTCAGCCACCCGGCTGAATGTTTGTCAAGGAAATACTCAGCGTACGCGCTGAATATCGTAGAGGGTAGGGAAACGCGCTGCCCGGACACTCCTCTTCATGGACAACTCAGCCGGCAGCGACGTTCAACTTGCCCTAGGCCTGCTTCAGGCGGAGCTGACGCGGCTCCGCGAGTCTTCGGGCGACGCGTGGCGCAGCTACCTGCAGTGGTTCACCTGGTTCTTCACCGCGCAGATCGTCCTCTTCGGTTGGGTGCTCACCAAGAAACCGGGCGAGGTTTTGAAACCGCTCGATGTCAGCGTCATGGCGGCAGTCCTGACCACGCTCAATATGCTCGCCGTGCTCGCCGCCCTCCGCCAGCGCGCCTTTCGCCGGTTGCAGAGCCGGCGCTCCGACACGATCTGCCGGAGCATGAGCAACTACGCCGAACAGGCGGGCCTGCAGATCGAGATCACCTCGGGCTTCTCGGACGATCTCGTGCAATCGGCGTTCGGAGCCTTCATCGTGGCGCTGCTGGCCACGGTCGTGATGTGGCTGTATGTCGTCTACCGGTAGCCCGCTGCGCGGAAAGGTGGCGGTGGTCGCCGGCGCAACGCGCGGGGCCGGCCGCGGCATCGCCCTGGCCCTCGGCGAGGCCGGCGCCACGGTGATCTGCACCGGCCGCACCAGCCGGACGCGCAAGCTCTTCTCCGACTATCAGCGCACCGAAACGATCGAGGAGACCGCCGAGCTGGTGACCAGCCTCGGCGGAACCGGCGTGCCGGTGGCGATCGACCATCTCGTGGCGTCCGAGGTCGAGGAGCTCGCGCGTCGTCTCCGCGCCGACTACGGCAGGATCGACGTCCTGGTCAACGACATCTGGGGCGGCGAGACGCTGAAGGGCCCTCCCTCCGAATGGAACAAGCCGATCTGGGAGGTCGACCTGAAGAAGGGACTGCGCATCCTCCGCCTGGCCATCGACACCCATCTCATCACCTCGCACTCCCTCCTGCCGCTGCTCATCGAGGCGCCGGGCGGGCTGGTGGTGGAGGTGACCGACGGCACCACGGCGTACAACGCGAAGAACTACCGCATCTCGGTCTTCTACGACTTGGCGAAAGTGGCGGTGACGCGGCTGGCCTTCTCGCAGGGCCACGAGCTCGCGCCGTTCGGCGGCACGGCGGTGGCGGTCACGCCGGGCTGGTTGCGCTCGGAGATGATGCTGGAGGCCTACGGCGTCACCGAGGAGAACTGGCGCGACGCGCTCGCCACCGCACCGCCCGGCTTCGCGCAGTCCGAGACGCCGCGCTACGTGGGACGCGGCATCGCCGCGATGGCCGCCGACCCGAACCGCAGCCGCTGGAACCAGCAGTCGGTCAGCTCCGGGCAACTGGCGCGCGAATATCGGTTCACCGACGTCGACGGCAGCGCGCCGGACAGCTGGAGTGGGATGTAAAACCACCGCACGCGCTTCGTGATATTGAAGCAGGCATCCATGACGGACTTCACCGGACGGGTAGCCATCGTCACCGGCGCCGCGCGCGGACTCGGTCGCGCGGCCGCCGAGCGGCTTCACGAGCGCGGTGCGGCCGTCGCCGTCCATGTCCGCGATCGTGCGCGCGCCGAGGCCACGGCCGGGGCGATTGGCGCGCGCGCGCTGGCCGTCCCGGGTGACCTCGCGGCGCCGGGTGTGCCGGAGGAGATCGTTCGCCTCACACTCGAACGATTCGGCCGGGTGGACATCGTGGTGAACAACGCGGCGATCGCTCGCTCGGCGCGCTTCCCCGACCTTTCGGCCGACGAGTTCCGCCAGGCGCTGGAGGTGAATCTCACCGTCCCGTTTCTTCTGACCAAGGCGGTACTCCCGGCGATGAAGGCGCAGCGGTACGGCCGCATCGTGAACATCTCGTCATCCGCCGGGCGGACGGTCAGTACGCTCGGCGGCGCGCACTACACCGCATCGAAGGCCGGACTGCTCGGTCTGACGCGGGCGGCTGCCAAGGAGCTGGGGCGGTACGGCATCACGGTCAACGCTGTCTGTCCGGGCATGATCGACACCGAGCTGACCCGCGAGCATGCGACGCCGGAACTGCTCGAACGCCTCGCCGCCGGCTACCCCGTGCCGCGCCTCGGCACGGCGCTCGAAGTGGCCGACCTGATCTGCTTCGCCGCTTCCGAGGCGGCCGGCTACATCACCGGCGCCTCGTTCGACATCAATGGCGGGGATTTGATGATGTGAAACAAAGTCCTGAGTCCTGAGTCCTGAGTCCTGAGTCCTGAAACTGATGAAAGAAAGCACGCGCGTCCTCGTGGCCCTCGGCGCCGCCCTCGCCGGGGGAATGGCGATCGGCGTTTCGGGCAGCGCGCCGCTCCTCCGCGCCGCGGACATGCTCACGCCGGTCGGCGTGCTGTGGGTGAACGCCATCCGGATGACGGTGATCCCGCTGATGGTCTCGTTGCTCATCACCGGTGTCGCCGCGGCGACCGCGGTGAAGTCGGCCGGCCGCATCGGCAGGCGAACCCTGTTGGTGTTCGTGCTGCTTCTGGCCGGCATGGCCGTCGTCATCATGCCGTGCAGCCTCGCGGTGTTCCGGCTGCTCCCGCCGCACGGCGCCGCCGTGCCGCCGCTGCCGGCGGGCGCCGTGGAGGCGGCGGGACAGATCGCGTCGGGCGGCCAGGCGCAGACGTTCTCCACGTGGCTCATGTCGCTGCTTCCGACCAACCCGATCGCCGCGGCGGCCACGGGCGCGATGATGCCGCTCATTCTCTTCACGCTGCTGCTGGCGCTGGCCATCGCGCGCAGTCCGGAGCCCGCGCGGGCCACGATGGTGGGTTTCTTCCAGGGCCTGGGAGAGGCCATGCTCACGCTGGTGCGCTGGGTGGTGCTGCTCGCGCCCCTCGGCGTGTTCGCGCTCGTGCTGCCGCTCGCCGCGCACGCGGGAAGCGCGCTCGCCGGCGCGATCGGGTTCTACGTCGTGGCCTATTCAGTCTTGTGCCTGGCCGCGAGCCTGCTGCTCTATCCCGTGGTGGCCATCGCGGGGCGGATTCCGATGCGCCGCTTCGCGCGCGCCGCCCTCCCGGCGCAGCTCATCGCCTTCAGCTCCAGCTCGTCGATCGCGACGCTGCCGGCGCTGGTGGAGAGCGCCGACCGCGGCCTCGGCCTTCCGCCGAGGGTCAGCGGATTCGTCCTGCCGCTGGCCGTCTCGACGTTCAAGATCGCCGGGCCGCTGGCGTGGACCGTCGGCGCGCTCTTCGTCGGCTGGTTCTACGGCATTCCGCTGGGCGTCAGCGGTCTGGCCACCATCGCCTTCGCCGCTGTGTTTTTGAGCTTCGCCGTGCCCGGAGTTCCGCGCGGCGCGTTCATCATGCTCACGCCCCTCTTCCTAGCCATCGGCCTCCCAGCCGAGGGGATCGGCATCCTCATCGCCGTGGACGCCATCCCCGACACCTTTTCCACCGTGCTCAATGTGACCGGCGATCTCGCCGCGGCCGCGCTGGTGGGGAGGGGGGAAGGGGAGCACGCCGGCTGAAGCACTGGATCGGTTGCGCTATTCTTTCGCACAGTCAAGTGGTCCGCCACCGTGTCCGCAGTGCCGCGCTGTTCCTGCTGTTCGCGCTTCCGGCGCTCGGCGGCTTCAATCGCTGGACCATCAGCGGACCGGAGAGCGCCGGCGCGGCGAAGCAGATCGTCTTCGATCCCGGCGATTCCTCCATCGTCTATTGCGCGACGTTGAACGGCCTCTTTCGCAGCACGGATCATGGCGTGCATTGGAGCGCGGTTGCGGAGCTGTTCCCGACGACGGTGTTCAACGTGGCGGTGGCGCAGGCGAATCCGAGCCGGGTCTACGCGGCCACCGTGCTTGGAATTTACAGAAGCGACGACCGCGGGGTGACGTGGCGCATCGTCAATTCCGCGGCAACGGTCTTCGTGGCCGTCAGTCCGCAGAACTCAAACGTCGTCTACAGCCTGGCCCTTGGCGGCGCGGTCCGCTCGGACGACGGCGGCATGACGTTCGGCCCGAAGGGCAGCGAAGCGCCGACGAACAGCAATGTCGTGGTCATCGACCCGCAGTCGCCGGACACAGCGTACGCCGGCTCCCTCGCAAACGGGGGCATTTGGAAGACCACCGACGGCGGCGCGCATTGGACGTTCGGTATCAACAACGGCTTCAATGCCCGCCAGGTGTACTGGCTGGCCATCGATCCGTCGAACGGCTCGACGCTCTATGCCGGCGTGCAGTTCGACGGCATCTACAAGACGACCAACGGCGGCGCGGCGTGGACCAAGTTGCCGACGGACTTTCCGAACGCCTCGGGTTTCTCCCTGGCCGTCGATCCGCGCTCGCCGGAGACCCTGCTCGCCGGCACCGGCCGCGGCGCTTTGAAGTCGGCCGACGGCGGGGCGACGTGGACGCGCCTCGAGCTGCCGGGCGGCGCCGACGACACGGTCGGCGCGGTCGCCGTCGATCCCCTGAGCTCGGCGAATGTCCTGGTCAACCCGAGCGGCAACGTGCTGCGCAGCACCGACGGCGGCGCGACCTTCACCGACGCCACGTCCGGCATCCTCTCGTTCGCCGCGGATGCCATCGTCGCCGACCGGCACGACGAGTCGATCGTCTACGCGGCCGGATTCAGCGGCTTCTACAAGAGCACCGACCACGGCCGGAGCTGGTCGGTTTCCACCACCGTCCGCCCGCGATATCTGGCCCTCGATGCCGACTCCTCGATCCTGTATGCCGTCGCCGCCGACACCGTCCAGCGCTCCACCGACGGCGGCGCCACATGGACGGCATTCAATGCCGGACTCCCTTCCGGGGTACTCCTGTCTCTCAGGAGGCCGGTGTTCCTCGTCGCCGATCCGCAGCTCGCCGGCACGCTGTACACCATCGTCGGCGGCAGCGCGTACAAGAAGGTCGGCGACGATCCGTGGATTGCGCGCGGCAGCGGTTCGAGCGGAACGATCTCGTTCCTGACCATCGATCCGCATGATTCCTCGACGCTGTACGCCACCGGCTCGGCGGGACTCTCCAAGAGCACCAACGGCGGCGAAAGCTGGTCGTCGGCCAACGCCAACCTGAATCTGGGCAGCGCGATCCTTCCCATCGGTCTGTCCGTGGATCCGTTCGACTCGCGGCATCTCTTCACCTGGTCCATGGTCGCGGATTACCAGTCGACCGACGGCGGCGCGAGCTGGCTTCCGTTCACGCCGCCGTTCAACGGCTCCGCCATCGTCTTCGATGCGGCGCATCCCGGCGTGATCTACGCCAACACTACTGGAACGCTGCACCGCAGCACCGACGGCGGCAAGACCTGGGGCTCGCTCCAGTCCGCCGGTCTGTACCTGCACTTCTTGTTCGCGGTCGGACCTCGGGGAACGACGCTGTACGCCGGCGGACCGTCGGGAGGGGTGTTCGTGTATCAGTTTGCCCGCGGCCGGGCCGTGAGGCACTGAACGCTTCGTCATGCCCTCATTCACCAGAATGACGAGAACGCCGGGCGACGGCGCCCGCGACTCGGCCGGCGCCGACTCACAATCGCCGCTCGCTGTTCCGCGTCGTTCCGCGCCGAGTGCCGAAAACTCCGTGGCCGATCCCGTCATCGGTCATGACTTTGCGAACATCGCCGTCGCTCCTGCCGGCGGATCGGTCAGCGGGGCGCCGGAGGGCGATCCGGAGCTGGCACCGCGGCGGATCAAGGGAACGAAGACGATGCAGTCGTTCCCGTTGCTGGATGCCGGCGGGGCGCCGGTCGTCTACGACGCCGATGACGCGCGCAAGGGGTACGAGGGAATGGTCGAATTGCCGCAGGGGACGCTGGTCGCAAAGCTGAGTCCCAATCCGGACAATCCGGACTACGTTCACGTCATCGCCTTCCACGGAGGGAAATATCGCGAAGGCTACATCGACCGCGCAGCCTTCACCGACGAGCCGATGCCGGGGTCGCCCTTCGACGTCGGTGCGTTCATCGACGACGCCGACCACACGCTGCACCGCGTCGGGTTGCTGCTGGCGCGTCGATCGGGGCCCGACGTACGCCACTTGCGCGCGATGGCCGACCTGGCCGCTGCCGATCTCGAGGCCTACCGTCGCGGTGAGTTGAAGATCACGCCCAGGATGCTCGAAAAGATCGGTGTGTCGGACCAGACGGCGTTGGCCGTCGATCAGGGCGACAAGCCGTCGACGATGAAGCGGTTCGCCTCCGCGATCTTCGATGTCACCGATCCGGCCGTGACCGGAGGCAGCCGCCTTTCGGAGACCATCCTCTTCGTGCCGCTTACCGATACGTGGTTCGCCTCGAACGGGCCTCTTCTCAAGTCGCACTATGACGAGGTCGTGTTCCAGAGCGGCAATCTCAACAGGCTGGCGGGAACGTCCGGCGAAGGCACTGAAGATGCCGGACAGCTCGCCGGTTGGTTCGACGAGCTATTTTCTCTGCAGAATCTGATTCGCGATCTGCCCGCGTCGCAGACCCCGGAGGGCAAATGGCTGCAGGGGCTGACGCCGGAAGTGCAGACGCGCACCAAGCGGTTGATTTTCATCCATGGAGAGGCATGGAAGGAGACCGCGGCCGGCGCCTCTCAATATGCGGGATACGTGGCCACGAACACCACCTTCGGGCCGCTCCGGGCGAATCCGCTGATGTTGCTGATGATGCACGAGATCAACGTCAACACGAACGACGGCGTATCGCTGATGGGGGAGGACTCGCACCTCCCTCCGGACGACACCCAGGCAGCGCGGGCGACTGCGGACCGCGGTGAATTCGGCAAGATGGCCGGTGACAGCGAGCGACTGGATGACCTGTTCCAGGCTCAGAGCGGCATCGCCTTGACCGTGCTGTCGCGGTATTTGAAGCTGATCAAGGCGATGCAGAAGGATCCCGACTAACGTGCGTCCCCGCACTGGAGCTGTCGCGGCCGGATGATTTTGCGCTACCCTCCCCCCGCCCAAATCATGGCCCGCAAATCCAAAGACCAGCTCGCGCTCACCCCTCCGCCCATCTTCCCCGACGTCGAGCAGTTGCCCGTCGCCACGTTCGCGCGGAAGGCGTACCTCGACTACTCGATGTACGTCATCCTCGACCGCGCGCTGCCGCATCTCGCCGACGGGTTGAAGCCGGTGCAGCGGCGGATCATCTACGCCATGTCGGAGCTGGGGCTCAGCTCTTCGTCGAAGCCGAAAAAGTCGGCGCGCACGGTGGGCGACGTCATCGGCAAGTTCCACCCGCACGGCGATTCGGCCTGCTACGAGGCGATGGTGCTGATGGCGCAGTCCTTCTCCATGCGCTATCCGCTCATCGACGGGCAGGGCAACTGGGGCTCGCCCGACGATCCGAAGCAGTTCGCCGCCATGCGCTACACCGAGGCGAAGCTGACCAAGTTCGCGCAGTCGCTGCTGTCGGAGCTGGAGCAGGGGACGGTGGAGTGGGGACCGAACTTCGACGGCACGCTGAAGGAGCCGAAGCTGCTGCCGTCGCGCCTCCCGCACGTGCTGCTCAACGGCGCGTCGGGGATCGCCGTCGGCATGGCCACCGACATCCCGTCGCACAACGTGCGCGAGGTGGTCGCCGCCTGCATCGACCTCCTCGACGATCCCGACCTCACCATCGCCCAGCTGACCAAGCACATCAAGGGTCCCGACTTCCCGACGGAAGGGGAGATCATCACGCCGCTCGCGGAGATCCGCGAGATGTACAAGACCGGCAACGGGGCGATCCGCCAGCGCGCGAAGTGGGAGATCGAGGACGGCGACATCGTCATCACCGCGCTGCCGGCCGGCGTCTCCGGCGCCAAGGTGCAGCAGCAGGTGGCGGCGCAGATGCAGGCCAAGAAGCTGCCGATGGTGGAGGACATGCGCGACGAGTCGGATCACGAGAGCCCGACGCGCATCGTCATCGTGCCGCGCTCCAACCGCGTCGACCTCGACGAGGTGATGAACCACCTCTTCGCCACCACCGATCTCGAGCGCTCGTACCGCGTGAACATGAACATGATCGGCCTCGACGGCCGGCCGCGGCTCTACCCGCTCAAGGACCTGCTGCTGGAGTGGCTGGAGTTCCGCATCGAGACGGTGCGGCGCCGGCTGCAGCACCGCTACGACCAGGTCAACTCGCGCCTGCACATCCTCGACGGCTACCTCGCCGCCTTCCTCAACATCGACGAGGTGATCCGCATCATCCGCCGCGAGGACGAGCCCAAGCCCGTCCTGATGCAGCGCTTCCGGCTGAGCGAGCTGCAGGCGGAGGCGATCCTCGAGCTGCGGCTGCGCTACCTCAACAAGCTGGAGGAGATGGAGATCCGCGGCGAGCAGGCCAAGCTCACCGAGGAGCGCGCGGCGCTGGAGAAAATCCTCGGATCGAAGAAGCTGCTGCGCAAGCAGGTCAAGGACGAGCTGATTCGCGACGCCGAGGAGTTCGGCGACCGGCGCAAGTCGCCGATCGTGGAGCGCGAGGCGGCCAAGGCGCTCGACCCGACCGCGCTCATCCCCTCCGAGCCGGTGACGGTGGTGCTGTCGGAGAAGGGGTGGATCCGCGCGGCGAAAGGCCACGACATCGACCCGCTGGGCTTGCAGTACAAGTCGGGCGACGCCTTCCTCCACGCGGCGAAGGGGCGCAGCAACCAGCAGGCGGTGCTCATCGACTCCACCGGCCGCACCTACGCGCTGCCGGCGCACGAGCTGCCGTCGGCGAAGGGACACGGCGAGCCGCTGACGGCGTTCCTCTCGCCGCCGCCCGGCGCGACGTTCGTCGGCGCCATGTTCGGCGAGCCGGACGACCTCTGGCTGATGTCGACCGACGACGGCTACGGCTTCATCGTCCGCTTCGAGGAGTTGATCACCGACCGCAAGGCGGGGAAGGCGGTGGTGAACGTCGGCGACGGCGCGGCGCTGCTGCGCCCGCAGCGCCTGGCCAGCGCGGAGCATGACTGGATCGCCGCCGCCACCACCGCCGGCAAGCTGCTGCTCTTCGGCGCCGACGAGCTCCCGCAGCTCGGCCGCGGCAAGGGAGTGCAGACCATCAAGCTGCACAAGACCGAGCTCTTTCCGGAGAAGGTGGTGGGCATCGCCGTGGTGCCGCACGACGGCACGCTGGTGGTGCACGCCGGCAAGCGCTACACGAACCTCAAGGGCGACGACCTCGCGCCGTACGTCGGCAAGCGCGCGCAGCGCGGGCTGAAACTGCCGCGCGGGTTCCAGAACGTGTCGTCGATCCGGGCGTGGACGGAGCGGGAGCGCGGGACGGGCGGGGACCTGGTGATGTGAGCGAGCGGGAAGCCTACGAGGAGCTCTGCGCTTACACGCTGTCGCACGGCGATCCCCGCTTCATCCATCAGCACGTCGTCGACGCCTTCGCCGCGCAGCACGCGGATGAGAACAGCAAGCCGATCGGGCTGACCTTCGCGCTGGTCGGGCTCTACCTGCACGTCGAGCGGCAGTTCACCGGGCGGCAGGTGCAGCGCACGCACATGGCGCTCGCGCGGAAGAAGCGAGCCTGGCCGCGGTTCCCGCTGCCGGCCGGCCGCGGCGCGATCACCGCCGTCGACGTGATGGCGGCTGCCGAGGGCGACGCGCGCGATCAGGCCATCGACCGCTGGTGCGCGGCGGTCTGGAAGGAGTTTGGGGAGAGCCGGGCGGAAGTGATCGCCCTGCTCGCCGAGGAAGACCTATGAGTGAAACCGCGCTCTCCTGGCTGGTGGGCAATTCGCTCGCGGGAGTCGAAGCTGAAGAGTCCGGGCGCTGGGTGTTCCGATTCAGCGGCGGTGGCTCTCTCATGGTCGAGTGTCCATGGCGTCTTCTGCAGCAAGGGCTGATCGCGATCAGCTCCGACGATCACAAGCAGCAGTTCGGCCTTCCCGCGCCGATCGATGCGGCGAAAGAGATCTCGGCATGTCTCGCGGGCAAGTCCGTGACCGCCGTTCACATCGCGGCGGGCACCGCCGATCTCACCATTCACTTCGGCGCGGACGAGCTCCAGATCATTCAGTTCTCGCGCGGATATGAAGCGTGGGAAGCGATCAGCCCCGACGGATTCCAGCTCATCGCGCAGGGCAGGGGGCAACTCGCCGAGTTCGAGCGTTGACCGGGTGCCGGTGAGGTAGACGGCGCCGAAGCATGCCGCGTATCAGCGGTGTGCTCCTGGCGACCCTTCTCTTCTGCACCTCGCAAACGCTCTTCCGTTCCCCCGGCCCCATCGACACCGCGGTCGTCGACGGCGGCGCGATCTATGTCTCCTTCTTCGGCTCTCGCGTCATCCAGCGCGTCGTCGACGGGACGGCATCGCCCTACTTCACGATGGATGCAGTGCGCTCGGGGTGGACCGTGGCGGACGGCACGATCGTGCTGCGGGAGATCCCGACGGAGCTGCTGCTGGTCGCTCCCGACGGCAGCCGCCGCACGATCGCCGAGCCGTTGACGATCCGCGGCTTTCGCGCGCACGAGGGCTTCGTCTACTGGCTGGTCGACGACGGCCGGCTGCGCCGCGCGCCGATCGCGGGCGGCGCGGCCGAGACGATCGCCACCGCCGTTTCCGATCCTTACTTCGTCGTCGGCCAGGGGCGCGTGGTCTTCGCCGGCGGGAACGGCATTTACTGGCTGCCGCTCGCCGGCGGCGCGCCGCGGCTGCTCTTCCCGCGCGCGGACGCCGCCATCGATTGGGTGACGCCCGACGGCGTGCTCGTCTCGACACGCACGCCGTTCGATCCGAACGTCTCCTCCGCGCAGGTGCTGCGCGTGCCGTGGAGCGGCGGGCCGGTGGAGAGCGTCTACGAGATCACCGTGCACGGCTACGCGCCGGAGGTGAGCGCCGGGGCGGTGCAGGCCGGCGAGACGACGTACGTCTTCCTCACCCAGACGGGTCACTTCTTCTGGACCTGGAGCACGCTGTACTCGCTGCGCGGCGGCGTGATGCGCGCGCGGCTGGGGGCTCCGAACGCGCCGATGCGGCTGCTGGCGGTGGACGAAGAGGCGGTCACCGTCGGCCACTGGATCGACGCCGGCGGCATGCGCCGCATCGAGCGCATCTGCGCCACGCCGCCGAGATCACACGCCGCCGGGCGGTGACCGCTACGCCGTCACCGACGCCTCGATCATCGTCTCCGCGATGAAGTTGTAGATGCCGGTCCAGGCCAGCTTGACGTCGAGGTTGAAGCTCTCGCCCATCATCACCTCGATCATGTGCAGCAGGCACTCTTCCACCGGCGCGTAGTGCTCGATGCTCACGCCGTAGCCGGCGTGGCGGCGGCCGAGATCCTGCAGCACCGGCTTGAGCTCGTCGAGGCGGTCGAGCCCTTTCACCGCGGCGGCGATCATGTTGGTGAGCATGGAGCCCTGCACGCTGAGGTCGACGCCGTCGAACATCGGCCGCACCGCCGGCGCGATCTGAAAGAGCTTCTCGTAAAACAGTCGCGCGGCTTCCTCCCGCCGGCCGACGATCTGCTCCCACGACTGCTGCACCAGGTAGTGCGTGTCGGGCTTGGCGAAGTCGACGATCTCGTAGAGCGCGTACTCGCGGTCGCGGCCGGCCAGGATCTCGTGCGAGACCTGTCCGACGGCGACGTCCCCTTCCACCACGTTGATCAGCTCCTCGGTGGCCAGGATGCCGCCTTCGTGGTCGCGGTTGGCCGCGGCGACGGTGGCGGCGAGCGCCGAGGCGTCGCCGATGGCGGTGAGCGGCGCGTGGTCGGGGTGGCCGATGTTGCCGACGATCATCCGCCCGTAGTGCAGGCCGACGTCGAGGGTGAAGGACATGCTGAAGTGCTCGCGCAGGTAGCTGTTGAAGACCTCCATCCGCCGCTGCATGCGCAGCGCGGCGCGCACGGCGTTGGTGCACTTGGTGCGCGCGTCTTCGCCGCGCACGCCGAAGAGCGCCAGGAGGCCGCCGGCCGGGTACTGGTCGATGTGGCCGCCGTTGGCCAGCACCGCCTCGCCGATCTGGAGGTAGTAGCGGTTGAGGATGTGGACCACGTCGTGCGCCAGGCTGCGGCGGGTGAGGGTGGCGAACTCGCGGATGGAGGCGGAGAGGATGGCCAGCGGCGTCTCGGTGCCGACGGTGGGCGTGCGCGTCTCGGCGTTGGCGATGCGCGCGTCGTCGTCGTCGAGGATGAGGCGGCGGACGCGGACGGGGCCGAGCACCTTCGACTGGCAGGCCAGGCGGACGTCGTCGGAGAATCCGAGGCGGCGCGAGAGCTTCACTTCCGCGGAGTCGCGCGGCGAGAGGTTCTGCGCCCCTTCCATCACCGACACGCGGCAGGTGGAACAGCGCGCGTTGCCGCCGCACTGGTGCGCGTGGCGCACGCCCGCGGCCAGCGACGCCTCCAGCAGCGTCTGTCCCGCTTTGGCCGGGATGACGATGCTGCCGCCGATCTCATTCGAGAAGGTGACCTGCGGCGGGGCCCCGGGCTGCGACGTCTCCGGTGTCGGCCAGACCACCGCGCCGCTCGGCTTCGATCTCAGGAACTCCTCGGTCGGCGTGAACACCGTCATGCTAGGCGCGCCGCCGCGCGCCAGCTCGATGGCGTCGCGCATCTCGATCGCGGACTGGAACCGCCGCGACGGATCCTTCGCCAGTGCGCGGGCCACGATGTCGGAGACCGTCGTGGGGATGCCGAGCGAGAGCGCGCGCAGCGGGTCGGGATCGTGATGCAGCACCCTGTAGAGAACGGTGTGGATGGTGTCGCCCTCGAAGGCGCGGCGGTTCGCCAGCAGCTCGTAGAAGACGGCGCCGAGGGCGAAGATGTCGGCGCGGCCGTCGATCTTCAGTCCCTTGATCTGCTCGGGCGCCATGTAGTGCGGCGTGCCGAGAATGGCGCCGGTGCCGGTCATGTCGGAGTGGGCCAGGCGGGCCAGGCCGAAGTCGAGGATCTTCACCTGCTGATTCGGCAGCAGGAAGATGTTGGCCGGCTTGAGGTCGCGGTGGACGATGCTGCGCGCGTGGGCGAAGGCGATCGCCTCGCAGACCTGCTGCATCACGCGCAGCTTCGCGGCGAGGTCGGCCATCGCACCGCCGTTGATGGCCTGCTTGAGGTCGGTGCCTTCCAGCAGCTCCATGGCCATGAAGAAGCGGCCGGAGTCTTCGCCGAAGTCGTGCACCACCACGATGTTCGGGTGCCCGAGCCGCGCCGCCGACTGCGCCTCGCGGTGGAAGCGCTGCAGGCGCTCGGCGTCGCCGGCGGCGATGACCTTCAGCGCCACGTGGCGGTCGAGCACGGGGTCGTGCGCGCGGAAGACCTCGCCCATGGCGCCCTGGCCGATGCGCTCGACGATCTGATACTTGCCGATCTGATGCATGAGGATTGGAAGGAGTGCCGGCTAGTCTACGACATCCTTCCGTAGACGCCTGCCTCCTGTTATTCGTACAACCATGGTGCTCCTTCCTGCCCTTTTGTTTCTCTGCCAATCGCAAATCGTTCTCACCACCGGCATCGCCATGTGCCACACCGACGTCGACGACGGCGTCCTCTATTACTCGATGTGCGGGATGCCGGACATCCGGCGCAGCGACGGGACGGTCATCTACACCGCGGACGCTCCCATCGGCCAGTGGGACATCGAGCACGGCCTGCTGGCGATTGCTCTCGACGGCACGCTGACCGTCGGGCAGCGCCGGATCGCGGTCGGCGCCTCGGCGCGCGACGTTGCCATTCGCGACGGCTGGGTCTACTGGGTCGAGGATGACGGCCTTCGCCGCGTTCCGGTGGAAGGCGGCCTGATCGAGACGGTGGTCGACCTGCCGATCGACTTCCACTTTCATTACGCCGTCTTCGAAGACCGGGTGGCGTTCTCGACGCCGGACGGCCTTTACGTCAAGCCGCTGGTGGGCGGCGCGCCGGCGCTGCTCCTGCCGCGAAGCGGCATCGACTCGATCGCCGATGTGGCGCGCGAGGGAATCCTCATCAACGTCAGCGAGCGCGACGTCAACAGCGGCCGCGCGCAGCTGCTGCGCGTGCCGTGGATCGGCGCGCCGGTGGAGACGGTGTACGAGGTGACCATCGCCAACGGCTTCCGTACCAGCGTGACGCTCACCGCCGCAGTCGCCGGCAGGACCATCTGGATCACGCAGCTGGTCGCCATCGGCTGCTGCTCGCAGCAGACGTCGCTCATCGCGCTGCGCGACGGCGTGGCCCTCCAGCGCCACCGCACCGCATTCGGGCCGCTCAACCTCCTGCACGCGGAGGAGGACGAGGTCACCGCCAGCGAGTGGATCGGCGCGAGCGGAACGCGGGTGGTGGAGACGTTCTGCGCCGCTGTCGCGCGCACGCGCGCGGTTTCGAGATAATCTCGATGAGTGCTGAGTGCTGAGTGCTGAGTGCTGAGTGCTGAGTGCTGAGTGCTGAGTGCTGAGAACTGTCCTGCGTGCTGCGTGCTGCGTGCTGGAGTTCGACAGCTCCGCTGAATGACGCAGGACTCAGGACGCAGGACTCAGGACCTGGTACTCAGTACTCAGCACTCAGCACTCAGCACTTATTAATATGCGAACCCGCCTGCTCCTAGCGCTGCTCATCCTCGGCCTTTTGGCCGTTGACCAGGTGACGAAAGTCGCCGCGCGCGAGCATTTGCGGGGACGCATGCCGCGCGAGTACGGCGTGCTCTCGCTCCTCTACGCCGAGAACGCCGGCGCCTTCCTCTCCCTCGGCGCGTCGCTGCCGCGGGCGGCGCGGCGCCTGATCTTCGACGGGCTGGTGGCCGCCGGGCTGGCTGCCGCGGCGTGGTTTCTCTTCACCGGGCGCGTTCACGGCCGCGGCGACGACGTCGCGCTGGCCGCCATCATCGGCGGCGGCGTGGGGAACCTCATCGACCGCTTCCGCTTCAACGGCCACGTCACCGACTTTCTCTACCTCCACGCCGGGCCGCTGCACACGGGGGTCTTCAATGTGGCGGACATGGGCATCACCTTCGGGGTGCTCTGGCTGGCGCTGTCGTGGATGTTCACCGGGCGACGGGCAGCCGCACGGTGATGATCGCGCCGCCCTGCGCGCGGTTGGCGGCGGTGACGCGGCCGGCGTGCTCCTCGACGATGTGCTGCACCACCGACATGCCGAGTCCGATGCCGCGCTCGCGGCGGGTGAAGAACGGCTCGAAGACGCGGTCGAGGTCGGCGGGCTCGAAGCCCTTGCCGTCGTCCTCGACGGTGCATTCGATCCATGACCGCCCGTCCTGAACCACTTCCCGCGCCGCGACGGTGACGGTGCTGCGCGAGTGGTGCAGCGCGTTGTCGAGCAGGTTGTCGAAGACCTGGCGCATCCGCGCGCGGTCCATCGGCGTGTCGGGCAGCGAGCGCTCGATGGCGTTGCGCACGGTCAGCCGGGCGCGCGCGGCGGCGGGCGCACGGCCGGCGATGGCCTCATCGACCAGCGAGCCGAGGGAGCCGGGGACGAGGGTGATGGTCACAGGCATGCCGTAGTCGAGCAGCTCGCGCGTCAGCTGCGTGAGCCTGCCGGCCTGCTCGCGCAATCCGTCCGCCATCTCCCGCAGCTCGGGAGTGTCGAGCGACGGGGCGTAGGCATCGAGCAGCGCGGTGATGCCGAAGAGCGGATTGCGCACCTCGTGCGCCACGCCGGCCACCAGCGTTCCCATGGCGGCCATCGTCTCGCGGCGCCGCAGCTCGCGCTCCAGCGCCTTGCGCTGCTGGATGTCGCGCACCACCACCAGGACGCGCTGGCGTCCGTCGATGGTGGCGGTGCGGAGGCTGACCTCCGTCCAGAACAGCTGTCCGTCGTGATGCCGGCCGTGCCACTCGAAGGTCTCCTCGTTTCCCGCCAGCGCCTCGCGGATGCGCGACACGCCCGCTTCCTGCGTGTAGGGCTCGATGCCGGAGCTGAGGCGGGCGATGTCCAGCGCCAGCGCCTCCTCGCGCGTGTAGCCGAACATCTCGCGCATCCGGGCGTTGACGTCGAGGATGGTGCCGTCGACGTCGTGGATCAGGATGGTGTCCTTCACCGAGTCGAAGATGGTGCGGAAGCGCTCCTCGCTCTGCTCCAGCTTGACGTAGCGTTCGTCGAGCAGGCGGACCATCGTCTCGATCGACTGGCGCAGGCGCTCCAGCTCCGCGGCCGGCCCGGGATGGACCGCGATCGCACTCTCGCCGCCGGTGCTGACGCTGCCGGCGAAGCGCTCGATCTCGCCCAGCGGCCGCAGCACGATGCGCCAGAGCAGGAAGTAGACGACGATGATCAGCAGGACGTCGGTGGCGAGGATGGCGGTCACCGTGCGCATCAGCGAAGAGCGCAGGAGCTGCCGGACGAACAGCGGCGTGGTGTAGACGCGGACGTTGCCGATCTGCTCCCTCTCGAACATGATCGGCTGCTCCGCCATCAGCAAGCCGGCGGTGGGGAAGACGCCGTCGGAGGCCACGAAGCTCCGTTTCGCGTCGCGGACGCGCGCGTGCGTCTTGCCGGCGGCCTGGACCACGATGGCCTCGATCGGCTGCACCTCCGCCTGGCTGTCGAGGATCTTGTCGATCTGCGGCCGGTCGATGTTCCAGACCGGCACCGCCAGCGCCACGGCCATCTCCGTGGTCTGCGCCCGCGTCACGCGTCGCAGCCGCGTCCACTCGTCGTCCGAGCGGTGTTCGTAGTCCACCGCGCCGAACGCGGCGAGCAGCAGCGTGGTCGCCGTGACCAGCGCCGCCGCGACCAGCATGGCCATCGAGCGGCGTTTCATTTGTACGTCCGCGGGTCGAACCAGAGCTTCTTGTCGGCCAGCGGCGTCTCCGGCCCGACGAACGGATTGGTGATGGTGAAGATCCGCCGCTCCTTCAGCCGCAGGCGCTCGATCTTGCGCCGCTGGTACTTGTCGAAGATCGCATCGTACGTCCCGTCGGCGATCATGGTGCGCATCCCTTCCTCCGCGCGCGCGGCGAGGCGGCGCCCTTCGTCGGTGCGCGAGAACCAGAAGTACATCGGCATCATGTAATAGAAGCAGATGGAGTCTTCGATGCGCAGGTCGGGGAGCGCGGCCTTGCGATTGTCGTACTCGTCGAGCACCTCCACCGACGCCCGGATGAAGACGTCGAAGCGGCGATGGACGAGCATCTCGAACAGCCCGTCGTAGCTCGAGCCGGTGACCACCCGGAAGCGGTTGGCGCGGAGGATGTCGACGTCGATCCAGCCGAGCCCGAGGCCGTATTGAAAGGCGCGAAGGTCGTCGAGCGTGCGGACCGCGTCGAAGAGTTTCTGATCGCCATTGCGGATCAGGAAAACGCTGTAGCCGCCGAGGTTGCGGTCGACCGGGATGCGGACGGGGATGAGGTTCTTCTCGAAGTCGGGCGTGGTGCTGAGATACATCACCGTCAGCACGCCGGTGGCGTTCTTCAGCTCGAAGGCCTGCCGCCGCTCGCTCATCAGCCCCGACGGCACCATCTCGTAGGCGCCCCACGTCGCCTTCGTTTTCTCCAGCGCGGTGCGGAGGATCTCCCACTGGTACTGGTAGCGGACGTCGAGCGACGACTCGGGCGGGTGGAAGACGTACCGCATGGCCGTCGCCGCGGCGGAGGCGGAGCGCGGGCCGGCGGCGAGCACGACGAACAGTGCGGCTGCGCGCAAGATCGCGGTTCGACTCATTGGACCCGCGAACGATTATGCAGGAATTAAGGGTTTGGCGCTGCCGAATAGGCCATGCCGTCCGGCTCCGTTCCCGTTTCGACGTCGCCCACCACGCTCCACGTCCCGCTGTCGATGACCTGCACCTTCCCCGCGCCGGCGCAGGCGACGTAGACGCGCTTGCCGGCCTCGTCGAGCTGGATGCCCGACGGTCCCGCGCCGGTGGCGATCGTCTTCACCACCTCGCCCGTCGCCGCGTTGAAGACGAGCAGCGCATTGTTGGCGACGTCGGAGACCAGCGCGAACTTGCCGTCGCGCGTGAACTTCAGGCGGTTGGCGAACTTCGTGGTGGTGGGGATGGTGCGCACCACGGCGTCCGTCTTCGCGTCGATGACGCTGATGCCGCCCTCGGGGGTGCGGCCGGCCACCCACACCGCGCTGCCGTCCGGAGCCAGGTCGATCCCCTCGGGACCCTTGGCCACCGCGATCTGCTTGAGGACCGTCTGCCGCGGCGCGTTGGTCAGGTCGAGCATGCTCACGCTGTTGCCGCCGATGTTCGCGGTGTAGATCTTCTTCTCGCCCGGAACCACGACGAGCATGTGTGTCACTTCCGCGCCGGTGCCGCCGATCCAGTCGATGCGATCGCTCGCCGCGTCGTAGCGCGCCACCGCGCGGCTCCCCTCGGCGGTGAAGTAGAAGCGCGAGCCGACGGCCTGGATGCCGTGCGGGCGCAGCAGGCCGGGCAGGGTCAGACGCCGCAGCTCCTTGCGCGCGGCGACGTCGACCACCATCAGCGTGGTGCCGGGATTCGGCCCCGTGCCGTAGTTGCAGACCACCGCGGTCTTGCCGTCGTCGGAGACGGCGACTTCATGCGGCCCTTCGCCGGTCGGGATTCTGGCGAGGACCTTCAGCGCCGCGGGGTCGACGAAGGCGAGCACCGCGTCGCGCTTGTTGAGGACGAGGAGCGTGTCGGCGCGGAGGGTGGCGGCGAGGAGGAGCGAAGCGAGCGCAACCTTCATCCGCGAATTCTACCCGCCGTGGAGGGGTCTGACCCCCGGAGGTTGCGGGGTAGCGGGGTCTCGGGGTCTCGCAGCGCCCAAGGCCGACGCACCTGTGGAGACGAGCGCATCGGCCTTTGGCGCTGCGAGACCTCGAGACCTCGCTACCCCGCAACCCTTACTGAAGCTCAGTGCGCCAGGAACGCGGACGACGTCAGCCAGCGCTTTTCCGGGTAGTAGGCGAAGATCGCGCTGCCGCCGCGGATGGTGTCGATGATGTCCTTCGCCACCTCGGGGCGCACCGCGGGACATCCCCAGCTGCGTCCGAGACGGCCCAGCGCCTTGATGGCTTCGCGCGAGACGTAGTAGGCGCCGTGCATGACGATGGCGCGGTTCCACGCCGCGTCATTGATCCCTTCCTCCAGTCCCTTCAGCCGCAGCGAGTAGCCGTTGCTGCCGTTGTAGGTGTCGGCGGTGACGAAGAGGCCGAGTGAGGTGGCCTCGCTGCCCGGCTCGTTGGAGAAGTAGTTGGCGACGTCGTCGCCGCTGGTCTTGCCGTGCGCCACCAGCTCGCGGTAGAGGAGCTTGCCCTTGGCCAGGTCGAAGATGAACAGCCGCGGCTGCGTCGAGGGGAGCGAGTAGTCGATGACGGTGAGCAGATTGCTCTTCTTCACCAGCCCTTTTTTCGCCGCGGTGCCGGCGGCGTTCATGGCCAGCTCGAGCACGCTCTGGCGCAGGCCGGGAGCCTGCTGCAACAGCGAGGGGACGAGCGTGGAAGCGGGCGCGGCAGCAACGGCCGCGGGCATAGCAGTCGCGAGCGCAAGGGCGAGGATGAGCGTTTTCATATTTTGGACGATCCGAATAACAAGTGTAACGGAACTCTACTTCCGCGTGGTGAAGTATCGCTTCAGCCATTGGCTGAGCCCGTCGAGTCCCGGGAAGAGGACGCGCTCCGTGATGTTGGCCTGATCGAGCTTGTCGCGGATCTCCCACTTCAGCGCGGCGGGGATGACGATGCGTCGATAGGTCGCCTCGCGCCGGTGCAGCAGGTCCTCCAGCGACAGCTTCGCGCTGGACGGCAGCGAGAAGAGCGCGAACTGGTTGACGATCCGCTCGTCGAGCGACGGCGGCTCGAAGAAGACCACGAAGTCCTTGCCCATCCGCTCGAACTCCTCGAGCGATTTGGCCACCTCGTTGAGCATCTCGGTGGTGAAGATGTTCGCGTCGTCGTCCTCCAGCAACTTGCGCAGCTGTTTGGGGAGCAGCTGGTTGGTCTCGCGATAGTCGACGCACCAGATCGCGCCGTCCTGGTCGAAGTCCTTCGGGTCGTGCGTGGCGAAGTGCATGGCCACGTACGGCGAGTAGGTCCAGTCGAGCAGCCGCGTGGGCAGCCCGTGATGCTTGGCCAGCGAGAGCCAGTTCCAGATCAAGTCGCCGTGCACCGGGCTGCGCAGCGCGTACTTGCGGAAGCTGGTGAGCAGGTGCTTCTCGTGCGCCACGAAGCCGCCGGTCTGCAGCGAGCTGTCGAGCGCGTGCGACACGCGCGGCACGCCGCGGAAGACGTCGTTCGAGCGGAAGCGCGCGATCGAGTCGTTCCAGGCGTTGGTGAAGAGCGAGTCCTGCAGCTCGGACCAGCTATGGATGGTGATGTCCATTCGTTTTCAGTTTTCAGTTTTCAGTTTATCCCGCGCGACAGCGCGGGATCATCGGAACCACCGCGGCACATGGGCATTCGCAGCGCGGTGGTTCCGCTGATCCCGCGCTAGCGCGCGGGATAAACTAAAACCACATGAAAAAGCTGCTCCTGTTGCTCGTATTCATCGCGTTGATCGCGCGCGCCGACGTCCCCTACGCGCCCGACCGTGCCAAGGGCGAAGGCGACGGCCCCTACGCCCGCCTGATCATCCGCGGCGCGACGCTGATCGACGGCACCGGCGCGCCTCCGGTCGGGCCGGTGGACATCGTCATCGAAGGCAACCGCATCCGCGAGATCCGCAACGTCGGCTATCCCAAAGTCCCCATCCGCGCCGAGGGGCGGCCGAAGGACGCGGTGAAGGAGATCGACGGCTCGTCGCTGTACGTCCTGCCGGGCTTCGTCGACCTGCACGGCCACTCCGGCGGCGAGGCGCAGGGGACCACCGCGGAGTACGTCTTCAAGCTCTGGCTGGCGCACGGTGTGACCACGGTGCGCGAGCCCGGCTGCGGTAACGGCACCGACTGGTGCATCCACGAGCGCGACCGCAGCGCGAAGAACCAGATCGTCGCCCCGCGCATCGTGCCGTACATCTTCACCGGCGGCCGGCAGTGGGGCGGCGGCGAGATCGACTCGCCCGAGCAGGCCCGCAAGTTCGCGCAGTGGGTGTCCCAGAAAGGCGCCGACGGCATCAAGATCATCGGCTCCGGCCCGCTCTTCGCCCCCGACACGCTCGCCGCGCTCCTCGACGAAGCGAACAAGCTCCACCTCGGCACCACCACGCACTTGGGCCAGCTCGGCGTGGCGCAGACCAACATCCTCCAGGCGGCGCGCATGGGACTGCGCGGCATGGAGCACTGGTACGGTCTCCCCGAGTCGCTCTTCGACACGCGGACCATCCAGGACTACCCGCGCGACTACAACTACAACGACGAGTCGCACCGCTTCGGCGAGGCGGGGCGGCTCTGGAAGCAGGCCGCCGCGCCGGGCAGCGAGAAGTGGAACGCCGTCATCGACGAGCTGGTCAAGCTGAAGTTCAACATCGATCCGACCCTCACCATCTACGAGGCCAGCCGCGACCTGATGCGCGCCATGCGCGCCGAATGGCACGACCGCTACACGCTGCCGTCGCTCTGGAAGTTCTACCAGCCCAGCCGCGCCGCGCACGGGTCGTACTGGTTCAACTGGACCACCGCGGACGAGGTGGAGTGGAAGAACAACTACCGCATCTGGATGCGGTTCCTCTCCGACTACAAGAACCGCGGCGGCCACGTCACCACCGGCTCCGACAGCGGCTACATCTTCAAGCTCTACGGCTTCGACTACATCCGCGAGCTGGAGCTGCTGCAGGAGGCGGGCTTCCATCCGCTGGAGGTGATCCGCTCCGCCACGTTGTGGGGCGCAGAAGCGATCGCCGCGCCGACGGGAAAGAGTCCCGAGTTCGGCGCGGTGAAGCCCGGCATGCTGGCCGACCTGGTGATGGTGGACCAGAACCCGGTGGCCAACCTGAAGGTGCTCTACGGCACCGGCTGGATCCACGTCAACGACGATACCGGCGCGGTCGAGCGGATCGGCGGGATCAAGTACGTGATGAAGGACGGCATCGTGTACGACGCGAAAAAACTGCTGGCCGACGTCGAGCGCATCGTGGCCGAGGCAAAGAAGAAATGATGTGTCATTCCGAGCGTAGCGAGGAACCGGTGTGGGCGTGCGGCGCGCCGCACGCTCGGGGAGACATATGAGCGTGATCGACCGCCTGGCCGCCATGCCGCAGACGGTGCGCGACCTGGTCACCAACCGCTCCTCGGAGGAGATCTCCCGCCGGCCGGAAGGCGCGGAATTCTCGCTGCGCGAGAACGTCCTGCACCTGCGCGACATCGACCTCGAGGGTTACGAGCCGCGCGTGGTCCGCATCCTGGCCGAGGAGAACCCCTTCCTGCCGGACGTCGACGGCGCGAAACTGGCGGCGGAGCGCGACTACAACGCGCAGCCGCTGGCGCCCGCGCTGGAAGCGTTCGCCGCTTCTCGCGCGCGATCCATCGCGAGGCTGCGCGCTGCCGCCGAAGCGGACTTCGAGCGCACCGGAGAAGTGGAGGGTGTCGGCCGCGTCACGCTGCGCGAGCTGCTGCAGCGCTGGCTGGAGCACGACGCGGGGCACATCAAGGAGATGGAGGCGCTCTGCTGATGGCCGGCTACTCCGGGACGCCGCTGCCCAAGAAGCTCGGCATGAAGCCGGGCTCGGTCGTCTACTTCGACGGCGGGACCATCGACGTCCCCGACGACGTGGTGCGCGCCAAACGCCTCGACAACCGCGTCGACATCGCCCACCTCTTCACCAGGTCGGTGAAGGAGCTGGGCAACAAGCTGGCCGACTACCGCAAGCGCCTGCGCGACGACGTGGTGGTCTGGGTCTCCTGGCCGAAGAAGGCCTCGAAAGTGCCCACCGACATCACCGAGGACGTCATCCGAGAGATCTGCCTGCCGATGGGGTGGGTGGACATCAAGGTGTGCGCGGTGGACGAGGTGTGGTCGGGGCTGAAGCTGGTGGTAAGGAAGGAGCTGCGGGCGAAATGTATCCCCGAATCGGTATGAAGGAGCTGAAGAAGGCGCGCGCGCTCATCGAGCGCTGCGGCTACCACCGCCGTGACGAGGAGCTCCGCGACGCCGAAGCTGTCATTGGCTAGAGCGCGGAGAGCCGTCGCCGCGCTGATCGTGGGCCTCGGCGTCTGGGCCTTCGTGGTCGAGCCGTCGATGCTGGTGGTGCGCCGCGTCACGATCGAGATCCCGCAATGGCGCGGTGCGCCGCTGACGCTCGCCGTCGCCTCGGACCTCCACGTCGGCTCGCCGTGGTGCCGCATCGGCAAGCTGCGGCGCGTGGTGCGCGCGCTCAACGACGCGCACGCCGACGCCGTTATCCTCCTCGGCGACTACGTGGTCCAGGACGTCATCGGCGGCACGTTCATCCCGCCGGAGCGCATCGCGGCCGAGCTGCGCGCGCTGCGTGGGCCGGTCTTGGCCGTGATCGGCAACCACGACGACTGGTACGACGGCGCGGCGGTTACCGCGGCGCTGCAGCGTGCCGGGATCACGGTGCTCCGCGACGAGTCGGTCGACCGCGGCGCGTACGTCGTCGCCGGTATCACCGACGCCTGGACCGGCAGGCACGACATCGCCAGGGCGCTGGCCGGCGTCCGCGCCGATGCGCCGGTCATCCTCCTCACGCACAATCCAGACGTCTTCCCCCAGGTGCCGCCGCGCGTGGCGTTGACGCTGGCCGGGCACACGCATGGCGGCCAGGTCAATCTCCCGCTGCTCGGGCGGCTGATCGTACCGTCGCGTTACGGCAGCCGCTACGCCGCGGGCCACGTCGTCGAGGACGGCCGGCACCTCTTCGTCACCACCGGCGTGGGCACGAGCATCATCCCGGTCCGCTTTCGCGTGCGGCCGGAAGTGGTGATCCTTACCATCCGAAGCCGGCTTGGGGCGAAAAGTGATCACCGGGTCGGGCAGGTTTTTGACCCGCGCTGCACTGCTGCACCCCCGCGCTGCACGTGCACACCGGCCGTGTAGCACCGTCACACCCCCCGTGCAGCATTGCTGCACCCCCGGTGTAGCACTGCTACACCACCCGTGCAGCAACGCTACATCCCCGGTGTAGCACTGCTACACCACCCATGCAGCATTGCTGCACCCCCCGTGTAGCAATGCTTCACCCCCCGTGCAGCAACGCTTCACCCCCGATGCAGCACTGCTACACCCCCCGTGCAGCAACGCTACATCCCCGATGTAGCACTGCTACACGCCCGGTGCACACCGTCGACAGGGACGCGGCGCGATGCGGCGCGGCCGAAACACGTTCCTACCCGGTGCAGCTGGTCTCGCACCGCGGTCAGGACGACGACGATCTCGATGTCACGGTGAGTCTCGGCGCGCAACGAGGCGAACGCCGTCCGGACAGACGCCGGACGGCCGTGCGTGGTGATGATCGCGGTCACTTCGGGAGGCCCGATCCTCACAACCCGGTCTGGCTCCTGAACCGCGCCTGACAGTCGTTGGCCGCCTTGCGGGCGGCCTCGAGCTCCGGCGTGCCGCGGAGGTGGGCGAAGGCGGGCTCGGTGTCGAGCGCGGGGAAGGAGCAGTAGCCGCGCTCGACGGCGGCGCGCAGCAGCGCGAGCGCGTCGGCTTCGCGGCGGCAGTGCGCGAAGACCACGGCGTTGTAGTAGCACGGCTCGCCGTCGCGGATCTGCAGCGTGGCCGCCTTCAGCGCGGAGGACAGCCGCGCCAGCTCCGGCTCGGCGCCGCCTTCCAGGTACGCCTTCAGCAGCGTGTACCAGAGCCGCATGGGGCCCTCGTTGACGCCCTGGCGGAGGGCCCCCTGCGGATCGCCGGCGCGCAGCAGGATGTGGCCTTCGATGGCGCGGGCCCAGACCGAGCCGGCGTCGAGGGCGACGAAGTCGCGCGCCTCACGGGCGTCGCCGGCGGCCAGAAAGGCGAGGGCGCAGGAGCGCATGCCGACGTTGTGCGGATCGAGCGCGCGCGCCTTCCGGCACTCCGCCGTCGACTCCGGCAGCAGGCCGGCGTAGCGGTAGACGTAGGAGAGCGAGAAGTGCGCGTCGGCGAGGTCCGGCCGCCGGCGCAGCAGCTCCTTCGCCTCCCGGTAGGCGCCGGCCAGATCGCCCTTCTCCACCCGCAGGACGATCAGCCGCCGCGCCGCCTCGACCAGTTCCGGATCGATCTCCAGCGCGCGCATCGACGCCTCTTCCGCGCGGTGCGTCGCCGAGTCGCCGCCGATCGAGTAGGCGCCGTCGTTGTAGGCGCGCGTCGACAAGGCCAGCCACGCCGGCGCGTAGGACGGATCGAGCGCCACCGCGCGCTCGAGCATCATCCACGCTTCCTTGTTCGGTCCCGGATCGGTCGACAGCGCCGCGGCGCGCAGGACGAGCGCGTAGGCTTCGTCGCTCTTCGGGCGCTCGGGACCGCGGTGGTCGTCGCCGGCGCGGAGCATCGGCAGCAGGCCGGAGCGGATGCGGTTGGCGAGCTGCTCGCGCAGGGCGATGAGATCGTCGCCGGTCACCACCACCGAGTCGCGCCAGAGGACGTTGTTCTTCTCGACGTCGATGGCTTCCAGGGTGATGTCGATGCGGCCGGCGGCGTCGCGGAAGTGGCCGGTGACGACGTTCGCCGCGCTGAGCGTGCGGCCGCTCTGCTGCGGGTCGGCGTCCCCCGCGAACTTCCGCGACAGCGCGAACGGCCGCACGGCGAGCGAGCGGTTGTAGCTGAGGATGGTGATCAGCTCGTCGGGCAGAGCCAGGCGGAGGTAGTCGCGGTCGCTCTTGCCGCTGAGGTTCTCGAAGGGGAGGACGGCGATGGTGGTGGGACCGCCTGCGCGCGTGGCGACGGAGCGCCCGCGCCACAACAGCGTGCCGGCGACGACGGCCACCACGGCGCCGATGATGGCGACCAGCGCCGGCGCGCGGCGCGGCCGAGACACTGCCGGCGCGGTCACCATCGTCGGCGCGGTGCTCTCGTGCTTCAGCCGCCGCAGGTCGGCGCGGATCTCGGCGGCCGACTGGTAGCGCAGCTCGCGGTCCTTCTGCAGCGCCTTCATGATCACCGGCGCCAGGCTGCTGGCGGGCGGCGGCGGGTCGTGGTGGAGGATGCGGTCGAAGGTGAGCGCGGTGTTCGGCGCGGCGAAGGCGCGGGCGCCGGTGGCCAGCTCGTAGAGCACGGCGCCGAAGGAGAAGAGGTCGGTGCGCGCGTCGAGCGGCTCGGCGCGCGCCTGCTCGGGCGACATGTAGGCGATGGTGCCGACGGTGGTCTCCGCCGCGGTGAGGTCGCGCGCCTGTGTGGCGCCGTCGGAGGCGTCGTTGAGCTCCGACATCACCTTGGCCAGGCCGAAGTCGAGGATCTTGAGGTGGCCGAGGCGGGTGAGGAAGAGGTTGGCCGGCTTGAGGTCGCGGTGGATGATGCGCGCCTCGTGCGCGGTGGCCAGCGCGTCGGCGAATTCGATGGCCACGTCGAGCAGTCTCTCGCCCGGCAGCGGCCCGCGGTCGAGGACGTCGCGCAGCGTCTCGCCTTCCAGCAGCTCCATCACCAGGAACGGCGAGCCGTCCGCCTCGTCGATCTCGTGGATGGTGCAGATGTTCGGGTGGTTGAGCGCCGACGCCGCGCGCGCCTCGCGCTGGAAGCGCTCCATCGCCACGCGGTCCTTGATCAGGTCGTCCGACAGCAGTTTGATCGCCACCAGCCGCCCCAGCCTCGCATCCTCGGCCTTGTAGACCACGCCCATGCCGCCGGCGCCGAGGCGCTCGAGCACCCGATAGTGCGAGATGGTGCGGCCGATCATGCGGTACGGGGATTGTAAGTGGTCGCGGGGCGGGGTTGCGCGGTTGCGAGGTTGCGGGGTTGCGAGGTTGCGCGGTGCTCGCGCACTCGCCTTGGGCACCGCGCAACCTCGCAACCGCGCAACCTCGCAACCGCGATTCAATACAACAGGTACTTCGCCCGCCGCGCCCCAAACGCCGCCTCGTCCTCCGCCCACGAGACCGGCGTGCCGTTGCGGACGGCGTCGAGCGTGCGCGGGTCGCGCAGCAGCGTGGCCATCTTGTCGGCGGCGAAGTCGTTCGGGTAGAGGCGGCGCAGGGTGGTGGCGATGGCGATGCCGGCGGCGACGGGCTTGAAGGCCTTGCGGTCGGTGACGGTGAAGCGGACGCCGTGGCAGGCCTGCTTCTCGAAGACGCTGAAGGTGGGCGTAAAGTGCACCGGCTCGAAGCGGATGCCGGGAAGCGCCAGCGCGGTCAGCTCGCGGGTCAGGACGTCCGCGTCGACGTACGGCGCGCCGAGCAGCTCGAACGGCGTGGCGGTGCCGCGCCCGACGGAGACCGCGTGCTCCAGCAGGCCGATGCCGGGATAGAGCGTCGCCGCGGCGAGGCTGCGCATGTTGGGCGAGGTGTTGACCCACGGCAGCCCCGCCTCGTCCTGGTACCACTCGCGCTTCCAGCGCAGCAGCGGGACGACGGTCAGGTCGGCGCCGATCTTCCGCTCGTCGTTGAACATCCGCGCCAGCTCGCCGACGGTCATCCCGTGGCGGACCACCACCGGGTGCCAGGCGATGAACGCTTCCTCGCCGTGGAGCAGCGGCCCTTCGAAGGCCGCGCCGCCGATCGCGTTGACGCGGTCGAGGACGATGAATTTGATCCTGGCCTGCGCCGCCGCCTCCATCGCCAGCTGCATGGTGGCGACGTAGGTGTAGAAGCGGACGCCGATGTCCTGGATGTCGAAGACCAGCGCGTCGAGGCCGGCCAGCTGCTCCGGCTTCGGCTTGCGCGTCTCACCGTAGAGGCTGTAGACCGGCAGGCCGCTGGCGGCGTCGCGGGTGTCGGAGAAGTTGTCGTCCACCTCGCCGCGGATGCCGTGCTCCGGGCTGAAGAGCGCCACCAGCGTGACGCCGGGCGCGCTGCGGAGGAGGTCGATGGTGGGGTTGCCGGAGCGGTCGATGCCGGTGTGGTTGGTGATCAGGCCGATCTTCATGCCGCGCAGCGGCGCGTAGCGTTTGGAGATGAGGTTGTCGATGCCGTTGGCGGTGTCGGCGCCGCCGGTGATGAGGTGCACGCGCGGCTTCGGCGCCGGCGTGGTGTAGCCGGCGGCGCGCGCGGAGAGACTGCCGAGCGCCACCTGCAGCGCGGTGACGCTCCCCTTGCCGTCGGGGTGCACGCGGTTGGAGAGGAAGACGAAGAAGGACTGCGACGCCGGATCGATCCAGAGCATGGTGCCGGTGAATCCCGTGTGCCCGTACGAGCCGATGGGGAAGTAGTCGCCGCGCGGGCGGGAGAAGCCGGAGTCGAGGTCGAAGCCGCCGGTGCGCTTGACCGCCACGTTCGGCGGCGACTGCACTGTGGTCAACATCTTGACTGTTTCGTTCTTGAGGATCGGAGCTCCGCCGGCCAGGAGCATCCGCGCGTAGCGCGCCAGGTCGTGCGCGGTGGTGAAGAGTCCCGCGTGGCCCGCCACGCCGCCCATGCGGCGGGCGGTGGGGTCGTGCACGGTGCCGCGCAGCATGGCGTCGTCAGCGTATTCGGTGGGCGCGACGCGACTCTCGCCGAGCGTCCTTCTCCCCGCTTGCGGGGAGAAGGTGCCCGAAGGGCGGATGAGGGGTCGAAATCCGGTGTCCTTCATGCCCAGCGGCTCGAAGACCTCATCCCGCGCGAACTGGTCCAGGCTCTTCCCCGAGACGCGCTGCACGATCTCGCCGAGGAGCTCGAAGTTGATGTCGCTGTAGCGGAAGACGTAGCCGGGGCGGTTGGTCAGCTCCTCCTTGTTGATCAGCGCCATCGCCGTGCCGTAGCCGCTCCACGGCTCCTCGAGGTCGAGGTCGGGGCGCAATCCGGAGGTGTGCGTCAGCAGGTGGCGGACCGTGACCTCGGCGTGCGGAAAGTCGGAGATGAACTTCTGCACCGGGTCGTCGAGGCCGATCTTGCCGCGCTCGATCAGCAGCCAGACCGAGGGGGTGGTGGCCACCACCTTGGTCAGCGAGGCGGCGTCGAAGATGGTGTCGGCGGTCATCGCCTCCACCTGCGGCACCAGCGCGCGGTTGCCGTACGTCTTCTCGTAGACGGTGCCGGCGTGCTCGAAGTGGTAGACGCCGCCGGGGATCTTCTTCGCCGCGATCGCCGCTTCGATCGTGGCGTCGACTTCCTTGAACCGGGACGTGGAGGGAGGCGCCGAGGCGCACGTTACTAGGAGAAGACAAAAAGCTGCCCGGCGTTTCACCGGTAGGCTCGTGATCCAGCCAACAGCAAATGTCGTCAGCGACCCAATTACCGTGTACCAAGGCCACGCAACCGGCGTCGCGAATCGTACGAATAGTACTAATGCCAAACCCGCTGTCATGCCCGTGAGCGCTGCGGCCGGCGTACCGCGCTTAGCCGCGCCCAGCAGGAAGACGCCGAGGATGGGGCCGTTGATGAGCGAGGCGACGCTGAGCGCGGTGCCGAGCGCGGAGCCGCTCTGGTGGCGCAGCGCCACGCCGATGGCGATCTGCGCGATGCCGGCGATGATGGTCACCACCCGCGAGACGTTCAGGTAGTGGCGGTCGCTCGCCGCGCGCGCCAGCGGGCGGTAGAGATCGGCCACGAACGCCGCGGCGATCGAGTTCAGCGACGACGACATCGCCGCGGCGAAGATCGCCGCCACCACCAGCCCGGAGAGCCCGGTCGGCAGATGCTTGGTGATGAAGTCGGGGAAGACCTGGTCGGGCGCGGTGAACGGCGCGGCGGCCGGCCCGGTGGCGTACGTGGCCAGCTTGTACGGCGCGTAGAAGGCGAACAGCAGCACGCCGATGAAGAGGAAGCCGATGAACTGCGCCAGGATCACCGCGCCGGAGCTGAGCAGCGCCAGCGCCGCGCTGCGCGGTCGGTCGGTGCACAGATATCGCTGCACCAGGTACTGGTCGGTGCCGTGCGTCGACATGGTCAGGAAACAGCCGCCGATCACGCCGGCCCAGAAG
>Ga0157377_10000143_pt1 | contig 45405 bp, 36 predicted proteins | sample M55metaG_FD_121116 | JGI IMG/M metagenome (GOLD analysis project Ga0157377, IMG submission 121116) | Miscanthus rhizosphere microbial communities from Kellogg Biological Station, Michigan, USA - M5-5 metaG | ecosystem: Host-associated > Plants > Roots > Rhizosphere > Soil | place: USA: Michigan...
GCCGTCGGGAAGGATCGGCAGCGCGAAGCGCACGAACCCGTAGGTGCCCATCTTCAGCAGGATCGCCGCGAGGATGATCGAGCCGGCGGTGGGCGCCTCCACGTGCGCGTCGGGCAGCCAGGTATGGAACGGGAACATCGGCACCTTGATGGCGAAGCCGAAGAAGAAGCCGGCGAAGATCCAGAACTGCAGCGTCGGCGGAATGAGGTGCCCGATCTTGTGGTACTGCAGCACGGCGAAGGTGTCGGGGTTGCCGAGACCGTTGATGTGCAGGAAGGGGATGCCGCCGCCGTTGAAGAAGTAGAGCGCCAGGATGGCCAGCAGCATCAGCACCGAACCGGAGAGTGTGTAGAGGAAGAACTTGATCGCCGCGTAGAGCTTCCGCGGCCCGCCCCAGATGCCGATGATGAAGTACATCGGCACCAGCATGATTTCCCAGAAGACGTAGAAGAGGAAGAAGTCCAGGGCGCAGAACGTGCCGATCATCCCGGTCTGCAGCAGCAGCAGCAGGATGTAGTACTCCTTCTGGCGGAAATCGATCGCCGTGAAGGAGGAGACGATGGCGATGATCCCCATGAAGGTGGTGAGGACCACCAGCAGCACCGCGATGCCGTCGACGCCGAAGTCGTAGTTCACGCCGAGCGACGGGATCCACGAGCGGGTGAAGCGGAACTGGAACATCGCCTCGCCGCTCAGCTTCGGATCGAACTTGAACCAGAGCACCAGCGAAGCCAGGAAGTCGATCACCGCGACGAGCGTGGCCGTCCAGCGGATCGACGCCGACTCGCGTTTGAGGAACAGCAGCACGACCGCCCCGATCAGCGGAATGTAGGTGATCCAGTTGAGAATGCTTTCCATCTGCTCCTCGGCCTGCTAAGGCTTGGTGAAAAGGTAGACCACGGTGATCAGCACGATGCCCGCGCCCATCACCAGCGCGTAGTTCTGAACGAAGCCGCTCTGCATGCGGCGGAAGAAGCGCGAGCCGCCGCGCGCGGTGTGCGCCACGCCGTTCACCACGCCGTCGACCAAGTACTTGTCGAAGAGCGAGGAGCCGTGGCCCAGCGGGAAGACGGTGATGTGGCGGACCAGATTGACCAGGCCGTCGATGATGTGCGTGTCGATCCACGCCAGCACCTTGCTCACGCCGATGGTGCCGGCGACGGCGGTGGCGTTGAAGAGCTCGTCGACGTAGTACTTGTTGGCCAGCACCTTGTGCAGGAAGCCGAGGTTCTCCACCGGGTCGGGCACCGCCGCGCGCCGCTTGTAGAGCATCCAGGCGAAGAGGATGCCGGCAACAGCCACGGCAATCGACGATCCGATCAGGAACAGCTCCTGGCCCAGCGACGCCTCGTGGAAGTGGAAGTGATGCTCGCCCAGCGGCAGCAGCAGCGGCTCGAGCCAGCGTTGGAACCATGTGGTGTGCGGTCCGCCGAACAGTCCGGTCGGGAACCCGACCCAGCCGGCGACGATGGAGCCGATGGCCAGGATGGCGAGCACGATGGTCATCGACGCCGGCGACTCGTGCGGCGCGTGGACGTCGGCGTGATGCCCGTGCGCCTTGTCGCTGTGCTGGTCGCCTTCGTCGAGGTGCGGCGTGCCGGGGATGACCACGTGCCCGGCGTGCTGCGGCTCCGACTCCGGATGGCCGACCACGTGCGCCGCGCGGTAGTCGCCGCTGAAGGTCATGTAGTACAGCCGGAACATATAAAAAGCGGTAATGCCGGCGGTGAAGAATCCCAGCAGCCAGAGGATCTTGTTGTAGCCGAAGGCGCCGGCGAGGATCTCATCCTTGGAGAAGAAGCCGGCCAGCGGCGGGATGCCGGCGATGGCGATCGTCGCCACCAGCATCGTCCAGTGCGTCTTCGGCATGTACTTGCGCAGGCCGCCCATCTTGCGCATGTCCTGCTCGCCGCCGCAGCCGTGGATCACCGAGCCGGCGCCGAGGAAGAGGCAGGCCTTGAAGAAGGCGTGCGTCATGACGTGGAAGATCGCGGCGGTGAACGCGCCGACGCCCGCGGCCAGGAACATGTAGCCCAGCTGCGAGACGGTGGAGTACGCGAGGACTTTCTTGATGTCGGTCTGCGCGATGCCGATGGTCGCGGCAAAGATCGCGGTCAGCGCGCCGACCACCGCCACTACCGCCATCGCCTCCGGCGAGAGCCGGAACAGCACGTTCGAGCGGACCACCATGTAGACGCCCGCGGTGACCATCGTCGCGGCGTGGATGAGCGCGGAGACCGGCGTCGGTCCGGCCATGGCGTCCGGCAGCCAGACGTACAGCGGGATCTGCGCGGACTTGCCGCACGCGCCGACGAACAGCAGCAGGCAGATGGCCGTCGCCGCGCCGCCGTACATCCCCGGGTTCGCGCTCGCCGCGGCGAAGACCTTGCCGTAGTCCGCGGTGCCGAAGGCGTTGAAGATCAGGAAGATGCCGAGGATGAAGCCGAAGTCGCCGATGCGGTTGACGATGAAGGCCTTCTTGCCGGCGTCGGCGGCGAAGTTCTTGTCGTAATAGAAGCCGATCAGCAGGTACGAGCAGAGCCCCACTCCCTCCCACCCCACGAACATGACGATGTAGTTCGCGCCGAGCACGAGCAGCAGCATCATGAACATGAAGAGGTTGAGGTAGGTGAAGAAGCGGGTGTAGCCCGTCTCGTGCGACATGTAGCCGGTCGCGTAGAGGTGGATCAGGAAGCCGATCCAGGTGACGATCAGCAGCATCGTGCACGAGAGCGGATCGATGCGCAGCGCGAAGTCGACGGCGAAGTCGGCGATCGTCGCGCCCACGCGCCCCCACCCCAGCGGCATCCAGGTGTAGTAGGTATGCTGGAAGGCATGCTCGGTGCCGCCGCCGACATACGTGAAGACCGTCCACGCCGCGAGCAGCGCCGAGATGCCGGTGGAGCCGAGCGCCACGAGGTTGGTCACCGCGCGGTTCTTCGGCGTCAGCGGCCTGGAGAAGGCGCACAGCCCGTTGATCAGCGCGCCGAGCGCGGGCAAGAGTGGGATGGCCAGGAGAATCGCCGGACTAACCACGCGAAACCTCCCGCTCGCTGCTCGCCGCTCGCTGCTCGCTAACCATTCAGCTCCCTCTGCTCGTCGATGTTCACCGTGCTGCGCAGCCGGTACAGCTGGATGATGATGGCTAGACCCACCGCCGCCTCCCCCGCCGCCACGGTGATGACGAGGATGGTGAAGATGTGCCCCTCCAGCGAGGCGAGGCGGTGCGAGAAGGCGACGAGGTTGATGTTGACGGCGTTGAGCATCAGCTCGACCGCCATCAGCACCGTGATCATGTTGCGGCGGATGATGACGCCGGTCAGCCCGATGGCGAACAGCGTCGCGGAGAGCATCAGGTAGGCCTCGGTGGTCGGCGCTGCCTCAGGCATTGCGATCGCGCTCCTTCACCAACTGTTCCGTGGCGACCCGGTCAATCATGTACGCGGGCGCGGTTTCTTCCTCGTCGGCATTCAGCTCGCGCTTGCCGATGACGATGGCGCCGATCATGGCCACCAGCAGGAAGAGCGACGCCACCTCGAACGGCACGAGGTAGTCGCGATACAGCTTCATCCCCACCGCCTCGGAGTTGCCGACCTCGCGCAGGCGCCGGATGCGCTTGCTCGTCACGCTGCCGTCCGCCTGCTGCACCTTGCGGGTGCGATACGAGTAGGTCGAGCGCAGCGGCTTGTCGCTCCTCGCCGGATCGCGGTAGACGCCCGGCCGCGCGATGGCGAACAACATGATGAAGACGCCCAGGCCGACGGCCAGGCCGCCTTTCCAGAACGCCGACATCACCCGCTCCTCGGGGAGATGCCGCACGTTGATCAGCATGACCACGAAGAGGAAGAGCACCATGATGCCGCCGGCGTAGACCAGCACCTGCACCGCGGCGACGAACTCCGCGCTCTTCAGCACGAACAGCACCGCCACGCAGAGGAACGTCAGGAGCAGGAAGAGCGCCGAATGCACCGGGTTGCGCATGAAGATCACCAGCAGCGAAGCGGCGACGGCCAGCGTGCCGATGGCGAAGAAGACCAGCATCGCAGGCGTCATGATGTCACCCCGAGCGTGAGCGAGGGGCCGGTGTGGGTGGGCGGCGCGCAGCAGGAGGCGACGATCACTGCGTGGCCCCCGTCAGCCGCTTCGGCCCGTCCTCGATCTCCGGACGCGGCTCCGACTCCTGCAGCCCGTCGTAGCGCGGGCGGTCGTCCCAGTACTCGAGCTGCTGCATGTTGAAGTAGAGATCGTTGCGGTCGTAGGTGGCCAGCTCGTAGGTCTTGGTGGTCAGCCAGATCGACTTCGGCTTGGTGGGGCAGGCCTCCTCGCAGAGCGCGCAGAACATGCAGCGCTTGACGTCGATGTCGTAGCGGTCGAGGACCTTGAGCTTCTTCATCTTCCCGTCCACCTCGCGCTGCTCGTCGTGGACGTCGATGTAGATGATGTCGATGGGGCAGGCCACCGCGCAGAGCTTGCAGGCGATGCAGCGGTCGAAGGAGAACTTGAACATGCCGCGGAAGCGGTTGGCCGGCTCCAGGCGCTCTTCCGGATAGCGGATGGTCACCTTCGGCTTGAACAGCTCGCGCAGGGTGGTCTTCAGCCCCTCGAACATGTCGAGGAGGAGGAACTTGTCGGTCCACTTCGTCTTGGGATGCTCAACGAGCATGGGCTACCACCTTCGTCTTCGGACGGAAGAGGAGGAAGAGCGTGAAGAGGATGATCACCGCGCCGGCGATGGCCAGGATGATCTCGCCGCCGCCGCGCGGCACGGCCAGCACCACGATCCCAGTGACGAAGATGTTCGCCAGCGCCAGCGGGATCATCCACTTCCACCCCAGCTCCATCAGCTGGTCGAAGCGGAAGCGCGGGAAGGTGGCGCGGAACCAGACGTAGATCAGCATGAACACCATCACCTTGGCGAAGAAGATGAGCGCGCCGAGGATGCCGCCGGCGAGACCCATCCCCTGCAGCGTTTTGGTGGTCAGGCCGAGGCCGCCGATGGACAGCGTCCAGCCGCCGAGGAAGAGGCTGACCATCAGGCAGCAGTTGACCAGCATCGCCGAATACTCGGCCAGCATGAAGAAGGCGAACTTCATCGCCGAATACTCGGTGTGATAGCCGGCCACCAGCTCCGACTCCGCCTCGGGCAAATCGAACGGCGTGCGGTTGTTCTCCGCGTTCATGGAGACGAAGAAGATGAACGCGGCAATCAGCTGCGGGAAGAGATTCCAGATGTGGTTCGCCTGGTAGTCGACGATCTTCACCAGGTCGAAGCTGCCGCACAGCATCAGCACGCCGACGATGGAGAGGCCGAACGGCACCTCGTACGACACCATCTGCGCCGCCGAGCGGAGGCCGCCCATCAGCGAGTACTTGTTGTTCGAGGCCCAGCCGCCCAGGATGATCCCGTAGACGCCGGTCGAGGTCAGCGCCAGGATCAGCAGCAGCCCGACGTTGATGTCGGTGACCACGAAGGTCGGTGGCGGCCCGTACGGAATGAGGCAGAAGACGAGGAAGGCGGGGATCAGCGGGACGATCGGCCCGAGAAAGTACGCCACCTTCTCCGCGCTGGACGGAACGATGTCTTCCTTCAGGATGAACTTGATCGGGTCGGCGATGATCTGCAGCAGCCCCTTGTAGCCGACGCGATTCGGCCCCAGCCGCGCCTGCATCAGGCCGAGCAGCCGCCGCTCCACCCAGTTCATCGCCGCGACGATGACCTGCACGATGACGAAGGCGACCAGGAACTTCACAAGGGGCCAAATCAAGTATTTCATCAGCGCTGGAGTCATCGCGCCACCGTCCGACCACGGGAATGTTGAATGTTGAGTGTTGAATGTTGAATGGGATTGAGGCGCCGCGCAGCCGCGCATTCAACATTCAACATTAAACATTCAACATTCCTCGTCCCCCTCATCGATCCACCTCTCCAAGCACGATATCGATGGTCCCAATGAGAGCGACCAAATCCGACACGAGATGTCCCCGAGCCATCGCCGGCAGCGCCTGCAGGTTCACGAAGCTCGGCGGCCGCACGTGGCAGCGATAGGCCTTCTGCCCTTTGCCGTCGCTGACGATGTAGTAGCCGAGCTCCCCTTTGGGCGACTCGATGGAGTGGTAGACCTCGCCCTCGGGGGGGCGGACCACTTTGGAGATCTTCGCCTTGATGTCGCCCTCGGGCGTCGCCTTGATCAGCGGGATGCACTGCTTGAGGATCCAGTTCGACTGCCGCATCTCCGCCATCCGCACCAGGTAGCGATCGTACGTGTCGCCGTTCTTGCCAATGGGGATCTCGAACTGCAGCTCGGGGTAGCACTCGTACGGCTGCGCGCGGCGGAGGTCCCACTCCACGCCCGAGCCGCGCAGCGGCGGTCCGGTGATGCCCCAGTCGATGGCGTCTTCCGGCGTGATCACGCCGATGCCGACCGTGCGGCGCTTCCAGATGCGGTTGGTGGTCAGCAGCGACTCGTACTCGTCCACCGCCGCGTCGAACTTGTCGCAGAAGCGCTCGACGTCGTTGAGCCAGCCGGGCGGGAGATCGTCGGGCATCCCGCCGATGCGCATGCAGTTGAGCGTGAGCCGCGCGCCGCAGTACATCTCGAACAGGTCGAGGACCTGCTCGCGCTCGCGGAAGCAGTAGAAGAACGGCGTCATGGCGCCGATGTCGATGGCATGCGTGGCGAGCCACAGCAGGTGCGAGGAGATCCGCTGCAACTCTGAGAGCATGACGCGCATCAACTGCGCGCGCTTGGGGATCTGCGCGGTGACGCCCATCAGCTTCTCGACCGCCTCGACGAAGCCGAGGTTGTTCGTGGCGGAGGCGACGTAGTCCATCCGGTCGGTGTGCGGGATGCACTGCGGATAGGCCATGTTCTCGAAGAGCTTCTCGGTGCCGCGGTGGAGGTAGCCGATGATCGGCTTCGCATCGACGATGCGCTCGCCGTCGATCTTCAGGATCACCCGCAGCACCCCGTGCGTGGACGGGTGCTGGGGACCGAAATTGACCTCCATCTCGTGTACGTCGAACATGGTTTTTAGTGAGCTAACCGCTGACAGCTATCTCCCCGCCTCCGCCATCAGCTTCTTCAACATGCTTTCTGTTTCTTCTTCCCCGGGCACGCACAGCGTGAGATCCGACGTCTCGCCGCGTGCGATCGCATCGGCGTAGCCTTCGCAGTCCCAGCCGCACGCGGTGCAGTCGGTCTGCGCCATCGCGGCGAACAGCTTGTCCTTGAGCGAGCCGGCGGTGGCGAGCTGCATCCGTTCGGGGAGCGGCTTCTCCGGATCGTGCCACGGCGCGTCGGGCGTCGGCTCCGCGGTCGGCGCGACGACGTCGCCGAGCTCCGGCGCCGGCGGCTGGCCGCCTGCCGCGGCGCGCGCGGCGATCTCCGCCATCGGCCAGGTGCCGTAGCGCTTCCACTCGCCCTTGTAGACGTTGACGTCCTTGACGTCCTTGCCGGTCGATCCCGCCATCGGGCCGCCGCCCTCGGGGAAGACCTCGGGATAGATACGCGCGCCGGTATCGATGCCGCGCACCGGGAAGTCCTTCCGCAGCGGGAAGCCGTTGAAGCCGTCCCACATCAGGATGCGCTCCAGGTTGGGATGGCCCTCGAACTCCACGCCAAGCATGTCGAAGGTCTCGCGCTCGTGCCAGTTGGCCGTCTTCCAGACTGAAGTCACGGACGGGATCGCGGTGTTCTCGTCGGTGGTGACCTTCAGCCGCACCCGCCCGTTCTTCTCGAACGAGTAGAGCGTGTACGAGACGCCGAAGCGCGCGCCGGTGTAGTTCGGATACGTCGAGTAGTCGACGCCGGAGAGATCGACCAGGTAGTTGAAGCCGGCGGCCTTGAACGCCGCGGCCACCTCGCGGATCCGCTCGCGATCGACGATGAGCGTGATCTCGCCGGCGAACTCCTTGGCGCCGGTGATGGCGTCGCCGGAGCTCGCCACCGCCGCGGCGACCAGCGGGTCGCGCTTGATCTCGTCCACCGTCCGTCCGGCGGGTGCGGCCGGCGTGGCGGCGGGCGGCGGCGTGAGCGGCGTCTCGGACATCAGTTGACCTCGGCGTCCTCGATCGCTTCCGCGACGGCCGCCGCGTCTTCGGCAGGCGTCGCGGCCGCGGCCTTCGGCTTCTCAGGCGTCGGCACGCGCGCCACCCCGGCCACAGGTGCGGGCTTGAGCTGCGCGGCGGCCTGCGTGGAGCGCAGCGCCGGACCTTCGTGCACCGGTCGCAGCGAGTCGCGCACCGCGGCGCGGGCGAAGTCGTAGCTCTCGCCGCCCTTGCGGATGACGTGCATCTTCTCGATCTTCTTCTGCAGCTCCATCAGCCCCCAGATCAGCGCCTCGGGGCGCGGCGGGCAGCCGGGGATGTAGACGTCGACGGGGATCAGCCGGTCGACGCCCTGCGTCACGGCGTAGGTGTCGTACGGGCCGCCGCACGTGGCGCACGAGCCCATGGCGATGACCCACTTCGGCTCCGGCATCTGGTCCCACAGGCGGCGGACGATCGGCGCCATCTTCTCGGTCACCGTCCCGGAGACGATCATCAGGTCCGCCTGGCGCGGCGTGGCGCGGAAGACTTCCGCGCCGAAGCGCGCCATGTCGTGGCGCGGGTCGAGCACCGCCATCATCTCGATGGCGCAGCAGGCCAGGCCGAACTGCATCGGCCAGAGCGACGACTTGCGTGCCCAATTGAAGAATTTGTCGACGGTCGTGGTGAGGACGTTCGGATCGAAGCGGTTCTCGATCAGACCCATGTAAGGACCTTCCTCTTCCAGGCGTAGAAGTACCCCACCAGGAGTATCGCCAGGAAGACGGCCATCTCGATCGCTCCGAACCAGCCGAGCTGCTTGAAACGAATCGCCCAGGGAAAAAGGAAGACTGTCTCGACGTCGAAGATGATGAACAGCACGGCGATGAGGAAGTAGCGGACCGAGAAGCGATGGTCGAAGGCGTGCGAGCTCGCCGGCATGCCGCACTCGTACGGCTCGAGCTTGACCTTGTTCGCCCTCGACGCGCGCACCAGCGGCGCCAGGATGAACAAGGTCACCACGGGCAGTGAGATCACGATGAGCGCGGCGACGAGCAGCACTGAATAATTAGCAGCCATTTTCGTGGGAGCGGTGTCGGTCCGTCCGTGAAGACCGACGTATTGTAAACGGCGGTCTCCGCCTGTCAACGGCGATCACCAGAGCCGCCGCTGAAACGTCCATCCGTCGAGCGGCACGCCGCGTCCCTGCACCAGCACTCGGATGTCCTCGCCGATGCCGTCGGGGAGCACCAGGCGGCGCGCCTCGTCACGGCGCTCCATCAGCTCGATCGACCCCACCGCCAGGTCGGTCACGGGGGTGAAGAGCTCGTGCTCGGCGGCGCCGAGGGCCAGGAGGAACTTCGCCTGGCGATCGAAAAAGAGGGTGGAGAAGCCGTTGCGCTCGCCGGTTTCGATCAGGTCGGTGAAGTTGACGTGCGCGGTGAGGTCCTGCCGGCCGGGGTTGGCCAGCAGGTCGCGCGAGACGCGCTGCCCGGCGTACGCCGCCGCGGTCCCCCACCGGCGCATGCGCGAGCGGAAGAGCGCGTCCTGCAGAAAGCCGTAGTCGAAGGTGACGATCAGCCCGCGCGGCACGGCGCGGCAGATCGCCTCGTACAGCGTGGCCCAGTCGAGGGAGATGTCGGCGAACTGGCCGTCGTCGAGCCGGACGTCGCGCGCCGCGAAGTAGTCGACGTACTCCTGCCCGGCGGCGCGCTCGCCCCAGTCGAGCCCGGCGTCGCGCTCGACCACCGTCAGCTCGCGCAACTCGCCCCCGCGCTGCACGAGCCGCGCGAACGGCTGAGCGTCGAACAATTCATTGCTGATGGCCAGACCGGCCTCGGGGATCGCCTCTCCCCTCTCGACGCCAACGATCCGCGCCTCGGGCACCTCGGCCCGCAGATTATTAATGAGGGAGCCGTCGCCGCGGCCAATGTCCACGATCGTGGACGCCACGTCGCCGCCCCGGCTCATGTATTCGCGGATGAGCCTGCCCAAAACGAAGCCGAATACCGGGCTCAGCGAGGGTGAAGTGACGAAGTCAGCAGCCTTTCCGACCGGCGATTCGGGCCTCGTGTAATAGCCGAAATCAGGGTGATAGAGGGCGAGCTCCACGAAGTCACGGAACGGCAAGTCGCCTTGCGCCAGCCATTTACGCAGCACTTCCAGCAGAGACCGCTCGCCCGGCATGCAGTCACATCCTACCATCCGGCCCAACCCTATTTGCCTTACTTATTTGCCGCGTGGCACTCAGGTTGCGAATACAACCGGCAACCGAAGGGGGAAACAACCATGAAGAAGACAATCGCAACGATGCTGACCGTTCTGCTCGCGACCGCAGGGTTCGCGCAGACCACTGACGATCACGCCAAGGCCAAGAAGGGCGCCATCATCGGCGGCGTGGCCGGCGCGATCGCCGGCACGATCATCGGCAACAACCGCGGCCATCACAGCGCCAAGCGCGGCGCGGTGGTCGGAACCGTGGTGGGCACCGCGGCCGGCGCGATCGTCGGCGCCATGATGGACAAGCAGGAGCGCGAGCTCCGTCAGATCGAAGGCGTCAACGTGACGCGCACCGCGGACGACGAGCTGCAGGTGACGGTTCGCAACGAGGTGCTCTTCGACGTGAACTCCGCCTCGCTCCGCTCCGCCTCGCGCGACGCGCTGCAGGAGATGGCCGGCGTGTTCGAGAAGTACCCGAACACCACCATCGAGGTTGAAGGCCACACAGACTCGACCGGTACCGCGGCGTACAACCAGCGGCTCTCGGAGCGCCGCGCCGGCAGCGTGGCGGGCTACCTCGAGCAGCTCGGCGTGCGCAGCTCGCGCGTCGACGCCGTCGGCCTCGGCGAGTCGCAGCCCCGCGCCACCAACGGCACGGCCAACGGCCGCCAGCTGAACCGCCGCGTCGAGATCCACGTCCGGGCGAACGCGGCCTGATGTCGAACCAACGGTATGAGTTGTGAAACGAAGACGCCTCGCGAGAGGCGTCTTCTCGCTTTGAAGGAGGCTGTACAGATGCTACGCAAAGGTTTGGTACTCATCATCATCGCCGTCTTCGCCGTCGCCTGCGCGACGACCAACGACGGCACCAGCAGCGCGCCGAATGACAACCAGAAGACGAAGCGCGGCGCGACCATCGGCGCCGTGGCCGGCGCCATCGCCGGAGCGGTGATCGGCAACCAGTCCGGCAACAACCGCACCGGCGCCGTGATCGGCGCGGCCGCGGGCGCGGCGGTCGGCGCCGCCATCGGCCGCAAGATGGACAAGCAGGAAGAGGAACTGCGGCAGATCCCCGGCGTCGACGTCTCGCGTCCGTCCGAGGGAGAGATCGACGTCCGCCTGACCGGCGACATCCTCTTCGACTACAACTCCAGCGCGCTGCGGTCGGAGTCGCGCACCCTGCTCGACCAGCTCGGCTCGAACTTCCGCCAGTACCCCGACAACCGCATCGTGGTGGAAGGCCACACCGACTCGGTCGGCTCCGACGCCTTCAACCAGAAGCTGTCGGAACAGCGCGCGGCGAACGTCGCCGACTACCTGATCGACCGCGGCGTCACGGCCTCGAACGTGATCGTCTACGGCTACGGCGAAGCACGCCCGAAGTCGACGAACGACACGGCCGAGGGCCGGCAGCTGAATCGGCGCGTGGAGATTCATATTCAGGCGCCCCCGCAGTAAAACCAGCGAGCAGGTGACAGCGAGCAGCGAGCAGGAAAACCGTCCTGCTCGCTGCAACCTGCTCGCTGCCGAGCGGGTCCCCACCCTCCTGCTCGCTGCAACCTGCTCGCTGCTCGCTTCTGCTACAATCCGCCCTCCATTGCGCCCGCCCCCCGGTAGGCCGCGGCGGGAACTCACCACCTTTGGAGGATTTATGAAGTCTTGGACTGTGCGCGCGCTGGTCCTGGCCACGCTTCTTGTGTGCGTCGCCGGAGCCGTTTTCGCCCAGGAAGCCGCTGTTGCGCACCCTTCCGGTGAAGCGCGCACCGAAGCGAACCTGGTACTCCCCGATCTCTCGCAGATCACCTTCCTGAATGGCGCCGTGACCGGCCAGCGGCTGCTGATCTTCGGCCTGTTCGTCTGCATCCTCGGCGGCGTCTTCGGCCTGGTGATGTACTCGCGCCTGAAGAACCTCCCCGTGCATCGCTCGATGCTGGAGATCTCGGAGCTGATCTACGAGACCTGCAAGACCTACCTGGTCACGCAGGGCAAATTCATCATGTATCTGTGGCTCTTCATCGGGGCCATCATGGTGGTCTACTTCGGCTTCCTGCGGCACTTCGACGCGCTGCGCGTGTTCATCATCCTGGTGGCCAGCCTGGTCGGCATCGCCGGCAGCTACGGCGTGGCGTGGTTCGGCATCCGCATCAACACCTTCGCCAACTCCCGCACCGCCTTCGCCTCGCTCCGGGGCAAGCCGTTCCCGACCTATTCGATCCCGCTCAAGGCCGGCATGTCCATCGGCATGCTGCTGATCTCGACCGAGCTGGTGATCATGCTGACCATCCTGCTGTTCGTGCCGGGCGACTACGCCGGCGCGGTCTTCATCGGCTTCGCCATCGGCGAGTCGCTGGGCGCCGCCGCCCTGCGCATCGCGGGCGGCATCTTCACCAAGATCGCCGACATCGGCTCCGACCTGATGAAGATCGTCTTCAACATCAAGGAAGACGACGCGCGCAACCCCGGCGTCATCGCCGACTGCGTGGGCGACAACGCCGGCGACTCCGTCGGCCCCACCGCGGACGGCTTCGAGACCTACGGCGTGACCGGCGTGGCGCTGATCACCTTCATCCTCCTCGCCGTCTCCGACCCGACCGTGCAGGTCCAGCTCCTGGTCTGGATCTTCGTCATGCGCGTCCTGATGATCATCACCTCGGCCGTGTCGTACTTCATCAACGAAGCGGTGGCCAAAGCCCGCTACGGCAACGCCGACAAGATGAACTTCGAGGCTCCGCTCACCTCGCTGGTCTGGCTGACCTCGATCCTCTCCGTCGGCGTGACCTACGCCGTGTCGCGCATGCTGATCCCGAACCTCGGCGGCGACCTGACGATGTGGTGGAAGCTCTCCACCATCATCACCTGCGGCACGCTGGCCGGCGCGATCATCCCGGAGCTGGTGAAAGTCTTCACCTCCACCGAGTCGCGCCACGTCCGCGAGGTCGTCACCGCGTCGCGCGAAGGCGGCGCATCGCTGAACATCCTCTCCGGCTTCATCGCCGGCAACTTCTCCGCCTACTGGATGGGCCTGGCCATCGCCGGCCTGATGGGCGTCGCCGCCTGGATCGCCGGCACGTTCCCGCTCGGCGCGGGCGCGCTGATGATCGCCCCGGCGATCTTCGCCTTCGGCCTGGTGGCCTTCGGCTTCCTCGGCATGGGCCCGGTGACCATCGCCGTCGATTCCTACGGCCCCGTCACCGACAACGCGCAGTCGGTCTACGAGCTCTCCACCATCGAGACGCTGCCCGGCGTCGAAGAGGAGATCAAGCGCGACTTCGGCTTCCACCCGGCATGGGAGAAGGGCAAAGAGCATCTCGAGGAGAACGACGGCGCGGGCAACACCTTCAAGGCCACCGCGAAGCCGGTGCTCATCGGCACGGCGGTGGTCGGCGCCACCACCATGATCTTCGCCATCATCGTCATGCTCACCAACGGCCTGACCACCGACATCGACAAGCTCTCGCTGCTCCACCCGCAGTTCCTGCTCGGGCTGGTCGTCGGCGGCGCGGTGATCTACTGGTTCACCGGCGCGGCCACGCAGGCCGTCTCCACCGGCGCCTACCGCGCGGTGGAGTTCATCAAGAACAACATCCACCTCGACACCGGCGCCACCAAGGCCTCGGTGGAGGACTCGAAGAAGGTCGTTGCCATCTGCACGCAGTACGCGCAGAAGGGGATGCTCAACATCTTCCTGGTGGTCTTCTTCTCCACTCTCGCCTTCGCCTGTTTCGAGCCGTTCTTCTTCATCGGCTACCTGATCTCCATCGCCCTGTTCGGCCTCTACCAGGCCATCTTCATGGCCAACGCCGGCGGTGCCTGGGACAACGCCAAGAAGATCGTCGAGACGGAGCTGAAGATGAAGGGAACGCCGCTGCACGCGGCGGTGGTGGTCGGCGATACGGTCGGCGATCCGTTCAAGGACACCTCGTCGGTGGCCATGAACCCGGTCATCAAGTTCACCACCCTCTTCGGCCTGCTGGCGGTCGAGCTCGCGGTGGAGATGACCCGCGCCGGACATCAGGGAATGACGCGCATCCTCTCCCTTGTCTTCTTCCTCATCTCCGCCGTTTTCGTCTACCGGTCGTTCTACGCAATGCGCATCGCCACCGAGGAGTCCCACGCATGAAGAAACTGACGTTTGCAGCACTGATCATCGCCATCGCCGTCTCCGCCTTCGCGGGAGACGTGGTCAAGCGCGGCGCGGCCATCTCGCCCGACGCCAAGGCCATCACCATCGCCCAGGTGATGGAGACGCCCGACGCCTACCGGAAGAAGCCGGTGGTGGTCGAGGGCACCGTCGCCAGCGTCTGCACCAACATGGGCTGCTGGATGCAGCTCGACAGCGTCCGCGTCACGTTCAAGGACTACGGCTTCTTCGTCCCCACCGACTCGAAGGGGATGACCGTCCGCGCCGAGGGCGTGGTGAAGGTGAAGACGCTCAGCAAGGAAGAGGCGGACCACCTCGAGGGCGAGGGCGCGAAGCTCAACCGCAACGCGGACGGCACGGCCAAGGAAGTGACGTTCGTGGCTAACGGGGTCGAGCTGCGGAAATAGAATCGAAATACGCCACGAGCTTTGGTGAAAACGCGCTGCGGCTCAACCGCAGCGCGTTATTCATTTTCAGGGCGGCGCGAAAATCCTCCGCCGCGGCATTGAGCATCGCGTCGCCGTTGCGCGAGAGCATCGCCTGCGTGTACCGCGCGCAGCCGCGCAGCAAATAGGCCTCGGGGGTCGCGCTCGAGGCGATCAGCCGCGACAGCTGCTGCTCCGAGCGGGTCAGCTCGCCCGCGGCGAAGGCGCGGTACGCGGCCTCGAGCTGCGGGCGGATATCGACGACAACGACGGCGGTTTTCTTCGGTGCCTCGAGCTGGCGCCGCTTCTCGTTCTGCGCGGCGATGCGCGCCGTCACGGATGCTTCGCTTTCCACGATCGGCGCGGGCTGAGCCGGCTGCGGCGCGGGGACGGGAGCGACGACCACCGGCGCCGGGACAGGCGCCGGCGGCGGCTCGAACGGCACGGTCACTTCCACCGGCTTCGGCTGCGGTTGAGGCTGCGGCTGCACGCGCGCCACGGCCGGCGGACGCGCCGCCTTCTGCCGCCTGGCCTCGTCCGCGGCGGCGCCGAACAGCTCGCGCGCCTGCGCGGCGAGGTCGGCGGCGCGCTTGAAGACGCGGATGTCGGTGCCGCCCTTGGCGTTGGTGTCGAGCGCTTCCTGCAGCTTGCGCTGCGCGGCGCGGTAGCCGTCGCTGCGGTCCGCGCCGGCGGCCACGGCGTCCATCTGCGCGGAGAGGGCCTTCCCCACCGCGGCATTCGCCTCGCGCTTGCTGTCGCCGGCGGCGTTCTCCGCGCGGCGCTGCTTCTCCACGTTGGCGCGCGCCACCCAGTCGCGCAGCTGCGCGTAGTACGGCGTGTTCTGCACCACGCCCTGCTCTTCCGAAATGTGCCACTCGCGCAGCGCGGCGTCGATGTCGCCGAGGTTGAACTTGGCGATGCCAAGCCAGAAGTGCGGGGTGTAGGTGATGATCTGGTTGCCCGCGCGCAGCGAGCCGTTCTCCGCCGGCATCTCGGCGATGGAGCGGGCCAGCGCGTCCGCCGCCGCGTCGTAGTTCTTGGCGCGCACGGCGTTCACGCCCGAATAGTACGATTCGTACCACTTCAGGACGGCGGCGAAGAGCAGCGGCAGGATCATTGGAGCGCCGGCAGCTTCGCCGCCTCCGGATCGCTGAAGTGAACGTTGAGGGTCTGATCTTCGCCGGGCCGCACGTCGACCACCTTGGTGATCGGCGCGGCGAAGGACGGATTGGACAGCGTGATCTCGTAGCGGCCCGGCGCGAGGTCGACCGGCGCCGGCGTCACGGCGTGCTCCACCGGCTCCAGCTGCCCGCTGGCCAGGTTCTTCACCGCAGTGATCTCGCCCCACGGGAACGCATTGACGGCGACGCGTCCCGGCGCCGCGGCCGGGATCACCGTCGCCGCGGTCTGTAGGACGGGCTTCAGCCCGTCGGGGCGGTCTTGACGGGCTTGACGGGCTGAAGCCCGTCCTACATACATGGCGATTCCGCCGCCCACGAGCGCGATGACGAGCGCCGCCCCGATGACCAGCAGCGCGCGCGATTTGCGGGCGGCCGGCGGCGGGGGCGGCACGGCCGGCAGCGGCGTCGGCTCCGGCGTGGCGATCTCGATGGTCTTCATCAGTGCCAGCGTCTTCATCGTCGTGGCGGCGACGCGCGTCGGCTCCATCGTCACCTCGACGGCGGCGGGGAGCGGCGGCGGCGCGCCGCGCGTGTCGTCGAGCGTCGGCAGCAGCTCCAGCAGCGCGCGGGCGAAGTCGCGGGCGCTGGCGAAGCGGTTCCGGCGGTCCTTCTCCAGCGCGCGGAAGAGCAGCGCCTCCAGCTCCGGCGAGGCAGTGGCCGCCGGGTTGACCTCGCGCAGCGCGCGCGGGCGCTCCGACGAATGCAACACCAGATACTGATGCGGCGTGTCGGCCTGGAACGGCGGCACGCCGGTGAGCATCTCGTACAGCACGATGCCGAACGAATACAGATCGGCGCGGCCGTCGATGCGGTCGCCGGGATCGAGCATGCCGAGGTGCTCGGGCGAGCAGTACTTCCACTTGCCGACGAACATCCCGGTCTGCGTCTTGGCCGAGCCCTCCTCGCCCCACTGCTTGGCGATGCCGAGGTCGATGATCTTGACGTGCTCCTCGCCGTCGTCGTCGCGCGCGATCATGATGTTCTCGGGGCTGATGTCGCGGTGGACGATGCCGGCGCGGTGGACCGCCTCGAGACCGAGGAGCGCGTCGCCGGCCAGCTTGGCGGCGTAGCGCGGCGAGAGCGGCCCGCGCGTCTCGATCAGCTCGTGCAGGTTGATCCCCTCGATGTACTCCCAGACCATGTAGCGCGAGCCGTCGTCGAGGGTGGAGAAGTCGTAGAGCGAGGCGACGTTGGGGTGGTTGATCTTCGTCGCCAGCCGCGCCTCGCGCAGGAAGCGCTCGTGCGCGCCGGGGTCGGCCGCGATGTTCGAGCGCATCAGCTTGATCACGCGGATGGCGTTCAGGTGGATGTGGAGGACTTTGTAGACCTCCCCCATCCCCCCCACCCCGAGCCGCGACAGGATCTGGTACTTGCCGTCGATCGGCGTCTCCAGATACCGGCGCAGAAAGTCGGTGATTTGCTCACCGCAATAGGGGCAGGCTTTGAACTTCGGGTCGATCTCCGACCTGCAGTGGATGCAGTAGAAGGGCATGGACGATAGGGGTCCTGCGTGCTGAGTCCTGTGTCCTGCGTTCGAAAACACGGGACGCAGGACTCAGGACGCAGGACTTTTTTCGACGATTATATGCGCATGCAGGAATCGACCTTCACCGTGCAGACGAGCGCGCGCGAAGAAATCCTGATCATCACTGCCGAGGTCAACCGCGCCCTTGGCGAGCTCACCGGCGACGATGGGATCTGCACCATCATCGTGCCGCACACCACCTGCGCGATCTCGGTGAACGAGAACGCCGACCCCGACGTCCCGGCCGACCTGACCAGGGCGCTGCGCGCGATGGTGCCGAACGTCCGCTTCGAGCACGGCGAGGGCAACTCCGACGCGCACCTGCTCTCGACGCTCATCGGCACGTCGCTCTCCTGGCCGTACCGCAAGGGCAAGCTCGTGCTCGGCACCTGGCAGGGGATCTACTTCATCGAGCTCGACGGGCCGCGGCAGCGGAAGGTGACGGTGTATGTACCCGCCGCGTCATCCCGAGCGTAGCGAGGGACCTGGGTTGGTGGGCGGCGCGCCCCCCCTTCCAGGTCCCTCGCTACGCTCGGGATGACGAAGCGGGTAGAGTTCGCGCGCGATGTCTGAGGCGTTCGACGTGGTGGTCGTCGGCGGCGGCACGGCCGGGCTGGTCACCGCCTCCGGCTGCGCGCGGCTGGGGCGCAGGGTGGCGCTCATCGAGCGCGAGACGCTCGGCGGCGACTGCCTCTGGACCGGCTGCGTGCCGACCAAGGCGCTGGTCGCTTCCGCCAAGCTCGTGCACCAGATGCGGCACGCGGACGCCTTCGGCCTCGAGCCGCACCAGCCGCGCGTGACGCCGAAGGCGATCATGGAGTCGATGCGCACCGCGCGGCACGCGGTCGAGCATCACGACGACCCGGCGAAGTTCCGCGCGCTCGGCATCGAGGTGATCTTCGGCGCCGCGCGCCTCGTCTCGCGCTCCGAGGTGGAGGTGGACGGGCGCCGACTCGCGGCGAAGGACATCGTGCTCGCCACCGGCTCGCGCACCGCGGTCCCACCGGTCGACGGCCTGGCGGAGCACGGCTTCCTCGACCACGTCTCGTTCCTCGCCCAGGATGCCTTCCCCGCTTCGCTGATCATCCTCGGCGGCGGCGCGATCGGCATCGAGTTCGCGCAGATCTTCCGCCGCTTCGGCTGCGAGGTGACCGTCGTCGAGATGTCCGACGAGATCATCAACAAGGAAGACGCGGAGGTCATCGCCGCGGTGCGCCAGATCCTCACCGGCGAAGGGATCGAGATCCACACCGGCTGGGCGGCAAAGTCGGTGCGCGACCACCGGGTGCGCATCGAGAACAAGCTCGGCGAGACGCGCGAGCTCGCCGCCGACGCGATCTTCGTCGCCTCCGGGCGCCGCGGCAACACCGACGGCCTCGGCCTCGAAGAGATCGGCATCAAGCTGAACCGCTCCTACGTCGCCGTCGACAAGTACCTCGCCACCTCCGTGCCGCGCATCTGGGCCTGCGGCGACGTGCACGGCGGGCTGCAGTTCACGCACACCGCCGCGTACGAGGCGGTGAAGCTGGTGCGCAACCTCCTCTTCCCCGGGCGCTCGGCGGTCGACTACGCGCACGTGCCGTGGGCGCTCTACACCGACCCCGAGGTCGGCCACATCGGGATGACCGAGGCGGAAGCGCGCGCGAAGGGCGGCGAGGTGCGGACGTACAAGGTGGAGATGGCCGAGGTCGACCGCGCGGTGGTCGACCGCGCCACGCGCGGCTTCGTCAAGTTCGTCTGCGACGCCAAGGGCCGCATCCTCGGCGCGCACGCGCTCTGCGCCAACGCCTCCACGCTCATCGAGGAGATCGTCCTGGCCCGCAAGAAGGGCGCGCGCATCGGCGAGCTGGCGCAGCTCGTCTCGCCCTACCCGTCGCTGGCCGACGCCGTCGGCAAGACCGCCGCGCTGTACTACCAGGACGTCGCGGGCGGGTGGCTGGGCCGGGTGGGCAGGAAAGTTGCGGCGTGGTCGCAGTGATATAAGAAGTGCTGAGTGCTGAGTACTGAGTTGCCCCCCGCCCACTCAGCACTCAGCACTCAAACGTCTTCGGAGGAGCACATGAAAAAACTGGCACTACTTGCGATCACGACTCTGGTACTGGTCTCGTGCCGCTCCGGCCGCGGCGCGATGGCCATGGCCTCGATCAACCCGAGCGAGGGGAACACGGCCAAGGGGTCGGTCCACCTGCAGGATCAGGGCGACGGCTCGGCCGAGGTGGTCATCGACCTGACCGGCGTGCCGCCGGGCGTGCACGGCTTCCACGTCCATGAAAAGGGCGACTGCGGCAACAACGGGCAGAACGCCGGCGGGCACTTCAACCCGAACAGCATGGTGCACGGAGCGCCCGACGCGCAGTCGCACCACGCCGGCGACTTCGGCAACGTCACCGCCGACGCCAACGGCGAGGTGCACACCCGCTTCATGACGCACTCCGTCACGGTGAAGGAAGGGGCGACCTCCGCGGTCGGCCACGCCATCGTGCTGCACGCCAACCCGGATGACCTCGTCACGCAGCCGACCGGCAACGCCGGCGGCCGCATCGCCTGCGGCGTGGTGACGCTGCATATGGCAGGTGAGATGCACCATTAGGCGCGCATGAAGCGCCTCACCGCACTCGTTCTTTTGCCGCTCATCATGGCCTGCGCGTCGCCGCGCGCGGCGGGGACGTCGCGCGACGCGTCGATCCCCGGCCACGGCGCGATCACCATGTCCATCCAGCCGAACCCGATCGTGGCGCGCAAGGTCAGCGGCGACACGTACGAGTTCCCCTTCGACGCGGTGGTGCGCGAGACGGGCGGGCGGGCGGTGACCATCAACCGCGTTTCACTCGAGGTCTACGCCCTCGGCATCAAGGTCGGCTCCGAGGCCTACGACGCCGCGCGCATCGCGCAGCTCGGCTACTCCACCAACGTCCCCGGCAACGGCGAGCTGCGCTACCACCTCGCGCCGACCAAGAGCGTCGGCGACGACCGCCTCTTCGACAGCGTCTACGGCGAGGTGCGCGTCGACGGCAGCGACGAGACCGGGACGCCGACCAGCGCGACGACAAGGGTGACGGTGACGCGGTAGCGGCCCCTCACCCGGCCTTCGGCCACCCTCTCCCCGCTTCGCGGGGCGAGGGGCACTCACGACGCTCATGGCGAGAGCCCTTCTCCCCTCTCGGAGGGGAGAAGGTGCCGAAGGCGGATGAGGGGTGCTCCAGCTACCTGCTCCCCACTACCTCACCCACTTCGCCAGAAACAGATTCGTCTCGTGCGAGGTGAGGTCGGCGCGGTTGCTGGCCCAGACGATCCACTCGCCGTCGGGGCTGAAGACGGGGAAGCCGTCGAAGCCCGGCGCGGTGGTGACGCGCTCCAGGTTCTTGCCGTCCTTGTCGATCAGCCAGAGGTCGAACTCGTAGCCTTTCGAGTTCACGTTCGAGGCGAAGATGATCCGCTTGCCGTCGGGGGTGAAGTAGGGGCAGAAGTTCGCCGCGCCGTTGCTGGTGATCTGGCGCTGGTTCGAGCCGTCGGCGTTGGCGACGAAGAGCTCCATCTTCGTCGGCTTGACCAGGTCCCTGGCCAGCAGCGCCTTGTAGTCGCCGAGCTCCTTCGAGTCCGGCGCGTAGTGGTAGGCGCGCCAGACGATCTCCGTGCAGTCGGCGTTGTAGAACGCGCCGCCGTCGTAGCCGGGAGCGTTGGTCAGGCGCTTCACCGCGCCGGCCTCGGTCATCTCGTACAACTCGAGATCGCCGTCGCGCATGGAGGTGAAGATCGCCTTGCCGCCTTTGTGGCACCAGGTCATCTCCGCGTCGTAGCCCGGCGTGTTCGTCAGCTTCTTTCCGGTGCTGTCGACGATGTCGTACGTCGGATAGATCGGCCAGACGTACCCCTGCGAATGGTCCGGCACCGGCGGGCACGCCGCGCCGCCGCCCTCGGTGGTGGCATAGATAAAGCGGTCGCCCTTCGGATAGGTGAAGTAGCCGCAGGTCGTGCGCCCCTTGCCGCTGGAGACGAGCTTCTTCTCGCCGGTGGCGAGATCCATGATGTATTGCTGGTCGCACCCGCCGCCGGGCGGCGTCCACTGGTAGATCAGTTTCGTTCCGTCGGGGCTCCAGTAGGCTTCGGCGTTTTCGCCGCCGAAGGTGATCTGGCGGACGTCCTTGAGGTGGGTTTCGCCGTCGACTGACGCGTAGGGTTTGCCGGCGTTGACCTGTAGGGCGGGCTTCAGCCCGCCGGGACCGGCTGAAGCCGGTCCTACAGCACCGCGCGTGGTCAGCGTCGTGCGGAGGGTGACGCGCTCGCCCTTGCGGATCACCACGATGTCGACGGTGTCGCCGGGCTTGTGGTCCTGCAGCGCGTAGGTCATGTCGTAGAGGTTCTCGATGCGGGTGCCGCCGATGTCGACGATGCGGTCGCCGCCCTTGATGCCGCCCTTGTCCGCGGGGGAACCGGGGCGGACGTCGGAGAGCAGCACGCCGCCGGTGGTGGCGTCCATCGCGCTGTAGTCGGGCACCGTGCCGAGGTAGGCGCCGTAGCCGCGGCTGTCGCCCTGCATGGCCGGGGCGGAGGTGGCGCGCGCGTATTTCGGCGTGGCGTCGCCGCGCGCCACGCCGGCCACGATCTTCGACACCACCTGGATGATGCGCTCCTCGCCGGCGAAGTTGACCGCGTCGGCGACGTCTTCCGGCGTGTGATAGCGCTCGTGCGCGCCGGTGAAGAAGTGCAGGACCGGGATCTTCGCGGCGTAGAAGCTGGTCTGATCCGAGGGGCCGTAACCGTCGCCGGTCTCGGTGAGCTTCAGGTTGGAGCCGGCGGCGGAGGCGTCGATGAGCGCCTTCCATTCGGGGGCAGAGTCGGTGCCGAAGGCGGTGACCTTGTCGTCGCGCAGCGCGCCGACCATGTCGAGGTTGACCATCCCCACCACCCGGTCCATGGCGAACGGCGGGTGCTGCACGAGGTAGCCGGAGCCGGCCAGGCCGCGCTCTTCGCCCGAGAAGAGCGCGAAGACGACGGTGCGGTGGCTGGCCGCGCTCTTCAGCGCATCGCGCACCAGCGCGGCGGCGCTCAAGACGCCGGCGGTGCCGGAGGCGTTGTCGTCGGCGCCGGGATGGATGGCCTTCGCGTTCGGCTTCATCGATCCCTCGCCACCGTAGCCGAGGTGGTCGTAGTGGGCGCCGAGGATGACGATCTCGTTGGCCAGCGCCCCTTTGCCGGGGAGCACGCCGGCGACGTTCTCGCCGTGCGCGTTGGTGGGGATGACGTCGGTCGCGCCGCTGAGCGTCATCGGCAGCACGCGCGAGCGCGGCTTGAGGTCCTTGTCGACGTCGCCCTGGAACGCGGCGAGGTCGATCCATTTCTGCGCCACCGACGTCTTCACCTGCAGCACCGGCAGGCCGGCGGGACTCTCCGGTCCGTCGTTAGCCAGCGCGGGGATCCGGTCTTTCGGCTCGTCCTGCAGCGGGCCGGTGACGAAGACCACCGCCGCGGCGCCGCGCTCGCGCGCCTGCAGGACCTTGTAGCGCATGGCCGACCAGCGGCTCGGCTTGCGGCCGTCGAACGGCGAGGCCTCGTCCTTCTCCTGCGGCTCGTAGCGCAGCATGAGGGCGACCTTGCCTTTGAGGTCGATGCCGGCGAAGTCGTCGTACTTCAGGTCGGGCGCGCTGATGCCGTAGCCGACGAAGGCGAGCGGGCCGGAGAACTTGCCGGCGCTGGAGAAGCCGAGCGGCGTCCAGTCGCCGGCGGCCACGCCGTCGAGCCGGTTGCCCTTGCCCATGCTGACGCCGATCTTCACCGGGAAGGCCTGGCGGTACGACTTGCCGAAGGCCGGCCGGAGGCCGGCGGCGCGGAGGCGCGACTCGATGTAGTCCGCGGCGAGGCCGACGCCCTTGGTGCCGAGCCCGCGCCCTTCCATCTTCGGATCGGCCAGGGTGCGGATGTCTTTCTCGATCTGTGTGGGCGCGCCCGCCTCGGGCGCGCGGCCGAGGGCGGCAGCGCCCACACTGAAAGCCAGGAGAGTCAAAACCAGGAGCCGTTTCATCGACGCGTCACCTTCCACTGGCCGCGCTGCGGGGCCACGCCGCTGCCGGCGCCGGCGGTCTCGAACGTCCCCTCGATGGTGTCGCCGGAGAGGCGGCCGGCGAAGGTGGTGGAGAGCGTCGCGCCGGTGGCCGGATCGGCGTACGGATCGATCTTGCCGCTCACCTCATTGCCGGCCACGCGCAGGAAGCTGATCTTCAGCACGCGCGACGACGCCGCCATGCCGCGCGGGATGGCCGGGTCGGGCACCACGCTGGAGAACATCACCACGTCGCCGGTGGCCGCGCGCTCGTCCGCGCGCAGCTCGAAGACGATGCTCCCCTGCCGGCCGTTGGCGTCGCTCTGATACTCGCCGATCCAGGTGCCGGCCAGCGGAGTGAGCGGCTCCGCGGCCGAGGCCTCCAGCGGAACGGGAGTGGGAGCCGCGGTGCCGCAGGCGAGGACGAGGATGAGCAGCGGCGGCAACGCCATGATGCGTTTCATAAGGACCTCCGGACGATCTTGCGCGAATGGTATCAGTCTGTATGATTCGCCGCGCATGCCTGGGCCGATCACCGAATTCATCCAGCACCACTACCGCCACTTCAACGCCGCGGCGCTCGTCTCCGCGGCCGACGACTACATCAGGCATCTCGGCTCCGGCGGGAAGATGCTGCTGACCATGGCCGGCGCGATGTCGACGGCGGAGATCGGCCTCTCGCTGGCGGAGATGATCCGCCAGGACAAGATCCACGCCATCAGCTGCACCGGCGCCAACCTGGAAGAGGACATCTTCAACCTGGTGGCGCACGACTGCTACGAGCGCGTGCCGCACTACCGGCAGCTGCGCCCGGAGGACGAGCAGGCGCTGCTCGAGCGGCACATGAACCGCGTCACCGACACCTGCATCCCCGAGGGGGAGGCGATGCGCCGCATCGAGAAGGCGGTGCTGCGGCACTGGATGGAGAAGGACAGCGCGGGCCAGCGGCTCTTCCCGCACCAGTTCATGTACGAGATCCTGCGCGACGGCTCGATCGCCGAGTACTACCAGATCGATCCGAAGAATTCGTGGATGGTGGCCGCCGCGGAGAAGAACCTGCCGATGTTCGTTCCCGGCTGGGAGGACTCCACGCTCGGCAACATGTACAGCGGGCACTGCATCAGCGGGGACGTGAAGAACGTGCACACGGTGCGCAGCGGCATCGAGTACATGATCGAGCTGGCGGAGTACTACACGCGGACCACGGAGGGGACGACCATCGGCTTCTTCCAGATCGGGGGCGGCATCGCGGGCGACTTCCCGATCTGCGTGGTGCCGATGCTGCACCAGGACCTGCAGCGGACGAACGTGCCGCTGTGGGGCTACTTCTGCCAGATCAGCGACTCGACCACGTCGTACGGCTCGTACTCCGGCGCGGTGCCGAACGAGAAGATCACGTGGGGGAAGCTGGGTATCGACACGCCGAAGCACATCATCGAGTCGGACGCGTCGATCGTGGCGCCGCTGGTGTTTGCGTACGTGCTGGGGTGGTAGGGCGGCGCTGGCTGAACGACGGGAAGCGCTACCGGGTAAACACCACGCTAAGCCGGGCATCGCCGGGCGTCGTCGAGGTAGTCGCTCCAGGTGACAAGACGAACGTGTGCACATCGACGACTCGTGCGTTGTTGGTGTGGAAGGTACTGGCGAACAGCATTAGCGATGCGTCGCCACCAACGCCGCCTCGCTGCGCGTCGCCGTTGAAAAACGTGACGTTGTTCTGGAACGTGAATCGGTAGAAACCAACCCCCAACCTCTGGACCGTTGGACGCTGCCCCATGGGGAGGCTGGACTGAAGTACGGTAGGCGGATTAACGGTACCGTTCACCGCTATGAATTGCAGTTGCTGGGCATCGGCGGTCGATGCGGCCAATAGGGTCAGAGCGAGAGTGAACAGTATCCGATTACGAATGTTCATAGATCCTCCGGGATCTAAGACGGACGCAACTCGAAGAATCCGTCGTCTCTCGCCGGACAAGAATTGGCTTACGCAGCGTACAAATGGTCGACTTACCACCGACCGTTCGTGGACAAGAGAAGATTCACCTCACCCCGCTCGACTAGCCACTGGAACGCGACCGTTTGTTCCTCCTGCTCGAACGGAAGCGTGAAAGCAGCTAGATCAGCAAACGTTTCTGGCGTGAGTAGTAACTCGAACGCCCGACTCCGATCGCTCGGCCGTCGGATACCGAGGTCCTCTCTGTGTGTCCGCAAGGTGAGGCAAAGCCCGCCCGACAGGTTGAATATCGGCGACTCGTGTAGAGCGATCTGCGTCGTTTGGCCCGTAGCGAGTTGCTCAAAGAGTTTGCGCAGTTCTTCTGCCTGCGCGGTCGTGAACTCGCAGATACGGATAAGCGGGCACATGGGCGGACCGGATTGCAGATATTCGATCTTCACGGAAAGACAGGATAGCGGTGATCAGACCACGCCGAAGCACATCATCGAGCCGGACGCCTCGATCGTGGCGCCGCTGGTGTTCGCGTACGTTCTGGGTGGTAGCTCGTCGTTGGCTGGTCCAGCTTCCGATCCGTGGGCTGTTAATTCGATGTGTAACCCGAGCGCGACTTCGCATCCGCGCCTGCAGTTACGACTCGTCCGACGCTGCCGCGGGCAGCCGCTGCGCCTGTCGTTTGTTCCTCGAAGCCGCTCGTAGCCGTCCCTGCAGACCACACAAGAACGCCGTGATCGCCTCCCGCTCGGTGGCCACCTTCGACTCCATCGTCCGACCGCCGCGATAGCTTTGCCGGCCGATGGGGGTTGGCTTCCGATGCATTCGACACTCGCCGCAGTGTAGCGGTAGCCGTCGAACGTGTCTCCTTTCCGGCACATCGACGGCCGGCCCGGACTGATCGAGGCGGCACCATGCTCGCGCGCAAGACGATCGATGTGACGAACGGCGCCCGGCCGCCTGCGGACAGCCCAAACTGTCTCGTTTACGAGACATCGGCCGCCGCGCGTTGTCCTCCCCGAGGCGTGAATTGCACTCGAAGTGCAATGAATTGCGGTTCGAGGGCAATGAATTGCGGTTGAAGTGCAATGAATTGCACTTTGACCGCAATGAATTGTACTTCGAGGGCAATGAATTGCACTTTGACCGCAATTCATAGCGGTTCAACCGCAATTCATTGCACTTCGAGGGCAATTCATTGCACTTCGACCGCAATTCACGAGGGGGAGACCGCAATCGATGGCCTGCCGGCCGCGGTTCACGACGTTCCCGATCGGCGACATGGCCGCGGGCGCTCCTCACGGGTGGATCGTTTGAGGGACATTCTCACTGCTTTACGGCAGGAACAAAATAGCTTCCCATGCCCAACCGTGTCCGGCCGGCGTTCGTCCGCCTGCCCGGCGCGGGCCGGTCATGCGGTGTCGAGCGGTCTCGGGGGTCGTCGCGCGTAAGCCTACGCCTGCTCCAGCACCGCTACCGGAAAGCGCGCGAAGGCGTCGCGCGGCGTCCAAGAGTCGCGCTCCTCGCCGGTGAAGGCGTTGCGCCAGCGGCCGGGGATGAGGAGCACGTCGGGCCGTCGATCCGCGTCTCGCCGATCGGCGGCATCGACGTCTGGCTGCCGGCGATCGCGCTGGCGGCTATTCCGCGAAGACGCGCGCGAGAGTGATGGTCAAGCCAGGAAAGAGGGGGCTGGTGATGGTCGCACCCTCCGATTCATTGCTGGCTTCGAAAGCGCGCGCGTAGATTCCGGCGGAGCCTCGTCTGTACACCTTGATCGACTCCAACACCGGATCGACGATCCAGTACTCGCCGACACCAAACTGCTCGTACGCCTTTCGCTTGGTGATCTCGTCCTTCTTTCGCGTCGAATCAGAAAGAACCTCGATGGCGAGATCAGGAGCACCATTGATGTTCGTTCTGGTGATCACTTCCCGGCGCTCATTGCGAATGTACAGAATGTCCGGCTGCAGCACCCAGCGTTGCGTGAAGACAACGTCCATCGGGGCATGAATCATGATCCCGATCGGGTGCTCATCCAGGTAGTTGAAAATCGCGTTCTCCAGACGACCGGCGATGATCTGGTGCCTGGGAATGGGTGAAGCATTCACGACCAACTCCCCATCGATGATCTCGTAATGGCGCCCGTCGTCCGGCATCTCGAGGAGGTCGTTGTAGGTGAAGTTCGTGAGGGTCTCGGAGGCCATCGCTCGTAAAGTCTACGCCTTCTCCAGCACCGCCACCGGGAACCGCGCGAAGGCGTCGCGCAGCGTCCATGAGTCGCGCTCCTCGCCGGTAAAGATGTGGCGCCGGCGGCCGGGGACGAGCTGCTGGTCGGGCCAGGGGCCGCGGGTAAGGCGGGGGACGGCGACGGCGACGTCACCGCGGGTGAAGGCGAAGACGTTCGGGCCGGCGTCAATTGGTTCGTATGGCGCGTCGAGAAGGCGCTCGCGCAGCTCGAGCAGCTTCCAGGTAGTGAAGAGCTTGATCCGGCCGTCCTGCCAGCGGCGGACGAGCGCCTCGGGGTTGGCCGACTTCACCTTGCGCAGCAGCGCGGCGCGGGTGGCGTAGTCGACCGGGCGGCGGTTGTCGGGGTCGACCAGGCTGAAGTCCCACAGCTCGGTGCCCTGGTAGAAGTCGGGGACGCCGGGCGACGTGGCCTTCAGCACCAGCTGCGAGAGCGCGATCACCGCGCCGGCATAGGCGATGCGCTTGTGGAAGCGGGTGAACTCGCGGCAGAAGTCTTCGTGTCCCAGAAGCGCCTCGGCGAAGTCGAGGAGCGCCTGTTCGTACTCCGCGTTCGGCGCGATCCAGCTGGTGTGCGTCTTCGCCTCGCGCGCCGCCTTTTCCAGATATTGCTTCAGGCGCGCGGCGTCGATGGGCCAGGCACCGGCGAGCGTCTGGAAGATCAGCAGCTGCTCGTTCGGGTGCGGGACGCCGTCGCGGCGCAGCGGGGCGGTGAGGCGCGACCAGCGGCGCACCTGCCGCGCCCAGACCTCGGGCAGCTCGGAGAGGACGTCGATGCGCGCGCGGACGTCTTCGCTCCGCTTGGTGTCGTGCGTGGAGGTGGCGTTCATGGTGTGCGGCCACTCCGCGGCGCGGCGCGCGTTGAAGCGGTGCAGCTCCGCGGCGGCGTCGGCGGGGAGATGTCCCGGGTCGCCGCCCACCTCGTTCATCGACACCAGCCGGTTGTAGGCGTAGAACGCCGTGTCCTCCACCCCCTTGGCCATCACGCGGCTGGTGAACTGCTGCCAGCGCATGACGAACTTCAGCCAGGTCTCGCGGTCCTGCACGTAGTCCGGCGGCTGCATGAGGAAGACGCTCTCCAGGAACTGGAAGAGGCGCGGGTCGACGGCGCTGGACGGCCGCGCGCGCGCGCAGGCGATGGCCTCGCGCACGCGGTGCGCATCGGCCTCGCTCACCGACTCGTCGCGCACGTACGTGCGGTAGACCTTCATGCAGGCGATGACCTCGGCCAGCGCCGCGGTGAGGTCGACCGGCGCGAAGTCGCGCGCGGTGCGGTGCGACATCGCCACGCCCGCCAGCTGCTCGCCGAGGGCGCGCATCTCGCCGGGGAAGAGGTCCTGGATCACCTGCTTCTTGGTGTCGTAGCAGAGGTCGGCGAAGGCACGCCTCTCGCCGGCGAAGGCGCGGTAGAAGTCGTCGAGCTTCCGCAGCCCATCGGGATCGACGAAGAGCGCGTTCACCGCATTGGCGAACTCGTATCCGGTCGTCCCGCTCACCGCGAACTCGGATGGCAGCTGCTCCCCCTCGGCGAGGATCTTCTCGACCAGGACGTAGAACCCGTCGCCGAGCCGCGCCTGCAGCTTCCGCATGTGCGCGACCGGGTCGTGCAGGCCGTCGATGTGGTCGATGCGCAGCCCGGTCACCTTCCCCTCGGCGATCAGGTCGAAGATCCGCCGGCCGCGCGCCTCGAAGACCTCGGGGTTCTCGACGCGGACGCCGACCAGGTCGGTGACGTCGAAGAAGCGCCGGTAGTTGATCGTCTCGCTGGCGATGCGCCAGTAGGCGATGCGGTACCACTGCGCGTCGAGCAGGGCGGCGAGGGCGTCGGCTCCGACGTCGCGCAGCACCGCGTCGTGCGCGGCGCGGAACTCGCCGCCGGCCTCGTGGTGGCTCCAGAGCCGCTCTTTCAGGATGCGGCTGTTCTTGACGTCGGAGGCGAGCTCGCGCAGCTCTTCCGGCAGCGCGTCGCCGCAGCGCTCCAGCACCAGGCGATAGGTCTGCGGCGCGACGGGCAGCCGCTTGTCATAGTACGAAACGGAATAGGCGCCTTCCTCGAAGCCGAGGATGATCTCGCCCGATTCCAGCGCCTCGCCGAACGGCTTGCCGAGGATGGGGAGGATCAGCTTGCCGTCGCGCCAGTCGATGTCGAAGTAGTCGGCGAAGCGCGAGTCGTGCGGCCCGTTCTCCAGCACGCTGGTCCACCAGGCGTTCTCGTGGCTGGCCGCCATGTGGTTGGGGACCACGTCGAGCAGGAGGCCCATGCCGCGGCGCTTCAGCTCCGCGTCGAGCGCGGCGAAATCGTCCTCGGTGCCGAGCTCCGGGTTGAGCGCCGCGGCGTCGACCACGTCGTAGCCGTGCGCGCTCCCCTTGCGGGCGCGGAGGATGGGCGACGCGTAGACGTCGCTGATCCCCAGCTCCGCGAGGTACGGCGCGATCGACGTCGCGTCGGAAAAGGTGAAGCCTGCGTTCAGCTGCAGCCGATACGTGGCGCGGGGGACGCGGTACATCCGGCGGAGGCCGGTGCAAAGGTCATGACACGGGCTGCCGTACGGCGAAATCCCACGCGGGGATCTCGAAAGCGCCGACCCTGCGCGGCTGGCCGCTGAAGTTGAAGATGACCTCGGCGTCGCCGCGTTTCATGACCAGCACGCCGGTCTCGTCGTCGGCCTGGACCGTCACCGCGTCGAGGTCGAGCGCGCGCAGCGACGGGTTCTCGCGGCGCAGCCGCAGCAGCTCGCGGTAGAGCGCGCGCAGCGGCTCGTCGCGGCGGCCCCACTGCAGCTTCGAGCGGAGGAAGGTCGCCTCGTCGTGCGGGTCGGGCGGCTCGCCCTGCCAGTCGAAGTCGTCGAACTCCTCGGCGCGTCCGCGGCGCACGGCCTCGATCAGGTCCGCATCACCGTGTGACGTGAAGTACTGGAACGGCGCGGTCTCGCCGTACTCCTCGCCCATGAAGAGCATCGGGATGAACGGCGCGAGGACGACGGCGGCGGCGGCGAGGCGGAGCTTCTCGCGCGGCACGAGCGCGGCCAGGCGCTCGCCCAGCATACGGTTGCCGACCTGGTCGTGGTTCTGCGCGCAGACGACGAACCGCGCGCCGTCGCGCGTCTTCGGCGCGAGCCCGTACTTGCGGCCGCGGTACGCGTTGTACTGCCCGGTCCAGAGGTAGCCGCGGGTGAGCACGCGCGCGAAGTCGCTCACCTTGCCGAAGCCGCGGTAGTAGCCGGACTGCTCGCCGGTGAGTAGCACGTGCAGCGAGTGGTGGAAGTCGTCGTTCCACTGCGTGTCGAAGCCGAGGCCGAGCTGTTCGCGCGGGGTGATCACGCGCGGGTCGTTCAGGTCGGTCTCGGCAATGGTGTAGACGCGGCGGCCGAGCTGTTCGCCGCGCTCGCGGACGGCGGTGGTCAGGTCCTGCAGGAACGGCTCGGCGGTGTGATCGACGATGGCGTGGACGGCGTCGACGCGCAGCGCGTCGACGTGGAACTCGTCGATCCACTGCAGCGCGTTGTGGATGAAGAACCAGCGGACGTCGTCGCTGTGCGCGCCGTCGAAGTTGATGGCCAGCCCCCACGGCGTCTTGTAGCGGTCGGTGAAGTACGGCGCGAACTGGGCGAGGTAGTTCCCCTCGGGGCCGAGGTGGTTGTAGACGACGTCGAGGACGAGCGCGAGGCCGCGCGCGTGGCAGGCGCCGGCGAGACGCTTCAGGCCGAGCGGGCCGCCGTACGTGTTCTGCGCGGCGCCGACGTACGTCCCGTCGTAGCCCCAGTTGCGGCCGCCGGGGAACTGCGCGATCGGCAGCAGCTCCACCGCGGTGATGCCGAGCTCCTTCAGCTCGTCGAGGCGCGGGATGATGGCGTCGAACGTCCCCTCATCGGTGAAGGTGCCGACGTGCAACTCGTAGACGACGTAGTCCTCGAGCGCCACGCCCGTCCACCCGCCGTCGTGCCATTCGAAGTCGCTCGGAACCACCTCGGACGGCCCGTGCACGCCCTCCGGCTGCAGGCGCGACGCGGGATCCGGGCGGTCGGTGCCGTCGAGGTTGAAGAAGTAGCGCGTGCCAGCGGCGGCGTCGACCACCGCCTCGTGATAGCCGGCGTCGTTCTTCACCAGCGGCACGCGGCGCTCGGCCGGCGCGACGATGTGCAGCTCCACGCGCTCGCGGTCCGGCGCCCAGACGCGGAGCTCGCAGCGTCCGCCCTCGACGATGTGCGCTCCCAGGCTCGGTCGGTCAGGCAATCGGTTTTTCACAAACGCAAATGTCGCGCCGTCTGATGGTCCGTATGACGCTATCAGCGATGCAGGAAATGCTGCTCCTCGCCCTCTCCGCCGACACCGGCATCACCACGCCGACCACCGACTCGTGCGCCGACGCGACGACGCTGTTCGCCAACCTCACCAAGACCGACCTGCCGTTCATCAACTCGCAAAGCGGCAGCGACTGGGGGATCGTCTGGGGTCCGGCCGTGCTGTCGATGAAGAACAAGAAGGGAACGCAGACCGTCGTCAACGTGACGTACGCCGCGCAGAACAGCAACGACCAGAGCTACGCCATCTGCATCGCCGGGACGGACTTCGACTCGTGGTACGACTGGCTGGTCGAAGACGGGACGGTCATCGTCGAGCGCGACTGGAAGTACGGCAACCCGCCGGGCGACACGAAGATCTCCGAGGCCGCGCACGTCGCGCTGGAGAAGGTGCAGTCGCTCGTTCCCTGCGACGGACTCCCCGGCGCGGGGCAGACGCTCGCGGCGTGGCTGTCGGCGCTGAGCGGCCCGCTCACGCTGAACGTGACCGGGCACTCGCTGGGCGGCGCGCTGTCGGTGCTGGTGTCGCTCTGGCTGCAGAACACGCTGGGCGGCAGCCCGGCCATCAACTGCTTCGGCTACGCCGGCCCCACACCGGGCAACGCCAACTTCTCCAGCTACTTCTCGCAGCAGGTGCCGAACATGACGCGCGTCTGGAACCAGTACGACGTGGTGCCGAACGCGTGGAACGCCAGCTCGATGAAGGCCACCCTCGCGCTGTACAAGACCGCGCCGGCCGGAACGCAGCCGAGCGGCACGGAGGCGGCCGCGTGGGGCACGGTCGCCGACGCGATGGACCTCTACGGCTACACGCAGATCCTGCCGTCGCTGGCCGCGCTGCCGAATCCGCAGTGGGGACCGACGGCGACCACTACCTCTTTCTTCGACCAGGTCCTTTACGAGCACGTGGCGGCTTACCTCGCCCTGACCGGGACGCCGGCTTTGCCGAGCGTGACGGCGTTTTTGGCGGCTCGGGGCCCCTCACCCGGCCTTCGGCCACCCTCTCCCCGCTGACGCGGGGCGAGGGGCACTGGGGGTCGCTCATCAGGAAGACCGCTCCCATCGGCGGCAGGGTGAGCGTCACCGACCACTTCCTGCCGTGCAGCGGGATCGGCGCGGCGTCGACGCCGCCCATGTTTCCCTGGCCGCTGCCGCCGTAGAGCTCCGCGTCGCTGTTGAGGATCTCGCGCCAGTGGCCGCCGCGCGGGACGCCCACCATGTAGTTGTAGCGCGGCATCGGCGTGTGGTTGAGGGCCACCACCACCACCTCGTCCGGACTCGACTTCGACTTGCGCAGCAGCGTGACCACGCTGTTCTCGCTGTCGCAGCAGTCGATCCACTCGAACCCTTCCGCCGAGAAGTCGAGCTCGTGCAGGGCGGGGACGTCGCGGTAGGCCTTGTTCAGGTCCTCCAGCCAGCGCTGCAGCTTGGCGTGCGGCAGGTTGTCGAGCAGGTGCCAGTCGAGCGACTGGTCGTGGTTCCACTCGCGGATCTGCGCGAACTCGCCGCCCATGAAGAGCAGCTTCTTCGCCGGCTGCGCGTACATCGAGGCGAACAGCAGGCGCAGGTTGGCGAAGCGCTGCCACTCGTCGCCGGTCATCTTGTTGATCAGCGATCCCTTGCCGTGCACCACCTCGTCGTGCGAGAGCGGCAGCACGAAGTTCTCGCTGAAGGCGTACATCATCCGGAAGGTGAGGTCGTTGTGGTGGAACCTGCGGTGGATGGGATCCTTGCCGAAGTAGCGCAGCGAGTCGTGCATCCACCCCATGTCCCACTTCATGCCGAACCCGAGGCCGCCGACGTAGGACGGCCGCGAGACCATCGGCCAGGCGGTCGACTCCTCGGCGATGATCTGCACGTCGGGGTGCTCCTTGGAGACGTCGTCGTTCAGCCGGCGCAGGAAGGCGATGGACTCGAGGTTCTCGCGCCCGCCGAACTCGTTCGGCACCCACTCGCCGTGCTTGCGCGAGTAGTCGAGGTAGAGCATCGAGGCCACGGCGTCCACGCGCAGGCCGTCGGCGTGGTAGACCTCGAGCCAGTACATGGCGCTCGAGATCAGGAAGGCGCGCACTTCCGGCCGCCCGTAGTTGAAGACCAGCGATCCCCAGTCGGGCTGAAAGCCCTTGCGCGGGTCGGCGTGCTCGAACAGGTGCGTGCCGTCGAAGTACCCCAGGCCGTGCTCGTCGGTCGGGAAATGCGACGGCACCCAGTCGAGGATCACGCCGATGCCGTTCTGGTGCAGCACGTCGACGAGGTGCATGAAGTCCTGCGGCGTGCCGTAGCGGCTGGTCGGCGCGAAGAAGCCGGTGCACTGGTAGCCCCAGGAGCCGTAGAACGGATGCTCCATGACCGGCAGCAGCTCGACGTGCGTGAAGTTCATCGACCGCGCGTACTCGGCGAGCGGGCCGGCGATCTCGCGGTAGCTGAGCGGGCGGTTCTCCTCGATCGGGCGGCGCCACGATCCGAGGTGCACCTCGTAGATCGACATCGGCGCGGTGAAGGCGTTGCGCGTCTTGCGCGCCCGCATCCACTCCGCGTCGTTCCACTGGTAGTCGAGATCCCAGATGACCGAGCCGGTCTGCGGCGGCGTCTCGTGGTGCACGCCGAAGGGATCGGCCTTGTCGACCTTGTAGTCGTGGTAGAGCGAGACGATGTGGAACTTGTACTTCATCCCCTTCTGCACGTTGGGGATGAAGCCCTCCCAGATGCCGGACGCGCCGCGCGCCGCGAGCGGCTGCGCCTTCGGATTCCAGTCGTTCCACTCGCCGATGACGCTGACCGAGGCCGCGTTCGGCGCCCAGATGCCGAAGATCGCGCCGCCCGGCACCAGGTGCGCGCCGAGCTTCTCCCAGAGGCGGTGATGCGAGCCCTCGTTGAAGAGGTGGTAGTCCCAGTCGGAGAGGAGGGTTGACAGCTCGCCCGCCGGGACGATGTCGGCGCCCACTGACTGCGCCTCTTCGACCACGCTGCTTTCGGATTCCATGAGGTTCGCTATGCTAACGCCATGCACGCATTGCTGATCGCCGTCACCCTTTTCGCGCAAACGAGCGCCTCCGTCAGCCGGGAGACCGTGAAGAGTACCGCCGACGTCCGCGCCGCGCTCGCTCCCTCCGCCCGCGAGAAGCTGGAGCAGGCCGCGGTCTCCATCGAGAAAGCGGACGTGAAGACGGCGCGCGCGGCCGTGACCAAGGCCTTCCCCGGCGCGGAGCTGGGCGCGCCCGAGCTCGACGAGCTCGCCTCGTTCGTGCTGGCCGAGGTCGCCGAGGTGATCGGCGCGGAATCGAAGAAGATCGACGAGCAGCGGACCGCGCTGCGCGCCGCCATGAAGGCGGCGGGCGTCGAGCCGAAGGCCGGCGCGAAGTACGCGCTGAAGCTCTCCGGCGACTACGCCAAGGCACCCGAGCCGCTCGCGGCGGACGCCACGCCGGCCGCGATGCAGCAGCGCCTCGACGAGCTCGGCGCGATGGCCGACCTCAACCAGCGCCGCCGCACCAGCATCGCCGACGCCGCGTGGAAAAAGGGCCACGACGTGGTCCTGAATTCGATCCGGAATCTGAAGTGAACACAGCGGTCGCGCCGAGGCCCAGCTTCAACGTCTATCCCGGACCGGTGATCTTTCCGGTCTTCGCCGCGCTTTTCCTCGGATTCACGATCTACATCTGGCGCGTGAACGGGTTGCGGACGGTCTTCACCGAGATCTTCATCGGCTGCACGCTCTTCATGCTCCTCGGCGCGGCGATCACCATCAGCCGCTACCTGCGCTATTGCGTCACCGCGGAGATCCACGATCACGCCGTGGTGCTCAACGGCCGCGAGCTCCTCTTCGACCGCATCGACTCCGTCGCGCTGGCCGAGAAGGCGCGGCTGGGGGACTGGGCGAAGACCGTGGCGATGCGGCGCACGCTGACGATCGCCTCCGAGGAGAAGCGCCGGACCTTCGCCTGGCTGGCGCAGCCCGACGATCCCATCGAGCCGATCCTGCAGCTCGTGATCGCCCGCATGGCGGACGAGGCGAAGCGGCGCGCACTGCGCGGCGACGGCTGGTCGCTGGAGCTGGGGACGCTGCGGACGAAGGACGACGCCACGCCGCTCTCGACCGTCACGGCCGCCGAGGTTTTCGACGATGAGGTGCGGCTGTGGCGGCGCAACGAGCCGGCGCCGTTTCTCGCGGTGCCGATCGCCTCGCCGAACGCGCTGGTGCTGTTGCGCGTAAACGAGGGACTCAAGCCCGCCGCGCCGCTGGACGGCTTCGGGCGGCTGCTGTTCGTCCGCAAGGCGCCGGCGTTCTCGAACATCGTCAGCGCGCTCGGCTACGGCTTCCTCCTCGCCTCGGCCGCGTTCTACGTTTCGCACCATCTCGCGCCGCAATTCGACAACCCGGTGCTCATCGCCTCGGGCCTGGTCACGCTGGGACTCCTGGTGCGCGCCATCTTCACCTTCGCCACGCGCTACCGCTTCCACGAGCGGGGCATCGTCACCACCTACGCGCTCGGCAAGCGCGAGCTGCGCTACGCGGACGTCGCGCGGATGAGCTGGAAGGCGACCCGCAACTTCACCCAGGGGGTCTACTCCGGGACGTCGCTGCAGGCGACGCTCGTCCCGGTCGAGGGACGGCCGCTGCACATCCAGACGCGCCGCTTCAAGACCGTCGACGACGATCTCGATGCGCTCTGCCACACCATCGGGCACGTGGTCGAGGCGCGGATGCGGCAGGAGCTCGAATCGACCGGGCGGGTGGCGTGGACGAAGAACGCCACGCTCCTGACCGACGGCGTGGAGCTGAAGCGCGGCACGATCGTCCGCTACGACGAGCAGCGCGCACATTTCGACAACGGCTATCTGCACATCTACCGCGACGATCGGCGCAAGCCGCTCCGCATGCTCAGCTGCGCGGACGACAACTTCTATCCCGGCTACTTCCTCTACCAGCGGCTGATCGAGCTCCCCTCATCCGCCTTCGGCACCTTAAAAGGGCTCTCGCCATGAGTGTCCCCAGTGCCCCTCGCCCCGCGAAGCGGGGAGAGGGTGGCCGAAGGCCGGGTGAGGGGTCGCTAGTCGAGTAGCTTCCAGACGCCGGCGATGGGCCGCGCCGCGGCGTCGAACTGACCCAGCGTGCCGAGGCCGAGCAGGTTCTCGATCGTCCGCAGGAGGTCGAAGTGGTTGTAGCGGTCGAACGACGCCACCCCCGGACGCACCATCGAGCCTCGGAACACCGTGGTGACGCGATGATCGTTCGGCTGCACGCTCTCGTCGTAGGTGACGATGAACAGCGTGCCGGCCATGAACCGCGGATCGTCGAGCAGCGGCGCGAAGCGCGATCGCAGCCAGGCGTCCGCCGTCAGCGCGCTGGAGTCGTGGCCGTTGTGCTGGTTGTCGGGGATGTAGAGCGAAAACGCCGGCAGCGATCCGGCGGCGATGTCGGCGTCGAGCGCGCCGGCGTTCACCACGTGCGCCGTGCAGCGCGCCAGATCGTGCTGCACGTTGCGGAACGACAGGAACGGCACGTGTCGCCGGACATACTGCCCGTCGGCGACGCTGCCGGAGCTGATGTCGAGGAAGCAGTTGCCCGGATATTGTTCGGCGTAGACCTTCCAGATCTTCCCGTTGCGCTCGAGCAGGTCGCCGAGATGCTGCGCGTCGATGGTGACCGCCTCGCTGCCGCTCACGCCCTGCGTGCTGCCCGACACCAGCGCGATGTAGTTCGGCTGCGACGGGTGCGTCAGCGCGTGATAGTTCAGCAGGATGGCGCCGCCGGCGGCGAGCTGCGAAATGAACGGCAGCCGCTCGGCGACCGCGGCGTCCGTGTTCTCCAGGATCACCACGAAGACCCGCTCGACGGTGGCCACGGCCCACGGATGGCTCGCGGCCGGCCGGCGCCGCGCGTCAGCGCCGTGCAGCAACGGCGCGGCGGCGATCAGGACAGCGAGAAGGCGCCATCTCATTCCAGCAATTCAAGCACGCCGCGCAGCGGGATCTGCACCCATTCCGGGCGATTGTTCAGCTCATAGGCGATCTCGTACAGCGCCTTCTCCAGCAGGTACGCGTCGAGCAGCACGCCGAGCTCCTGGCGGGTGCGCGGGAGGTGGGCGGCGCCGCCGCTCTCGGCGAGGTAGGCCCGCAGGAAGGCGGCGCTGACCCAGCGCTGCCAGAAGCGCGCGCCGGTCTCCAGCGCGGCGATGTCCTCGGCGCGCACCACGGAGCCCTGCGACTGGCCGTGGATGACGGCGTACGGCGCGTAGTGGAACGAGCGGAGCATGCCGGCGACGTCGCGCAGGGCGCTGCGCTTGATGCGGCGCTCGCTCAGCGGCCGCGACGGCTCGCCCTCGAAGTCGATGATGACGAAGTCGTTGCCGGTGCGGAGGACCTGGCCGAGGTGGTAGTCGCCGTGCGTGCGGATGCGCAGGCCGGTGACGCGGCCGTCGAGCACGCGGCGCAGGCGCTGCTGCAGATCGTGCTCGCGCGCCAGGAAGGCCTCCGCCTCCTCGATCCCCTTCCCCTTGCGGCGGAGCAGCTGCGCGGTCTGCACCGCCTGCGTGCGCATCGACTGGTAGATCGAGCGCTGGTAGTGCGGCGTGAACGGTTCGGGGGCGAAGGCCGCGACGTCGTCGCGCGAGGCGAGCGCGGCGTGCATCTGCGCGGTGCGGCGGCCGAGGATGTCGGCGTCGACGAGGTACCCCCCGATCGTCTCGTGCGCGATCTCCGGCAGCGGCCGCTCGACGAGCGCCAGGAGCGGCTCGGACGGTGTGGCCTCGGCGAGGCGCTCCGCGGCGCCCTCGCTGACCACGTCCTCGAAGAAGCGCGCGATGGCGTCGAGCGTGTAGGTCCAGGCGTCGCCGGAGTTCGGCGTGTAGCTCTGCAGCACGGCGAGCGTCATCGGCTCGCCGTCGGCGCGGTACTCCAGCGCGCCCGCCACGCGCGGCGTGTTGACGAACGGCGTCTCGTTGAGGAACTGCGTCACCTCGAGGTCGGTGTTGATGCCGCTCTCGATGCGCCGGAAAAGCTTCAGGAAGAGCCGCTCGTCGAAGACTATCGCGGTGTTGCTCTGCTCCGCCTTGAGCACCTGCGACGGCAGCTCGCCGTCGCCGCGCAACTCGCGGAAGGCGCGCGTGGGGACGCCGGCGACGTCGCCGATCGAGCGCCGCCGCCCGATGGCGTCGAGCAGCGCGGCGGCGAACTTCGGCTCCGCCACGGGCTCATGGAGCAGGCAGCCGTCGCGCAGCCGCGCGATCAGCGTCGAGCTCTTCGTCCCCTCCTCCTCCGCGCGGCGGGCCTGCGTCAGGCCGAGCGGGAGGAGGTAGACGTCGGGCTCGGCGTCGGCGTACTCGATGTCGAGCAGCGCCAGGCGGCCGGCGTCGCGCGGCAGCGCGATCACGTCGCGCACCGAAAGGCTGGTGATGGTCCGCGCCTTGCCGCCGAACCAGCGCCGCGAGCGGACGTAGCGCGCCAGCGCGCGCGAGAGCGCGTCGCGGTTGCGCCCGGCCAGCAGCTCCTCCCACGTGCGCGCGGCGAGCAGCGGCACATCCTCGGCCGGCGCCGCCTCGTCGCGCTGCCGCTCCAGCACGAACCAGTAGAAGGCGAACGGCCCGAGGTTGAGCAGGTACGGGCGGTCGTGGATGTCGGGGAAGCGCGTGCTCCCCGACAGCTCCACCGGCACCATCCCCTTGTACGCGGAGAGGTCGAGGTCGAACGACTGCACGTAGCGCGAGAGGTTGGCCACCACCAGGATCGTCTCGTCCTCGTACTTGCGGATGAAGGCGAGGATCTTCCGGTTCTCGGTGTGGACGAACTCCATCGTCCCGCGGCCGAAGGCGCGGAAGCGTTTCCGCTGCGCGATGAGCCGCTTCATCCACCAGAGCAGCGAGTAGGGGTTGCTCTGCTGCGCCTCGACGTTGACCTGCTCGTAGTGGTACTGCGGGTCGATGATCACCGGCAGGTAGAGCTTCTGCGGGTTGGCCCTGGAGAAGCCGGCGTTGCGGTCGGCGCTCCACTGCATCGGGGTGCGGACGCCGTTGCGGTCGCCGAGGTAGATGTTGTCGCCCATCCCGATCTCGTCGCCGTAGTAGATGATCGGCGTGCCGGGGAACGAGAAGAGCAGCCCGTTCATCAGGTGGATGCGGGCGCGATGGTTCTGCATCAGCGGCGCGAGCCGGCGGCGGATGCCGAGGTTGATGCGCGCCTGCCGGTCGGTGGCGTACGTCCGCCACATGTAATCGCGGTCCTCCTCGGTCACCATCTCCAGGGTCAGCTCGTCGTGGTTGCGGAGGAACATCGCCCACTGGCAGTTCTCGGGGATGGACGGCGTCTGCGCCATGATGTCGACGATCGGGAAGCGGTCTTCCTGCGCCAGCGCCATGTACATGCGCGGCATGACCGGGAAGTTGAAGGCCATGTGGCATTCGTCGCCGTTGCCGAAGTACGGCAGCGAGTCCTCCGGCCACTGGTTGGCCTCGGCCAGCAGCATCTTGCCGGGATGGTGCGCGTCGAGGTGCGCGCGCAGCTTCTTGAGGTAGCCGTGCGTCTCCGGCAGGTTCTCGCAGGTCGTCCCTTCGCGCTCGTAGAGGTAGGGAATGGCGTCGATGCGGAAGGCGTCGACGCCGAGGTTCATCCAGAAGTCGAAGCACTTGGCCAGCGCGTCGTGCACCGCCTCGTTGTCGAAGTTGAGGTCGGGCTGGTGGGAGAAGAAGCGGTGCCAGTAGTAGGCCTTGGCCACCGGATCCCACGCCCAGTTGGAGGTCTCGTAGTCCTTGAAGATGATGCGCGCGTCGGTGTACTTCTCCGGCGAGTCGTTCCAGACGTAGTAGTCGCGCCACGGCGAGCCGGGACGCGCGCGGCGCGACTTCTGGAACCAGGCGTGCTGGTCGCTGGTGTGGTTGATGACCAGCTCGGTGATGACGCGCAGCCCGCGGCGGTGCGCCTCGCGCAGGAACGACTTGAAGTCGGTGAGCGTGCCGTACGACGGATGGACGGCGGTGTAGTTGGCGATGTCGTAGCCGTCGTCGCGCAGCGGAGACGGATAGAACGGCAGGAGCCAGAGGATGTTGACGCCGAGGTCCTGCAGGTAGTCGAGCTTGCGTGTCAGGCCGGCGAAATCGCCCACGCCGTCGCCGTTCGCGTCAAAGAAAGCTTTGACGTGGGCTTGGTAGATGATGCCGTCTTTGTACCAGAGGTCGTCCATATATGTAGGGCGGGCTTCAGCCCGCCTGACGGGCTAAAGCCCGTCCTACACCTCTATAAGAAGTATTCAAAATCTCTCTCACTGCGTACCTTTCTGCGGATGCGGAAAATGTGCGCGGGAACGATCCGCGGGTTCAGCTCGATGACGTTCCGCCCGCTGTGCCAGGTGAAGCGGCGGCCGGAGAGCAGGTCGTGCACCTGGAACGGGTACGTCAGCTCGAGCTGCAGGTCGATGGTGCCGGACTGCGTGTTGTGCGGATCGAGGTTCACCACGCAGACGATGACGTTGCTGCCCACGGACTTGCTGTAGCAGACGAGCTCGGGGTTGTCGGTGGGATGGAACTGCAGTGTGGCGTTCTGCTGCAGCGCGGGATTCTCGCGGCGGATGCGGTTGATGACGGTCATCATCTCCGACAGGTCGTCGTCGCTCTCGCCCCACTGGCGCGCCTCGTATTTTTCGGAGTCGCGATACTCCTCGCTCCCCGCCTCGCGCGGCTCGGCCACGAAGCGCTCGAAGGCCGGGCCGTAGACGCCGTAGTTCGCGCTGAGCGTGGCGGCGAGGATCAAGCGGACGGTGAACGCCGCGCGCCCGCCGAACTGCAGGTACTCGGTGAGGATGTCGGGGGTGTTGGGCCAGGCGTTGGGGCGGAAGAAGTCGCTCACCGGCGGCGCGGCGATCTCCTCGAAATAGTCGCGCAACTCATCGCTGGTATTGCGCCACGAGAAGTACGTGTAGCTCTGGCTGAACCCCGCCTTGGCCAGCCAGTACATGATCTTCGGCCGGGTGAAGGCCTCGGCCAGGAAGATGACGTCGGGATGGTCGTTCTTGATCTCGCGGATCACCCACTGCCAGAACGGCAGCGGCTTGGTGTGCGGGTTGTCGACGCGGAAGACGCGCACGCCCTGCGCGATCCAGTGGCGGAAGACGTCGCGCAGCTCTTCCCACAATCCCTTCCACGCCTCGCTCTCGAAGTGGAAGGGATAGATGTCCTGGTACTTTTTCGGCGGGTTCTCCGCGTACTGGATGGTGCCGTCGGGCCGCGTCTGGAACCAGTCGGGATGCTCGGCGACGTACGGGTGGTCGGGCGAGGCCTGGAAGGCGATGTCGAGCGCGAGCTCGATGCCGTGCGAGCGCGCGCGTTCCACCAGCGCGCGGAAGTCGTCGAGGGTGCCGAGGTCCGGGTGCACCGCGGTGTGGCCGCCGCCGTCGCCGCCGATGGCCCACGGGCTGCCGACGTCGCCCTCCCGCGCGCTCACCGCGTTGTTGCGCCCCTTGCGGAAGGTGGTGCCGATGGGATGGATGGGCGGGAGGTAGAGGACGTCGAAGCCCATGCGCGCGATGCGCGGCAGCTGCGCCTCCACGCCGCGGAAGCCGCCGAACGAGCGCGGAAAGAGCTCGTACCAGCTGCTGAACGCGGCGCGCGGCGGGTCGACCTCGATGGCCAGCTCGCACGGATAGCGCACGGCGAGCGCGCGGTCGGCGTTGCGCCACATCACGTCGAGCAGCTCCTCGCTCCAGAGCTCCGGCACTTTCTCCTCGGCCGGCTCGCCGCCTTCCAGCAGCGCGACGAACCGCCGCAGCCGCTTCCTGTCGCGCGCCTTGGCGCGCGCCGCGGCGGCGCGGATCATCTCCAGGCCGATGAGGAGCTGGACGTCGATGTCGGACTGCCCGGCGTCGACGCGCTTGCGGAGGTCGCGGTGCCAGGTGAGGAAGTGATCGACCCACGCCTCGACGGTGAAAAAGGTGAAGCCGAGGCGGTCGGCGCGCAGCTCCGCGCGCCAGCGGTCGTTGAAGAGCGGCTCCATCCGGATCTCGGTGAGCTTCTTCTCCGACTGGTGGCGGTGCAGCATGACCGCGGAGAGGAGGTCGTGGCCGTCGGCGAAGATGTCCGCCTCGATCTGCACCACGTCGCCGGCCGCGCGCTTCGCGGGAAAACGCCCCTCGTCGACTGACGGAGACAAAGCCTCAATGACCACGCGCCGGCGGCCGTCGAACTGCACGCCCGTTCGAGGTGCGAGTCCCGTGCCTCAAAAGTGGCGAGCAGCGAGCAGGAAGGCGGGCGACCCGCTCGCCGCTCGCTGCTCGCTGCTCGCTTTACAGCAGCCGCCGCACGAACGGCCGCACCAGGACCCCGAACACGCTCCCGGCCGGCCCGCGGCGCAGCGCGGCGAGGCGGAGGACCTGCTCGACGGCGATGCCCGCGGCGACCAGGAAGGCCACCAGCGCGCCGCGGTGCAGCGAGCTGGCGATGCCGAGCGCGGCGAAGACCAGGATGGCGATGGCGATCCCCGACGAGTGGCGGCGGTAGTCGTATCCCCACCGTTCGCTGAGCCGCTGCTGCTCCGAGGGCGAGAGCAGCGTCAGGAACGGCTCGCGCACCATCAGGAGGTCGCGCAGCGCCACGTCCTCGGGCGCGTCGCTGATGCGGACGTCGAATCCCTTCTCCACCGCGAACGGCGACGTCGTGCGGCGGCCGGTGAGCAGCCACCAGACGATGTAGGAAAAGAGCCCGATCGACGATCCGATCGGGCGGCTCTGCGTGTAGGCCACCGCGAAGCGCGCGGTGGTCTCCACGCCGAGGAAGGCGGTGACGAGGATGAGCGCGAACGGCGGCGGCGAATGGCGCAGCACGTAGCTGACGATCCACATCATGCAGCCCGCGACCGCCAGGTACATGCTCAGGATCGACATCCACGTCAGCCGCACCGGCAGCAGGCCGAGCTCCTCCGCCATCCGGTTCTGCACCACCGCCGGCAGGTGGCCGGTGAAGATGGCGAGCAGGTTGGCGGTCTTGCGGTGCTTCTCCCGATTCAGGTGCGCGCGATGCTCCGCCACGCGCTTCGCCTCGGACGGCTCGTCGTACCCCTCCACCACGCGCATGACGTGATGGTCGCGCCACGGCTCGAGGATGTACTCCACGCCGCCCTGCGGCAGCGCGCGCGCGTCGACCACCTCGAAGTACTGCTCCTCCCACAGCACCGCGGTGCCGGGAAACTCGGCGCTGGTCAGCGTTTTCTCCGCCCGCGGCACCCATCCTTTCGACAGGCGCGAGGCGAGCACCAGCCGCTCGCCGTCGCGGCGGCGGATCCGGTCGGAGCCGAATGCGCGCATGGGGCGATTGTAGTGGGCGACAATGCTGCATGACGTCATCGCCTTTCAAAGCCCTCGGCCTCACCGATTCCCTCATCCAGACCCTCACCGCCCTCGGCTACGAAGCGCCGACGCCGATCCAGGAGCGCACCATCCCCGCGCTGCTGGCCGGGCGCGACGTGATCGGCCAGGCGCAGACCGGCACGGGGAAGACGGCCGCCTTCGCCCTGCCGATCCTGCAGACCATCGATCCCGGCCGGCGTGAAACGCAGGCGCTGGTCCTGGCGCCGACGCGCGAGCTGGCGGTGCAGGTGGCCGACGCGCTGCACTCCTACGCGCACGGCATGCCCGGCGTGACGGTGCTGCCGGTGTACGGCGGCGCGCCGATCGTGCCGCAGCTCAAGAGGCTCGAGCGCGGCGCGCAGATCGTGGTCGGCACGCCGGGGCGGCTGATCGACGTGCTCGATCGGAAGAGTCTGCGGCTCGACGCCATCCGCATGCTGGTTCTCGACGAAGCGGACGAGATGCTGAAGATGGGCTTCATCGACGACGTGGAGAAGATCCTCAGCGCGGCGCCGAAGCCGCGGCAGATCGCGCTCTTCTCCGCCACGCTGCCGCCGGAGATCGTGCGCATCGCGCAGCGGCACCTGGTCGATCCCGAGCGCATCCAGATCGAGCGGAAGACGGTCACCGCGCCCGACATCGAGCAGCGTTTCATCAACGTGGCGGAAGGGCAGAAGCTGGAGACGCTGGCGCACATCCTGGAGCTGGAGGAGAACGAGGCGGTGCTGATCTTCCGGCGCACCAAGAACGGCGCGGCGGAGCTGGCGGAGCGGCTGGAGGGGCGCGGCTTCGCCGCCGAGGCGATGCACGGCGACATGAAACAGGCGGAACGCGAGAGCGTGATCCGCCGGCTGCGCGCCGGGCAGGTGGAGATCGTGGTGGCCACCGACGTCGCCGCGCGCGGTCTCGACGTCGAGCAGATCGCGCACGTCATCAACTACGACATCCCGTACGACGTCGAGGCGTACGTGCACCGCATCGGCCGCACCGGGCGGGCGGGGCGGACCGGCGTGGCCACGATGTTCGTCACGC
>Ga0157377_10000144_pt1 | contig 45022 bp, 34 predicted proteins | sample M55metaG_FD_121116 | JGI IMG/M metagenome (GOLD analysis project Ga0157377, IMG submission 121116) | Miscanthus rhizosphere microbial communities from Kellogg Biological Station, Michigan, USA - M5-5 metaG | ecosystem: Host-associated > Plants > Roots > Rhizosphere > Soil | place: USA: Michigan...
GGCCAGCTACGACGGCGCGGGCAACCTGACGCAGTTCGACGGGTTCCAGTACACGTACGACGCGGTGCAGCTGATGTCGCGGATGCGGCTGCCGAACACGGCGGTCGACTCGCAGTACATCTACACCGCCGACGACGAGCGGCTGGCGACCTTCACCGGATCGAACCACTGGCAGTTCACGGTGCGGGACCTCGACGGCAAGATCCTCCGCGAGGTGACCGCCACCGAGGGTGCTCCGACCTCGTGGAGCTGGGACCGCGATCACGTCTTCCGCGACGGCCAGCTGCTGGCCACGGTGCTGCCGTCGTCGGTGGTGCAGCACTACCACCTCGACCACCTCGGATCGCCGCGGCTGGTCACCGGCAACGGCGGCGTCAAGCTCGGCGTGCACGCCTACTACCCGTTCGGCGACGAGCTGAGCCTCGGGCTGGGAGAGGCGGCCACCGAGCGGCTGAAGTTCACCGGCCACGAACGCGACGACAACGGCGGCTACGGCAACGCGCTCGACTACATGCACGCGCGGTACTACGGGGCGGAGATGGGGCGCTTCCTGAGCATCGATCCCAAATATGACGATGATGTTCAGTTCAGGCCGCAGAAGTGGAATCGCTACGTCTATAGCCTCAACAATCCAGGCCGCTATGTCGACCCGGACGGCCGAACCATTTATGACTTCATCGAAGGAATCGGCAACGGCTGGTCGAGCTCGAATCTCGGCAACATCAATCGCGTCAGGCCTCGCAATGTCGACTACAAGCGCGGACAAATGGTCGGCGATGCGATCGCGATCGCCAGCGGCGCTTATGAAACCATCATCGGCGGCAATCTGATCCTCGGTGGTGGCGCCGCCGAGCTCGTTACGGCCGGCGGAGGCACAGTCGCGGCAGTGCCGGCTGCCGCCGTCGGGGCAATTGCAGTCACTCATGGCCTCGCAACCGGTGCGAACGCACTGAACAATCTGTCGGAGGCAAATCGCGGAAGCAGCGGCGAAAGCGCAGAGCCTGAGGTCGATGTCAGCAAACTCAAGCGCCTGTCGGACAGGGACATCAGGGATCTCGGCGGTGAGGAATTGACGCGCGAGCTCAAGGCATATACGGGTAAGTCCAAGGCCAATCTCTATCTGGATCGCGAGACCGGTCGCATTTATAGTGTGACGAAAGGCGGCGAGCCTCAGTGGGTCCACACCATTGAGAGTCGATAAACCTCGAACGGATGGATAGTCTTGAAACGGCAGCGGGAGCTGGAGAAGTACGCGTCCGAAGAGCCACGCGCGGCTTTGGTCCCGGAACCCTGCCCGGTCTGCGGGCGCGTGCGAATGAGATCGTCACCGGCCCTGAATATCTTCTCAGCCGGCAGCGTGACGAGGAGACGATCTGGGAGTGCGTGTTCAGGCTGATTATGCGGGTGCCGAACCGGAACGTGCAGTCGTGGGCGATCTTCGCCCCCGGCAATGAGCGCGAGGACAGCAATCCCGCGGCGCTCGCGGTGAGGGTCAGCCGCTGGCGCACGGACGTCGATTTGCGCTCGGAGACATGGCGAACGACGGACCAGCCGTCAGTCGAGTCGCGCCTCGGAATCTTCACGGAGCGCCTGGCGTCGCTCTTCGGACACCTGGATGAGCTTGATCGATTATTGATCGCCGGCGTCCGCCTCGACGTCCGGCGAGCCGGCGTGGAGTGGGAGGAACAGGTGCTGGAGCGCACGTTTGCCATGGGAGCATTGCGCCTCACGGTTGGCCGCGACGCCTGTAACGCCACCTTGGAGAGCCTGGTCGACTCCATCAGCAAGAGCATCGAGTTGTTGCTCGCCGAGCCCGAAGCAGCTCACGCCGTCGATTCCCTGGATGTTGTCTATCCAGGTTGAGCATGGCGTCCTGAGCGCGAGCGGTTGTTGCTCCAGGTAGCCACCGCGAGCGCAACGAGTTAGCTGCGGTTCGGGGCAGCAGAGCGAACGAGCGGAAGCATCTGGATGGCCAGCGCCGCCACCACCCCCACCACGCACCCGATGACGTTCCACCAGAGCCAGGCCAGGTTGGTGAAGATGGCGCACCAGACCACCACCGCCTCGCCGATGATGGCGCCGAGGACCGTGGCCGTTCCGCCGACTTTCTTCGTGTAGAAGGCGAGGAGGAAGATTGCCAGGATCGTTCCGTAGAAGAGCGATCCGAGCTTGTTCACCGCCTCGATCAGCGATCCGAGGCGGTTGGCGAACTCCGCGAAGCCGACAGCGAAGAGGCCCCAGAAGACGGTCATCCACTTCGAGGCGTTCACGTAGCCGTGGTCGCTGCCGCCCTTCCACATGAAGCGGCGGATGATGTCGACCACGCTGGTGGAGGCGAGCGAGTTCAGGCCCGACGACGTGGCGGACATCGCCGCGCAGAAGATGGCCGCCAGCACCAGCCCCACCACGCCGGCCGGCAGGAAGTTCATGACGAAGGTGAGGAAGATGTAGTTGGTGTCGCTGGCGTCGGCTTTCGGGTCGTTCCTGCGGACCAGCGCGGAGGCGGCGGCGCGCGTGGCGGCCTCGCGGCGCTCGACGTCGCGCAGCGACGCGGTGGTCGCCGCCATCGCCGCCTTGTCCTTCGCCCGCATGGCGGTCACCAGCTTTTCCACGTGGCCGCGCTTCTCGGTGAAGAGCTGCCGGTGCTGCGTCTCCAGCCGCTCGAAGTCGCCGGCGTATTGGCTCCGCGCCACCTTCGCCGTCTCCACGGTGTTGAAGAAGAGCGGCGGCGCGATGAACTGGTAGAAGACGAAGACCATGGCGCCGACGAAGAGGATGAAGAACTGCATCGGCACCTTGATCATGCCGTTGAGCAGCAGCCCGAGCCGCGACTCGGCCACCGACGCGCCGGTGAGGTAGCGCTGCACCTGCGACTGGTCGGTGCCGAAATACGACAGCGCCACCAGCAACCCGCCGAAGAGTCCCGACCAGAAGTTGTAGGGCGTGGTGAGGTCGAAGGTGAAGTCGATGGCGTTGAGGCGGCCCATCCGCCCGGCGACGCGCGCCGCCTCCATCAATGACACGTCGTGCGGCAGCGCGCGGATGGCGATCACCAGCGCCACCGCCATCCCGCCCAGGGCGATGAGCAGCTGATGAACGTGCGTCCAGCTCACCGCCTTCGTCCCGCCCATGGTGGTGTAGAGGATGACCAGGCCGCCGATGACGAGGTTGGTGATGTGGATGTTCCAGCCGAGGATGACCGAGACGATGAGCGCGGGGGCGTAGAGGGTGATGCCGGTGGAGAGGCCGCGCTGGATCAAAAACAGCACGGACGTCAGCGTCCGGGTGCCGGGGCCGAAGCGCGTCTCGAGGTACTCGTAGGCGGTGAAGACTTTGAGGCGGTGGTAGACCGGGACGGCGGTGATCGACAGGATGACCATGGCGATCGGCAGCCCGAGGTAGAACTGCACGAAGCGCATGCCGTCGGCGTAGGCCTGGCCGGGCGTGGACAGGAAGGTGATCGCGCTGGCCTGCGTGGCCATGATCGACAGCGCGATGGTGGGCCACTTCAGCTTGCGGTCGGCGAGCAGGTACTGCGCCAGCTCGCCCTGCTTGCGCCCCTTCCAGACGCCATACGCGACGATCGCCAGCAGCGTCGCGGCGAGGACCAGCCAGTCGAGCGTTCTCATTCGAAGATTTTGGTGAAGGCGTAGAAGATGGCGATGGTGATCACCAGTTCACCCAGGACCAAAACGTAGAGCCGGCGCCAATAGGACGAGGAATGTTGAATGTTGAGTGTTGAATGTTGAATGGGATCTCCATTCAACATTCCACCTTCAACATTCAACATTCCTCGTTCCTCGGGCGGGCGGGCGGTCATCGCGCCGACACCATGTTGACGAACATCTTGTAAGCCCCCGGCACCCCTGCCGGCAGCTGCCGGAACCACGCGTACGACGTGTAGACGAACACGCCCTTCCCGTAACGCGCGTACAGCTCTCCGCCCGGTTTGGACGGCTCGCCGGGGTCGTTGGTGGCGATCAGCGTTTCGTACTTGGCGTCCCAGTCCTTCGTGTAATAGAGCCCGCGCTCCTGGACCCAGTCCTTCCAGTCGGCCTCGGTGATCTTGTTCGGGACGTTCAGCAGCGGGTGGTCGGCCTTGAGGATGGTCACCGGCGCTTCTTCCACCGTCACGCGTTCGTTGGTGACCTTGAAGGGATAGGGGCCGGGCGGGTCGACCAGCAGCGGCTGCGGGTTGAGGCTGTTGTACTGCACGACGAGCGTGCCGCCGTTCTTCACGTAGTCCATCAGCTTGGCGTGCGCCAGTTTCATGCGCGGCCGCGCGTTGTAGGCGCGGACGCCGGTGACGATGGCGTCGTACTTGGCGAAGTCGCCGCGATCGAGGTCGTCGTCGCTGATCATCGTCACGTCGTAGCCGACCTGGCGCAGCGCGTTCGGTACCTCGTCGCCGGCGCCGGCGATGTAGCCGACACGGCTGCCGCGCTTCTTCACGTCGACGCGCACCACTTTGGCGAAGGCGTCGCCGAAGACGCGCTGCGGCGGGAAGTGCGGGTAGTCGATGTCGGTGATACCGACCATGATCTTCTTGCCGTCCGCGAGCTCCACCTGCGCGCCGAGCTGCCCCACCGTCTCGCCCTTCGGCGGCGTGACGCTGAAGCTCACGCGCGCCTCGTCGCCCTTGTTTTTGAAGGTGACGACCTGCGACGCCGGCTCCGCGCGCCAGCCGGTCTGCGTCACCAGCCGCACGCTCACCGGTCCGGTCGCGCCGAAGTTGCGCATCCAGACGGTGACCGGCTTCGCCGCGGTGTCCGGAAACAGGTAGACGTGCGCGCCGAGGTTCGCCGTCACCTCCGGGACCACGTCGACGGCGCGCACGCGCTCGCCGCGCACCGCGTCGGTCCAGCGGAACACCGCCGGCACGGTGAACAGGATGGTGTGCATGGCGTTGTCGTTGAGGCTGACGATGATCGGGATGGCCGGCGGATTCTCGGGCAGTCCGATCAGCTTCTGCTCGGCGACGGCGAACGAGCCCTTCTGCGGCGGCTGCGCCAGCCAGTACGGCTGCGAGACCGCAAAGTCCGCGGGCAGCTTGATGCTGATGTCGGTCTTCACCGGCACGTTGTTCTTCAGCGCGGCGCCGACGCCCTTGCTCGGATCGGCGTAGCGCGAGCCGACGGTCTGCAGGACGAACGGATAGTCGGAGCGGTTGATGACCGTGACGGCGACGTTGATCGCCGCGCCGGGGGTGACCGAGGAGTCGGCGGCGGCGACGTCGATGGAGATGCCGGCGCAGGCGCGGATGGCGTCGACCAGCTCGCGGCGCTTCACCTCGATCCACGGATTGACGCGCGGCGCCCACGCGTCGGTCGCGCCGATGCGGTCGAGCATTTCGTGCGCCTGAAGGAGCAGCGGCAGCGTCTTCGAGGGGTTGTCCTTGTCGAAGGTGTCGGCGGCCTGCTGCAGCAGTTTGCCCACCGCCTCGCCGCCGGGGTAGCGCGACCAGGAGGTGTCGATGCCGTCGAAGAGATCCTTCTCCGCCGACGCGCCGGCAAGCAGGTCGAAGTAGTTGAGCAGCGTGCCGCGCCGCTCCGCCGCGCCGAAGCCCTGGCTCTTGTGCATGCTGCGGCTCTCGGCGGCCATCTCGGTGTAGGCGCGTCCGAGGACGGGGTTGTAGGTGCCGAGGTCGACGCGCAGCGACTTGGCCACCGCGGGATCGTCGGGCGCGATCGGGCGCCCGAAGGAGAAGCGGTTCCAGAGGATCCGCTTCGGCTGCCAGACGGTGACGTACTGCAGCTGCTCGGGGAACTTCGTCGGATCGCCCGCCGCGGCGAAGGCCTCGGTGGCCAGGATGGCGGACGCGGTGTGATGCCCGTGGCCCCCCTCGCCGGTGGTGGGGAAGCGGGTGACGATGACGTCGGGCTGGAAACGGCGGATGGTCCAGACGACGTCGGCGAGGATGAGGTCGTGATTCCAGATGGCCAGCGTCTCGGTGGGGTTCTTGGAGAAGCCGAAGTCGATGGCGCGCGTGAAGTACTGTTCGCCGCCGTCGATGCGCCGTGCCGCCAGCAACTCCTGCGTGCGGATCACGCCGAGCAGCTCGCCCTTTTCGTCGCCGATGAGATTCTGTCCGCCGTCGCCGCGCGTCATGGCCAGGTAGCCGGTGCGGTAGAGGCGGCCGTTGGACGACCAGGAGATGAAGGCGGTGTTCTCGTCGTCCGGATGCGCCGCGACATACAGCGCGCTGCCGAGGAAAGTGAGCTTGCGCAGTTGCTGCTGGATCTGCGCGGCATCCTCGGCGCGCGCGGCCGTGGCGAGGAGGATGAAAAGCGCGAGGGCGCGTCTGGTACGGTGCATAGGGCGGGAATGTTAAATGTTGAATGTTGAATGTTGAATTCGCTTTTTTGAAAACATTCAACATTCAACATTGAACATTCAACATTCCTCGTTCGACGTGGCTGTGGTAGGCGCCGGAGCAGCCGGGCTGATGGCGGCGATCTTCTCCGGTCGGGCGGGCGCCAGAGTGATCGCCATCGACGGCGCTCCGTCGATCGGAAAGAAGATCCTCATCTCCGGCGGCGGGCGCTGCAACGTCACGCACGACGAGGTGACCGCGGCCGACTTCAACGGCAACCGCAACGCCATCGGCAAGGTGCTGCGGACGTTCGACGTGGCGCGGACGATCGAGTTTTTCTCGGAGCTCGGCGTCCGCCTGAAGCGCGAGGAGACGGGGAAGCTCTTTCCGGTGAGCGACCGCGCGCGCGACGTCGTCGAGGCGCTGCTCCGCGCCGCGCGCGACGCGGGTGTTGAGATCGTGACCGGGCGGCGCGTGACGGCGATCGAGGAGGTGCCGACGCCGCGGATCATCCTGGCGGCGGGCGGCCAGTCCGTCCCGAAGACCGGCAGCGACGGCTCCGGCTACGCGCTCGCCCGCGCCCTCGGACATACGGTGACGCCGACCTTTCCCGGGCTGGTACCCCTGATCGTCGAGCGTGGCCACTGGATCACCACGCTGAGCGGCACGAGCGTCGAGGCGGAGCTGTCGGTGAAGTCGCCGACCGGCCGCGTGCTGCATCGCGAGCGCGGCTCGATGCTCTTCACGCACTTTGGCATCAGCGGCCCGGTGGTGCTCGACGTCAGCCGCCACTGGATCGCCAACCAGCCGTGCACGCTGAGCGCGAACTTTCTGCCGGGCGAGACGTTCCAGTCCGTCGACGCGGCGCTGGTCGAGAGCACGGCGATGCTGCGCCGCCGCCTGCCGGACCGCCTCGCCGCGCAGCTCGCGCCGGCGGGCCGGCTGACCAAAGAGCAGCGCCGCCGCGTGGCGCACGACGCGGTCGACTTCACCATCCCCGTGGTGCGCGACCGCGGCTTCGACTTCGCCGAGGTCACCGCGGGCGGCGTGCCGCTATCGGAAGTGGAGGTGTCGACCATGCGCTCGCGCGTGCGGCCGAACCTCTGGCTCTGCGGCGAGATCCTCGACGTCGACGGCAAGATCGGGGGGTACAACTTTCAGTGGGCGTGGGCGAGCGGGAGGCTCGCCGGGATGTCAGCGAGCAGCGAGTAGCGAGCAGCGAGCAGGGGCACGACCTGCTCGCTGCTCGCTGCAACCTGCTCGCTAATCCTTATAAATCAACACATGCGGCACCCCATCCCCTCCCACCCATCCCCGATACATCCCCTCGGAATTGAACGGCATGGCGAAGTTGCCTTTGGCGTCGAGCACGATCGCGCCGCCGTCGCCGCCCACCGGCACGAGCTTCTTCTGGATCACCTCGTCGCCGGCCTGCTGCACGGTCATTCCTTTGTACTTGACCAGCGCGGCGATGTCGTGCGCCACGGTCCAGCGGATGAAGTACTCGCCGGTGCCGGTGCAGGAGACGGCCACCGACTCGTTCTCTGCGTACGTTCCCGCGCCGATGATCGGCGAGTCGCCGACGCGCCCGTAGCGCTTGTTGGTGGTGCCGCCGGTGGAGGTGCCCGCGGCGAGGTCGCCGTTCTTGTCCAGCGCCACCGCGCCGACGGTGCCGAACTTGTGCTCGTCCATGCCGTCAACGGACGCCCGCGGCTTCCCCTTCTCGTTCGCCAGCTCCTCCTGGAGCTGCTTCCAGCGCTTCTCGGTCCAGAAGTACTTCGGATCGACGATCTCCAGTTTCTGTTCCCGCGCGAAGGTCTCCGCTCCCTTGCCGGTCATCATCACGTGCTTCGATTTCTCCATCACCGCGCGCGCGGCGGTGATGGGGTTCTTGATGGTCGTCACTCCGGCGACGGCGCCGGCCGCCTTGGTCCGTCCGTTCATGATCGACGCGTCGAGCTCGTTGCGCCCGCCGTGCGTGAAGACGGCGCCCTTGCCGGCGTTGAAGAGCGGGTTGTCTTCCAGGATGCGGATGCTGGTCTCCACCGCGTCGAGGCTGGAGCCGCCCTTGGCCAGCACCGCGTGGCCGGCGCGCAGCGCCTGTTCGAGCGCCTCGCGATACTGTTTCTCCAGTTCGGGCGTCATGCTGGCGCGGGTGATGGTGCCGGCGCCGCCGTGCATGACGAGCATCGGCTTGGTTTGTGCGAGGACCGCGGTTGCAAAGATGAGCATCAGAATCGTTGCCTTCATGGGCGCCATTCTTGTCGCCGCCGCCGCCGCGGCGCAAGCGCCGCACGACGAATGGCGCACCATCACCACGAAACACTTCCGCGTGCACTACCCCGCGCCGTTCGAGCAGTGGGCGACGCGCGCGGCGTCGCGGCTGGAGTCGGTGCGCGACGCGGTCGTCGCGGAGGTCGGCTTCGCGCCGGAGCAGGTCGTCGACGTCCTGGTGATCGATCCGATCGCCGAATCGAACGGCGAGGCCATCCCGCTGCTCGACACGCCGCGCATGATCCTCTTCGCGCAGCCGCCCGGCCCCGAGATGCAGATCGGCGAGTACAGCGATTGGATCGACCTCCTCACCGTGCACGAGACCGCGCACCTGGTTCACCTGCTGCGGCCGTCGCGCAATCCGTTCGAGCAGTTCCTGGAGCGCTTCCTCCCGCTCGACCCGATCGTCCTCCGCGCGCCGCGCTGGATCTTCGAGGGCTACGCCACGGTCATCGAAGGACGCCTCACCGGCTCGGGCCGCCCGAGCGGCTCCATGCGCGCCGCGATCCTGCGCAAGTGGGCGCTCGAAGGCCGCCTCCCCACCTACGCGCAACTCAGCTCCGACCGCCGCTTCCTCGGCATGTCGATGGCCTACCTGATGGGCTCCGCCTTTCTGGAGTGGCTCGAGCAGCGCAGCGGCCCCGACGCGATGCGCAGGATGTGGGCGCGCCTCACGGCGCGGCAGCGGCGGACCTTCGACGAGGCCTTCGCCGGCGTCTACGGCGAGCCGCCCGACCGGCTGTACGGACGCTTCGTCGCCGAGCTGACCGAGAGCGCGGTGACGCTGGCGCGCGCCACGACGCCCGCAGAAGGCGAGCTTTGGCAGGAAACGGCGCGGGGGAGCGGCGAGCCGGCGGTGTCGCCGGATGGGAAATCGCTGGCGATGGTGCTGCGCAACGACAAGGGCGAGGCGAAGCTCGTCGTCTTCTCCACCGGCCCGAACGAAGAAGAGAAGAAGCTCGCGGAGCGGATCGAGAAGATGCTGAAGCGCGATCCGCAGGACGTCGCGCCGGCGCGTGTCGCGCCGCTGCCGCGCAAGCCGGAGCACAGCCTGACGCCGCGCGACGGCGGCGACGTCTCCGCGCCGCGCTGGACGCGCGACGGTGCGTCGATCCTCTACGCGCACAAACAGCCCGACCTCAACGGCGTGCTGCACTGGGACCTCTTCCGCTGGACGCCGGCCACCGGCGAGAACGTGCGCCTCACGCACCTCGCCGGCGTGAAGGACGCCGATCCGCTGCCGGATAGTGTGGGCGCGCCCGCCCCCGGGCGCGCTGCCGAGGGCGGCCGCGCCCACACTGCCGTCGCCGTGCGCAACCGCGCCGGCTTCTCGCAGCTGGTCTTCGTCGACCTGGCCACGGGCGCGGTCGAGGCGATGAACGAGCCGTCGCTCGACGTCGTCTACGACCACCCGCGCGCCGCCGCGGACGGCCGCATCGCCTGGGCGGAGCACCGCGGCGGGAGGTGGCGCGTCGGCGAGCAGGAGGGCTTCGCGCCGGAGTGGGGGAGCGACGGCGCGCTCTACACCGCCGTCGCGCGCGGCGGCTTCATCGACATCGCCAGGGACGGCATCCCGGTGACGCGCACCCGCGGCGCGGCGATCGATCCCGCGCCGTCGCCCGACGGTTCGCTCTACTTCATGTCGCTCGAGCCGGACGGTTTCGTGGTCCGCAAGATCACCCCCAGCGAACAACCACGAACGGCGAACGACGAACGCTCCTTCGTCCCCGCGCTGCCTCCGCAACCCGCGCAACCCGTCGCGCTGCGCACCGATACCGTGACCTCCCACAACTACGGCCTCGGACGTCAGGAGCTCTCCACCTTCTTCGGCGGCGTCCACACCTCCTTCGGCCACGACTACGAATTGGGCGTTCGCCTCGGCGACGTCGTCGGCCGTCTCGACACGCTCCTCATCGCTTCCACGCGCGGCGCCGCGGTGACCAGCGCCTGGCGCGGCTGGCCCGTGGAGATTGGCGCGCACCTCTACGCGCTGCGCGGCGACGACGACCGCCGCGGCGCCGAGCTGCGCGCAAGGTGGGACGCGGTCTTTCCGCTCTCGCGCGTGAGCGTGCAGGGCGGTGTGGCGTCGGGAGTCAAGTTCGCCGAGGCGGCGTTCAGCACGCGCCAGCGACGCATCGCCGCGGAGCGCATCGAAGTCGCCGCCGACTCCGACCACCACCTCCGCGCCACCGCCCGCGCCGCCGTCCGCCTCGGCGGCTTCGCCCTCGCCGGCGAGCTGACGCGCGGGCGAAACCTCGCGGTCGGCGGCGCGGCGTCGTCGGTCGAGCCGCAATCGTTCTTCGTCGGCCGCATCCTCGACCCGGCGCTCGACCGCCCCGCGCAGGAGGGGCGTTACCGCGGCGAGCGCCTCGAACTGCGCAGCGGCGCCGTGGCCGCCTTCTGGCAGCGGCACAACAGTATGAAACGTACGATTGACGTGATCGGCCTCGAGGCGGCCCTCGCGCGCGATCCGCTCCCACTGGTCAAGGCCGCCGGCCTCGACCTGACCGCCGGCGTGGCGCGCGTCCGGCAGGAGCGGAAGACCCGCGCGTGGCTCGCATTGCGCTGGCGGCCGTGATGAACTTTATCCTGGCGCCGAAGGCGTCAGGATCTGGCGCCCACACGCGCTGCGCGAATGGGCGCCGGGATAAACTCAGACCCCAATGATCCACTTCCACAACGGCGACGTGGTGACCGCGCTGGCGCGCCGCGCCGGCATCCCCGGCCGCCACCTTCCGTTCCGCGAGACGCTGGTTAGCGGCCCGGTGCGGGCGAACCTCGCGCTGCCGGAGTGGATCGAGGAGCGCGGGCGCTTCCTCGCCGAGCAGTACGGCGAGAACCTGCTGCGCATCCGCAACGAGCTGCTGGAACAGGAGCAGGCGCTCGACCGCGCGCGCGAAGAAGAGGAAGTGGTCCTCTGGTTCGAGCATGACCTCTTCTGCCTTGTCAACCTCGTCTACCTGCTGACGCGCCTCTCGAAGTGCCGGCACCTGTCGATCGTCTGGTGCTCCACGCCGCTCGGCACGATGGACGACGAGGAGGTCTTCAAGCAGTACCACTCGCGCTACGCCGTGGCGCCGGCGATGATGAGCGCCGCGGCGCTGGCCTGGCGCGCGTACACCGCCGAGGATGCGACGGAGCTGAACAAGATGCTCGACGCCGACTTCGTCGACTTCCCCTTCCTGCGCGATGGCTTCCTGCTGCACGCCGCGCGCTTTCCGTCCACGCGCAACGGGCTCGGCGAGATCGAGCAGCGCGCGCTGTCGGGCATCGAGGCCGGCGCCGTCGACTTCGTCACGCTCTTCACCCGCTTCGATCAGTCGCCGCCGCGCTACGGCTTCGGCGACGGCGAGTTCCTGCGGCACCTGCGCCGGCTGGCGACGTGCGCCGTGCCGATGATCACCATCACCGAGGCGGAGGGGGAGACGCCGCCGAAGGCGCTGTTCGCGCTGACGCCGGCGGGGAAGAACGTGCTCGAGGCGAAAGTCGACTTCATCGAGTTGAACAATGCCGGCTTCTGGCTCGGCGGCGCGCACCTGACGCGCGAGAGGTTGTGGCGATGGGACAGCGAACGACGGCGGATCGTGAGCCAGCCTGCCGGCTCGTGAGGTTCGACGCCACCGACGGCGTCGGGCTGGCGGGGTTGCTGTACGAAACTCGTGAGCCGCGCGCGCTGGTCTGGCTGCACGGCACCGGCGGCGCGTCCGTCTTCGAATCGAAGCGCACCAATCTGCTGGCGAAGTCGCTCCTGGCGCACGGCATCGCCTTCTTCCCCTTCAACAACCGCGGCGCGCATATCGTCCGCCGCGCCGGCGCACGCCTCGGCGGCGCCGCCTTCGAGCGCATCCGCGACTGCGTCTTCGACATCGACGGCGCCGCGCGCGAGCTCCGCCGCCGCGGCTACCGCGAGCTCTACCTCGCCGGCCACTCCACCGGCGCGAACAAGGTGGCGGTGTACGACCGCCTCAAGCCGCGCAACCGCTTCAAGCGCTACATCCTCCTCGCCGGCGGCGACGACACCGCGCTCGCCTATGACGCGCGCCTCCTTACACAAGCGCGAACGATGATCCGCGCCCGCCGCGGCGACGAGCTGATGCGCGACCGCCTGATGTCCTGGCGCGCGTACTATGACGTGGCCAACCCGCGCGGCGACTACAACGTCTTCGGCCCGCCCTGGCGCCAGATCGCGCGCATCCGCAAGCCGTCGCTCTACGTCTACGGCGACCGTGACGAGTACGACCCCGACGTCCCCGCGCTGGCGCAGCACATCGGCCCGAACGCGGAGATCGCCGTGCTGGAAGACGCCGACCACGGCTTCAGTGGGCGGGAGGGCGAGGTGGGGGAGTTGATGGCAGCGTGGCTGGATTAAGTGTGTGGGCGCGCCCGCCCTCGGGCGCGCTCTCCAGCCCACAACCCGTAGAAACTCGTAGGCCGAGGGACAATCAATTCCGGCAACGATACGCAGGCTTGGCGCCGCTGCCTTCCCCATCTTACGAAGGCGAAAAAAATCTACTCCGTCACGTTCTGCACGCAGAACCGTTTCGTCCTCAACGAGCCCGCGCGAGACATCGCACTTCAATCCTGCCTCTACGGGCATCAGTCCCAGTACTGGCTGGAATGCGCGGTGGTGATGCCCGACCACGTACATCTTCTCGTGACACCATCCCCTGAGGTCAGCCTGTCCGCAGTTCTCAACGGCATCAAGGGTGCGTCGTCACATCGCATCAATGCCCTGCTTCACCGTCGCGGAAAGCTCTGGCAGCGCGAGCCGTTCGATCACATTCTTCGGTCGGTGGAGAAGGTCGCCGAAAAGGCGAATTACATCTGCAACAATCCGGTCAGGGCTGGACTTGTTGCTACATGCGACAAGTGGCCCTGGCTATTTTGCGCGAGCGCGCCCGAGGGCGGGCGCGCCCACACTACTTAGCGCCGCGCGGGCATCCGCGAGCCGTCGCGTTCCTTCGCCCCACCGCCGCCGTGCTTCGTACCGCGCCGCGGCGGCTTCGTCACACAGCGCTCAACATTCTCCGTTGCGCGGCCTACTCTGAGGTCAAGGAGAAACCGATCCATGAAAAGACTCTCTCTCATCGCCCTCCTTCTCGCCTGCGCGCTTCCCCTTTCGGCCGGCGAATGGAACGTCATCGGTTCGGAAGGAATCATCGACGAGTCGTGTCTGAACCTCTACGAGTTCAGCGGCCCGCGGCTGCAGTTCAAGACCGGCGCGGTCGGCACCATCGTGGCGCGCTACCCGATCCATCCGAGCAACCTCCATCCCGATTGGTTCGGCGGCTTCACCATCGGCTGGGCGCAGAACGGTGTGACGGTGAAGCTGATCCAGGCTTCGCTCTGCATCCCGATCGAGACGGTGATCTGCCAGTTCGGGCCGACCACCAACACCGGCGAGCCGGGCTTCGGCTGCGCGACGTGCGAGCCGAACAACTTCGTCACCTTCAACTTCGAGCAGAACGCGTACTACCTGGAGGCGACGCTCACGCGGGCCACGACCGCGTCGAGCCCGAAGCTGCTGATGGTCTCGCTGCCGTGAGACGCACTCAGGGGGCGGCCGTCGCGGCGCGCCCCCGCACCACCACCCGCCCCGCCTTCGCGCCGGTGTGCTCGCCGTCGCGCAGCGTCTGCGTGCCGTTGACGAAGACGTGCACCATGCCGGTGGCGTACTGCATCGGATTTTCGTAGGACGCGGGGGCGGTGACGGCGGCGGGGTCGAAGACGACGACGTCGGCAAAGGCGCCGGGCTTGAGGACGCCGCGGTCGGCGATGCCGAGGTTGGTGGCGACGAGGGAGGTCATGCGGCGGATCCCCTCGGCGAGCGGGATGACCTTTTCGTCCCGCACGTAGCGGGCGAGCAGGTTGGCGAAGTTGCCGTAGGCGCGCGGGTGCGTGCTCGACTTCAGGAAGACCCCCTCGGGCGCGCCGGCTTCGGCGTCGGAGCCGAACGACACCCACGGCTGCGCGATCTGCCTGCGCAGGTTCTCCTCGCTCATCAGGAAGTAGATGGTGCTGACGCGCGTGCCGTCCTCGATCACCAGGTCGACCGCCGCGTCCTCCGGCGACACGCCGCGCATGCGCGCCACTTCCGCCAGGGTCTTGCCGGTCAGCGGCTTGAGCGCGTCGTTCTTGAAGCCGACCAGCAGCACGTTCTCCGCGCCGCCGGCGAGCATCATCAGGTTCTCCCAGCCGTCGCTCCGCGTGCGCATCTCGTCGATCACTCGCGCGCGCGTGGCCGGATCGAGCAGCCGCTTGCGCCACTCTTCGTACCCGCCGGCCTGCACCCAGGTCGGCATCGCCGCGTCGAGGCCGGTCATGCCGGCGGTGTAGGTGTACATGTCGGCGGTGATGCGCAGCCCTTCGGCGCGCGCGGCGTTCACGCGCGCGATGGCCGCCTCCATCTTCGGCCAGTTGGCGCGGCCGGCGGCCTTGAGGTGGTAGATCTCCGCCGGCATGTTCGCCTCGCGGGCGATGGTGATCAGCTCCTCGACCGCCTCGAGCAGACGGTTGCCCTCGCTGCGCATGTGCGAGATGTAGATGCCGCCGTACGGCTGCGCGGCGCGGCACAGCTCCACCAGCTCCTGCGTCGAGGCGTACGCGCCGGGCGCGTAGATGAGCGCGGAGGCGATGCCGAAGGCGCCGTCCTCCATCGCCTGCCGCACCACGGCGCGCATTTGCTCGAGCTCCGCCGGCGTCGGCGCGCGGTTCTCGCGGCCCATGACGTAGACGCGCGGCGTGGCCGCGCCGATGAACGAGCCGACGTTGGGCGAGACACCGCGGCGGACCAGCGAGTCCAGGTACTGGCGGAGCGTGGTCCAGTCGACGTCGTATCTGATGTCCGCCTGATACTGCGCGAACTCCTTCTTCATCGCCGGCGAGAGCGGCGCCATCGACTCGCCCTCGCCCATGATCTCGGTGGTCACGCCCTGCTTGATGTCGGACATGGCGCGGCCGTCGGCGATGAGCGACTCCTGCGCCTGGCTCATGACGTTGATGAAGCCGGGGGCGGCGGCGAGGCCGTGCGCGTCGATCTCGGTGGCGCCGCGGCCGCCGACCACGCCGACGGCGGCGATGCGGTCGCCTTTGATGGCCAGGTCGCCGCGGCTGGCATCGCGGCCGCTTCCGTCGTACAACATCGCGTTCCGGATCACGACGTCGTAGCGTGTCGTGGCGCAGGCGGAGAGCAGGAGTGATGCAAGAAACAAAACGCGCTTCATCGATAGAGCATACGTCGATCGGACGGGTGGTCGTGCCGGCGCCGCTGCCGGAGGGCTTCGCGCTCTTCTACACCACCGCGGACGACGAAGGGCGCACCGATGCGCCGGGGCTCACGGCGTTCCTGCGAGAGCGCTTCGGAATCGAGGCCGCGGTCGCGCAGTGCACGCAAGTGCACAGCGCGCGGGTGCAGCGCGCGCCGGCGACGAGCGAATGCGACGCGCTCTTCACCGACCGGCGCGGCGTGGCGCTGGCCATCAAAGTGGCCGACTGCCTGCCGGTCACGCTCTGCGATCCGGCGCACCGCGTCATCGCCAACATCCACTCCGGCTGGCGCGGCGCCGCGCAGCGGATCACCGCCGAGACGCTCGACGCGCTCGCGCGCGACACCGCCTTCGAGCCCGCCGCGGCCTACGCCTACCTCGGACCGTCGATCCGCGTTTGTTGCTTCGAGGTGGGCGAGGAAGTGGCCGCGCAGTTCGACGCGCGCTTCATCGACCGCGCACGCGGCCCGAAGCCGCACATCGACCTGGTGGCGCTGACCGGCGCGCTGCTCCGCGCGCGCGGCGTGGTGAACGTGATTGATACGGGGTTGTGCACGCGCTGCGATGGCGGGGTTGCGGAGTTGCGAGGTTGCGAGGTTGTGCAGGCCCCCACCCCGCAACCGCGAAACTACGCAACCTCGCAACTCCGTTTCCACAGCTATCGGCGCGACAAACGAACTGGTCGCAACCTTGCAGTTGCGGCGCAGTAGCCGATGCCCGATCTCGCCTCACGTCTGCCGCGCCGCAGGACGGTCTTCAAGATCATCACCTACACCGTCGGGACCCTCTTCGTCCTCTTCGTGCTGCTGGCCATCTACGTCTATCGCCAGTCGGTCAGCACCTTCGAAGTGCGGCGCCTCTCGCTGCCGACGCGCATCTACGCCGACTACACGCCGCTGAAAGCGGGCGTCACGATGTCGGGCGACGATCTGGCGGAGCGCCTCGAGCGGCTCGGCTACCGGCAGGCGGACTCGCTCAAGCAGGCGGGGGAGTTCGTCGCCGGCAAGGGCACCCTCGACGTCTACACGCGCAACTTCAAGCATCAAACCGGCGACTATCCGTCGCAGCCGGTGCGCATCACCTTTCGCGGCGGGGTGATCGAGAGCGTCGTCGCGCTGCAGCAGGCCGGCGGCAACATCGAGAACGCCGCGCTGGAGCCGGAGCTGCTCACCTCCATCCTCAGCGATCAGCTGGAGAACCGCCGCCCGGTCACGCTCGACCAGGTGCCGAAATCGCTGCAGGACGCGGTGGTGGTGACCGAGGATGTGCGCTTCTGGCATCACCCCGGCGTCGACACGCTCGGCGTCCTTCGCGCACTCTTCCGCAACGTCAAGGCGGGCGGCGTGGTGGAAGGCGGCTCCACGCTCACGCAGCAGCTGGTGAAGAACTACTACCTGACCAGCGAGAAGACCGGGAAGCGCAAAGTGGTCGAGGCCTTCATGGCCGTCATTCTCGACGCGAAGTACTCCAAGCGCGAGATCCTCGAGGCCTACCTCAACGACATCTACCTCGGCCGCAACCGCTCGATCTCGATCCTTGGCGTCGGCGAGGCGGCGCGCTTCTACTTCGGCAAGCCGGTCTCCGAGCTGACCGTGGCCGAGTCGGCGCTGCTGGCCGGCATGATCCGCAGCCCGAACAACTACTCGCCCTTCAACCGACCCGACCTGGCCATGAACCGCCGCAGCACCGTGCTCGGCCTGATGCTGCGCAACAAGAAGATCGATCAGGCGGCGTACGACGCGGCGATGAAGGTGCCGCTGCCGCAAAAGCCGTTCCGCGTCCGTACCGGGCTGTCGTCGATCCCGTTCTACGTCGATCGCGTGCTGCAGGAGATGGCGCGCGACTACGGCATCAAGAGCGTCAAGGGCCGCGGGCTGCAGATCTACACCGCCATCGACCTCAACGCGCAGGACGCCGCGGCGCGCACCATCGAGAACGGCCTGGCCGCGCTGGAGAAGGGCAATAAGCGCCTGCGCCGCGCCGACCAGCCGCTGCAGGGCGTGTTGATCAACGTCGACGTTCCCGCCGGCGAGATCCGCGCGCTGGTGGGTGGCCGCAACTACGTCGTCAGCCAGTAAAATCGCGCCCTGAATGCCAAGCGGCAGATCGGATCGCTGGTCAAGCCGTTCGTCTACGCCACCGCCTTCGAGCCGAGCCTGTCGAACCAGAACATCACGCCGGCCACGCTGGTCAGCGACACGCGCTTCATCCTCAAGCGCCGCTTCGCCGACGACTGGTCGCCGCGCAACTACGAGGACAGCTACCACCAGACCGTCACCGTCCGGATGGCGCTGGAGCAGTCGCTCAACTCCGCGTCGGTGCGCATCGGCCTGGCCTGCGGGCTCGACGCCATCATCAAGACGATGCACACCCTCGGCGTCAACGCCGAGATCGAGAATCAGCCGGCCATGCTCCTCGGCGCGGTCGGCGTGCCGCCGATCGAGATGGCCGACGCCTACGCCACCATCGCGCGCGTCGGCTCGCGCGTGCCGCTGCGCACCATCCGCTTCGTCACCGACGATCGCAACAAGGTGGTCGCCGCGGCCGAGACGCCGCAGCCGGTGCAGGTCTTTCCGGCGCGCGACATGTACATCCTCCTCAACGTGATGAAGGGCGTGGTCGACCGCGGCACCGCCGGCGGGGCGCGCTCGCTCGGCTTCCATCTCACCGCCGCAGGGAAAACGGGAACGACGAACGACAAGCGCGACGCCTGGTTCATCGGCTTCACGCCGCGCACGCTGACGCTGACCTGGATCGGCTTCGACGACAATACGCCGACGGGCCTCTCCGGCAGCCAGGGCGCGGTGCCGCTCTGGACGCGCTACATGCAGGCCATCACCGCGGGGCAGCAGGACAGCGACTTCGCCATGCCGGCGGGGATCGTGATGGCTGAGGTGGACGAGGCCAGCGGCGGGTTGGCGACGCAGAACTGTCCGAAGAATTCGGTGGTGCAGGAGGCGTTCAAGTCAGGGACGCAGCCGATGAACCTCTGCCCGCTGCACTCGCCGCAGGCGCCGGCGTTCCCCGCCGTCGACCAGTTCGGCAACCCCATCGCGCTCGATACGACCGGGATGTTCCCGCCGACCGAGACCACCGGGACGGAGAGCATCCCGCCGCCGACCGACACCACGCTGACCGGCGGCATCTTCCGCACCGACACGGCGCCGCCGCCGACCGCCACCGCCGAGCCGCCACCCGTCACCGACACCGCGCCGCCCACTCAAACGGCGCCGCCGACGCAGACCGCGCCACCGACGGACACGACGGCGACGCAGCGGCCGCCGTCGTAACGCTCCACCATCACGACGCCTTGAGCGCGTCGAGCGTCCTGCGCGCGACTTTCGACAAGCGACCTTCCGCGATCTCGTCGGTCTCCGCGACGATCTTCACCGCGTCGAAGGCGTTGCCGTTGTCCGCCTCCAGCGCGGTGACGATCGCGCCGTTCGCGGGCATCGTCGTCACGCTGCCCTTCGAGTTGAAGCGGCGCCGGGTCCAGGCGTCGTGGTCGTCGAGGACGAAGTAGCGCTTGCCCTGCTCCAGGGTCAGCTCCGCCGCGCGGCGCATCAGGAACTGCTCGACCTCGCCGCGGTCGGTGAAGCCGTTGCCTTCCACCAGCACGCGCCACGAATTCGGCGCCAGCCGCACCTCGCTGTACCCGCCGGTGATGCTGTTGTCATACGACCCGTATTGCGTTGCACATCCCACTGCAAACAACGCTGCGAATGTCACTACTACTGCGATCTGCCGTTTCATAATGAAGCCCTCCGGGGCGCCACCAGGAGCAGATCGCGCGCCGTCGGTCGCGTCCGGCAGGGACGCGCATTAAATCGCTGACTGCGCGCGGCTTAGGTGAATTCGACCAGCGACGAACGATCGACGATCAACGCGAACGCTGTCGCGCCTTTGCGGCAGAGCGTCCTTTGCGGGCGTCAGGCGTAGAATCGCCGGCATGGGTCTGACTGTACTCGACGTGGAAGTAGCAAACCCGACGACGCCGAACGACACGCGCACCATCAAGATGCTCATCGATTCAGGGGCGGTCTTCTCCGTCGTGCCGCGGCGAATCCTCGAGGAGCTTGGCATTCGCCCCATTACTCGTCAGAGATTCCGGCTCGCGAACGGCTCGTCCATCACACGGGAGAGGGGCACCGCGCACTTTCGCTACAAGAATCGCGTTGGCGGCGCCGATGTGATCTTCGGCGAGGAGAAAGATAGCAATCTCCTCGGCGCGCTGACGTTGGAGTCACTCGGACTGGCGCTCGATCCGCTCGAACGGGAGTTACGCGAGTTGCCCATGATCCTCGGCGGCTTCCCGACCGAGAACGCCCTAGGCCCAAGGGCCTTCGGTTAAGCGCGGCACGGCCCCTCACCCGGCCTTCGGCCACCCTCTCCCCGCTCCGCGGGGCGAGGGCACTCGCGACACGCATGGCGAGAGCCCTTCTCCCCGCTTGCGGGGAGAAGGTGCCGCGAAGCGGCGGATGAGGGGCTTGCGCCCTAAGCCGGCACCCGGTACACCGCTGCGTTGATGTGCATCCCCGCGCCGACCGAGGCGAAGACGACGATGTCGCCGGCCTTGATGCTGTGGCCTTCGAGCTCGCCCTTGAGGATCAGGTCGAGCATGGTCGGGACGGTGGCGACGGAGCTGTTGCCGAGGAAGCCGATGGTCATCGGCATGACGTCGTGCGGCGGGTCGTCGATGTCGTAGAGCTCGTACAGCGCGGCCAGGATGGCCTCGTCCATCTTCCCGTTGGCCTGGTGGATGAGGATCTTGGCGACGTCGTGGATGCCGACGCCCGCCTTGTCCAGCGCTTCCTTGATGCCGCCGGCGACGGTACCCACCGCGTACTTGTAGACCTTGCGCCCTTCCATCTTCAGGAAGAGCGCCTCGAGGAAGACCTCGTCGTTGTACGACTTGCCCATGAAGAGCATGGACGAGTGGTGCAGCGTGTCGGAGCGGACGGCGTGCGAGAGGATGCCGATCCGCTCGTCGGTCTGGCGCGCCTCGACGATGGTGGCGCCGGCGCCGTCGGCGTAGATGAGCGAGTCGCGGTCGTGCGGGTCGGAGATGCGCGAGAGCGTCTCCGCGCCGATGACCATGACGCGCTTGGCGTCGCCGGAGCGGATCTGGTAGTCGGCCTGGATGACTCCCTGCAGCCAGCCGGGGCAGCCGAAGAGGAGGTCCCAGGCCACGGTGCGCGGCGTGTGGATCTTCAGCGAGGCCTTGACGCGCGCGGCGAGCGCGGGCACCTGGTCGGTGCGCATCGAGCCGTGGCGGACGTCGCCGAAGTTGTGCGCCACGATGATGGCGTCGAGCGACTCGGGGTCGACGCCGGACGAATCGAGCGCCTTGCGCGCGGCGTCGGTGGCGATGTCGGACGTGATGATGTCGTCGGCCACGTAGCGCCGCTCGCGGATGCCGGTGATGGCCTGGAACTGCTCCACGATCTCCGCGTTGCTCTTGTCGATCCGCTTGCCCTTGGCGTCGCGGAAGTCGTGCTCGAGGAACTGCTCGTTGGTCACGCAGACCGCGGGGATGTGAGATCCCGTCCCGACGATGACGCTCCGAATCATGTTTGCCGAATTCTAATCTCAGTGGCGCACGCTGCGCCTGCGGACCCCCGCATCGGGCACGAACGCCTCGTTGACGGCGGTGATACCGAAGCCCTGCACCGGCGCGCCGCCGGGGAGGATGATGCGGCTCCTGGCATCGACAACAACGGCCGCCGCGCCGAGGCCGTGGCGGGGCGTCGGCATCGGCAGTTCCATCCGCCAGGTGCGCGCGGCGAAGTCGTACGACTCATTCTCGTTGAAGACGCCGAACGGCGACGCGGCGTTGCCTTCGCCGCCGAAGACGTAGAGCCGGCCGCCGGCGACGGCGGCGGCAATGCCGCTGCGCGGCGTCGGAATCGGCGGCAGCGACTCCCAGCGGTCCGCCGCCGGATCGTAGCTCTCGAACGCGCCGAGGTTTGCGCCGAATCGGCCGGATACGGCGTAGAGTCTCCCGCCGAAGCCGACCGCCGCGAGGTGCTCCCGCCCCGTCGGCATTGGGGTCAGACCCTTCCAATTCTGGGTGGTTGGGTCGTAGACGAGGAGGTCGCGGCCGCCCGGGACGCCGCCGACCGCGTAGACCCTGCCGTCGATCGCCGCGGCGGCCATCGCCGCGCGCGGGCTCGGCAGCCCGGCCACGCTCGTCCAGGAGTTGCCGGCGACGTCGTAGCGGTAGACGTCGGCGATCGCGGTGAAGGTCAGGTCGCCGTAGCCGCCGATGACGTAGATGGCGCCGCCGGTGCTGGCCGCGGCGGGATGGTGCAGCGGCCGCGGGAGCGGCGCGACGAAGCGCCAGCTGTCGGTCGCCGGGTCGTACTGCTCGACCGTGGCCACCGTCTCCCCGCCGGCGATGCCGCCGATCACGTACACCTTCCCGCCCGCCTCGGCCACGGCGACTTCCTGCCGCGCCACCTGCATCGGCGCGAGCGGGATCCAGACCGCGAGCGCCAGCGGCGCGAAGGGCCTAACCCGACTCCGGCTCGTGTTCGGCATCGATCACCGTCATCTCCGCCATCATGAACCGTTCGCCCTCGCCGGGCGTGCGGCTCGGGCGGTCGGCGGGGAGGAAGAACCCGGTGAGCAGCGCGGCGAGCGACAGGATCGCGCCGCCGGCGAAGACGACGCGGATGGCGCCCGCCAGCGCCGTCTGCAGCACGCCGAGCGCCGCCGGCGACATCGCCGCCCTCGCCGCGGGGCTGACCAGCGCGCTCGGATTTTCGGAGAGGCGCTCCGCGTCGGCGCGCGTCAGCGGCGCGTTGGGTTGCGACGCGGCGCGCAGCAGGTTTGCCGTGAGCCCCGACGTCATCAGCGCGCCGAGGAGCGCCACGCCCATCGCGCCGCCGATGGAGCGGAAGAACTGGTTGAGCGAGGTGGCGATGCCGAGTTGCTCGCGCGGCACCGCGTGCTGCACCGCGATGAGCAGCGTCAGCATGGTCAGTCCGAGGCCGACGCCGATGACGATCAGCTCGATGACCAGCACGGCGACGGGCGTGTGCTGCGTCGCCGAGGTCATCGCCGCGAATCCGAGGACGAGCAGGGTCAGCCCGGCCAGCACCAGCGGGCGCGCGCCCATCCTGATCAGCAGCCGTCCGCCGACGATCGACGCGGAGACCCACGCCAGCATCAGCGGCGTGAGGAACGAGCCGGCCGCGGTGGCGCTGACGCCTAGCGCGCCCTGCGCGAAGAGCGGCACGAAGGAGATCGCCGCGAACATCGCCACGCCGGCCAGGAAGCCGACGATCATCGCCACCGAGACGACGCGGTTGCGGAACATCCCCAGCGGGATCACCGGCTCCGGCGCGCGTTTCTCGATGCGCACCAGCCAGACCAGCAGCGCCACCACCACCGCGAACATCACCAGGTTGCGCGAGCGCAGCAGCTCGCGGCCGGAGCCGCCTTCGACCAGCACCAGCATCAGCAGCGTGACCGCGGTGGTCAGCACCGCGGCGCCGAGGTAATCGATGATTGGCCGCACGTCGCGTTTCGAGCGGCCGAGCGCGAACTGCATGATGAGCGCGCTGGCGATGCCGAACGGCACGTTGATGTAGAAGACCCAGCGCCAGGAGAGCTGGTCGGTGATGAAGCCGCCGATCAGCGGGCCGATCACGCTGGCCAGTCCCCAGACGCCGCTGAAGAGTCCCTGCATCCGCGCGCGCTCCTCGAGCGTGTAGACCTCGCCGATGATGGTCATGCCGAGCGGGATGAGCGCGCCGGCGCCGAGGCCTTGCAGCGCGCGCGCTGCGATCAACTGGATCATCGACTGCGACATCCCCGACAGCACCGAGCCGACCATGAAGACGGCGATGCCGAGCTGGTAGAAGAGGCGGCGGCCGTAGAGGTCGGAGAGCTTGCCCCACAGCGGCACCGAGACGGTGGAGGTCAGCAGGTAGGCGGAGAAGACCCAGCTGAAGTGCGCCAGCCCGCCGAGCGCGGCGACCACGGTCGGCATGGCCGTGCCGATGACCGTGGCCTCCAGCGCGGCGAGGAACATCCCGGTCATGACGGCGATGGTGATGAGGCGGCGCCGGGCCGGTGGTGCGGTTTGCGTCACGCGCGGCGGGCTGCAGAAAGACTGCCAGCGCTCATCGCGCCGCCTTGACAGCCGGAATCACGGAACGTAGGGTGAGTGTGCTTCGGCATTCCATCAACCTTTTGAGAGAGCACGCGTGAACGGCGTTCTGCGCCGCGTCGGCGTGTAAAGGAGGATTTTATGGCCGGTCCACCCTACACCTGGGACAAAGACATCAAAGGCATGTTCAGACCCGACCCCGACGTCTCGCACATGAAGGATCAGGGCCTCGACCTCGGCTCGTACGACGTGGTGAAGAAGGCCGCCCGGCGGATCCTGCGCAGGCTGAAAGACACGGACGATCCGATGCCTCCGCGCGAGGACGGCGGTCCGTGGCCCGCCGACAAGATCGCCATCTTCGAGTGGTGGACCAACAACGGAACGCCCAAGTGAGCGAGGAGGCAGGCAATGGCTGATCCGACGTTCTACGAAGACATCCTTCCGCTTTTCACCGAGCTCGATATCGCCTGCATGCGCGGCCGCAGCGTCTTTCTGGCGAGCTACGAGTACATGAGCGACGAGGGCAACGCCGAGGAGGTTCTCGACAAGCTCAAGCCGCAGCCCGGCGGCAACGACGACCGCCGCATGCCGCTCGGCGGCCCGTACTGGTCGCAGGACAACCTCGACCTCTTCCAGCAATGGATCGACACCGGACGGCAGGAGGGGACGCCGCCCGACGGCCTTCCGCCGGAGCCGGCGGGATAGGAGACGACGATGCGAAAAACAACCGCTGTTCTCGTGTTCGCCGTCGCTGCCGCCGGCGCGGGCGCGCTGGTGGCCACGCAGCAGGGCACCGGATCCGGCGCGGCGTTCTCCCAGATTCCGATCACGCCGCCGGCGTCCAATCAGCTCGCGCTCGATCAGTTCTCGTGGGACTCGTTTCTGGCCTTGAACCGCCCGGCTCTTCTCGATGCGCAGGGACGGCCGGTGCGGAACGAGAGCTTCCCCAACGGCGTCGACGATCCGAACAAGCAGCTCGGCGACGACGGTCCGCGCGTCTGGGAAGGCCTCAAGGCGGACTACGAGCTGTTCCAGGACAAGCAGGGCGCCGTTCCGGCGCCGTGGAATCAGTACGACTACATCGATCCCTGTTCGCAGCACGAGTTTCATGGCGCGCCGAAGCTGCTGTCGATGACCGCCAAGGGCAACAACGTCATCACCGGCGCGGTGAACCAGGCCATGGGCGGGCCGCTGGTCGATCAGTTCGGCCGCTTCGTCCGCTACGAGGTGCGGCACAACGCGCTCTACTACAACCACGTGGCGTCGAACAAACTCTACCTGCGCGACGTGCTGGACCAGAAGCACCGCTGGCCGAAGCCGAAGGTGGAGTTTCCGATCAGCGATCCGCCGGCCAACCGCTACGGCGCGCTCGAAGTGAAGGCCGCCTGGAAGGTGCTCGACGAGAAGGACGACGCCGCCCGCTACTACACCACCGAGGCGGTGATCTACGATCCGAAGACGCACAAGTGCGGACAGCCGCAGACCCTCGGACTGGTCGGATTGCACATCCTGCAGAAGGTGGATGGATTCAATTCCTGGATCTGGTCGACCTTCGAGCATGTCGACAACGTTCCCTGCAACGTCGAAGAAGGCGGCTCCTGTCCGCCGCCGCCGCCGAACGGCCGCTACGCGTTCTGGAGCGCCGACGACGCGCGGCCGACGCCCGACGGCTATGCGCCCGACAACGCCTGGCGTCCCGTCGCCGCGGCGGTGCTGCCGGGCGAGCCGGCGCCGAAAACCAAGGTGGTCCGGCTCAACCCGATCCGGAAGGGGGTCGTCGACCTCAACACCAGGATGCAGCAGCTCCCCGAGGTCGCGGGCACGGTGTGGGCGAACTACATGCTCATCGAAACCCAATGGCCCCGCACCGGAGCCGGCAAGATAACGGTGGACGATCCGCGCACCAAGCCTACGCACGACAAATACAAGAAGAACGCGCAGAACCCGGCGCCGATCGACACCGTGGCCAACACCTCGATGGAGAGCTTCTACCAGCTCAACACCAATCCCGCCCCGCACACGCCGAAGAACCGGCTGGCGGCGACCTTCGGCAGCAGTTGCATGCAGTGCCACTACGCCGCCGCGCAGTACGACTTCAGCTGGACGCTGCCCGACCAGGCGTACCCGCCGAGCCGCGCCGCCCTGCCCAAGAAGTAACCTCTTTTCCGGAGCGCCGCCGCCCGGCGGCGCTCCTCTCCTACCGCCGCGAGCCCAACCGCTGAGCGCGGCACTCTTTTCGCATTCCTGCACCCTTCAGCCTTACTGCATCACCCACCGATCACCACAACCGAGGAGACTGGTCCATGACGACGGGCATTGGCATTGACAAGGCGTCCGAGCTGACGCCGCGCGACTTCGAGCGCCTTCTGCTGCGCACCCTGACCGCGATGAAGAAGGGCGACTTCAAGGTCCGCATGCCGGTGGAGTTCACCGGGGCGCAGGGGAAGATCGCCGACACGCTCAACGACATCCTGGAGCTGAACGAGCGTTCGGCGCAGGACATCGAGCGGATCGCCAACGTCGTCGGAAAAGAAGGAAAGCTCAACCAGCGGATGGCGAAGCCCAACGCCAACGGCGACTGGAGCGTGGTGGCCGAGTCGGTCAACTCGCTGATCGCCGACCTGGTGCAGCCGACCAACGAAATCTCGCGCGTGATCGGCGCGGTGGCCAAGGGCGACCTCACCCGCACCATGGCCACGGAGTTCGACGGCCGTCCACTCCGCGGAGAGTTCCTCCGCACCGCGAAGACCGTCAACACCATGGTCGACCAGCTGGCCTCCTTCGCCTCGGAAGTCACCCGCGTGGCGCGCGAAGTCGGCACCGAAGGAAAGCTCGGCGGACAGGCCGACGTCAAAGGCGTCTCCGGAACGTGGAAGGATCTCACCGAGTCGGTCAACTCCATGGCCGGCAATCTCACCGCGCAGGTTCGCAACATCGCCGAAGTGACCACCGCCGTCGCCAACGGCGACCTCTCCAAGAAGATCACCGTCGAAGTGCGCGGCGAAATCCTCGAGCTGAAGAACACCATCAACGTCATGGTCGACCAGCTCCGCTCCTTTGCCTCCGAAGTCACACGAGTTGCACGCGAAGTGGGCAGCGAAGGAAAGCTCGGCGGGCAGGCCGACGTGCAGGGCGTCAGCGGTACGTGGCGCGACCTCACCGACTCGGTCAACTACATGGCCGCCAACCTCACCAACCAGGTCCGCAACATCGCAGCCGTCACCACCGCCGTGGCCAACGGCGACCTCTCCAAGCAGATCACCGTCGACGCGCGCGGCGAGATCCTCGAGCTGAAGGAAACGATCAATACGATGGTGGACCAGCTCCGCTCGTTCGCCTCGGAGGTCACGCGCGTGGCGCGCGAGGTCGGCACGGAGGGCAAGCTCGGCGGGCAGGCCGATGTCAAGGGCGTCTCCGGTACGTGGAAAGACTTGACTGACTCGGTCAATTACATGGCGGCGAACCTGACCTCGCAGGTGCGCAACATCGCGGAGGTGACGACCGCGGTCGCGAACGGCGACCTGTCGAAGAAGATCACCGCGGAAGCGCTCGGCGAGATCCTCGAGCTGAAGGAAACGATCAACACGATGGTGGACCAGCTGCGATCGTTCGCCTCGGAGGTCACGCGCGTGGCGCGCGAGGTCGGCACCGAGGGGAGGCTGGGCGGGCAGGCCGAGGTGCCGGGAGTCGCGGGCACCTGGAAGGACCTGACCGACTCGGTCAACGCCATGGCCTCGAACCTCACCGGCCAGGTGCGCAACATCGCGGAGGTGACGACAGCCGTCGCCATGGGCGACCTGTCGAAGAAGATCACGGTCGAGGTACGCGGCGAGATTCTGGAGCTGAAGAACACCATCAACACGATGGTCGATCAGCTCAACTCGTTCGCCTCGGAAGTCACGCGCGTGGCGCGCGAAGTCGGCACCGAGGGCAAGCTCGGCGGGCAGGCGGACGTCAAGGGCGTCGCCGGCACGTGGAAGGACCTCACCGACAACGTCAACATGATGGCGTCCAATCTGACGGGACAAGTTCGCAACATCGCCGAGGTGACGACGGCCGTCGCGCTCGGCGATCTGTCGAAGAAGATCACGGTCGAAGTGCGCGGCGAGATCCTGGAACTGAAGAACACCATCAACACGATGGTCGACCAGCTCTCCTCATTCGCCTCGGAAGTCACGCGCGTGGCGCGCGAGGTCGGCACCGAAGGCCGCCTCGGCGGGCAGGCCGAAGTGGCCGGCGTCGCCGGCACCTGGAAGGACCTGACCGACTCGGTCAACGCCATGGCCTCGAACCTCACCGGCCAGGTGCGCAACATCGCCGAGGTGACCACCGCCGTCGCCATGGGCGACCTGTCGAAGAAGATCACGGTCGAGGTGCGCGGCGAGATCCTGGAACTGAAGAACACCATCAATACGATGGTCGATCAGCTCAACTCGTTCGCGGCAGAGGTCACGCGCGTGGCGCGCGAGGTCGGCACGGAAGGGAAGCTCGGCGGCCAGGCCGAAGTGAAGGGCGTAGCCGGCACGTGGAAGGACCTCACCGACTCGGTGAACTCGATGGCCTCCAATCTGACGGGGCAAGTTCGCAACATCGCCGAGGTGACCACCGCCGTCGCGATGGGCGACCTGTCGAAGAAGATCACGGTCGAGGTGAAAGGCGAGATCCTGGAGCTGAAGAACACCATCAACACGATGGTCGACCAGCTCAGCGCGTTCGCCTCGGAAGTGACGCGCGTGGCGCGCGAGGTCGGCACCGAAGGCCAGCTCGGCGGTCAGGCCGAAGTGAAGGGCGTGGCCGGCACCTGGAAGGACCTGACCGACTCGGTCAACTACATGGCCTCGAACCTGACCAACCAGGTGCGCAACATCGCCGAGGTCACCACCGCGGTCGCACTCGGCGACCTCTCGAAGAAGATCACGGTCGAGGTCAAGGGCGAGATCCTCGAACTGAAGAACACCATCAACACGATGGTCGATCAGCTGCGCGCCTTCGCCTCGGAGGTCACGCGCGTGGCGCGTGAGGTCGGCACGGAGGGCAAGCTCGGCGGCCAGGCGCTCGTGCAGGGCGTGGCCGGCACGTGGAAGGACCTCACCGACTCGGTCAACTACATGGCCTCGAACCTGACCAACCAGGTGCGCAACATCGCCGAGGTCACCACCGCGGTCGCGTTGGGCGACCTGACCAAGAAGATCACCGTCGACGTCCGCGGCGAGATCCTGGAGCTGAAGAACACCATCAACACGATGGTCGATCAGCTGCGGTCGTTCGCGGCGGAGGTCACGCGCGTGGCGCGCGAGGTCGGCACGGAAGGGAAGCTCGGCGGCCAGGCGGACGTCCGCGGCGTCTCCGGCACGTGGAAGGACCTCACCGACTCGGTCAACTCCATGGCCTCGAACCTGACCGACCAGGTGCGCAACATCGCGCAGGTCACCACGGCCATCTCGATGGGCGACCTGTCGAAGAAGATCACCGTCGACGTGCGCGGCGAGGTGCGCGAGCTGAAGGACACCATCAACACCATGGTCGACCAGCTCAACTCGTTCGCGGCCGAGGTCACGCGCGTGGCGCGTGAGGTCGGGACGGAAGGGAAGCTCGGCGGCCAGGCGCAGGTCAAGGGCGTGGCCGGCACCTGGAAGGACCTCACCGACTCGGTCAACTCGATGGCCTCGAACCTCACCGCGCAGGTGCGCAACATCGCCGAGGTGACGACCGCCGTCGCGATGGGCGACCTGTCGAAGAAGATCACCGTCGACGTCCGCGGCGAGATCCTGGAGCTGAAGAACACCATCAATACGATGGTCGACCAGCTCAACTCGTTCGCGGCCGAGGTCACGCGCGTGGCGCGCGAGGTCGGCACGGAAGGAAAACTCGGCGGTCAGGCGCAGGTGCGCGGCGTGGCCGGAACGTGGAAGGACCTCACCGACAACGTCAACTTCATGGCCTCCAACCTGACCAACCAGGTGCGCAACATCGCGCAGGTCACCACCGCCGTCGCCATGGGTGACCTGTCGAAGAAGATCACGGTCGAGGTCAAGGGCGAGATCCTTGAGCTGAAGAACACCATCAACACGATGGTCGATCAGCTCAACTCGTTCGCGGCCGAGGTCACGCGCGTGGCGCGCGAGGTCGGCACGGAAGGGAAGCTCGGCGGCCAGGCGCAGGTCAAAGGCGTGGCCGGCACCTGGAAGGACCTCACCGATAACGTGAACATGATGGCGGCGAATCTGACCAACCAGGTGCGCGGCATCGCCAAGGTCGTCACCGCGGTCGCCAACGGCGTGCTGCGGCAGAAGCTGACGGTCGAGGCACGCGGCGAGATCGCGGAGCTGGGCGACACCATCAACAACATGATCGACACGCTGGCCACCTTCGCGGACCAGGTCACCACCGTGGCCCGCGAGGTCGGCGTGGAAGGGAAGCTCGGCGGGCGCGCGAACGTCCCCGGCGCGTCCGGCACCTGGCGCAACCTGACGGACAACGTCAACGAGCTGGCCGCGAACCTCACCTCGCAGGTGCGCGCCATCGCCGAGGTGGCCACCGCGGTGACCAAGGGCGACCTGACGCGCTCCATCGCCGTCGAGGCACAGGGCGAGGTCGCCGCGCTGAAGGACAACGTCAACGAGATGATCGGCTCGCTGCGCGACACCACGCTGCGCAACAACGAGCAGGACTGGCTGAAGACGAACCTGGCGAAGTTCACCCGCATGATGCAGGGGCAGAAGAACCTCACCACCGTCTCGCAGATGATCCTCAGCGAGCTGGCGCCGGTGGTCGGCGCCAAGCACGGCGTCTTCTACGTCATGGACACCGGCAACAACGTGCAGGCGGAGCCGATCCTCCGGCTCGCCGCGACCTACGCGTACAAGTCGCGCAAGCATCTCAACAAGGAGTTCCACGTCGGCGAGGGGGTGGTCGGCCAGGCGGCCTTCGAGAAGCAGCGCATCCTGCTGCAGAACGCCCCCGACGACTACATCACCATCAACTCCGGCCTCGGCGAGGCCAAGCCGCTGCAGATCGTGGTGCTGCCGATCGTCTTCGAGGGCCAGGTGCTGGCGGTGATGGAGCTGGCGTCGTTCACCGCTTTCACCGAGACCTATCTCTCGCTGCTCGACCAGCTCACCGAGTCGATCGGCGTGGTGCTCAACACCATCCAGGCCAACATGCGCACCGAGGAGCTGCTGGCGCAGTCGCAGTCGCTCGCCGAGGAGCTGCAGGCGCAGCAGGAAGAGCTGACCGAGACCAACAAGCGGCTCGAGCAGCAGGCCAAGTCGCTGCAGGCCTCCGAGGAGCTGCTCAAGACGCAGCAGGAAGAGCTGCAGCAGACCAACGAGGAGCTGGAAGAGAAGGCGCGGCTGCTCCAGACCCAGAACGAAGAGGTGGAGCGGAAGAACAAGGAAGTGGAGAACGCCAAGCGCGCGCTGGAAGAGAAGGCGCGGCAGCTGGCGCTCACCTCGAAGTACAAGAGCGAGTTCCTGGCGAACATGTCGCACGAGCTGCGCACGCCGCTCAACTCGCTGCTGATCCTGGCCAAGCTGCTGGCCGACAATCCGGAAGGCAACCTGGCCGCGAAGCAGGTCGATTTCGCCAAGACCATCCACGCCTCGGGACAGGACCTGCTGACGCTCATCAACGACATCCTCGATCTGTCGAAGATCGAGTCGGGGATGATGACCATCTCGCTCGGCGACGTCCCCTTCGCCGAGATCTCCGATTCGATGAACAAGACGTTCTCGCAGGTGGCCGCCGACAAGGGCCTCGACTTCCAGGTCGACCTCTCGCCCAGCCTCCCGCGCTCCATCCACACCGACGTCACGCGCCTGCAGCAGGTGCTCAAGAACCTGCTCGGCAACGCGTTCAAGTTCACGGAGCGCGGCGGCGTGACGCTGCGCGCGGAGGCGGTGGCGGGCGGCTGGACGCCGGGCCACGAGACGCTCGACCGCGCCTCCAGCGTCATCTCCTTCAGCGTGGTCGACACCGGCATCGGCATCCCCGATGACAAGCAGCGGATCATCTTCGAGGCCTTCCAGCAGGCCGACGCCTCGACCACGCGCAAGTTCGGCGGCACCGGCCTCGGCCTCTCCATCAGCCGCGAGATCGCCCGGCTCCTCGGCGGCGAGATCCGCGTCTCGAGCGAGGAAGGCATCGGCTCCACCTTCACCCTGTACCTGCCGCAGACCTATGTGGCGCCGGGCCGGCGCCGCGATGAGGAGCGGCCCACGCAAGAAAACCCGGCGCCGGACCATGGAGGACAGGCAATCCTGCCTGTCCGCGAAAGCCGAGGGCAGACAGGATTGTCCGCCCTCCACGCCGACCAGCCCGGCGTGGTGGTGGAAGAGCAGGCGGTCGCCGACGACCGCGACAACATCACCCCCGGCGACCGCATGCTGCTGATCGTGGAGGACGACGTGGCCTATGCCCGCATCCTCCTCGACGTGGCGCACGGCAAAGACTTCAAGGGGCTCATCGCCCTGCGCGGCGAGACCGCGCTGCAGCTGGCGCAGCGCTATCGCCCCGACGCCATCACCCTCGACATCAACCTCCCCGACATGGAAGGGTGGACGGTGCTCGACCGCCTGAAGCACGACAAGTCGACCCGCCACATCCCGGTGCACATCATCTCCGCCGAGGACGAAAGCGGCCGCGGCCTGCGCCTCGGCGCCTTCGCGCAGGTGCAGAAGCCGGTGACGAAGGAAGGGCTGGACGAAGCCTTCGCCAAGATCACCGGATTCCTGGAGCGGACCAACAAGTCGCTGCTGATCATCGAGGACAACGAGGACCAGCGGAAGGCGATGATCGAGCTGATCGGCGGCGACGGCGACGTGGAGATCACCGCCGTCTCCAGCGGCCAGGAGGCGCTCGAGACGCTGCGCCAGCGCCGCTTCGACTGCATGGTGCTCGACCTCGGGTTGCCGGACATGAACGGCTTCGAGTTCATCAACCGGCTGAAGAGCGAGCTGCGCATCGACGACATCCCGATCATCGTCTACACCGGCCGCGAGCTGACCAAGAAGGAGGAGACGGAGCTCAAGCGGATGGCCGAGGCCATCATCATCAAGGACGTCAGCTCGCCCGACCGCCTGCTCGACGAGACCGCGCTCTTCCTCCACCGCGTCGAGTCCAACCTGCCGGAGCACAAGCGGCAGATCCTCGAGCAGCTCCACGAGTCCGACCCGGTGCTGGCCGGCAAGAAAGCGCTGATCGTCGACGACGACATGCGCAACATCTACGCGCTGACCTCGCTCCTGGAGCGCCACAAGATGGAAGTGATGTACGCCGAGAGCGGCGCGGAAGGGATCGACGTCCTCCGCCGCAACCTCGACGTCGACGTGGTGCTGATGGACGTGATGATGCCGGAGATGGACGGCTACGAGGCCATGCGCCGCATCCGCGGCATGGACGAATACAAGAACCTCCCGATCATCGCCCTCACCGCCAAGGCGATGAAGGGCGACCGCGAGAAGTGCATGGAGGCGGGAGCGAGCGACTACATCACCAAACCGATCGACGCGCAGCAGCTGGTATCGCTGTTGCGGGTGTGGCTGTATCGATAGGAAGTGCTGAGGAATGAGTGCTGAGTGCTGAGGCCCACCCGCCCCGGCGACTCAGCACTCAGCACTCAGCACTCAGCACTTTTTTATGTCCGCCGACAACCTCCCCCTGGTCGATGAAGAGCAGAAGCTCAAGCTCGAGGACATCGAGATTCGCCTGCTGACCGAGGGGATCTTCGGGCACTACGGGTTCGACTTCCGCGACTACTCGCTGCCGTCGCTGCGGCGGCGGGTCTGGAAGCGCGTCTACGCCGAGGGGCTCTCCACCATCTCCGGGCTGCAGGAGAAGATCCTTCACGACCCGGGGAGCATGGAGCGGCTGCTGCTCGACCTCTCCATCAACACCACCGCGATGTTCCGCGACCCGACCTTCTACCTCGCCTTCCGGCGGAAGGTGGTGCCGATGCTGCGGACCTATCCGTTCGTCCGCATCTGGCACGCCGGCTGTTCCACCGGCGAAGAGGTCTACTCCATGGCCATCCTGCTGCAGGAGGAGAAGCTCCTCGACCGCTGCCGCATCTACGCCACCGACATCAACGAGGCGGTGCTGCAGCGCGCCAAGGAAGGCATCTTCCCGCTCAACACCATGCAGGAGAACACCTCGAACTACATCGCCGGCGGCGGCCTGGGGACGTTCTCGCAGTACTACACCGCGCGCTACGACCACGCCATCTTCCGCCCCGCGCTGCGCGAGAACGTCGTCTTCGCCCAGCACAACCTGGTCACCGACTCCTCGTTCAACCACTTCAACGTGATCTTCTGCCGCAACGTCCTCATCTACTTCAACAACACCCTGCAGGACCGCGTGCAGCGCCTCTTCCTCGACAGCATGGAGATGTTCGGCATCCTCGGCCTCGGGAAGAAGGAGACCATCCGCTACTCCGCCGTCGCCGACAGCTACGAGGACATCGACCGCGAAGAGCGGCTGTATCGGAGGATCCGGTGAGCGCGAGTGCCCCTCGCCCCGCGAAGCGGGGAGAGGGTGGCCCTGAGCGCAGCGAAGGGCCGGGTGAGGGGCTTGCGGCTGCTCGCTTGAACGCGGCCCCTCATCCGCCCTTCGGGCACCTTCTCCCCGCAAGCGGGGAGAAGGGCTCTGGCCCCGCGAAGCGGCGCGCAACCACGTACGAGCTCATCGTCATCGGCTGTTCCCTCGGCGGCATGCACGCGCTGCAGGCCATCCTCGGTGCGCTGCCGAAGCCCTTCTGCACGCCGATCGTGGTGGCGCAGCATCGTCACAAGAAGTCGAACGAGGGGTTGCCGTCGTACTTTCGCCGCTCCACGCATTTCCAGGTGGCGGATGCCGAGGACAAACAGTGGATCCAGCCGGCGCACGTCTACCTGGCGCCAGCGGACTACCACCTGCTCATCGAGCGCGACGGCGGGCGCGGCGAGCTCCATCTCTCCGTCGACGAGAAGGTGCGCTTCTCGCGGCCGTCGATCGACGTGCTCTTCGAGTCCGCCGCCGACGCCTACGGCCGCGAGCTCATCGGCGTGGTGCTGACCGGTGCGAACGAGGACGGCGCGCGCGGCGCGAAGCGGATCAAGCAGCGCGGCGGCCTGGTCATCGTGCAGGACCCGAAGACGGCCGAGGCGCCGCAGATGCCGGCGGCGGTGGCCGAGATGGTGGACGTGGATCGGATCTTGCCACTGGATGGGATTGCATCGTTTCTTGCCGATGTGTGCAGGACCGCGGTGAGCCCATGACCACAGACAACGACAGGGTGAATATCCTGCTGGTCGATGACCAGCCCAATAACCTGCTCGCCCTGGAATCGATCCTCGGCGACACGGATCAGAACCTGGTGCGCGCCGAATCCGGCCGCGCCGCCCTGCGCGCCCTGCTCGAGCACGAATTCGCCGTCATTCTGCTCGACGTCCAGATGCCCGACCTCGACGGCTTCGAGACTGCCACGCTGATCCGCCAGCGCGACAAGTCCCGCGACACGCCGATCATCTTCCTCACCGCCATCAACCAGAGCGACGTGCACGTCTACCGCGGCTACGAGCTCGGCGCGGTCGACTACATCTTCAAGCCGTTCAACGCCGACGTCCTGCGCGCCAAGGTCAGCGTCTTCGTCGAGCTCTTCCGCCGGCGCGAGGAGTTCAAGCGCCAGGCGCAGACGCTGGCGCGTCTCAGCAAGCAGAACCAGCTGATCCTCGACGCCGCGGGCGAGGGGATCTTCGGCGTCGACCTCGCCGGCGTGGCCACCTTCGTCAATCCCGCCGCCGCGCGGATGATCGGTCGCACCGCCGAGGAAGTGGTCGGCAACGAGGTCCACCCGCTGCTCCATCCGTCGTTCCCCGGCGTGGCGACGTGCGACGTCCGCCGCTGCCGCCTCAACGCCGTGCTGCGCGGCAAGATGCAGCATGGCGACGCGGAGGAGTCGTTCTTCCGCGAGGACGGCGCCAGCTTCCCGGTCGAGTTCAGCGCCTCGGCCATTCAGGACGAGGTCGGCCGCCCGCTCGGCGCGGTCATCATGTTCCGCGACGTCAGCGAGAAGCGCGCCGCCGCGCTCGCCGCCGAGAGCGAGCGCCGCTATCGCGAGGCGGAGGCGCAGAACCGCGCCAAGGACAATTTCCTCGCCACCCTCTCGCACGAGCTGCGCACCCCGATGACCTCCATCCTCGGCTGGGTGCAGTTCCTCCGCTCCGGCGAGTACTCGCTGGACGAGCTGCGGGAAGCGCTGCAGATGATCGAGACGAGCGCGCAGCTGCAGAAGCGCCTCATCGACGACATGCTCGACGTCTCCCGCATCATCCTCGGCAAGTTCCAGGTCGATCTCCGCCCCACGCACCTGGCCGAGGTGGTGGAGGCCGCGGTGACCACCGCGCGGCCGGACGCCGCCGAGCGCGGCGTGCGCCTCACCTCGTCGGTGGAGTCGTCGCCGGGAGACCTGGTCGAGGCGGACGCCACGAGGCTGCAGCAGGTCATCGGCAACATCCTCTCCAACGCCATCAAGTTCACCCCGGCCGGCAAGCAGGTCGACCTGAGCCTGCAGCGCGTCGACCACAAGATCCAGATCAGCGTGAAGGACGAAGGGGAGGGGATCGACCCGACCTTCCTCCCGTTCGTCTTCGACCGCCTCCGCCAGGCCGACGCCTCGGCCAAGCGCAGCGGCCTCGGGCTCGGCCTGGCCATCGCCCGCCACATCATCGAGTGCCACCACGGCTCGATCAGCGCGGCGAGCGAAGGCCTCGGCAAGGGAGCGCAGTTCGTCGTCACCCTGCCGCTCGCCGAGCAGGAGCAGATGATCGAGCCCAGCGGCGCGAACATGGTCCGCGCGTAGCGAGGGACACTGTTGCACCAGCGTCCTTCTCCCCGCTTGCGGGGAGAAGGTGCCCGAAGGGCGGATGAGGGGATTCACATCCATCCATCCTCACCCGTCTCCGGAGCATGCGAATTCGAACGCTGCTCATTGCCGCCTGCCTGCTCGTCGCCGCCGTCGCCAACGCTTTCTTCGAAGACGTCTGTCTTCCGCGCCGCAAGGGGCAGGGAACGCTCACCTGGTGCATCAAGCCGACCTGCCCGTCGCGCACGGACCCGAACCGCGCCTGCCCGGAGCAGCTCGTCGACTTCCTCAACGTGATGCCCGGCCGCAGCATGGTGCACGCCGACTCGACGTACTTCATCGCGCAGGCGCTCGGCTATCGCCCCGACGTCGCCTACTGGATCGCCGCCTACAACGAGGTGACCGACTACACGCAGTACGTGCCGATCGACCAGTGCGGCGTGCAGGCGACGTCGTCGAACTCGGGGAAGAACTACATCACCGCGCAGTTCAACGGCTTCCAGCGGACGAACAACAGCACCGACGGCCCGCTCGACCACTACGTCGTCAACTTCTCGCCGAACGGGCAGGGGACCGACGTCCACGGCGCCATGGGCGTGCAGTCGCTCTATCCTCTGTACTACCCGCGGCCCGGCTATCCGCTGCGCATCGACGACACCTACCAGAAGACGCTGGCCAACATCCGCCAGTGGGCGATGATCCCGACCAACGATCCCGGCGTCCTCTGCACCGTCGGCCTGCTCAACTCCGACGGCACCGGCTGCCTCAACGGCCTGACCATCACCGGCACCGTCCCGGCCTTCACCAAGGCCGGCGCGCCCGGCCCGCCGATCAACGCGGCCAGCGGCAAGAAGATCCTCAACCTCGACGCCAACACCGGCGCCATCGACTACTACGAGAAGCTGCAGTCGTACCTCGACGACACCGGCAAGACCACCGGCACGCTCTGGCTGAGCCCGAGCCCCGGGCCGGTGCCGCTGCAGGTGGCGCGGATCGGCATCTGGCTGCACGTGATGCAGGACACCTCGTCGCACTCGACCTACTGCGGCGACGACGCGCCGACCCCGCCGGGCGGCTGCGACCCCGGCACGTTCATGTCCATCGTCGGCGACCAGGTGAAGGTGAGCTTCGGCAACTCGTGCGCTACCGGCCCGCACCTCGCCGGCCACGTACAGGAGACGGGGACGAACACCAATCCGCTGCCGCTGCGCGATTACGTGGCGCTGAACAACACCGTCGACGAGTTGATCAACTTCGGCAACCAGGTGGCGCTGAAGTATCCCGGCTGGATCGTCAATCCCGAGCTGCTGCCGCCGGACGTGGTCGGCGGCAAGAGCCGGCAGGGCTTCAGCGCCGACGACCTCAAGGCGACCCTGGTCGGCAAGATCGCCAGCGGCACGCCGTACTCGCGCGCCGAGGTCTATCAGTCCGGCGTGGTGACCCTGCCGCTGCAGCAGACCAACGCGCTCGACCGGCTGCACGCCATGAACGCGGCCCTCGGCAACTACTCGCAGACGGTGCAGAAGCAGTCGGCGAATCCGTCGGCGTTCCGCGCCTTCCAGCCGATGCCCGGGAACTCGTTCCTCAAAGACGACACGAGCGTCTGCTGGAAGTAATCTCCAGAGCCCTTCTCCCCGCTTCGCGGGGAGAAGGTGCCCGAAGGGCGGATGAGGGGCGTCTGGCACGGCCCCTCACCCGGCGCTTCGCGCCACCCTCTCCCCGCTGACGCGGGGCGAGGGGCTCTCGCCATGCTATGCACCAGAGCCCCTCTCCCCGCTCCGCGGGGCGAGGGGCCCTCGTTTATGATCCCCTCATGCCCCACCGCCACCTGATCGGCCACGCGCTCACCTCGCCGTCGACGCTCGATTCGGTCGGGCGTCCGCGCGCGCTGCCTGACGATCTGCTCCGCGAGGCGTCGCGGCGCCTGGCGGTGATCAGCCTCCTCGGCGCGGTGCTGTGGGTCATCGCCACCGTCCTCGCCCACATCGCGGTGATGGCCATGGGCGCGCCGCTGACGGTCGATGCCACCGATGCCATCTCCGCCGCGGCGGCTTTGGTATCGCTCGCCGGCTTCTTCTACGCGCGGCATTCCGGCGCGCGCGACCCCCGCCTCGTCCTCGACGTCGGGCTGGCCTACATGATCTTCACCTCCGTGGCCCTCGGCCTCACGCTGCACTGGAACCCGCTGATGCCGCACACCACGGTCTTCCCGATGATCACCTGGATCGGCGCGGTGGTGCTGATGTTCTCCGCCATCGTGCCCAGCGCTCCGATGAAGATGCTGATCGCCTCGCTGATCGCCGTCTCCATGAATCCGCTCGGCATGCTGATCGCGCGGAGCCGCGGCACGTGGAACGTCTCGCTGGTCGACATCGTGGTCATGCACTATCCCGACTACCTGCTGGCCGGCGTCGCCGTGGTGATCGCGCACGTGGTGACCAAGCTCGGGCGGCAGGTGGCCAAGGCGCGCGAGATGGGGAGCTACCAGCTTGGCGAGTTGCTGGGGCGCGGCGGGATGGGCGAGGTCTACAAGGCGACGCACCGGATGCTGGCGCGGCCGGCGGCGATCAAGCTGATCCGCCCGGAGATGCTGCGCGCGGAAGGCGCCGAGGCGGCGCAGGTGATCGCGCAGCGCTTCCGCCGCGAGGCGGAGGCGGCGGCGCAGCTGCGGTCGCCGCACACCGTGGAGCTGTACGACTTCGGCGTGACCGACGACGGCATCATGTACTTCGTGATGGAGCTGCTCGACGGGATGGACCTGCAGTCGCTGGTGCGCCGGCACGGCGCGCTGCCGGCGCCGCGCGCCATCTCCATCCTGCGGCAGGTCTGCGCGTCGCTGGAGGAAGCGCACGCGCGCGGCCTGGTGCACCGCGACATCAAGCCGGCCAACATCCACGTGGGACGCCTCGGTCTGCAGCACGACTTCGTCAAGGTGCTCGACTTCGGCCTGGTGAAATCGGTGGCCGGCGCGACGCCGCAGCAGTCGCTGGCCACCGCCGCCGGCCTCACCCCCGGCACGCCGGCGTACATGGCGCCGGAGATCGCGCTCGGCGAACCGATCGACGCGCGCGCCGACCTCTACGCCCTCGGCTGCGTCGCCTACTACCTGCTGACCGGAACGATCGTCTTCGAGGCCGAGAGCATCTTCCAGACGATCGCCATGGCGCTGCGCGACGAGCCGGTGCCGCCCTCGCAGCGCACCGCCAATCCGATCCCGCCCGCGCTCGAGCGGCTGGTGCTCTCCTGCCTGGCGAAGAAGCCTGCCGACCGCCCCACCGGCGCCGCGGAGCTCAATCGCCGGCTGGCGGAGATCGCGGTCGAACCGTGGAGCGAGGAGCTGGCGAGGGAATGGTGGGCGACGGCGCAACCGGCAGTCGAGGCGGAAACGAGTCCCGATGAGGAGATCGTGCTCAGTTTCTCCGAGGCCGCGACCGCGATGATGAAGTGAGGGAAAAAGTGGAGCGGCGGCCTTCAGGCCGCCGCCCCGGTTGAAAGGTCAGAACTTAGTTGTTGACGTCGCGCACCAGGATGATCCTCTGCGCGAACAGGTTCGAGCTGCTGCTCACCTGCACGTCGACCACGTCGCCGCGCTCGAGGTTCGTGATCGGGTGCAGCTGCCCCTGATAGTCCACTCGCGAGTTGGCGTCGTAGCGGACGGTCATGGTGTTGCCGCTGGTCGACGACTGGAAGCCGGAGATCCAGCTGCTGTTTTCCAGTGTGATGGTCTTGTTGTAGGTGTCGATGGAGCGGATGGTGCCGCGGATGGTCGCCAGGCCCGATGAGGTCGAGCCGTTCGACACGCCGTTCATGCTGCGGGTCACGGTGATGTCCGAGGCGCCGGTGTAGCCGCCGTTCATCCCCGAGGTGCGAATGTCGATCTCATCGCCCACTTCCAGGCTCGACACCGCGTACGTCCGGTTGTTGAAGTACACCGGGGTGTTCGCGCTGTAGCTGATGATGACGTTCGAGCCGTAGCCGCGGTCGATGGTCAGCGTGCGGTTGTAGGTGTCGATCGAGCGGACGGTGCCGTGCACGATCGAGCCGGAGGGGATGGTGCCGGACGAGCCGGAGGTCATCGCCCCCTGCGCGTTGTACGTCACCGTCATCGAGTCGGCAACCAGCTGGCCGCCGGACGAGTTCGCGCGGATGGACACTTCGTCGCCGCGCTCCAGGTCCTGCGGGCGGTAGTTGCGGCCCTGGTACGTGACGGTCGTCTGATCGTCGAAGTAGACGCGGGCCGTGTTGCCGACGTTGCCGCTGCCGCCGGTGTTCAGGTTGTTGGTGTAACCGCTGACGTTGGTGAGGTAGATGGACCGGTTGTTGAGGTCGATGGAATCGACCGTGCCGCGGATGTCGTAGCTCTGGTTGTTCGTGCCGGTGCCGAGGATGTCGCCGATTCCGGACGACCCGCAGGCGGCGGCGAACACGAGGGCAAGCGCTGCTGCTGCAAAGGTTTTAGCTGTTCTCATAGTCATTCTCCTGCAGCGGTTATTAAGAGCAGGAACCGTGCCGCGCGTAACCTTTCCCGGCCTCTCGCGTAATAGTGACCAGAATTCGATTTCGGTCAGAAAGTCAGGATGAACGACCTCCACCGCACCCGCATCCTCGACGCCGCCGAGCGCCTCCTCGGCCGCTACGGCTACAAAAAGATGACCGTGGCCGACCTCGCCGCCGAGGCGGGCATCGGCAAGGGAACGGTCTACCTCTCGTTTCGCAGCAAGGAGGAGGCGGTCCTCGGCACCGTGGAGCGGATGATCGACGAGGTCTGCGACGAGATGGAGCGGATCGCGGCGACCGACGCGCCGGTGCCGGAGCGCGTCCGCGCCATGCTCATGGCGCGCATCTTCGTCCGCTTCGAACGCGTCTCCGGATACCGCGAAAGCCTCCACGACCTCCTCGGATCGCTGCGGCCGACCCTGGTCGAGCGGCGCGGCAAGCACTTCGAGCGCGAGACCGACATCCTGGCCAAACTCGTCCCGCGCCGCACCGCGCGCGCGCTGGTCATGGCCACCTACTTCTTCCTTCCCTACGCACTCAGCCCGACCGAGCTGGGCGACCGTCGAAAGCTGCAGCGCGACGCCGCCGACGTCATCGACCTGCTCGTCGCCGCCATCAACGTCAAAGGAGACAACCGATGAAAAAGATTTTGCTGCTCGCGATCCTCGCCCTTCCCGCCGCCGCGCAGTTCGGACCGCCGAAGGACTTCACCATCACCGCCGCCGAGCGCGAGCAGGCCATCAAGGGTGCCATCGCCAGACTGAACGAGAACTACGTCTATCCCGACGTGGCCAAGAAGATGGGCGACGCCGTCGCCGCCCGCGCCGCGAAGGGCGAGTACGCGTCGATCACCAGCGCCAAGGCGCTGGCCGACAAGCTGACCGCGGACTTTCGCGAGGTGAGCAAGGACAAACACCTGCACATGGAGTACGACGAGAAGGGCCTGCCGGACGACAAGGCCGACCAGACCGACGACGAGGCGTCGTCCGCCGAGGAGCGCGAGTTCATGGCCCGCGTCAACTTCGGCTTCGAGAAGGCCGAGCGGATGCAGGGCAACATCGGCTACGTCGAGATCCGCGGCTTCGTCCCGCCGGCCATCGGCGGCGAGACCGCCTCGGCGGCGATGAGCTTCGTGGCCAGCAGCGACGCGCTGATCATCGACCTTCGCCGCAACAACGGCGGCACGCCGGCCATGGTGGCGTACGTCCTCAGCTACCTGTTCGACGACTTCCAGCACGTCAACGACATCTACGACCGCACCACGAACGAGACGCGGCAGTGGTGGACCGTGCCGGTGCCGGGCAAGAAGTTCGGCGGCCGCAAGCCGGTGTTCGTGCTCACCAGCAACCGGACCTTCTCCGGCGGCGAGGAGTTCGCGTACGACCTGAAGAACCTCAAGCGCGCCACGCTGGTCGGCGAGACCACCGGCGGCGGCGCCCACCCGGTGCGCCCGTTCAAGGTGAGCCAGCACTTCGCCATTGGCGTGCCGTTCGCCCGCGCCATCAGCCCGGTGACCAAGACGAACTGGGAAGGCGCCGGCGTGTCGCCGGACGTCGCCACCCCCGCCGACGCCGCGCTCGACAAGGCCTACAAGCTCGCCGTGCAGAAGCTGATGGACGAGACCAAGGACGCGGAGCGCAAGCAGCAGCTGCAGCGCCTGCTCGACCAGAAGAGCTGAGGGAGCGCCGCCGTCCCGGCGGCTGGCTCGGCGGCGTCCCGCCGCCGAACGGGAGCGAGACGCTCCCGGGCCAGCCGGCGCGGACGCCGGCGCTCCGCTTTCAGGTGACCGCGGAATGGACCATCGCCGCACGCTCGTTCGCGTGCGGCGATGCCTCCCCATCTCTTCGGTTTCCTCCCCGACGATCTCGCCGGGCACCTGCGCGCGAACGGCGTGGCGGTCCGCGACGGTGAGGCGCGCCGCGTGCTCGCGCACGCGATGGCGGAAGGGCGGGATGGCTACCCCGTGGCGCGTCCGGTCCCGCGGGCGGTGGCGGAGGCGGTGGAGGCGACGGTCGATCGCGCGCCGCTGGAAGTCGTCGAGCGCGCCACCGATCCCTCCGATGGATTCGTGAAATACCTCTTCCGGCTCCGCGACGGAGTGCTGGCGGAAGCGGTGCGCATTCCGCTCGAGAAGCCGGAACGGTTCACGGTGTGCCTCTCATCACAGGCGGGATGCGCGATGGGCTGCACCTTCTGCGCGACGGGCCGCATGGGACTGACGCGCAATCTGGAGCCGTGGGAGATCGTCGCGCAGTTCATGGCGGTCCGCCGCGAGGCGCCGGGCGCGGTGACCGGCGCGGTGTTCCAGGGACAGGGCGAGCCGCTGCACAACTACGACGCGGTGCTGCGCGCGGCGGAGATCCTGGCGCATCCGTGCGGCGGCCGGATTGCGGCGAAGGCCATCACCATCTCGACCGTCGGTCTCGTGCCCGCCATCCGCCGCTACACGCGCGAACGCCGTCCGTATCGCCTGATCGTCTCGTTGACCTCGGCTATCGATGCGCGGCGCCGCGCGCTGCTGCCGGCGGCGTCCGGGTGGCCGGTGAGCGAGCTCGCCGGTGCGATCCGCGAGTATCAGCAATCGACGAACGGCCGCGCCACCGTGGCCTGGGTCGTTCTCGGCGGGATCAACACCGGAAGCGACGAAGTGGCAGCGTTGCGCGGCCACTTCGAGGGAATCCCGTTGCGATTGAATCTGATCGACGTCAACGACGCCCGCCCGGACGGCTTCCGCCGCGCCGGGAGCGACGAGCTGTCGCAGTTCCGCGACGAGCTGCGCACCCTCGGCATCCCCGTCGTCCGCCGCTACTCCGGCGGGGCCGCGAAGCATGCCGCATGCGGCATGCTCGCCGCGTTGCGCACGATGACATGATGCTTCATCGTTGAGGTTATGATGCTCAGCATGCGAACGACGCTAACCCTCGAAGAGCGCCTCGCACGGGACCTCAAGGAGATCGCGCATCGCACCGGCAAGCCGTTCAAGCAGGTGGTGAACGAAACGCTGCACGCCGGTCTCGATGCCGGTAAATCCGCTCGCCGCCCGCGCCGCTATCGGCTTCAGCCGGTATCCCTTGGGAAGCCGCTGCCCGGGATCGATCTCGACAAGGCGTTGCAACTCGCCGACGATCTCGAGGACATCGAGATTGCGCGCAAGATCGAGCAGCGCAAGTGAATCTGGTCGACGCCAACGTCCTGATCTACGCCGTCAACGCGGATTCCCCGCAGCACCAGAAAGCTCGAACGTGGCTGGAGAACGCGCTTTCCGGATCCGAAACGATCGGCTTCGCGTGGACCGTCCTCCTCGCGTTTCTGCGCATCACCACGCGACGCGGCATCATGGAGAAGCCGCTCGACGTCGCGCAAGCCATCGCGTATGTCGACTCCTGGCTTCAGCAACCGAACGCCGAGATCGTCGAGGCGAACCAGAATCACTGGCTGATCCTGCGGACGCTCCTCGGCGCCGCGGGCACCGCCGGCAATCTCACCTCGGACGCCCACCTCGCGGCGCTGGCTCTCGGCGGCGGCTGGACGCTCATCTCGACGGACCACGACTTCCGCCGCTACGCCGGCCTTTCCGTCGTCACTCCGCTGGCGTAAATGAAGACGGAGCGCCGCCGTCCCGGCGGCTGGCTCGGCGGCGTCCCGCCGCCGACGGGAGCGGGACGCTCCCGAGCCAGCCGGCGAGGACGCCGGCGCTCCGTCTTCAGGCCAGCACGGAC